>Ga0268359_11439_pt1 | contig 12577 bp, 15 predicted proteins | sample BioMet11_FD_194416 | JGI IMG/M metagenome (GOLD analysis project Ga0268359, IMG submission 194416) | Sewage microbial communities from Oakland, California, United States - Biofuel 11 (PacBio Assembly) | ecosystem: Engineered > Wastewater > Sewage > Unclassified | place: USA: California | collected...
AGATCGGGGCAAGGCCATGGAGCGCAGCCGGCTCCTGCGCGAGAACCTGCGCCTGCGCGAGGCCCAGGCCGACCGCCAGCTGGGGCCCATGCTTCTGGGCGAAAGCCAGGCCATGCGCCGCCTGCGCAAGTCCATCCAGGCCGTGGCCATGTCCGACTACACCGTGCTCATCCGCGGCGAATCCGGCACGGGCAAGGAGCTGGTGGCCCGCTCCATCCAGACCCTGGGCAACCGCTCCGGCGCGCCCTTCGTCACCGTGAACTGCCCGGCCATTCCGGACACGCTCCTGGAGAGCGAGCTCTTCGGCCACGTCCGGGGCGCCTTCACCGGTGCGGACAAGAACCGCAAGGGCCTGTTCCTGGCGGCGGACCGCGGCACCATCCTCCTGGACGAAATCGGCGACATCCCGGCCGACGTGCAGACCAAGCTCCTGCGCGTCATCCAGGAGGGCGAGGTGCGGCCCGTGGGCACCAACGAGTCCATCAAGGTCAACGTGCGCATCCTGGCCTCCACCAACCAGAACCTGGAGGGCAAGATCGCCGAGGGCGCCTTCCGCGAGGATCTCTACTTCCGGCTCAACGTGCTGTGCATCACCGTGCCGCCCCTGCGCGAGCGGGCCGAGGACATCCCGCTCATCGCCACGCGCTTTCTGCCCACCGTGTGCCGCGAACTCGGCGTGCCGGAAAAGGAGTTCTCCAACGAGGCCCTGACCTATCTTTCCTGCCGGCAGTGGCCGGGCAACGTGCGCGAGCTGCTGAACCTGGTGCGGCGGCTGGCCGTGTTCTGCCCGGAGCGCCGCATCGACACGGCGCACGTGCGCCTGGCGGACTCCGGGGGCGCGTTCACGCAAAAGGAGAGCTGCGAGTTCTCGCCCTACAAGGAGACCAAGCAGATGGTGGTGGAGGACTTCACCCGGAGCTACGTGCAGCGCCTGCTGGAGCATACCCGGGGCAACATCTCCGAGGCCGCGCGCATCAGCGGGGTGGAGCGCTTCTCGCTCCAGAAGATCCTCAAGCGCATGCAGATCAACACCGAGGACTTCCGCCGGGGCTGAGCGCCGGCGGGGGCGGAGGAAACATGACCGGCGATCAGACGAATCAGACCTGTGAGGAAAAACTGTCGCAGCTCCTGGAGCTGCTGCCCGAGGCCGCGCGCGGCGACATGCGCGGCCGCATCGAGGCCGCCCTGGCCGGACAGCGCAGGGGCGACGCCGAGGACGAGGCGCGCGTCATGCGCTTCCTCCAGGACCTGGACATCTTCGTGCACATCAGCGGCCCGCAGTTCATGTACTCGCGGGGCATCGCCGAGACCCTGCGCGTGGGCGAGGAGATCTTCGAGCTGGCCTACGCCATGAAGCGGGCCATGCAGTAGCCGGCGGCTCAGGCCCCGGTCCCGCGCAGCGGGCAGCCCAGGCAGGCGGACCGGCCAGCCGCCCGCGGTCCCCGGCCTCCCGGCGAACAGGCTCCGGAACGCGCGTATTCCGGAGCGTTCCAGACTCCGGTCAGGGAGGTCCGGCGGAGATCGCCGAACACCAAGTCCGCGGCCTCCGGGCGTCCCAGGACCGGAGTGCTGAAGACGCAGGGCGAGACCCGGCCGTCGACGCCGACCACGCAGGCCCCGGCGGGATTTTCCGTGCAGACGCGGCCCGTGATCTCGCGCAGGCGCGCGGGCCAAAAGGCCTCCAGCCCCAGCTCCGCGCAGCGCGCCGCCACCTCGCGGCAGGCGGCCTCCACCGCGGCCGGGTCCGGCCCCCCGGCGAACGCGGGGGTTGCGCCGGGATGCGGCCCGCTGATCATGAGCTTGGCCGCGCCCAGGGAACGGGCCAGCTCCGGCAGCGCGGCAAGCTCCCCAAGCCCGTCCGCGAGGCGCATATAGGCCAGATGCACGGCGGGCCTTTCGACGCCCCGCCGCGCCTTCAGCTCGGCCAGACGCTCCAGGCTGCGCCGCAAGCGCTCCATGTCCGTCCCCGCGCGCCGGGCGTCGTTGCTCTCCGGGCGGACGCCGGCCAGACTGACGCCGAGCACGTCCACCTCCAGGTCGACGAGGCGGCCGAGGCCGGCCTCGTCCAGGAGCAGCCCGTTGGTGGTGGTGCTGACCGCCAGTCCCCTGGCCCTGCACCAGCCGACCATGTCGAAGAAGCGGGGATGCAGCAGCGGTTCGCCCCAGCCCTGCAGATGGATGTGCCGCGTCCGGCCGAGAAGGGGCAGCAGTCCCCGGAACAGTTCGACGGGCATGTCCCGGCCGGGCCAGTCCGCGCGCGGGCGGTTCGCGGGCAATAGCCGCAGCGGGCGTTGCAGCGCGTCGTGATTTCGACCTGAATCCAGTCCAACGCCGGCGAGCGGAACCGGTCACGCAGCGAGCCCAGCCAGCCCCAGGCCATGCATCCTCCTCCGGGCAGGCGTCCGCCCGCGGCCACCCAGCGCGCCGGAGTCCTTCCCTGAGCTTACGCAGCACGATTTCCGGCCGCGGTCAAGCGGCCGCCGCCACGCGCCCCGCGGCGCTGCGGGGAGGGCCGCCTGGCCCTCCCCTTCCGTGCGGCGCGCAAACGCAAGGAGGATGTCGCCGGAGAAATCCCGCGCTACGGATGGTTGTGGAACTTGTCCTGCATGTGCAGGCCGCCGCCGTGGCAGGGCGTGCAATCCATGCGTCCCTTGAGGATGGGCGAGGTCTTGCCCTTGCCGTGGCACTCCCGGCAGCCGGCCTCGGCCTTGGACTTCAGCAGCGGCGCGAAGCTTCCGTCGAGCTTGGCGTTGAGAATCTCGATGGCCTTGGTCGCCACGTCGGCGGTGACGCGCGCGCAGCGCTCGTTGCGCCGCTTGTCGTCCGCGGGGATGCCCGTGGCGTGGCACCAGCTGCTCACCGAAACATGGCAGAGCACCGAGCCGGACACGTGGGTCGGCAGGGGGCCGGCCGCGCCCTGGGCCTTGGCCGGCAGGTGGATCGGCAGGGCCGCCGTCTCGTACCAGCGGAACAGCTCCGTGACCATGGGATCGCGCTCCTTGCGGCCCCAGAACAGGGCGAAGGCGCTGGCCGCGCCCAGGAGCGCCCCGCAAATGGTGCCCCAGTCGGAGATGCCGCTCTTGCCCACCTCCATCATCCGGAATGGGAACTGATCGTACGGCGCGCCGTACTTCCGCCCCAGGCTGCCGATGATCGAGTGGAACACGCCGTAGCAGCAGCCCAGGCCGTCCTCCCAGTACCCGTCATAGGCCAGGGGCGCGCACTCGACCGCGTCCAGCTTGTGCGGAATCCACTGCGGCGGCTCGGCCTTGGCCGCGGGCTTGGGAATGACCGCGCTCTTGGCCGCCAGCCCCTCGCCCGCGGCGAGCACGCTCACGCCCAGACCCCCCAGCGCCGCCCCGCCCAGCCAACCCAGAACCTCCCGTCTGCTGACGTCCTTCATGCCATATGCCTCCTCGGTGTTTTTTCGGGTGCGTCGTGTCTGCACACTGACCGAGGGGAGCAAGGGCCGTGCCGCCCGGAACGATTCCGTTATTGCCTGGGATGGCAGGATATTCTTGTTTGGTGCAAGCGCCCCCTCGCCACCGGTGGAAGGCGGCTGCCAGCCCGGGGAGGCACTTTCGCGGGGCGGACAAGCGCCCGGCGCGCTACTCGTCGACGTCCGCGCGGCCGCCCGCCTGGCAGAGCCGCTCCACCCGGGCGGCGAGGTCCAGGATCAGTTCGTCCTGGTGGGCCAGGTGCTCCATGAGCACCTTGATCTCCTCCTCGGCCCGGATGTTCACGCGGTAGTCCTGCTCGGCCATGAGGACGGTCCTTCTCGGCCTGGCGGTTCTGGCTCATCATGACGATGGGCCCGGTGTAGGCCGCCTGAAGCTCAGCACCAGGTTGAGCAGGATGAACGGATAGGGGTCCCAGGCGCGGAAATAGCCCGGATTGACCGCGGCCTGATAGGCCAGGAAGCCGTTGACGGCCATCCAGCCCAGGATGATCGCGGACTGGATCAGGATGAACGGCCAGCCGCCCACGACGCGCGCCACGGCGTCGGCCACGCGCTGCCCCGTGCTCAGCCCGGCCTCGAACTTGGCGTTGACGTTGGACACCACGTGCGTCTCGTGGCTGTACGTCGCCGCCGGCCCCGGCCGTCTCGACAGCTTCAGGGACATGCCCGCCTCCCTGCGCGCTCGCGGCGCGCGGCTGCGGCGGCCCTAGGCCAGGGCCACCAGGTCGTAGCTCTGGGCCTGCTCGATGTCGGCCATGACGAAGCGGCCGGGCCGGACCTTGGGCCCGCTCACGTAGGTCACGCCGTCCACCTCCGGAGCCTGCCACCAGACGCGGCCGGTGAACAGCCCCGGCCATTCCGGGCTGGGCTCCTCCACGAGGAATCTCCTGGCGCGTGCCCACCAGCGCCTCCAGCCGCTCGCGGCTGACGCCCTCCTGGATCTTCATGATCGCGTTGCGGCGGCGGGTCTTGACGGACTGGGCCACCTGGCCCGCCATCTCGGCCGCGCGGGTGCCCTCCTCGCGGTGATACGGGAACACGCCCAGGTGCGTGAAGCGCGTGCGCTTGACGAAGTCCCTGAGGGTCTTGAAGTGGACGTCGGTTTCGCCGGGGAAGCCCACGATGAGGCTGGTGCGCAGGGCGGCCTCCGGGAAGCGCGCGCGCACGCGCTCCACCACCAGATCCGGGTCCTGGGCGAAGGGCCGGCCCATGGCCGCGAGGATCTCCGGGTGGGCGTGCTGCAGGGGGATGTCGAAATAGGGCACGAGCGGCCGGCCCAGCCCGGCCAGATGCTTCAGCAGCGCGTCCGTGAGCCCGGCCGGGTAGAGATACATGAGCCGCAGCCACTTGAGCCCCGCGAATGGGCATGAGCCGGTCCAGGAGGCGGCGGAGGCCGTCCCTGAGGCCCAGGTCGCGGCCGTAGGCGGTCACGTCCTGGCCCACGACGACCAGCTCGGGCGCGCCGCCCTGCTCCACCAGCAGGCGCGCCTCGCGCTCCAGCTCGTCCAGGGGCCGGCTCACGTGGCGGCCGCGGATGGACGGGATGGTGCAGAAGGCGCACTTGTGCGAGCAGCCCTCGCTGATTTTGAGGTAGGCGAAGCCCCGGCGCGGTGCTCAGGCGGCGCGGGCCGAGGCCGTCCAACTTCCGCCCGCCCAGGGCCGCGCCCAGCAGCGCCGGCCACTGCTCCAGCTCCCGCGTCGAAAGCCAGAGGTCCACCTCGGGCAGGTCGCGGGCCAGGTCCGCGCGGCCGTAGCGCGAGACCATGCACCCGGCCACGGCCACGAGCGGCCGCCGGCCCCCGGCCGCCTGCGCCTCCTCGGCCTCGCGGATGACGGAGACGATGGTGTCCACGGACTCCTCCACGGCCGGGCGGATGAAGCCGCAGGTGTTCACGAGCACGAGGTCGGCGTCGCCCACGCCCTCGGCCGGGACGAGGTCCTCGCCCAGCACGCCGAGCAGGCGCTCGGTGTCCACGCGGTTCTTGGGGCAGCCCAGGCTGACGGTGTGCACGCGGATGGCGGTCATGAATGCTCCTTGCGGCCCGGAAGATCGCGCTTGCGGGCGGAAAAAACGCGCTGCGGTTGTTGCGCTTTGCCTTGAGTCGTGTAGGATGCTCCGAAGCGCTTTCCGACCCCATCCCCCCAGCGCAGAGAAGGAGGCCCCGCATGGTCGAGTCCCTGCGGGCGGAGAAGCCATACCGCATCGGCATCATCGGCGACAAGCACTCCCTGGTGCCTTTCTGGGAGCTGTTCGCCTCCCTGGGCAACGAGCGCGTCCTGGGCCAGATGGGCTTCACGGCCCTGGCGCGCATCCCCGTGGAGGAGGCGGCGGTGCCCTGCCGCCCGGCCTGAACCTGCCCGTGTATCCCGGCTGCGCGAAATGCTCGCCGAACACCCGGAACTCACCCTGGTCATCGAGACCACGGGCAAGGCGGAGCAGATCGCCGACCTGCGCCGCGATCTGCCGGTGCATGTGGCGCTGGTGGAGCGCGCGGCGGCCAGCTTCTTCGTGCGGCTGCTGGCCTCGGACCAGATGTGGGTGGCCTGCAAGCTGGATCCTCCTGCACACCCAGACCCTGCTCAAGGGCATCATCGACCAGCTGCGCGAGGGAAATCGCCCTGGTGGACGGCGAGGGCCGCGTGCTGGACTGCAACAAGGCCGTGCTCACGGCCCACGGGCTGAGCAAGTCGGCGGTGACGGGCCAGCCCCTGCGCCGCTTCTTCCGCCTGCCCGAGGGCGCGGACCCGGCGGTCCGGCCGCCCCTGGAGCAGGCCCTGGCCACCGGCCTGGCCGCGGAGGCCACCCTGGCCCATGTGGACCAGGAGGGCCAAGCTGCGCTACACCTCGCGAGTACGTCTACCCCCTCCAGGGGCCGGACGGGAAATCCACCAACCACCTGTGCATCCGCCGCGACATCACCAGCCGCACCCAGATGGAGCAGCGGCTGCAGCAGGCCGAGCGCCTGGCCTCCATCGGCGAGCTGTCCACCTACATCGCCCACGAAATCCGCAACCCGCTCTTCGCCATCGGCGGCTTCGCCAATCAGCTTCTGCGCAACGTGGCCGACCCGGCGGCGCGGGAGAAATCGAGATCATCATCGAGGAGGCCAAGCGCCTGGACGGCATCCTCAAGAGCATCCTGACCTTCGCCCGGCCGGCCGCGCCGGGCCGGGCCGACGTGAACCGGATCGTCCGCGACACCATGGAGCTCATGGGCCTGGCCTGCGAGGGCCAGGGCATCCGGCCGCAGCTCGCCCTGGCCGAGGGTCTGCCTCCGGTCAAGGCCGACCCGAGGTGGTCAAGCAGTGCCTGATCAACCTGGTCAAGAACTCGGTGGAGGCCATGCCCGAGGGCGGCCGGCTCGTGGTGCGCACCGCCAGGGACCGCGGCCGCGTAGTCCTGGAGGTGGAGGACACGGGCCCGGGCATCCCCCAGGAGGCGCGGGAAAAGGTCTTCAGCCCCTTCTTCAGCACCAAGGGCAAGGGCTCGGGCCTCGGCCTGGCGATGATCAAAAAGTCCCTGGACGAGTTGGGCGGCGGCGTGGAGCTGGCCAGCCGGCCCGGCGAGGGCACCCGCGTGTCCCTGTTCCTGCCGCCGCAGCAGGCTGTTGCGAAAGCGGGGCCGAACGGCTAGAAGCCTTGCGCATGAGCCACGCGCAGAACCCGCCGTCCCGCCGCATCGTCCTGGCCACCCGCAACGCGGGCAAGATCCGGGAGCTTGAAGCCCTGCTCGCCGGCCACGGCCTCACGGTCGTCGGCCTGGACGCCTTCCCGGAACTGGGCGAAATCGAGGAGACCGGAAGCACCTTCGCCGAGAACGCCGCGCTCAAGGCGCGCACCGTGGCCGAGGCCACCGGGCTGGCGGCCCTGGCCGACGATTCCGGCCTGATGGTCGACGCCCTCGACGGCGCGCCCGGCGTCTATTCCGCCCGCTACTCCGGCCCGGAGGCCACGGACGAACGCAACAACCAGAAGCTCCTGGCCGCCCTCGCCGGCGTGCCCGCGGAGCGCCGCTCCTGCCGCTTCGTCAGCGTCGTGGCCGCCCATGCGCCCAACGGCGCGGAAATCCTGGCCGAGGGCCGCTGGGAGGGCCGCGTGCTGGAAGCCCCGCGCGGGACCGGCGGCTTCGGCTACGACCCACTGTTTTTCGACCCCGAGCTCGGCCGCAGCGCCGCCGAACTCTCCCGCGAGGACAAGAACGCGCGTTCGCACAGGGGCCGCGCCCTGCGCTCGCTGCTCGCGCTCTGGCCGGACTTCTGGGCCAGGGCCTCGCGCTAACCGCGAAACGGCCGCCGAAGCGGCCGGACTCCTGGAGAACACCCCATGTGCGGAATCATCGGCTACTGCGGCCACCGCCCGGCCGTCCCCCTGGTCATCGAGGGCCTGCGCCGCCTGGAATACCGCGGCTACGACTCCGCGGGCGTCAGCTTCGTCGCCGGCCACGAGCTCAAGGTCATCCGCGCCGAGGGCAAGCTTGCGGCCCTGGAGCAGAAGCTCGCCGCCATGAACGTGTTCTCGGCCACCTCCGGCATGGGCCACACGCGCTGGGCCACCCACGGCGCGCCCGTGGAGAGGAACGCCCACCCGCACCTGGACCACGAGGGCCGGCTGGCCCTCATCCACAACGGAATCATCGAGAACTACCAGGAGATCAAGGCCGAGCTCCTGGCCGAGGGCTGCACGTTCCGCTCGGACACCGACTCCGAGGTCCTGGTGAACCTCATCGCCAAGTGCCTCAAGGCGACCGGCGGCGACGTGACCCGCGCCATCTCCATGGCCCTCTCCCGCGTGGAGGGGGCCTACGCCATCGTGCTCATGAGCCTGGACCACCCCGGCACGCTCTGGGCCACGCGCGTGGCCAGCCCGCTGGTCATGGGCGTCGGCACGGGCGAAAACTTCTTCGCCTCGGACATCCCGGCCTTCCTGCCCTACACCCGCGACGTGGTCTTCCTGGAGGACGGCGAACTGGTGCGGATCACGGCCTCCACCTGGGAGGTCATGGACGCCGCCAGCCTCGCGCCCATCGCCAAGCAGGTCCAGCACATCAACTGGGACGTGCAGGCGGCCGAAAAGGGCGGCTACAAGCACTTCATGCTCAAGGAGATCTTCGAGCAGCCCAAGGTCATCCGCGACTGCCTGCTCGGCCGCATCGACCCGCAGACCGGTCTGGTGCGCCTGCCGGAGCTGGACGACCTGCCCGTGCCCGAGCGGCTGCACGTCGTGGCCTGCGGCACGAGCTACCACGCCGGGCTCTGGGGCCTGTACCTGCTGGAGAAATACGCGCGCATCCCGGTCCAGGCGGAGATCGCCTCGGAGTTCCGCTACCGCGATCCGATCCTGAACGCCAACGGCGTGGTCCTGGCCATCAGCCAGTCCGGCGAAACCATGGACACCATGGCCGGGGTCAAGCTGGCCAAGAGCCGCGGCCTGCCGGTCATCGGCCTGTGCAACGTGGTGGGTTCGAGCATCTCGCGCGAGTCGGACCGGGTGCTTTACAGCCAGGCCGGGCCGGAGATCAGCGTGGCCTCGACCAAGGCCATGTGCAGCCAGCTCTGCGCGCTCCTGCTGCTGACCCTGTACTGGGGCCGGCGCAAGGGCGTCATGAGCGCCGACGAATGCGCCGCCCTGGTGCGCGAACTCACGGCCATGCCGCAGACCCTGGAGACGGCCCTGCCCGCCCTGCGCGCCGAGGCCCAACGCCTGGCCCGCCACTTCGCCGAGGCCACGAGCTTCCTCTTCCTGGGCCGCGGCCCCTGCTACCCCCTGGCCCTGGAGGGCGCGCTCAAGCTCAAGGAGATCAGCTACATCCACGCCGAGGGCTACGCCGCGGGCGAGATGAAGCACGGCCCCATCGCGCTCATCGACCCGCACTTCCCGACCTTCGCCGTGGCCCTGGACGACGAGTTCTTCCCCAAGGTGAAGAGCAACCTCGTGGAGGTGCAGGCCCGCGCGGGCGAAATCGTCGCCCTGACCAACCCCGGCGTGGAGCTGGCCGTGGAGCATCCCTGGACGCTGCCGCGGGCCAGCGGACCCCTGTCCGCCTTCCTGGTCCTGCCGGCGGTGCAGCTCTTCGCCTACGAGATGGCGGACTACTTAGGAAAAGACGTAGATCAGCCGCGCAACCTGGCCAAAAGCGTGACAGTGGAATAGCTCCGGCATAAGGTCGGACCGTTCCCTTCGCCCCACCGGACTGCGAGGCCGCGTCATGTCAAGCCGTCTGCTCCCCCGCAAAAGACCGCTGCTGCTGCTGCTCACAGCCGTGCTCTGCCTCGGTTTTCTGGGCACGACGCTGGTGAGCTATCAGGTCTCCAAGCGGGCCATCCGCGACTCCATCCAGACCCAGGAGCTGCCCCTCACCTCGGACAACGTCTACTCCGAGATCCTCAAGGATCTCGTGCGGCCGGTGTTCGTGTCCTCCATGATGGCCAGCGACACCTTCCTGCGCGACTGGACCCTGCGCGGCGAGCAGAATCAGACCGAGATCACCCGCTACCTGCGCGAAGTCATGGCCAAGTACGGCGCGTTCACCAGCTTCTTCGTCTCCGAGCGGACGCACAAGTATTACCACCCCACGGGCGTGATCAAACAGGTGGACGTGACCAAGCCCGTGGACGCCTGGTACGACCGCGTGCGCCGCATGCCCCGGCCCTACGAAATCAACGTCGACCCGGACATGGCCAACCGCAACCTGCTGACCATCTTCATCAACTACCGCGTGCTGGACTTCGAAGGGCGCTTCCTCGGGGCCGCCGGGGTGGGGCTCACGGTGGAGTCCGTGCGCCAGGCCATCGCCCACTACCAGGCGCGCTTCGGCCGGCGGATCTATTTCGTCGACCAGGAGGGCCACGTGGTCCTCTACGGCGAAAGCGCGCGCATGGACGACACCGACATCCACAACATCCCGGGGCTGCGCGGCCTGGCCAACGGCATCCTCCGGGACCACGCCGGCTCCTACACCTACAAGTCCGGCGGCGAAACCCACCTGCTCAACGTGCGCTTCATCCCGGAGCTCAACTGGTTCCTCTTCGTGGAAAAGACCGAGGACGAGGCCCTCGCCGGCATCCGCCACACCCTCTACGTGAACCTCGCCGTGTGCCTGCTGGCCACGCTGCTCGTGGTCGGCGTCACTGGCGTGGCCCTGGACCGCTACCAGCGCCGCGTGGAGGAGATGGCCACCACCGACAAGCTCACGGGCCTGCTCAACCGCCAGACCTGGACGTGCTCTTCCAGCAGGCCATCAGCCAGGCCGAGCGCGACCGCGAGCCCCTGGCCGTGGCCATCGCCGACATCGACCGCTTCAAGCAGGTCAACGACCAGCACGGGCATCTGGTGGGCGACGCCGTGCTCAAGCGCGTGGCCGCCTGCCTGCGCGGCGGGGTGCGCGCCTCGGACACGGTCTGCCGCTGGGGCGGCGAGGAGTTCCTGATGATCCTGGGCGGCTGCAACCGGGAGGACGCCCTCGGCCTGGCCGAGAAGCTGCGCGTGGCCGTGGCCACGGACGCGGAGCTGGCCGGGCTGGTGCCCGGGGGCATCACCCTGAGCCTGGGCGTGGCCGAGCACTGCGCCGCGGACTCGGTGGACAGCCTCGTGGCCCGGGCCGACGTCGCCCTCTACGCGGCCAAGCAGGACGGCCGCGACTGCGTGCGCGCCGGGGAAACGACCTGCTGAGCGGCCGCCGGCCTACAGCTCCTCGCAGCCGAGCGCCACGCCCAGCCCCAGGAACAAGCCGCCGAGCATCCGGTCCGGCCAGCGGCCGGCCATGAATCCGCGCCGGCGGGCCCCGCACGTACAGCGCCAGACGATCCGCCGCCAGCACCACCCCGTGTCCCACAACAGGGTGCAGCCCAGCACCATGGCCCCCAGGGTCAGAAAGGCCCCGAGCTTGTCCGCGGCGTCCGGCCGGATGAACTGCGGCAGAAAGGCCAAGAAGAACAGCGCCGCCTTGGGGTTGAGCACGTCGGTGAGCAGGCCCTGCACGAACAGCCGGCCGTCGCGCACGCTGCGCTCCTCCTCGGGCAGGTCCGGCCGGGCCGGCTTCCTGAGCAGGGTCTGCACGCCCAGGAACACGAGATAGGCCGCGCCGGCCAGCTTCAGGAGCATGAAGGCCCCGGCCGAGGCCGCCAGGAAGGCGGACAGGCCGAAGGCCGCAAGGCTCACGTGGACCGCGGCACCGCAGTTGGCACCCAGGGCGCTGACCATTCCGGCGCGGCGGCCCTGGGCCAGGGTGCGGCCGGCGATGTACAGGAAGTCCGGGCCGGGCATGGCGCACAGTCCGAGCACGGCGAGCAGGAACACGGGCAGGTTGACGATGTCGTGCATGGCGCTCCCCCTAGGCGTTTTCCGCAATGATCCTCACTACCTGAGCCGCGCCCTCCTCCAGGAGCCGCGCGCACACGGCGTGCTTGAGCCCCGCGCGCGCGGTAGTCCTCCAGGCCGGCCGCGTCGCCCAGGTCGCAGCCCGTGAGGTCGCGGCAGTCCAGGGAGCCGAAGCGCGCCAGGAAGAACTCGCGGTAGTCCTGGGCCGGGAGGTAGGTGCGGTCGAGGTCGTCCAGCTCGCTGTCGCGGCCAGGGCCACGCCCAGGGCCAGCACCCCGGCCGAGAAGACGCCGCAGTGGCCGCAGGTGCGCGAAAGGCCGGAGCAGAAGCCCGTGGCCGCGCGCGGAGCCAGCGGCGTGCGCACGCCCAGGTCTCGCAGACGGCCAGGAACACGGATTCGGCGCACAGCAGCGGCCGGTTTCCGGCCATGTACGAACGCGCCCGCGCCCCGGCGGCCAGGGCGGCCGCCTCGTCCAGCACGGCGGACCAGAGCGGCTTGCGCGCGCTGGCGAGGAAGATGGACACCCGGGCGGCATCCGTCCCGTCGCAGGAGCCGGCGCAGCAGTTCTCGCCGCAGCAGTCCACGCGCGCCCCGGCCAGACCCGCGTCCGCCAGCCAGACGGCCACGTCGGCCCGGTCGAAGCCCGGCCAGCGGTCGTGATGCTCGCGCAGGAGGAACTCATGGCCGTGGCGGTCCAAGTCGGTGAGCACCAGCCGGCCGCCGGGGCGCAGGATGCGCGCCATCTCGCGGATGGCCGCCCGCCGGGTCCTCCGCGTGGTGCAGCAGGAACATGTTGGCGAA
>Ga0268359_12440_pt1 | contig 12535 bp, 20 predicted proteins | sample BioMet11_FD_194416 | JGI IMG/M metagenome (GOLD analysis project Ga0268359, IMG submission 194416) | Sewage microbial communities from Oakland, California, United States - Biofuel 11 (PacBio Assembly) | ecosystem: Engineered > Wastewater > Sewage > Unclassified | place: USA: California | collected...
CCAGGGCGTGGGACAGGGAATGGCCCACGCCGAGCCCGGCGTTGGAAAAGGACATGCCGGCCGAGGTGGAGGCGATGGACAGGTTCTCCAGGGCCTCGATGGAGCGGTCCTCCACGGCCGGGCGCAGATTGGCCAGGATGAGCCGGATGGCCATGATGGCCTGGTGTTCGGTAAAGGGCGAGGACAAGAGCGACAGATAGGATTCCACGGCGTGGGCGAAGGCGTCGATGGCCGAGGCGACGATCAGCTCCTCGCTCTTGGTCAAAAGGACCAGCGGATCGATGATGGAGATATTGGGCACGAGCGACCGGCTGATGATGGACATCTTGAGCCGGCGCTCCACGTCGGTCACGATGCAGAACTGGGAGATGTCCGAACCGGAGCCGGCGGTGGTCGGCAGGAAGATGGAGGGGGGCAGGGGCCGCATGATGCGGTTGGCGCCCTCGTAGTCGTTGATGCGGCCGCCGTTGCCGATGATGGTGGCGATGCCCTTGGCCGCGTCCATGGGACTGCCGCCGCCCACGGCGATGATGACGTCGGCGTGCTCCCGGGCGTAGATGGCCGCGCCCTCATGGATCTGATAGTCGCGGGGATTGCGGTTGATCGAGTCGTAAAGGACCCATTCCAGTCCGTTGTCCCGCAGGATCTCCAGGATGCGGTCCACCCAGCCGGCGGCCGTGAGTCCCTGGTCCGTGACCAAAAGAACCCGCCGGGCGCCCAGGCGCTTGGCGCACGAGGCCAGATGGACGATGCTCCCCCGGCCGAAGATGATTCGGGAATGGCGAACTTGCTGATCCGCATGGTGCTCCTTGACGGGTGGGATACACGCGGCGCGGCGCGTGGCCGCAACATACCTTTTCGGGCCAGCCGGATCCCGGCCGGTCCGCTACGCGCGGGCCATGGTGCCCACCGAGGGGGCCCCCTGCGGCATGGCAGCGGTGGATGCTGCGCTTCTGGTCATAATCTTTTGAGATTATAACGCCCCGTAAGGAAAGGTCAAGCCGGGCGGCCCGAGCGGCTTTTCCCTGGCCCGGCCTGCCGTGCGACGCACGCCGTTCCGGAGCCTTCCGGTCGTTCCTCCTTGCCGCCGCCGTGATCGTTATGACAGCAACTGGCTGGTTGGTGTCCTCCTTTCGTGGTCCAGTTCGAGGCAAGGAAGGTGTGACATGAACATGGAAACATCCGTCTCTCCGGCGCTCGGCCCCCTTTCCGGCGCCCTGCTTTCCGGCTTCGTCAACGTGGCCGAGGACGGGACCCTGTGCTTCGTTTCCGACCGGGTGCACCGGGTCTGTCCGCAGTGCGGCACGGTGTTTGTCGGTTCGGCCTGGCGGGTGGCCCTGACCGGGCCGGAACGCTGTCCGTACTGCGGCCGGCCCGGAACGAGGCCGCTTCTCCGGGCCGGCCAGGCCTGACAACGGACCGCCGGCAGACGTGCCCGAAACCAGGCGCCCGGCGCCAAGGGAGGAGGTTCTCATGAATCGGCTGGCCTCGCGCAAGCTCATCACGGCCGCTTTGGCCATCGCGGCCGTGGCCCTCAACCACAAATGGGGCATGGGGCTCACCCAGGACGAAATCCAGGCCGTGGTCGATATCGCCCTGGCCGCCATCGGCTCCCAGGCCGGCATCGATCTGGCCGAGCGGGCCGTGCCGCTGCTGACCCGTACGCCGGCCCCCACCGGAAAGGAGGCCGGCTGATGCCCGGCGAACCCCTGTTCCTCCCCACCTGGATCGCGTTCCTGGTGGGGGTGGTCCTTTATTGTCTGCGGAAATGGGTGGCGGACGTGGGCGCGTCCATCGCCTCCCTGGAGGAACGCCTGCGGGCCCTGGAGAAATCCCTGGCCGACTGCCGGCTGGATCTGGCCCGGGATCATCCCACCCGGCCGGAGCTGGACCGGCTGGAGGAACGGTTGGAGACGCAGGCCACCCGCCTGACCATTCTGGAGGAACGATGTCTCGACGCGTAAAGCGCGCTGCGCTGCCGCCGGTCGCTGCCGGGGCCGGGACGGAGGATCGCCCGGAACGGCCGGCCCGGTTCGGGACGGCGAGTTTCGACGACCTTATCCTTATAAACCCCCATCTCCGTCCGGCCGACATCCTGGCCCTGTGGCGCCTGGCCGGTCCGTCCGCCCGGGTCCACTGATGGACGCGGCCAGGGAGAGCGGCCGCCGCCCGCGCGCCTTAAGCGCCCGGCAGCGGCTTTTTGTCGAACGGTTCCTGCAGAACGGCGATGCGCCGGCTGCCGCCTTGGCGGCCGGCTATTGCCCCAGCCGGACCGCCAGCGAGGGGAGTCGGCTGCAACGACTCCCCCAGGTGCGCCAGGCCATCGAGGAGGGCCGCCGGGTCCAGGCGCGGCAGGACCGGATCCATGCGGCGCAGATACGGGAGGAACTGGCCCGCATCGCCTTTGCCGACATCAGCGATTTTTTGCGCTGGGACGAAGCGGGCGTCACCTTGCGCCCCATGGACGAACTGAGCCGGGAGCAGACGGCCTGCGTGGCCGAAATCGTGGAAAGCGCCGGCAAGACGGGCAAGACCTTGCGGGTGAAGCTCCATGGCAAGCTGGCCGCCCTGGCCGCCTTGTCCCGGCTGCTCTCCGGAGAGACGCGCGCCGCAGACGGGGAGCCCCGGCCCGTGGTCGTGGTGACGTCCGTGCCCGAACCGGCGCCGCTTCCGGATCCGGCGCATCCCGAAACCGCCGCCTGGCCGCCGCCTCGGGAAAGCGGGCCGGACACCCCCGGCTGAGGCGGCCAAGGGGGCGCTTCCGCTCTTTCCAAGAGGGGGGGCCGTCGGGCGCTTGGCCCTCGGAAGCCTCTCCCCGCATCCCTAGTGCGGGGACGGGGCGGCGCCCAATTGCCGCATGGCCTGGCGATGGCGTTCCCGAAGGTCGTGCCGCTCCAGCTCGCGCTGCCGCGCGGCGGCGTCCGGGTCGGGGGTGTCCGGACGCCGCGTTTCGAGGCGGGCTGCCTGTCGGCAAAATGCCCGCAGTTCCTCGAACTGCCGTTCCGGGATGACGCCGGCGGCCCCGGCCGCCAGCCGCAGCCGGGCGCCCTCCATGAGACAATCCTCCACCAGGCTTCCCTGGTCGGCCGGCACTGCCGCCTGCCGTTCGAGCAGTCGCGAGTAGCCTTGCATCGGTCGCTTCTCCGGAGTGGCGGTCCCCGTCGCCACGGCCGCCATACATCCGAGAAGCACCCCGAGCAGTATGAGACTCCTTTGCAGACGCCTCGCCATGACCGTCACCTCCGGGCCGGGACTGCATCGACCCGCTCGGGTTCATGCCCAAATCGTACCATAATTAAAGTTGTTATAAAGCAAGTGGTTGCAAGACGTTGCGGCCATGGGGACCACGTCATTGCGTACATTTCACGATATTTCGGCAAAAAAAGGGAGTCTGGCGCCTGGCGAACCGGCCATGGTCCGCATCGGCTACCAGCCCCAGCCCCTGCAGCGCCTGCTGCATACCTGCCCGGCCAATGAGATTTTGTTCGGCGGGGCGGCCGGGCCGGGCAAAAGCCACGCCCTGCGCTTCGAGGCCCTGTTGTGGTGCCTGCGGGTGCCAGGGCTGCGGGCCTATCTTTTCCGTCGCACCCTGCCTGAACTGACGCGAAACCATATTATCCCGGCCCTGGCGCAATTCCCCCGCGATCTGGTGACGTTTCGGGCCGCCAGCCACTGCTTCGAATGCGTCAACGGTTCCAGACTGACCTTTTGCGGTTGTCCCCGCGAGGCCGATGTCTTCCGCTACCAGGGCATTGAGTTCCATCTCCTGCTTTTCGACGAGCTGACGAGCTTCACCGAATTCCAATACGATTTTCTGCGCTCCAGGTTGCGCTGCACCCTGGAGGTCCCGCCGGCCTACCGTCACAAGATCCCGGGCATCGTGGCCGCCAGCAATCCGGGCGGAATCGGCCACGCCTTCGTCAAGACCCGGTTCGTGGATTTCGCCCCCTCCCCTGACCCTGCGCCGGGCTCCGGCCGACCAGGGCGGAATGCTGCGGTCCTGCATCCCGGGAAAACTGGCGGACAATGCCATTCTCCTGGCCCGTGATCCGGGATATGCCGACCGGCTGGCCGCGTTGCCCGAACCGTACCGCACCGCCTACCGGGACGGGGATTGGGACATCTTCCTCGGTCAGGCCTTCGCCTTTTCCCGCAGTCTGCACGTCGTCCGCCCCAGGCCCGTGCCCGAGCAGGCACCGCTTTGATGACCTTCGACTGGGGCTACGGGGCGCCTTTTTCCGTGGGCTGGTGGTGGGTGGACGCCGACGGCCGGCTTTTCCGCTTTGCTGAATGGTACGGCTGGAACGGCCGGCCGAATCAGGGCCTGCGCCTGACCGACAGCCGTATCGCCGCCGGCATTCTGGAACGCGAGACCGGGCTCGGCATCGCCGGCCGGCGGATCACCCGGCTGGCCGGGCCGGACTGCTTCGCCAAAAAACCCGATTACCGGGGCGGCGGCCAGGGACCGGCCACGGCCGAGGTGTTTGCCCGGGCCGGCCTGCCGCTCGCGCCCGGCGATCCCTCGCGCATCGCCAAGATCCGGCAGTTCCACGAACGGCTGCGCCCCAGGGCGGACGGACCGCCCATGCTTTTGGTCTACGACGTCTGCGAGCAGTTCATCCGCACCCTGCCGCTTCTGGTGACGGATCGGCGCAACGTGGAGGACATCGACACCACCGGCGAGGATCATATCTACGACGAGGCCTGTCATGCCTGCATGGCCCGGCCGCTCGCCGGCGACAGCGTGAAAACGGCCCTAACGCCGGCGGCCCGCATCATCGACGCGGTGCTGGCCGACGGCCAAAACGACGAGGAAATGCCATGAACGGTAACGATCTGAGCTGGCTGTGGCCGTTTACCCATCTGGGAACGGCCCTGTTTTTCCTGCTCCTGGGCTGGCGGTTCGGCCGCGAGGCGACCGGCCGGCCCATGTTCGCCTTTCCGGTCGCGCCGACACCGGAGGCGTCGGCCGGCGAGGAGGTCGATCCCTGGGCTTTGGCCGCTGCCGGCCGACCGGAAACGGGGGGGTGGATAGAAACGAGACGGTCGCCTGGCCCTGCGTCTGACGGCTGTTCAGAAATAACATCGTGAAATCATGGGATAAAGCCGAAAATTTCCGTGGCCGGTTCCTTGGCGCTGTATGAAAAGTAGCCAGGCCGGCGAGCATCCGGCCGGCAACTGCATGGGAATAAGACGGGGGGGGCCGTCCGAAGGATGGCTGTTTTTATCAACATATTAAAAACATTGATAAAAATATGTTGGCACGGAACCTGCCTTAAGAAGGGCATCCGACCGCGCGGCAGGCGCGCGGTGCCAACAGGAAACCACCTTGGCCAGGCCAAGGAACGACCACGGAGGTAAGTATCATGCGAAACGGTAAGACGACTCTTGCGTTGACGGCGTTGGCCACGATGGTGTTGACGGCTTCTCTGGCCCTGGCTGGGCCCGGCGGAGCGGGCAGGGGCTCGGGTGCCGGCGTCGGCGGGCCCTGCGGCGGCCAGGGATACGGCCCGGGCGTCGCCCAGCTTTCCCCGGAAAAGCAGGCGGCTTTCCAGAAGCTCCACGAGGCCTTCTACACCAAGACGGTCCAGATGCGGGCCACGCTGCGGATCAAGTGGGCGGAGTTGAACGCCGCCGCCGTGGCGCCGACCCCGGATCAGGGGAAGATCGATGCCCTGTCCAAGGAAATCGGCGACCTGGAAGGCAAGCTTTTGGCCGAACGGACCCAGTTCCGCGTCCAGGTGACTAAGGAAATCGGTCCCGAAGCGGCTGCCTGCCTCGGCGGCTACGGTCACGGCCGCGGGTCCGGCCACGGCGGCTACGGTCATGGCGGCGGCATGGGCGGCGGCATGATGGGCGGATTCTAAAGCAACAGGCGGACCGGCCGCAGGGTCGGTCCGCCGTAACCTGATACGGCGAGGTTTGCTATGTGGGGTTGCTGGTCCTTTTCTTCCTGGCCTTTTTTTCACGGCGGCGGCTTCGGCCTGGGCGGGATTCTGTTCGGACTGCTCGGGCTGCTGGCGGCGGTCTGGCTGATCCGCAGCCTCGTCACCGCCGGGACGCATCGCCAGGGTGCCAGAGCCGACCGGGACGACGCCTTGCGCCTCCTGGATCACCGTCTGGCCGCGGGTGCCATCACCCCGGAGGAATACGAACGCCTGCGCCGGGCCATTCTGTCCTGAACCGCATTTTTTCCCTCTCCTTCCCCCCGCGCCCGGGACGGTTTCGACCGTCCCGGTTTTTTTTGCGGGCAGCCGGGAAAAAAGAGGTGGAACCGGCCATCCCCGGCCGGCGGCGGGTTGGACGCGGGGGACTAGTCGGTGGGCACCCAGAGCTTGATGGACGATCCCTTTTCGGGAAGCCTTTGGGTCAGATGGAATTCATACCGGCTCATCTCGTCGGTCAGACGGAAGGTGGCGGTGCCCACGTTGCCCCGGATCATGCTTTGGAAGCGGATGGCCTGGCAATCCTCGTCCAGGGCCTTGCCCGAAGTGTCGAAGGGGGCCAGGCAGATTTTCAGCGCCGGATCGGCGCCGGCGCTGAACATGGTGTCCATGGTGCTGGGCGGCCGTTTGATGAGTTCGGCCGTGACCAGAACTTCCTTGAAGGGCACCTTTGTCAAAACCACCTTGCCGGCGGTCTCCACGTAGCGGTCTTCGGTGCGGGTCCGCTCCTGGACGTCGGTGACCTTCAGGTATTCGTTTTTAAGATCCTTAAATCGCGTGAAATCCGAGGCGGAGAAAACGGACGCCGGCAGCAGGGCGAGCAGGCAAACGGCAAGCACGGTCGCAAGGCAGATAGGACGCGGCTGGGACATGGACATGTCCTCCGGGATGTTTATGCCCGCTTGGGGGCCATGGGAAAAATGGCGAGCTTCAGGAAGTCGGTCTCGGTGATGATGCCGACAAGGTCGCCCGCGTCAACGACGGGCAGGCAGCCGAACTTGTTGTAAATCATGATTTCGGCCGCGGCGCGCAGCGGCGTGTCCGCATGCACGGTCACCAGGTCCGACCGCATGATGTCACGCAACAGCGTGCCCGAATCCTTCCTGTGTTCCAAGGACAACAGATCGCGCTGGCTGACCAGCCCGGCCAGTCGTCCCGCCTCGTCCACCACCGGGATGTGCCGGACGAACAGTTCCTGCATGGTGGCCATGGCAGTGGCGAGGCTGTCCGTTTCCTTAAGACAGCGCACCTGTCTGGTCATGATGTCGGCTACGAGCATGCCGGTTCTCCGGAAAAAGGCCGCCGGCGGCACCATGCGCGCCATGCCGGAAAGTCTTTGCCGAATCATCGCGGCAAGTCAAGCCGTGGGGGGCAGGCGGCGTCAGCTCTCCGGCCGGGTGGCCCGTTCGAGCAGGGTCACCTCGATGCGGCGCAGGGAACCGATTTTGCGGGCCGCCGCCAGGTCGGGCACGGCCACGTCGATGGTGCGGCGAAAGCGCTGGTGCATGGTGTCCTCGATGATGAACACCCCAAGCCCTTTGATGTGGACCCGGTCGCCGAAATCCCAGCCCGACTGGAGCAGATCCCTGGACACGGCCACGATGCCGGGCCGGATGGTGGTGCCGATGGCCGTGCCGGATTTCCGACCCCGCCCGAGGTTTTCCCTGGGGGCCGGCGTGTAGGCCGTGACCGTGGCGGTGATGGTTTTTTTGGGATGAAGATTTTTGTAGGAATGTACTTTATGTGTGGCGGCATGCGCCGTCATTCCAGTCATGAGGAAGGCAATAGCAAAAGTAAAGACTCTCAAATCGTAGTAACCTCCATGCATCATGAATGCAACGTCGCCACCAGGAGGAAATGGTGGTCAGTGGTTTCTGGCTGATTTTCCTGATTTTTTTTGCTATAAATCAGCCGTTTGGCAATGATGCGAATGCTCCTTTGCGGGTTGAATCGTATCGTCTTGGCGATGCGGCGGTTATTTTTGACGAGTTTGAGCATATGCTCCCTAGTGGGCCGGCAAGACCTTGTCAAGGGGAAAAACGCCCCCCACCGGAGAAATCGTGTCGGCGGGATGTTCATGAAACCATGTTATTTTAAGGTATTGTGCCGTTGGACCGATTTCGGTGGCGGTTCGGGGCGCATGGTTTTTGCCGAGACGCGTGCCGCTCCGGCCGGCCGCCGGTCGGTCGGGAAACGCCACGTGTCCGCTCGGGCTTGCACCAGGGGCGGCTCCCGGCTATTTTACCTCCTTGCCGGGCCAGGCCTCGCGCCTTGCCGTCCAAGGAGGTCCCCGACCATGACCATGACCAGCCTTTCCCCGACGCTCATGGTGCAGGATGTCAACCGCACCGTGCATTTTTATCACGAGGTGCTGGGGTTCGCGTTCGTCTGGGGCGTTGCCGCCGCCTCCCGGTCCGCCGTCACCGACTGGCCCCCGCCCGTTCCCCTGGCCATGGCCCTGGTCCGCAACGGCGCCGCCAGCCTGTCCTTTCAGACGCGCAGCTTCATGACCTCCACCCTGCCGCGCCTGGCCAATGAAACCATCGGCGGCTCCCTCGTGCTGTTCATGGAATGTGACGACCTCGACGGGCTGTGCGAGCGCATCGGCGAGAGTGCGCCGTTCCTCAAGGCCCCGCATACGACCGCCCATGGCACGCGCCAGTGCAGTATCGAGGATCCCGACGGCTATATCCTCACCTTCGCTAAGCGCTCGGCCCAGCCGGCGCATGATCCGGAGACATTCGCATGACCGCTTCCTCTTCGCTTTTTGCTCGAGCCAGACTCCGCATTCCCGGCGGGGTCAACAGCCCGGTGCGGGCCTGCCGCGCCGTGGGCTGCGATCCGCTGTTCATCGACCGGGCCGCCGGTTCCACCATGACCTCGGTGGAAGGCCGGGACTACATCGACTACGTCATGTCCTGGGGGCCCATGCTCCTTGGCCACGCCCATCCGGCGGTGACCCGGGCCATCCGGGAGGCCGCCGAACGGGGCGCGAGCTTCGGCGCGCCCTGTCCGGCCGAGGTGGAACTGGCCGAGGCCGTGGCCGAGGCCGTGCCCGGCATCGAAATGGTGCGCATGGTCAATTCCGGCACCGAGGCCACCATGAGCGCTGTGCGCCTGGCCCGGGCCTGCACCGGCCGGGACCAGATCGTGAAATTCACGGGGTGCTACCACGGCCATGCCGACGCCTTCCTGGCCGCCGCCGGTTCGGGACTGGCCACCTTCGGTCTGCCGGGCACGCCCGGCGTGCCGGCCGACACCGTGCGTCACACGTTGCTCGCCCCCTACAACGACCTGTCGGCCGTGCGGGCGCTGTTTACGGCCCATCCCGACGACATCGCCGCCGTCATCGTGGAGCCGGCGGCCGCCAACATGGGGCTGGTGCCGCCGGCCCCCGGCTTTCTCGAAGGGTTGCGGCAACTGACCAGCCAATACGGCGCCCTGCTTGTTTTCGACGAGGTCATCACCGGCTTTCGGCTGGCCTACGGCGGGGCCCAGAGCGTCTACGGCATCGATCCCGACCTCACCTGCCTCGGCAAGATCATCGGCGGCGGGCTGCCGGTCGGGGCCTACGGCGGCAAGCGGCGGTTCATGGAGCGCATCGCCCCGGAGGGCGATGTCTACCAGGCCGGAACCCTGGCCGGAAATCCGTTGGCCATGGCCGCCGGTCTGGCCACCCTGCAGGCGCTCAAACAGGCCGACTACGCCGGGTTGGCCGAGCGCACCCGGACCCTGGCCGAATCCCTGGCCGCCATTTTGCGGGAGAAGGGCGCGGCGGTCTCGGTGGCCCATGCGGCGTCGCTGTTCACGCTCTTTTTCTGCGAGGGCCCGGTCACCGATTTCGAGTCGGCCCGACAGGCCGATACCGCCCGCTACGCCGTTTTTTACGCCCAGATGCGCAAGGCCGGCATCCTTTTCGCTCCGTCGGCCTTTGAATGCGCCTTCCTCTCCTTCGCCCACACCGACGAGGATCTGGAACGCACCCTGGAAGCGGCCCGCGCCGTCCGGTTCTAACCGGGCGGCGGCTTGCCACTGGATGTGCCGCCATGGGCGCGACCGAACAAGCACTTGCGGACCGCAGCCGGGAGCGCGGCCATCAGGCCCGGCGTATTCTCGACGATCTGGGGCTGCTCCGGGCCTGGGGCCGGTACGGACGGCCGGTGGTGGTGGGGGCCGTCGCCCACGGGTTGGCCCTGGACCCGGACATCGACCTCGAAGTCTATTGTCCCCGGCTCGACCCCAGGCACGGATTCGCCGTGCTGGCCGTGGCCGCGAGCCGCCCCGGCGTCCTCGAAACCCGCTACCGGAACCACCTGGACGGACCGGACAAGGCCTTGTACTGGCAGATTCGCTATCGGGCCGCGGACGGCGAGGACTGGAAGATCGACATGTGGTCGGCGCCGGACGACTACGCCCTGCCGCGCGGCGAAGATCTTGTCGAGCCCCTGCGGCGGGCGCTGACCCCGGAAACCAAGCAGGCGGTCCTGCGCCTCAAGGCCTGGCGGGCGGCCACGCACGCCGCGTGCCTGTCCATCGACCTGTACCGGGCCGTCCTGGACGGCGGCGTGCGGCAGCCCGGGGAGCTTGCCGCCTGGCTGGCGCGCAACGAAACCGGCGTGCTGACCGCCTGGACTCCCGCCTGAAACGGAAAAAAAGAGTGGCCGCGTCTGCCCCCAAACGCCCGGTGGCCGGGACGTTTGGGGTCGTGGCCGCTGCGGGACGGGCCGTGGCCGCTCCGGTTTCACTCACGGTTTTTTTCTTACAATGAGTCAATACGTCCCAGACGCATGCCGCTTTGTTTCGTTTCTTCCCTGCACCGCAAAAGGCCGTCCCAGGCCATCCCTTCGGGCTCGGGCCGGCAGGCGCGTCCTGGACTGCCCCGGCATCGTGGAGTTTTGCCCGGGGGCAGCGCGAAGTAAAACGAATATCGTCCTCAAATAACACTGCAATAGCGGATGGCACGCGACTTGATGCACATGTGTGTCGTTTGCCGACGTCCCTTCAAACGCCGCGCAACGACACCAGGGGGACCGGCCATGTGCAGCTGGGAAAAAAAGATCGACATCAGCAGGGTCTTCGTGTTGCAGCCGACACGCCCGCTGACGTATTTCGGCGTGGGCGCGCTGGCCAAGTTCGACGGCATCATGGCCGAGTTGCTCCGACAGGGGCATCGGGCCCTTCTGGTCGTGACCGATCCGACCGCCTATAAGGCCTGCGGCGCCTGGGCCACGGTGCGGCCGCTGCTTGAGCGGTCGGTCACCTGGCAGCTTTTTCGACGGCGCCCGCTCCAATCCCACCTTTGCCAACTGCGACGCCGCCGCGGCAGCCGGCACCGCCATCGGGGCCGATGCGGTCCTGGCCATCGGCGGCGGCAGTGCCCTGGATACGGCCAAAACCGCCGCCGTGCTGCTCAAGCATCCCGGCAAGCGGGCTGTGGATTTTTATGAAAAAGGCGCCCCCATCAAGGATGCGGCGCCCCTCGTGGCCATCAACACCGTCCATGGCACCGGCTCGGAATGCGACTCCTTCGCCATGGCCCAGTCCGACGGGGAGGGCAAGCCGGCCATCCGTTCGCCGCACCTGTATCCCGCCTACACCATCGAGGACCCGGCCCTGACCGTCACTTTGCCGGTCAAACACACCGTGTTCACGTCCGTGGACGCCCTGTGCCACGCCGTGGAGGCGGCCACGGCCGTCACCGCTTCGCCGTACTGCATCTCCCTGGCCAAGGAGGCCGTCCGGCTCACCTCCATCTGGCTGCCCACCGCCATCGCCCAGCCCGGCAACCTGGCTGCCCGCTACTGGCTCATGTACGCCTCGGCCATCGCCGGCATCAGCTTCGACCTGGGCATGCTCCACGTCACCCACGCCCTGGAACACTCGATGAGCGCCCTAAACGCCGCCATCACGCACGGCGAGGGCCTGGGCATCCTTTGCCGGCCGTCCTGCGGGAAATCTATCCGGCCGCGCCCGAGATTCTGGCCGGCCTGCTGGCCCCCATCGCTCCGGATCTGGTCGGGTTGCCCGGCGAGGCCGAAACCGCCGTGGGCATCGTCCGGGATTGGCTGGCCGCCATTGGCCAACCCACCAACCTGGGCGCCTACTTTACCGGGGCCGACGTGCCGGCTCTGACCAGGATGACGCTCAAGTCGCCGTTTTCCAAGCATCTTCTGCCCCTGGCCCCCATCCGAGTGGACGAGGCCGTGGGTGCAGCGCATCTTCCAGAAATCCCTCTGACCTCCGACCGCGATAGCGGGCCCAGCGTCGAGGACACCGTGGCATCATGCCTGTGGCGGGACCCGGGCCGGCCATGGCGGAGGCGTTCGTCCTTCAGGAGCCTATCTTGGAGCGGTAGGCCCGGACCTGATTGCGGCCCGAGGATTTGGCCAGGTAGAGGGCCTTGTCCGCCGCGTCCACCAGATGGTCCACGTCGGGGGTCGGACAGTCCTCCAGCAGCTCGGCCACGCCGATGCTCACCTTGATCTTGATGCCGGAAGCCAGAATCTGGCCGTCGGGGTCGCGGATGACGAAGTTGTAGCGTTCGATCTTGTGGCGGATGATCTCGGCCAGTTCCATGGCCTCGTCCTTGT
>Ga0268359_11389_pt1 | contig 12506 bp, 12 predicted proteins | sample BioMet11_FD_194416 | JGI IMG/M metagenome (GOLD analysis project Ga0268359, IMG submission 194416) | Sewage microbial communities from Oakland, California, United States - Biofuel 11 (PacBio Assembly) | ecosystem: Engineered > Wastewater > Sewage > Unclassified | place: USA: California | collected...
TTCAGAACGTACCATCGCATACTATGAGGCAACGATTACCGCTATGGCAGCATCGGTTAACATGCCAATCTCGGCTGTTACGACCACTGAACTTCGACGTTATCTTCTCGACTTTGAGAACACACACCACGTTAGTAAGGTAACGATTGACAATATCCGGCGCATCCTTAGCAGCTTCTTCTCGTGGCTTGAAGATGAGGACTATATTGTTAAGAGCCCCATGCGGAAAATAAAGCGTATCAAGGTTCCGCTGGTAGTGAAGGAGACAATTGCCGATAAGGACATGGAACTGCTTCGAGAGGGATGTCGAAGTATGAGAGATCTTGCCATTGTTGACTTGCTTGCCTCCACTGGCATGCGTGTAGGTGAGCTTGTGAGGCTAGATGTCTCAGATGTCGATCTCCCGGGGCGTGAGTGCATTGTTACCGGCAAGGGTAATAAGCAGCGACGTGTTTACTTCGATGCAAGGACCGAGCTTCATCTTCAGGAGTATCTCTCGGGTAGTCGATTCACAACCACGCCTCTCTTTACATCGGATCGGAACGGAGGAGCTAGACTTACCATCGGCTCGGTCGAGAGAATCGTCCGTAATCTCGGTCGCAGAAATGAAATGCGAGGCATTCATCCTCACAAGTTCAGACGGACCATGGCAACGAACGCTATCGACCGTGGCATGCCAATCGAACAGGTCCAAGTACTTCTCGGTCACGCTAAGATAGAAACTACAATGCGCTACGCATTGGTGAGTCGACAGAATGTTAAGACCTCGCATAGGAGGTATCTGGGATGACCCTTCTAAAGAACCTTTGTACAAAAATCGGAAGTGGTGCCACGCCTAGGGGCGGCAAGGACTCCTATAAAAGTGAAGGTACATCGATATTTCGAAGTCAGAATATTCTCGATTGGCGGTTCTCAAAATCAGGTTTAGCTTTTATCGATGACATGCAAGCTCGAAAGCTAGAAAACGTTTCTGTTCAAATGGGTGATATTCTCCTCAACATTACTGGCGAGTCTGTAGCTAGGGCTTGTACTGCCCCCTGTAATTTGTTGCCAGCACGAGTCAACCAGCATGTGTGCATTGTCAGGCCAGATCGAGCGGTTTTAGATTCTGACTATTTACTCTGCGTACTACTATCAATGAAGCAACAGCTACTGAAACTAGCTTCTTCCGGAGCGACCAGACAAGCGCTAACAAAAGAGATGATTGAAAATATCGAGATTGACCTTCCGATACTTTCTCGACAGAAGGAAATTGTCTCACCTCTAGTCGCAATACAAAGGGAAATCGATGTTCTTAATCGCACAAATGCTATTTGTATGAGATGTTGGTCGGCCTCTTCAACGAACTAGTCATTGATAGGGACTCGAGTAACTGGACGAATGGATCGCTTCTAGACATCGCGGAGTACCGCAATGGTCTCGCGATGCAGAAGTATCGCCCTGATCAAGACGACAGGGGCCTACCAGTCTTAAAGATTAGGGAGCTGCGCGAGGGGACTTGTGGACCAGAGAGCGAGAGATGCTCTTCTGACATCGATGAGGACATCATAGTTAATGACGGCGATGTCGTCTTTTCTTGGTCTGGTTCTCTGCTTGTTGACATCTGGGCAGGAGGTAAGGTTGGCCTCAATCAGCATCTTTTCAAAGTTTCGTCTTCAAAATATGATGAGTGGTTTTACTATCTTTGGACGGACCATTACCTCGGAAGATTCATTTCCATGGCTGCGGATCGTGCAACAACCATGGGCCACATTAAGCGCTCAGCTCTAAAACAAGCGGTCGTAAAAATACCCGACAAGAGGTCCATGGCAAATCTGAGTCGACTCTTTTCACCCTTACTGGATGAATTCATAGCTAACAAGATTCAATCAAAGCAGCTGGAAACACCTCAGAGATGCCCTCCTCACCAAACTCATGTCAGGCGAGATAGACATCTCGAAGGTCGAGGTGCCTACGCCGCCAAATAGCCATTTGTGCGACTAAGTATGAGTGTGCTGCTCAAATAGAACATCCAATAAGCTAACCATTTTTGCTTGTTCGCCTAGGGTTGGCAGATCAACTACGATATGTGCTATGTCATCGGGATGTACTCGGAACACCTTCATTCCCTTCACATACTGCCGCAGCAGTTTCTTGAAGTACTCCGTCTGCAAGAGGTAATTGATGTACGCAGGAATTACGAGGTCGCGTCTGGTTATGTGCATTATGGTCGTTTCCGTTCCAGCTACTGCGGGAAGACCTTTGGGATTGTTGAATAAGAAAGAATGCCCGAGGTCGTCAATCGTCTCAGAGGTGAGCACATAAACAATGTCCTGGTCATGCAAGTATTGACCTTCACGGATCTTCTCAGACTTCAGAATGAACGGTAGCTTTTTCTGCGGTGAATCCACATCGACACGCAGCGAAAAGCCTTTATACAGGTCACCATAGTGAATGTAAATGTAATCACCCTGCACATACATTCTCGCACGCGGCACACTTGCGCCGCGACTAAAGGTGCATAGTTCGCCAAGAGAATAGCTACAACTCATAGCCGATGGCCTCCAGGCTCTTCCTGATTCCTCCTGCAAGCGGTTTGATTGCGAATGACCTGGAGAGCTCGGACGTGAGCCTTGTCATCTTTCCTCAAAGGGTTCTCCATCATCTTCTATGTCGGCGATCGCCGACATAGAAGATGATGGAGAACCCTTTGAGGAGAAGATGACAAGGCTCACGTCCGAGCTCTCCAGGTCATTCGCAGAATCAAACCGCTTGCAGGAGGAAATCAGGAAGAGCCTGGAGGCCATCGGCTATGAGTTGTAGCTATTCTCTTGGCGAACTATGCACCTTTAGTCGCGGCGCAAGTGTGCCGCGTGCGAGAATGTATGTGCAGGGTGATTACATTTACATTCACTATGGTGACCTGTATAAAGGCTTTTCGCTGCGTGTCGATGTGGATTCACCGCAGAAAAAGCTACCGTTCATTCTGAAGTCTGAGAAGATCCGTGAAGGTCAATACTTGCATGACCAGGACATTGTTTATGTGCTCACCTCTGAGACGATTGACGACCTCGGGCATTCTTTCTTATTCAACAATCCCAAAGGTCTTCCCGCAGTAGCTGGAACGGAAACGACCATAATGCACATAACCAGACGCGACCTCGTAATTCCTGCGTACATCAATTACCTCTTGCAGACGGAGTACTTCAAGAAACTGCTGCGGCAGTATGTGAAGGGAATGAAGGTGTTCCGAGTACATCCCGATGACATAGCACATATCGTAGTTGATCTGCCAACCCTAGGCGAACAAGCAAAAATGGTTAGCTTATTGGATGTTCTATTTGAGCAGCAACTCATACTTAGTCGCACAAATGGCTATTTGGCGGCGTAGGCACCTCGACCTTCGAGATGTCTATCTCGCCTGACATGAGTTTGGTGAGGAGGGCATCTCTGAGGTGTTCCAGCTGCTTTGATTGAATCTTGTTAGCTATGAATTCATCCAGTAAGGGTGAAAAGAGTCGACTCAGATTTGCCATGGACCTCTTGTCGGGTATTTTTACGACCGCTTGTTTTAGAGCTGAGCGCTTAATGTGGCCCATGGTTGTTGCACGATCCGCAGCCATGGAAATGAATCTTCCGAGGTAATGGTCCGTCCAAAGATAGTAAAACCACTCATCATATTTTGAAGACGAAACTTTGAAAAGATGCTGATTGAGGCCAACCTTACCTCCTGCCCAGATGTCAACAAGCAGAGAACCAGACCAAGAAAAGACGACATCGCCGTCATTAACTATGATGTCCTCATCGATGTCAGAAGAGCATCTCTCGCTCTCTGGTCCACAAGTCCCCTCGCGCAGCTCCCTAATCTTTAAGACTGGTAGGCCCCTGTCGTCTTGATCAGGGCGATACTTCTGCATCGCGAGACCATTGCGGTACTCCGCGATGTCTAGAAGCGATCCATTCGTCCAGTTACTCGAGTCCCTATCAATGACTAGTTCGTTGAAGAGGCCGACCAACATCTCATACAAATAGCCATTTGTGCGATTAAGAACATCGATTTCCCTTTGTATTGCGACTAGAGGTGAGACAATTTCCTTCTGTCGAGAAAGTATCGGAAGGTCAATCTCGATATTTTCAATCATCTCTTTTGTTAGCGCTTGTCTGGTCGCTCCGGAAGAAGCTAGTTTCAGTAGCTGTTGCTTCATTGATAGTAGTACGCAGAGTAAATAGTCAGAATCTAAAACCGCTCGATCTGGCCTGACAATGCACACATGCTGGTTGACTCGTGCTGGCAACAAATTACAGGGGGCAGTACAAGCCCTAGCTACAGACTCGCCAGTAATGTTGAGGAGAATATCACCCATTTGAACAGAAACGTTTTCTAGCTTTCGAGCTTGCATGTCATCGATAAAAGCTAAACCTGATTTTGAGAACCGCCAATCGAGAATATTCTGACTTCGAAATATCGATGTACCTTCACTTTTATAGGAGTCCTTGCCGCCCCTAGGCGTGGCACCACTTCCGATTTTTGTACAAAGGTTCTTTAGAAGGGTCATCCCAGATACCTCCTATGCGAGGTCTTAACATTCTGTCGACTCACCAATGCGTAGCGCATTGTAGTTTCTATCTTAGCGTGACCGAGAAGTACTTGGACCTGTTCGATTGGCATGCCACGGTCGATAGCGTTCGTTGCCATGGTCCGTCTGAACTTGTGAGGATGAATGCCTCGCATTTCATTTCTGCGACCGAGATTACGGACGATTCTCTCGACCGAGCCGATGGTAAGTCTAGCTCCTCCGTTCCGATCCGATGTAAAGAGAGGCGTGGTTGTGAATCGACTACCCGAGAGATACTCCTGAAGATGAAGCTCGGTCCTTGCATCGAAGTAAACACGTCGCTGCTTATTACCCTTGCCGGTAACAATGCACTCACGCCCCGGGAGATCGACATCTGAGACATCTAGCCTCACAAGCTCACCTACACGCATGCCAGTGGAGGCAAGCAAGTCAACAATGGCAAGATCTCTCATACTTCGACATCCCTCTCGAAGCAGTTCCATGTCCTTATCGGCAATTGTCTCCTTCACTACCAGCGGAACCTTGATACGCTTTATTTTCCGCATGGGGCTCTTAACAATATAGTCCTCATCTTCAAGCCACGAGAAGAAGCTGCTAAGGATGCGCCGGATATTGTCAATCGTTACCTTACTAACGTGGTGTGTGTTCTCAAAGTCGAGAAGATAACGTCGAAGTTCAGTGGTCGTAACAGCCGAGATTGGCATGTTAACCGATGCTGCCATAGCGGTAATCGTTGCCTCATAGTATGCGATGGTACGTTCTGAACAACCTTCCGTACGCTTGGCCTGCAAGAATTCTGTCATCAGAGAGCCATCGTCCATCTCGCGAGATTTACCTTCATCTCCACTTATAACGAGTACCTCCTTAAGGATTCTCATTTGATGACCATCGAGATGCGGCTGCATTTTGAGAAGGATTTGCTGGACCTGAACCGTTTGCATGATTGTCTCCCCACCGACCATTTCCCATGCCATAGTTCGCAAGATGAAAAACGGCCTTAGAATCTACCCGGATAGAAAGCAGATTCTAGGGTGAGCAGAGAGGCGTACGAGATGGCGCAGGGCAAGACCATAGAAATGTTCCTTGCAGAGGGCACTGCGGAAGGATTAGTCACCGCCGAGCTCTCCAATTGGAACGGTAAGGCTATTAAAATCCCACGAGGCGAGGTCGCTGACTGCACAAGAGAAGACATAGCATCAGTTGGTGTCTACTTCTTGTTCTGCAAAGATGATGACGGCGGTGACTCGGTCTATGTTGGCGAAGCCGAGAACGTTCATGCGCGACTAAAGCAACATTTGGCCGATCCGTTCTACTGGAACACTGCGGTCATGTTCGTAGGACGAGACCTCAACAAGGCCCTCATCCGTTACCTTGAGGACAACCTCGTCAGGATTGTACGCGAATGCGGACGTGATCGGGTTCTCACAAAGAACACCTACCAAACCCATCTTAAGGAATCACAGATCTCATCGATGAACGAGTTCATCGATGACGTAAAAACATTGATTAGCGCACTCGGATATAAGGCCCTAACCCCAATGCCTGTGGCAACCAACACCACAACGTACCTACATTGCATGAGTAACAGTGCAATGGGCACGGGTTTCGTGAGCACGGGTGGTTTTACCGTCTTGAAGGGCTCCACCATCTCAGATCACACCGTACCGTCCTTCGAAGCAAGAGGCAGAGCATACTTCGATCTGAGGAATAGATTGACGGGCGATGGCACTATTGTGGACCGAGTTTTCGTTCGCGACTATGAATTCAGCGCACCTTCTGCCGCTTCGGCTGTAATCCTCGGCAGAACTTCCAACGGCAACATCGATTGGCGCGCCGATGATGGTAGAAAGCTGAGAGATTTGCAGCTCTAAGGTCTTCTGGATACAAATGGCTATTTGTATGAGATGTTGGTCGGCCTCTTCAACGAACTAGTCATTGATAGGGACTCGAGTAACTGGACGAATGGATCGCTTCTAGACATCGCGGAGTACCGCAATGGTCTCGCGATGCAGAAGTATCGCCCTGATCAAGACGACAGGGGCCTACCAGTCTTAAAGATTAGGGAGCTGCGCGAGGGGACTTGTGGACCAGAGAGCGAGAGATGCTCTTCTGACATCGATGAGGACATCATAGTTAATGACGGCGATGTCGTCTTTTCTTGGTCTGGTTCTCTGCTTGTTGACATCTGGGCAGGAGGTAAGGTTGGCCTCAATCAGCATCTTTTCAAAGTTTCGTCTTCAAAATATGATGAGTGGTTTTACTATCTTTGGACGGACCATTACCTCGGAAGATTCATTTCCATGGCTGCGGATCGTGCAACAACCATGGGCCACATTAAGCGCTCAGCTCTAAAACAAGCGGTCGTAAAAATACCCGACAAGAGGTCCATGGCAAATCTGAGTCGACTCTTTTCACCCTTACTGGATGAATTCATAGCTAACAAGATTCAATCAAAGCAGCTGGAACACCTCAGAGATGCCCTCCTCACCAAACTCATGTCAGGCGAGATAGACATCTCGAAGGTCGAGGTGCCTACGCCGCCAAATAGCCATTTGTCAGCGGTCGCTCACACACGTACATAAGTCTCGCACCCCTATGTAAGATATGGAAAGATCGTCCCGACCATTCATCAGCGGACTCGTACAAAGCGAATTGATGTCGCGATCGTAGACACGAATCTCCTAAAAGTTGCAGACGATGACATAACGCGGTTGAACACTATGGGGCAACCTCTGAGCATAGCGGAGAGCCTGTTGGGCAGACGTAACCATCGAGCCCTGACACAGGGTGCCCGCGCTCTCATGCTCCACGATAGCTCTCGCCGTGGAAATGAGCACGTTGGACCAGGCTTCTTGGAACACGAGGAGTCGACTGCCGGCTACTAGAACTCCAGACGGTTGAGCGCATCACCAAAGCCTAGTACACGAGACCTACCCATTACTTGTGCTTGTCCTGCCCCTCGTTGCCACAACCTCGCCAACAGCGCGCGAACTCCTCGGCGGCCTTCCTGCTTGAGACCATGCTCTCTCCCCTGCCACCAATGATACGTCCATTTGCCATGCATCCAGAATACGCCAGATGAAGACAAGGTGATTTATCTGCATCCGACCAGCTTATCAGGGGAGATTTCAAGCAAATTCTACCCTAGATTCTACCCTACGGCCATTTCTGGGCTCTCGGCAGCAAAACAGGCCAGAGCAATTCATACCCTGACCTGCATGTTCTTCTGGAGCCAGCTATCAGACTCGAACTGATGACCCCCGCTTTACGAGAGCGGTGCTCTACCAACTGAGCTAAGCTGGCGCGAGTTATTACTATACGGTTGACCTCCCCCCATTTCAAGCCCGAGTTGGCAATTCTCGGGCCATCCACAGGCGCGTCAGCCTACAGCAGACGCAAGACCCCGCGAACGAGGCGTTCGAAGTCATCGGCATGGTGCGTGGCCTCGGCAAGGACGCTTTCATGCGTGGTGTCAGCCGCTCCCGACTCGTTGGCGGCAAGCGTGAGCCCGAGCACGTTCATCCCGAGCGCATTGGCCATGATGACCTCGTTCACCGTGGACATGCCCACGTACGAGACCCCGATGGCACGCAGTGCCGCAACCTCGGCCGGCGTCTCGAAGCAGGGACCAAGCGTCCCGGCAAGCACGCCCTCCTCCACGGAGATGCCCTGATCATCGGCTACACCGCGGGCGATCGTGCGCAGGAAGGGGCTATACGCCTCGCTCATGTCAATGAAGGGGGTGTCCACGTCGTGAAGGCCATCCCATTCGGCAAGCGGGTTGCGCCCGGTGAGGTTGATCTGGTCGGTGAGAATGCCGAGGCCCTTGTGGGCGTTGCCCGGCACAGACCCCGTGGCGCACGCGAAGATGATGTCACGGCAGCCCAGGTGATGGGCATGGCGCACGATGGCGGTGACCTCAGCGGCGGAGTAGCCCTGGTAGAGGTGGATGCGGCCAGGATAGACCACTACGGGCACGCCATCGATGGTGCCGATGGTGGCCTCGAAGCTATGTCCCGAGCACGGGACGGGCATCCGTCGGAAAGCCCTCGATGTCGTGGTAGTCGATACGACGGACGGGCTTGACGAGACTTCCCAGATGCCCGAGGCCGCTTCCCAAGACGATGGCAACGGGATGCTCGACGGACGGCTTGCAGGACTCGACGATTTCCTCGGTAACCACGCAGACCCCCTCTTTCTCAAGGCGACGGGCAAACACGCCATCGCCTGCAATCAGACTTCCAGTGTATGTTCCATCGTAGATGACACGGTGTCCGCAGGACGGGCTCTTTGCCTTGAGGATGGCGAGCGGTGCGCCAGAGCGAATCACGGGACCGAAACACTTCTCGGCACCACGGGCAAAGTCCTCGGTGACGTCGGTGCCGTCACGCAACCAGACGCGTCCGTCGCGCTGCTCCGCGGGAGGCCGTGGGACGGGCAGGCCGGCCGCGGTCTCGGGGCACACGCGAACCACGTCGACCTTCTCGGCAAGCCCGAGGACGGCGGCGTTGGGCTTCGCTCCCCCGTCGTAGCGCACGGGAGCGCCCAGAAGACAGCTGCTTATCGCCACGCGCATGCGACCCTCCCCTCTTGTCACTGGTCCCATGGTACCCGTTCGCGCAAGACCGATCGCCCGAGACGACCGGCGAGGATTGTGTCGCACGATAGGATTTGGTACGTAAACGTATCGCACGACACACCAGAGCCTCTTGAGTGTGTCGTGCGACAGCTTTTTGTACGCAATTGTATCGTGCGATACGATTCCGTCCCGAGGGGTCACAGGGTGTTCAGGTCGGGGCTAGCACCAAGCCCGCTCCATGTGCCCCTCTCCCCCACACCTACCCTCCCTCGGCAGGAAAAAGCGGGGCCCCGAAGGACCCCGCCGAGTCGAGCTCCATGCGCAAGCACTAGACCGCGAGCGAACCGATCTGGATCGTGGCGTTGGAGAGCAGCGTGTTGACGTAGTTGGTCCATTCGGTCGAAACCGAGCTGGATGCCGTGCTGTATGCGCTGTAGGCCACGTAGTAGGCCGCCTCGGCAGCCGAGTAGGTCGCGGAGTCGTTGGAGATCGCATAGCTGGAGAGCGCCGCGTAGTAGGTGCCATCGGTGCTAGCCCAGGTGTTGTTGGTCGAATCCCACTCGTCGCCGGCGAGCGCGATGATGTACTGCGCGTACTCGGCGGAAGCGGTGTCGCTGTTGCCGTCGCTGGGTGCGGTGGGAGCAGTGGGGGCGGTGGGGACCGTAGTGGTGACCACAGAGTCGCGGAGCTTCTTCATGAGCGCCGCATCGGAGAGGATGGCCTTGGTGGTGTCCTCGTCAAGACTGTAGTTGGAGGCGATCGTGGCGTAGTCGTCGGTGCCGAGCGTGTCGGTGGCGTACTGCGAGACGTCGTCATCGGACACGGAGAAGCCCTGATCCTTGGCCGCCTGAAGCACGATCTGGTTGCGGGCAAAGCTTATGGTGTTGTCGGCGGTGGGCACGTTGTAGGTACCGTCGTCGTTGGCGGCGGAGTCAAGCGAGGTGTTTGCCTCGATGACCTCGCGGGCGGTCACGTTGTAGGTCTTGCCATTGTAGGCATAGGTCGCGATGGTGTTGTCGAGCTGGTCCTGCGAGAAGGTGGTTGCACCGTCAAGCGAGACGGCAGTGGAGCGGCCAAGCACGAAACGACCCACGAGAACACCCACGATAAGCGCTGCAACGGCGATGGCCGCCCAGATGGGAGTGGACAGCTTGCCCTTGCCAGAGCCCTTCTTGGCCGTATCAGCATCTTTCTTGTCGATCTCTTCTGACATAGATTCACCTCTTTGGTCGGTGAGCACCAGAACCCGGTGCGCCACGCGCTCACATGTCCGAAACGTAATGATTTTATCGCAAAGCCCTCTACGCCCCTCACATCGGCAGGAAGACTCCCTCACCCTCACACAAGGTTGTCGACAACCTTGAACTACGCGGAATGGGCCTTGAGCGCCGAGATAATCTCCGCCGAGAAGGACTTGATGTAGCTGGTGCCATTGGTCGAGTCAAACTCCACGCGCGCGGCGAGCGCCTTGGCGGTCTGCCCAGAGATGTCACCTCGAGCAAAGCCGACAAGGCCCACGAGCATGTCATGGTACTCGGCATCGCCGTGGAAGCACTGGATCGCCTCGTCAAGCAGAGGCCAGGCTCGATCGGAGCGCGCGGACGAGGTCGACCCATAGGCACAGAGAAACAGGAACGACGCCAGCCTCACCGTGAACGAGTCATCGTCGAAGAGCGACGCCTCGGCGCCATCGAACGCAGGATCGATGTCCTCGGTGTACGTGGGCTCGAGCGCGGTGAGCGCGTCGAGGATCTCCCAACGCGTCTGCGCCTCGGGACGGTACAGCGCATCGACGAGCTCGGCGATGTGCCCCGCGACCTTGTCCGGGTCGGACTTGGCATACGTCGCCAGCTCGTGCGAGACCTCCTGGCGCCTGCGCCTGCTCGAACTCGAGAGTCCCTCCACGAGCTCGTCGACAATGGCGTCGAGGTCCTGCTCGGCAGCCACGCCCTCGTTCTCCTCGGCCATGATGCACCTCTCTCTACTCGCAGAACCCATCAACGACCACGGTGCCGCTCTTTGGGTCTTGGTGAATGTCTATGAAGCCTAGCTTGGCCGCCTCGCGGATGAGTGCCGAGAACGAACGGTACCCAAAGGACGCCTCGGAGAACTGCGGGCGCTTGCGGCGCATCGTGTCCTTGAGGCGAGAGGCCAGGATAAAGCTGTCGTTCTCGCGCTGGAGGGCGTCGATCGTCTCGAAGAGAAGCTGGTAGCACTCCTCCTTCTCCTTGGGCACCTTGCCCTGGAAGCCGGGGATGCCCGTCTTGCTGGCGATGTCCTCGTAGAAGATGAACTCGTCACAGACCTCGGCCAGAAGCGAGCTCGTGGCCTCCTTCATGCCCACTCCGATGACAATCTTGCCGCACTCCTTGAGCTTGGAGACGAGCGGCGAGAAGTCGGAGTCGCCCGAGAGTATGGCGAAGGTATCGATGTGGTCCTTCGTGAGGCAGGCCTCGACGGCATCGACGGCAAGACGAATGTCAGCGGAGTTCTTGCCGGTAAATGCCCGGTCAGGAATCTCGATGAGCTCGATTCCGAGCTCATGCAGAGGCGTGACGGCATCGGAGAAGCGCTGCCAATCACAATAGGCCCGCTTGGTGGTAATGCGACCCTTGTCGACAAGACGCTCGAAGATGAGCTTCACGTCAGGCAACGGTCCGGGCTCCTGATGGCCGTTGCGCTTTCGCTTGCCCGTACCAAGGGCGAGGTTCTCGTAGTCTATGAACACCGCGATGGAGCTCTGCGGGACATCGGTATCATTCATGTGTCAGTTCTTTCCTTTCGGCTTCTTCTTTTTGTCGGGGGTCCCGGAGCCTGCGACGCTCATGAGCTCGGGTTCGGGTATGCCCTCCTTGCGAGCACGGCGAACCGCCTCGGCGTTGCCGTTCTTAGACCTCCGAAGGTGGTCCTTGTTGACCCTGAAGGTCTTGTCTATGAACTTCCATGGACCCACGCTCTCGCCGAAGCCCATCTTGCAGCCTGCCATGCCACCCACGATGATCCCAAACGGGATGCCCGTGACCACATAGACGGTAAGCGCCATGCAGACGGCGATGCCCACCACGCCGATGCCGTAGATCTTGAGGTTGGCGATGAGGTAGTCACGCCTGGTGACGCACCCCTGCGCCCACCCCTCTCCTAGGTTCATGCCAAGCATGATGCCGAAGCCGAGGAAGAGGATGAAGAGTATGGCAAATGCGAAGTCAATCATGCGTCACGCCTGCCCGTGGCGGTGCGGGAGGTGGTAGAAGTTCCTGGGGTCGTTTGGGTCGGGGTCGGCTGCGGGCGTTTCCTCGGAGTCCTCGCCTTCGAGGAGCGACCAGTCGAGACCGGATGCGGTCTGGTCGGCCGCATCGGCATAGAGCAGCGTG
>Ga0268359_12823_pt1 | contig 12504 bp, 13 predicted proteins | sample BioMet11_FD_194416 | JGI IMG/M metagenome (GOLD analysis project Ga0268359, IMG submission 194416) | Sewage microbial communities from Oakland, California, United States - Biofuel 11 (PacBio Assembly) | ecosystem: Engineered > Wastewater > Sewage > Unclassified | place: USA: California | collected...
TTGTAACTGGTTCACCAACAACAAATATACTTACTTATTATGAGAGTTTGGCTGGAAACAATAGAACACAATGGGAAGAAGCCCGTCAGATGGATATTGGTTTGGACATGAATTTGTTGAACAACCGGTTGACCATCACCGCCGACTATTTTAACAATTTGCGCTCAAAGATATTGATCACTCAAACTCAGTCGGTACCCCGATTTTACTGGGCTATCTGGTATTCTTCCAACGGTTAATTTGGGAAAAGTACGTAACAAAGGTTTCGATTTTGATATCTCGTGGTCCGACCATTACAAAAATTTCAGCTACCGCGTAGGAATCAACGGAGGGTACGCTGCCAACAAGATATTGTTTTTCGACGAAGCATCCAATATCCCTGAATATCAAAAAAATACCGGACATCCGATGAATTCGAACATCTATTACGATGCTATTGGCATTTTCCACAACCAGGATGAAATTGATAATTATCCCCACATGGATGGCGCCCGCCCGGGAGATGTTATCTTCAGGGATGTAAATGGCGATAAGACAATCAACGGAGAAGATAAAATCCGCATCAACAAGAGCGATGTACCTACCTGGACAGGAGGGCTCAACCTTTATGCCAAATACAAAGGTTTTGACCTGACAATGTTGTTTCAGGGACAAGCCGGCGCCGTGCGCTACGTACAGCAAACAGGTAGCCTGACGAACAACAAAAACTACCTGAAATCATTCTACGATAATCGTTGGACCGAAGCCAACCCGAATGCCAATTATCCGCGGACTTTCAACCGGAACGACGAATATTGGGTGAATTCAGATAACCAGAATACTTTCTGGTTACACAAAACTGATTTTATCAGGTTGAAAAATATCGAATTGGGATATACTCTTCCGGCATCGATAGCAAAAAAACTGGCTTGCCAGATGATTCGCCTTACGGTGAGCGGCATGAACCTGCTTACTTATTCGCCGGATATGAAAGATTATGACCCTGAACTCGCGTACAAAGGAGATGGCTTTGCCGGTTCGGGTTATCCTATCCAGAAAATTATTACAACGGGTATCTCTATCAACTTTTAATTCGTTACTATCATGAAAAGTACTTTCAATAAAATATTTGTTGCCCTGTCTTTATTTTCATTGCTGGGTATCACCTCGTGCAGCGATTACCTCGATACTGTCCCCGGGGATAAACTCGATGATAACGCGCTCTGGTCCAATCCGGAACTGGTAGAGGGCTATGTATTTCATATTTACCAGGGAATTCCCTATCCTTACCAATGGTATATGAGCGCTTCACTGGTAGATGAGGCTGTTCCTATTCAGAACGACGGAGTTGTTACAAAAGTCATTACCAGCGCCATGACTCCCGATGACCAGGGCGTTTTTGCCAACAACTGGGCCTGCGCCATGGAAAACTGGTGGTGGAAATCGGTTTATTCAAACATACGTTCGTGCAATATGTTTTTTGAAAAAAATTGACCAAACTGAATTTACTGACGACAGCTACAAACAACAATTAATTGGCGAAGTTCATTTTCTCAGAGGCTATTTTTACTATCTGCTTATGACTCAGTACGGCGGAGTGCCGCTTATTGACAAAGTGATGAACGTGGGCGATAGCTATGAAATTCCCCGGAATACCTTTGAAGAAACTGTGAATTTTATAGTTGCCGATTTGGACGCTGCCGTGGCCAATGGTAGATTGTCGGCTCAAACCGATAAGACAAGAGCTACAGAAGGTGCCGATTATGCATTGAAATCGAGGGTATTGCTTTATGCCGCCAGTGATTTGCATCACAACACAACCTGGCAAAACGGATATGCGCATCCCGAGTTGGTGGGTTATACCACCGACAACCAGAAAGATCTGTACAAGGCTGCCAAAGCTGCTGCCGAAAAGGTAATGACCCTTGGCTACGAACTATACGATGTCAATTCCAACAAAGCGACCAATTTCCAACAATTGTTTTTGCAAATGTCATCGAAAGAACAAATTTTCATCACTCAGTACGATAAAGTGAATACACCTTATTGGGCTACCGATTGGCTGGCCTGGGTATGCGGTACTCCATCGTACGGAGGCTGGGGCTTGAATCAGGTTACGGCTAATTTGGCCGATGCATTCGAAAATGCCGATGGAAACTGAATTTAATATTTCTACTCAGGCTGCTGATCCATATTCAAATCGCGATCCACGTTTCGAAGGTTCCATTTTACACGATGGTTCCGCATGGTTTTACAACTCCTGGGGTTCGTTGTCGCCGATAACTGTCGATATTACCAATGGTCCCGACTACAACTCTGGAAATACTACTGGATATTATATCAAAAAATTCATTTCTGTTACCGATGGTGAAAACACTTGGTATTATGGCTCCCGGCAACCTCAGCCTTACATTCAGATCCGTTATGCAGAAGTACTTCTTAATTATGCCGAAGCTTGCATTGCCCTGAGTGATGATGGAGATGCCCGCTCTGCCCTGAATCTGATTAGGAAAAGGGCTGGTATGCCTGACATAAACGAATCGGGAGCTGCGCTTTTGGCTAAATACCGCAACGAACGCCGCGTGGAACTGGCCTTGGAAGGACATCGCCTTTGGGATGTACGCCGCTGGATGATTGGAGCCGAAGGTTACAGCAACGCTAAAGGAGTAAAAGTTGAGAATGGCAAATATACCGAGTTTGATTTTGAAACGCGCGCGTGGAAAAACAGCCACTATTTAGTGCCGATTCCGCGCACGGAAATAAATAAAAACTCTGCTTTGATTCAGAATCCCGGATATTAATAATTCGCATCCTGTGAAAGTAAAATTCCTGATAGTTATATTGTTTTTTTATGGTTCTTCGGCGTTTGGCTCGCTAAATGCCGGAGAACCTCTAAAAAGGCTTATTCCTTTTGACGACGGATGGTATTTTCATTTGGAAATACCGGATCATGCAGACTCCAAGCAGAACAATTGGAATTATGTTGACATTCCGCACGATTGGAGTGTTGACCTCCCGTTTTCCGAAATTGCCGATGGGGGAATTGCCACAGGCCATAAAGCTGGCGGCGTGGCTTGGTATAAGAAAAATTTTACGTTAGGCAATGATGATATAAATAAACTGATCACACTCTGCTTCGATGGGGTGTATATGGAATCGGAAATATGGTTTGAATGGCAGGAAAGTGTTTTACCACCCCAATGGTTACACCCCTTTCCGTTGCGATATTACTGTTTTCTGCAATCCTCCAGGAGTGGAAAATGAATTGAAAGTAAAAGTCTCGAACACCGGGAAAAACAGCCGTTGGTATTCGGGATCGGGCATTTACCGCCATGTGTGGCTGATGAAAACCGAAAAAATTCATTTGGATACCTGGCATACAGCCGTAACGACTGAAAACGTTTCGGAAAACGAAGCAACCATTTGCATTTCGGCGGAAGTGTTCAATGCTACGAACAGGCAAACAAAGTGTGAACTGTTTTTTGAAATATACGATCCTTCGGGGAAAAGAATCAATGACGCAAAACCTGTATTTAGTTTTTTAAAAAGCAACAATTCAGATGTTTGTAAAAAATAACCATTACCAAACCTCAATGTTGGAGCGTGAACTCTCCCGTTTTGTACAAAGCCCTAATCTATACAAAAGTAGCGGGCAAAACCACCGATATGGTTGATGTACCTTTCGGGATACGGATGATCTCTTTTTCGGCGGAGAAAGGGTTTCAATTAAACGGAAAAACCATAAAATTGAAAGGTGGATGCATACACCACGATAATGGTTTGCTGGGAGCGGAAGCTATTGACAGGGCGGAAATCCGCAAGGTGGAACTCCTGAAAAACAATGGATTCAATGCCGTGCGTTGCACACATAATCCGCCTTCGGAACAATTCCTGAACGCCTGCGACAGCCTTGGTTTGCTGGTCATTGACGAAGCTTTCGACCAATGGCAAAAACCCAAAAATTCCAACGACTACCACCGTTTCTTCTTCGACAAATGGTGCATTCCCGATATCGAATCGATGGTGCGGCGCGACCGAAATCACCCGAGCATTATCATGTGGAGTATTGGGAACGAAATTCAGGAACGAGCCGATAGCGCGGGGATGCTGATTGCCGCAAAGTTGAAAAATACGCTTAGAACGCTCGACACAACCCGCCCGGTAACTGCCGCTGTCAACGAATTTTGGGACAATCCGCAATTGAAGTGGAAAGATTCCGAAAGGGCGTTCCGGAACCTGGACGTTTGCGGCTACAACTACATGTGGTGGGAATACGAAAACGACCACCGGCTCTATCCGCGCAGGATTATTTTCGGGAGCGAATCAACCGCCATGGAGCGTGCCGTCAATTGGGATTTGGTAGAGTCGAATCCATACATAATCGGCGATTTTGTTTGGACAGCAACCGATTATCTTGGCGAATCGGGTATCGGAAATACCGGCTATTATGACGAGAAAGAGACCAAATTTCCTCAATTTATGAATTATCCATGGTTCAACGCTTGGTGTGGTGATATTGACATTTGTGGAAACCGCAAGCCTCAAGCGCTTTACAGGGATGTGGCGTGGCGCAATTCGCCCATTGAAATGGTGGTTCACGCACCCCTGCCCGATGGCAAAAAAGAAAAAGTAAGCTACTGGGGCTGGCCCGACGAAGAGGCTCATTGGAACTGGAAAGGATTGGAAAACAAATTATTGAATGTTAGGGTTTTCACCCGTTGCCCGGCTGTTCGGCTGTATCTGAATAATCTTTTATTGGAAGAAAAGAAAATCGAAAACGCCGATAAAAGCCACTACACGGTTACGTTTAAAGTACCTTATCAGCCGGGAACACTCAAAGCGGTTGGCCTGTCGGAGGGAAAGCCCTCCGATTCCACTACGCTGTCCACGACCGGCGAAGTAAAGGCCATACGGCTCAAAGCGGACAGAAGCATAATCAGGGCCAGCCACAACGATCTGGCATACGTTACGGTGGAACTGGTTGACAACAATGGGGATGTAGTGCCTGACGAAGATATGGAACTTGCGATACGGCTGAAAGGCAAGGGTAAAGTGATAGCCGGAAATGCCTGTCCTACCGACACGAAAAGCTTTAGGTCGATGAATCCGTTTACATATAAAGGAAAAGCCTTGGCCATTATCCAACCTGACGAAAATGCAGGAAAACTTACGCTGGAAGTCAGCAACCCTAAAACCGGGGTTACGACATTGGATATTCTCACGTATTAACAAAATAATCATGACTATTATCAAAGAAATTGCATATACAATTCTGGTCCTCCTATTTTTTCCTCTTCTTTTCGCCTGTTCTGGCAATAAGGCAGGCAATGAAATCGTGAACGGGAACTCTGGAAAGACAGCTCCGGGAAACTTATCAATGCGCACGGCGGCGGAATTCTTTATCATGGAGGAACCTACTATTGGTATGGTGAAAACAAAGGCGATAGCACCTATTTACTGGATACGGTGAAAACCTGGGAATGCTGGCGCGCCGATGCCGGCGGTGTCTCGTGCTACTCCTCCAAAAATTTAGTTGACTGGAAATTTGAAGGGATTGTATTGCCGACCTCTGCCGATCCAAAGTCGGATTTGCACTCTTCGCAAGTAATCGAGCGTCCAAAAGTGATTTTCAACGAACGCACTAAGAAATTTGTCATGTGGCTCCACGTTGAAAGTCCCAACTACGAAAAAGCGCATGCCGGGGTAGCGGTGTCGGACAGCCCGACGGGAACATTCACTTATCTGGGTTCATTTCGCCCCAACGGGAAAGACAGCCGCGACCAAACCATTTTCAAAGACGACGATGGACGCGCCTATCAGATTTATTCCTCCGAATGGAACAAAACGACCGTTATCAGTCTTTTAACGGATAATTACCTTCAACCTGCCGGAAAATTTACCCGCAATTTTATCAACGAATCGCGCGAAGCACCAGCTGTGTTCAAGTACAAGGGCAAATATTACATGATTTCGTCGGGCTGCACCGGTTGGGATCCCAACACGGCCCGCTATGCCGTGGCCGACTCCATGTTGGGCAAATGGACTTTGCTCGACAATCCGTGCAAAGGACCGGATGCCGACTCCACTTTTTATGCCCAAAGTACTTTTGTCTTGCCCATTGCCGGAAAACCAAATGCTTTTATCGCCATGTTTGATCGATGGGAAAAACGAGATCTGATTCATTCTACGTATATTTGGCTCCCGCTTACGTTTGAAGGGGGCAAGCCCGTTGTTCAGTGGCAAAACCGCTGGAATATTAATGATTTGACAAAATAAACTCATAAAACAATGAAAAAAAAGATATTAATAGTTGTCGCATTCCTTTTCTTGATGATTGCAATTCATGCTCAGGAATTGAAACTGGCTTCCGTTTTCACCGACGGTATGGTATTGCAGCAAAAGACAGAAGCGCCTGTTTGGGGCTGGGCAAAGCCCGGGCAGGCCGTTTCGGTTCAACCTTCGTGGAACGGGCAAACCTATAAAGCCACTACCGACAAGCAGGGGAAATGGTTGGTGAAAATTCCGACACCCGATGCAGGTGGCCCTTACAAAATAGAAATCGACGGGACAAAAAAGATAGTGTTGAATGATGTTTTAATCGGTGAAGTGTGGCTGGCAAGCGGGCAATCCAATATGAGCATGCCGCTCAAGGGTTACTATTGCCAGCCGGTAGCCGGGTCGAACGAGGCGATCCTCAACTCCGCCGGGAGGCAAATACGGTTTATCAATGTCCCGGCCAAAGGTACTTACAAGCCGCAGGACGGGTTTAAAGGCGAATGGAAGAAAGCCTCGCTCGAAAACACGGCCGAATGCTCGGCTGTGGCCTGGTTCTTTGCCGATTTTGTCAACAAAAACACAGGTATCCCCATAGGGATTATCAATGCCAGTTACGGCGGGTCGGACGTGGAGGCATGGATGAATCCCGAAGCTTGCCGTCAGTTCAAAGACATTCCGGTACCTGACCCGAGCGACGAGGCGGTTCAAAGCGAGCAAAACACCCCTACTGCCTTGTTCAACGCGATGATACACCCAGTTGTCGGCTACGCCATTAAAGGGATGATATGGTACCAGGGCGAATCCAATATTTTTAATGTGCCGAGGTACGCGCCTTCCGTGGCGGCTATGGTGGCGGAATACCGGAAAACATGGGATGAAGGAGAGTTCCCGTTTTACTTTGTGCAGATAGCTCCTTACGAATACAAGTGCTGGAACTTTTTCACACCCCAATGGCCCGAAATATCGGCGTATCAGCGCGATGCGCAACGGCAAAGCATGAAGCTGATTCCCAATAGCGCCATGGCCGTGCTGATGGACGTGGGCGAAGAATACGTCATCCACCCCACACGAAAAAAAGAGGTGGGCGAACGGTTGGCTCTGCTGGCTTTATCGAAAACCTACGGGTTCAAAGGTTTTGAAGCCGAAAGCCCCGAATTTGAAAAATTGGAAATCAATGGTAATAAGGCGATTGTCCATTTCGCGAAGCAGTTCAACGGCATTACTTCGTACGGCAAAACGCTGGAATTGTTCGAAATCTCGGGCGACAACAAGGTATTCCAGAAAGCTGACGCCTATATCGACGATAGCAACGGCACTGTAGTTTGCACCTCGAAATTGGTGGACAAACCCGTGGCAGTACGTTATGCCTTCCGCAATTACGTGAAAGGCGAGTTGTTTGGTACGGGAGGCCTGCCTGTATCTTCTTTCAGGACAGATGATTGGTGAAAACATATTAAGGTATGGACATGGGAAGTATTAAATTTATTATTACATTTGTTTTGATATTAATGTTGGTGTCTTGCAACCAACAAAACACATTTGGGAAAGCATATTATATCTGTCATTCGGGTAGTCAAAATAACAATGGTTCATTAAAACACCCTTTTAATAGACTTGATTCGACAATCATATCCAAACTTTAATGCCGGAAATACTATTTACTTTAAGGGAGGAGAAGTTTTTGAAACAAGTTTATATGTAAATTCGTTGAATAAGGGTACGAAAAAGAATCCTATTGTCATTACATCTTTTGGTAAGGCAAAAGCCATAATTAAATCGGATGATAGGACAGGAATTCTTGTGCATAATTCGCAGTATTTAAAGATTGAAAAAATGCGCTTTATTGGTAGTGGCCGAAAAAATGGTAATACCAAAGATGGAGTATGTCTTTCGAACTGTAAACATGTTTCGGTTTCAGAAATGGAGATTGAAGGTTATCAGAAATCCGGATTGGATATATTTTGTTCGTCGCATGTAAATGCAGAGAATATTTATGCCCACGATAATGGTTATGCGGGTATTCAGGTTTATGGAACTTATGGGAATAAAGATGCCGCATCAGATATTTTAATTCGTCACTGTTTTGCCGAAAACAACCCGGGCGACCCCACTAATCTTGAAAATCACAGTGGAAATGGAATTGTAGCCGGGCGTTGTAAAAATGTAACAATTGAATATTGTTCTGCCACAAATAATGGTTGGGATATGCCTCGTAAAGGGAATGGGCCTGTTGGAATTTGGGCTTATGAGGTTGATAGTGTCCTTATTCAGTATTGTATTTCGTACAAAAATAAGACATCGAAGGGTAGCCAGGATGGAGGTGGCTTTGATTTTGATGGAGGTGTTACCAATTCAACAATCCAATATTGCCTTTCCTACGAAAATGAAGGAGCCGGATATAGTTTATTCCAATACAAAGGGGCAAGTTTATGGTATAACAATGTAGTACGTTACTGTATCAGCGAAAATGATGGAAATGTGTCCAATGGCATGGGGGGATTGTTTGTCTGGAACAGTTCGGAAGATCCGGAAGAATTAAAAGATTGTTATTTTTACAACAATACAATTTACAATGAACGGGGAGGAGCCATGTGTTTTGAATCAAAAAGTCAAAATAAGAATTTTTTTTATTATAATAATATTTTTATTGGCAAAGATGACTTAAATAAAGGGGCTGATATCTCGGGAACGTTTATTGGAAACGATTGGTTCAGCCTTACCGGAACGGGATTCAACATGAAAGGAGCCCGTAACTTTAATCAATGGACACATTCCTCTGGAAAGGAATTGCTAAATGGAAAAGTTGTAGGATTGAACCTCCACCCGAAGTTTAGAAACCCGGGAAAAACAACTTTGACAGACCCAACCAAACTATCGGAGTACGATGCTTATCAACTGATAGAGAATTCGCCTCTTCGCCACAAAGGATTAAATCCGACAAAAGAATTTAAACTAAATACTACCAATAAAGATTTCAACGGAGATACAGTTACAGAAGATATGATTGGCGCTTGTAAATAGATAAAATTAACACAATGACACAAAACAACAACCGTCTGCAATCGATCGATGCCCTGCGAGGGTTCGATATGCTCTGGATCATGGGCGGACCAGGCATTATAGCGGCTTTATACACTATTTTAGGAGGCAAACCATTGGAATGGCTGCACCTGCAAATGGAGCATGTCCCCTGGGACGGCTTTCATTTCATGGATTTGATTTTCCCGCTGTTCCTGTTTATCGCAGGCCTTTCTTTCCCTTTTTCATTGGATAAAAAACGGGAAAAGCAAGAGTCGAACCGGCAGATTATCGGAGATCTGGTAAAAAGGACATTGAAATTAATTGCCTTAGGATTGGTTTACAACGGTTTTCTCAAACTCAACTTCCCCAATGTCCGCTTTGCCAGTGTGCTGGCTCACATTGGGTTGGCTTGGTTTTTTGCCGGACTGGTTTATGTTTATTCCGAAAAACTTTCCACCCTTGCCGTTTGGGTAGTTTCTATTTTGGTGGGGTATGGAGCGTTGAACCTGCTGGTTTTATCGCCCGAAGCCGTGGGAGGCAATCCGTTTTTGCCCGAAAACAATATCGTTTGCCAGTTCGACCGTTGGTTTCTGCCCGGCGTACTCTACAACGGTAATTTCGATCCTGAAGGCTTCCTGAGCGTAATTCCAGCCATAGCTACCGCCCTGGCCGGCATGATGACAGGCCGTTACCTGAAACGGAATACAACACACACTCCCAACCGGAAAGTAACGGTTTACCTCGTCGCGGGAACTGCACTAATTCTACTCTCATTGCTGGTAAATAGAGTTATTCCAATCAACAAGCCTTGTGGTCAAGTTCGTTCATGCTACTCACAAGCGGGATCAGCATACTGCTTTTCGCGCTGTTTTACTGGATAATAGATGTAAGGCAATGGCGTGGCTGGGCATTCTTTTTCCGGGTAATCGGGCTGAATTCCATTACTATTTACATGGCACAAACCATTATCAATTTCTACGGAATCAGCGACTATTTTCTTGGCGGCATTGCGGCTAAACTACCGAAAGATTTCGCTTGGCTGCTCGAAAGCGTCGGATATGTGGCTATTTGCTGGCTGTTCCTCTATTTTTTATATCGCAAAAAAGTATTTCTCAAAGTATAAAACTTATTGAATCATTAATAGTGAAGTTGTCTTGACTTTTTTTAATGTCGCTCCTACGGAGTTTCTGATATAAAAAAATGGATAATTGCTGCCATGATTTCGTTCCTGAAGGAGCTTTTTCTTAGCTTCGGAGAAGTGAGATCTTGGTAAAAGAGTTAATTATCGTATTCGTCGGAGCTCCGTAGGAGCAAAATTACAATACAGACAAAAGTCAAGACAACTTGGGTAAATATTCTGACATTTTTAATTCCTTAATTCAATACATTCCATGTCGAAAAAACATATTTTCATTCTCCTGACCTGCCTTGTAGCCGTTGTTTCGCAGGCTCAAACCGTTTACACATTAGATGCTTCCCGCTTGAAACCGGCCGAAATAAAAACGGATATTTCAAAATGGGAACAAGCGCCAATGCGCGGGGTGAAACCATGTCTGTGAACAATCGTTACCTGATGATCAACGGAAAGCCCCAAATTCCGGTGATGGGCGAGTTGCAGTATTCTCGGATGGACAAAAGCCGCTGGGCAGACGAAATTCTGAAAATGAAGGCGTGCGGTGTGAATGTGATCGCCACCTATTCGTTTTGGAATCACCACGAAGAGATTGAAGGCCAATTCGACTGGTCGGGGAACAAGAATTTGCGCAGTTTTATCAAGCTCTGCGGCCAGCTGGGGGTGTATGCTTATCCGCGTATCGGCCCGTGGTCGCATGGCGAGGCACGCAACGGCGGTACCCCCCGATTGGATTTTAAAAAAGAAATACCTTGCTGACCGCTCTGCCGACCCTGTTTTATAAAACTTATGTCGAAAAATATTATGCCCAAATCGGGAAACAATTGCAAGGGCTTATGTTTAAGGACAACGGCCCGGTAATCGGCATTCAACTCGAAAACGAATACTGGAAAGGCAAGGCCGGCGAACCTTATATCCTCTGGCTCAAGCAAACAGCGCAAAAGTATGGCATGGACGTACCGCTCTACACCGTTACCGGCTGGGGCGACGGCTCCGTGCCTCCGGGCGAGGTGATTCCACTGTGGGGCGGATACCCCGACGAGTCGTGGGTGCCTAATATCGAGAAGATTACCGGACGGGGCAATTACGCGTTCGGCAGTTTTCGCGATGATGAAACCATTGGCAACGCCCAGGTGAAAAAGAAAGATAACTACTTAGACCATGCCAACCTCCCCTATTTTACCTGCGAAATGGGAGTCGGGCATTTTTGTTTCCACACACCGCCGGCCTATTATCGGCCCGATGGACGGACTGGGCATGATGATGGCAAAAATCGGCTCGGGCGGCAACCTGCTCGGGTATTATATTTTTGCCGGAGCTTCGCAACCACTCGGTGTTTATTCTACCATGGAGGAAAACAAGGACGAAACGGGCTACTGGTGCGAACTTTCACCTATTTCGTATGATTTTCAGGCGGCTATCCGCGAAGATGGTTCTCTCAACCAATCGTATTATGAGGTGAAACGCTTCAACTATTTCCTCCGGGAATTTGGAAATCTGCTGGCGCCTGCCGAACCTGTTTTTGCCGGGAAAACAAAAGATGACTTCCAGTATGCCGCTCGCCTCAAAGACGATTCTGGATTCTTCTTCGGAATTAATTATTGCCGCAACAACCCTACTTCCGAAAAAAAGAACGCCCGTTTTTCGGTGAAACTGAAACAGCAAACGCTGACCTTTCCGTCCACACCTATCAACATACCGGACAGCAGCCTTTTTGTATGGCCGATAAACATGAATTTGGACGGGATCAACCTTCAATATGCCACCGCCCAACCGCTTTTCAGCGACAAAAAGGGGAACTGGATTTTTGTTCAGGATGTGGATGTAAAACCTGAATTTTCATTCGAGTCTTCCAATATTGCTTCGGTGAAATCTTCCTGCGGTAAAATAACCGGTAATGGAAAAAACTGGCTTGTTTCGGGACTGAATCCAGGGAAAGATTGCGTTATTTCCATTGAAAAAAAGTCAGGTGAACTGCAACGGATTGTCATTTTATCGAAAGAAGAAGGCAAATATGCCTGGATTCTTGAAAAAAACAATCACGAAAAACAGTTTCTTATTTCTCAATCGACCCTCTACATGCTGCATGACCAACT
>Ga0268359_11339_pt1 | contig 12482 bp, 11 predicted proteins | sample BioMet11_FD_194416 | JGI IMG/M metagenome (GOLD analysis project Ga0268359, IMG submission 194416) | Sewage microbial communities from Oakland, California, United States - Biofuel 11 (PacBio Assembly) | ecosystem: Engineered > Wastewater > Sewage > Unclassified | place: USA: California | collected...
TGGATTTCCTTCAACCCAAAGGGGTGATTCTTGCAAGGTCTTCCAGGAACTCGCCTATTCGGGGCATTTTTCTACAGGTCTCGCAAAGCCGAGCCTCGATTCAGGGGCCATGCGAAAATGCACGATGCGCCGCATGCGTGGCGTCCACCTGCTGGTTCCGTGTGTACGCTGGTAAAGCTCGCGCTCTTGTCACATACTTGTATATATGACTACTACATTTGCCGAGCTCGGGCTAAACGAGCAGATTCTCTCCGGCATCGACTCCCTCGGGTTCGAAATCCCCACTCCCGTCCAAGCACAAGCCATTCCGTTCGTCCTCGCGGGCCGCGACGTCGTGGCGTCCGCACAGACCGGCACGGGCAAGACTGCTGCCTTCGCCCTCCCTGCGCTGCAGCTCATCGCTGGCAGCAAGGGCAAGGGACCCCACGCACTCGTCATCACGCCAACCCGCGAGCTTGCGGCGCAGATTGACGGCGTCTGCAAGACCGTATGCGAGAGAACCGGCCAGCGCGTGGTCATCGTCATGGGTGGTGCCAAGTTCGATCGACAGATCAGCGAGCTCGAACGTGGCTGCGACATGCTCGTCGCAACGCCTGGGCGCCTCATCGACCTCATGGAGCACAACCACGTGGAGCTCTCGCACGTGCAGACGCTCGTGCTTGACGAGGCGGATCGCATGCTCGACATGGGCTTCTGGCCGAGCGTCCGCCGCATCATGCAGGCGCTGCCTTCCAAGCATCAGACGTTGCTCTTCTCCGCAACCATCCCGCCATCGATCAAGAGCACGATCGACTCCATGCTCACCGACCCGGCAAGCGTCGAGATCGCGCACGTGGGCGAGACGGCCGACACCGTCGAGGAGCACCTCTGCCCCATCACGCAGGGCCAGAAGACCCAGCTGCTCGAAGCGTTGCTGCGTACCGGAGGCGCCTCTGGCGAGAAGCCTGGACGCGTGCTCGTGTTCTGCCGTACGAAGCACCGCGTGGACGATGTGAGCAAGACGCTCAAGAACGCTGGCGTGAAGGTCGATGTCATGCATGCCGACCGTCCGCAGAATGCTCGCGAGAAGGCTCTCGAGAAGTTTCGCGAGGGTAGATGCCAGGTGCTCGTTGCGACCGACGTCATGAGTCGCGGCATCGACGTGAGCGGCATCGACGCCGTGGTCAACTACGACGTGCCGATGGATCCCGAGGACTACGTCCACCGCATCGGCCGCACGGGCCGTGCCGGCGCCACCGGCCACGCCTACACCTTCGTGGCTCCCGACGAGATCAGCCCGCTTCGCGAGATCGAGTACTTCACCAAGAAGCTCGTCCCCGTGTGGGACCTTGCGGACTTCGAGTACGACAGCGCACGCATCGTTCCCAATCCCGACCGCAGCGCGCACAAGCCGACCCGCACCATGTTCAGCGGCTCGAGAAGTCGTGGTCGTGGCTTTGGCGGAGGATACGGAAGGCATTACTAGGCCTCGCGCCATCCGTGCGACACCCATCCAACCGCAGCCACATCGAGGAGCATGCGTGAACCAGGAGCGTCCGTATCCCAAGGCAATCGTTTCGCGCAAGGCGGCGAAGGCGCTCGCCGGCGGACACCCATGGGTTTTCGAGGGTGAGGTCATACGTACCGAACCCGCCGACGACGGCACGCCCGTCTCGAACGGAGGCGTGGTGGATGTCTTCGAGGAGAACGGCACGTGGCAGGGAACCGGGCTCCTCTCCGCCCAAAGCAAGATCCGCGTGCGCATCGTTACGCACAACTCGAACGACCGCGTGGATGAGGGCTTCTGGCGACCGGAAGCTCACCTGGGCGTGGGCGCACCGCGAGACCACCATTGGGCAGGCGCGCCCTACCCGGCTGCGAACCGACACCAACTGCTGCCGCGTGCTCTTCTCGGAGGCGGACGGCTTACCGGGCTCGTGGTGGACCGTTACGAGGACGTTCTCGTGTCGCAGGTAGGCACCGTGGGCATGGAGCGGCTCAGGCCGACCATCTATCCGCTGCTGCTCGACGTGCTGCGCGACGCCGGCCAAGACGTCGCCGGCATCTACGAGCGAAACGACACCCCCCAGCCGTGACCTCGAGGGCCTTCCTCGCAGGAAGGGCTGGTGGATGCCAGAGGGCACGATGCCGCTTGACCTCCCCTCGCGCCGCATCGTGGAGGAAAAACGGCATTACGCTACGACATCGACCTCGAGAACAGCCAGAAGACCGGCTTCTTCCTCGACCAGAAATACAACCGCCGTGCCGTGCGTGAGCTCGCCAGTGGCATGCGCGGTGCTCGACTGCTTCTCGCACGTAGGCCCCTTCGGACTCAATGCGGTTGCGGGCGGGGCGAGGTTCGTCCGCTGCGTTGACGTGAGCAAGACCGCCTGCGACCCTCGCGAGGGAGAACGCCCGTCTCAATGGCTTTGCCGATCGCATGGATTTTACCTGCGCGAACGTAATGGAATACCTGCCCGGGCTAGTCAGCAGCAAGCAGCGTCTCCGCGATGAGGGAGGCCCCTTCGACCTCATCGTCCTCGACCCGCCGGCCTTCACCAAGAGCCGCGGAACCGTGGCGCACGCCTCGCGGGGCTATCGCGAGACTCAACGCGCTCGCCCTGCGCCTACTCCCCCGCGGCGGCTATCCTCGCCACCTGCAGCTGCAGCCACTTCATGACGCGCGACCTCCTGTCCATGCCATCGCTCAGGCTGCCCATGACGCAGTGCGTCCAGCTCAAGCAGGTCGAAGAGCGCCAACAGGCGCCCGACCACCCCATCCTCTGGGGCGTTCCCGAGACCCACTATCTCGACTTCTTCGTATTTCAGGTCATCTAGCAGGGACCAAGAGCATAGAATCTGCGTAGTATCGTTCGCAGGGGTCCACCCGGCCTGCAAGACCATGGAGGAGACCACATGCTCGAACTTTCGGAATGTTCGTCTTCGCGCTCCTACCCATCATCTGGCTCGTGACAGCGCTCTGCGGCCTTCACATGGAGGCCCACAAGGCGAGTCTCGGCGCGCTGGTGTCGCTGGCCTTCTGCGCCCTGGTCGGTTGGAAGATGACGGCTACGTCAACGCCTCGACCGCGGCATCGAGGGCTTTTTGCCATGGCCCTCTGGCCCATCGTCATCGTCATCATCGCTGCCGTCTTCACCTACAACCTCACGGTGCATACGGGGCCATGGAGAAGATCAAGGCCATGCTCTGCTCGGTGTCGTCCGACATGCGCGTTCTGGTGATTCTCATCGGTGGTGCTTCGGCAACTTCCTCGAGGGCATGGCGGGGTTCGGCACAGCCGTGGCCATCCCCGCGAGCATGCTCGCCGCACTCGGCGTCAACCCCGTCACGGCCATCCTCGCGTGCCTTCTCGCCAACGGCCTGCCCACGATGTTCGGCTCGATCGGCATCCCCACCGCCACGCTCGCCACCATCACGGGAATCGACCCCATATCGCTGGCCTTTACCCAAGCACTACAGGCATTTCCCTTCGTTCTTGTCACACCCCTCCTCATGGTGGGGATACTCGGAGGGAAAAAGGCCATGAAGGGCATGGTGCCCGTGGCACTTATCGCCGGCATCTCGTTTGGTCTCCCCGAGATCGCGGCCGCGCGGTTTATCGGCACCGACCTGCCCGACATCGTAGGCCGCCGTATGTGCGCTGGTCATTACCGCCGCATACTGCCTGCACCCACAAGGGCGCCGAGGTGCCTGACGAGTATCGCCTCGAAATCGCGGGCACGGACGAACGCATCTCCGTCCGCGACGCCTTCAACCGCATGGTTGCCCCTTCATCCTGATATTCGTGGTGCTCCTTGCCACGAGCAAGATTGTGCCCTTCATCCATGACCCGCTCTCCTCGTTCAAGAGCGTCGTCAACATATACGCAGGCGACCCCACGGCCACGCTCACGTTCTCGTGGGGTCAACACGCCCGGAGTGCTGATCTTCCTCTGCGGTCATCGCGGGGCGGCATCATCCAGGGGTGTCCCTTCGGCGAGATGCTGGGCGTCCTGCGCGATACGGTCAAGCAGATGAGCAAGACGATCATCACCATGCTTGGCGTGCTCGGCTGCGCCAAGATCATGGGGTACTCCGGCATGATCGCAAGCGTCGCGACCTTCTTCGTCGGCACGCTCGGCGGCTTCTATCCGCTCGTCGCACCGCTGCTCGGCGCACTGGGAACCTTCGTCACCGGCTCGGGCACCTCGAGCGAGGTCCTCTTTGGCAACGTCCAGCTTCACGCCGCGCAGACGCTCGGCATCAACGAGACCTGGCTCGTGGCCGCCAACTCGCTCGGCACGAGCGCCGGAAAGATGATCGCCCCCCCAGAGCATCGCCATCGGCTGCGCCTCGTGCGGCCTTGCCGGCAAGGACGGCGAGATCCTCGGAAAAATCGCCAAGTACGCCTTCATATATGCCGCAGGCATGGCCATCCTCATCTTCCTTGGGACGCTCGTCGGCCTCTAGTGCCTGAGTAGCAGGACCCGCGTACCTATCCGCGACGCGAACGGAAGAAGTCGCGCATGACTCCCGCGCACTCCTCGGCGAGAACCCCTGGCACGACCTCGAACTCATGGTTGAGCTCCTGGCGTATGGCTCACGTCGAACACCGTTCCCAGCGCACCGCCCTTGGGGTTGGCCGCGCCATACACGCATCGGTCGATGCGGGCGTTCACCATGAGACCCGCACACATGAGGCAAGGCTCCACCGTGACGTAGACCGTGCAACCCGTAAGCCGCCAGCGGCCAAGCGCATGTGCGGCAGCGACCATGGCCATGAACTCCGCGTGCGCCGAGGGGTTCTGCGTCCGTCTCACGACGGTTGCATCCGCGGGCAACGACCTCGTCGCAGCAGACCACGACGGCACCGATGGGGACCTCGCCAAGCGCCGCCGCACGAGAGGCCTCGTCAAGAGCCATCCGCATGTACTGATCGTCCTTCTCGCCCACGTGCAACTCCCATCGATGTCGCCATATGGGGTAGGATAGTACCGTACGCACCCTTGGAGGGGTGGCAGAGCGGTTGATTGCAGCGGTCTTGAAAACCGTCGAGCGCCTCCGGCGTTCCGAGGGTTCGAATCCCTCCCCCTCCGCCTCATGCGCCAGCCGAGGCATGGGTGAGTTCTGCAATGCACTTGGGTATACTGGACGTGCACGCATCTCGCAGTCAGCAAAAGAAAGGGGAGCGCAATGCCACTTGCCCCTCATCGTCATCATCGCGGTCGTCGTGCTCGTCGCCATCTGGTTCATTGCCATATACAACGGCATCGTCACGGCTGACAACAAGTGCGAAAACGCCTGGCAGACCATCGACGCCCAGCTTCAGCGACGCAACGACCTCATCCCCAACCTTGTCGAGACGGTCAAGGGCTACGCCGCACACGAGGTCCGGCACCCTTGAGGCTGTCACCGCAGCCCGCTCCGCCGTCGCCAGCGCCACCACGCCCGAGGCCAAGATGGAAGCCAGCAACATGCTGACGAACACGCTCAAGTCGCTGTTCGCCGTTGCCGAGGCCTATCCCAACCTCAAGGCCAACACCAACTTCCAGCAGCTCCAGACCGACCTCACCGACACGGAGAACAAGATCAGCTACGCTCGCATGAGCTTCAACGACGTCGTGCTCGCGTACAACAACGCCATCAAGACGTTCCCCGGCAACATCGTGGCAGGCAGCAAGTTCCAGCCTCGTCAGGGCTTTCTCGTTACCGAGGAATCCGTGCGCCAGGCACCAAGCGTCAAGTTCTAGCGAGAAGGTCATCGGTACGCACAGGACCCCAGCCATTCTGGCTGGGGTCCTTTTTTTGGCCCCTGGTCAGGCTGCGCGTGCGCGGGCGCGTCTCGTTGCGGCAGCACCCCTTTGTATCGCACGGACGGATTGTCCGAAGAAACCGTTCGCACGCGCACATATCGTATCGAAAAGGTCGCGCACGGACAGTTCTCCCGAACAATCCGTCCGTGCGATACAAACGCGCGCCGAGACACACTCCGCGACCAGCCTATTCCTTCGCCTGGTCGCCTCTGCGTCGTGCGCCCGCCCTTCGCACCAAGGCACGGCGGACACGCAGCACAATCAGCACCGCCGCGATGCAGTCAACGATTGCCACCACGGTGCCCGCGACGGGAAAGCCGCCCGTCTTGACGGGACGCTCGATGAACTCCTCGGCCGTCGATGCCTCGCCCGTCTCCACGGTGGTCCGTACCTGCTCGTTGTATCTGAGGTTCGTCTCACGCGCGTTGAGCCATATGTAGAGCACGTCCTTTGCGGCCCGCCGCAGGTTGACGTAGTAGTCGATGGCCTTCGCCTCATCCTCCGTACCCACGGCGGCCGAGAGTCTTGCCTGCGTGTACCCGTACGAGAACGACCCGTTGCGAAAGACGCCGTCCATGTAGAGGTCGCCACCCGCACGAAGCGCCTGGTCGGCGTTCATGTACTTCTGATGGTCGCAGTAGTCGGTGATGATGCAACCCTTAAAACCCCACTCGCCGCGCAGCACGTTGGTGAGCAGCGCCTTGTTGCCGCCGGCCCATGTGGCTCCGATACGGTTGTATGAGCTCATGATGCCCGTAAAGACACCCTTCTCCACTCCGTACCTAAACGCGCTGAGATAGATCTCGCGCAGGCTCTGCTCGGTCATCCACGTATAGAGCGAGTCACGGTAGGAGTCCTGGTTGTTCGCGGCGAAGTGCTTGACATAGCAGTAGGTACCCGACTTGAGGCTGCCCTCCACCACGGCAGCACCCATAGTGCCCGAGATGAGCGGGTCCTCGGAGTAGTACTCATAGTTTCGACCGCCCATGGGCGTGCGGTGGATGTTGACGCTTGGCGCGTACCACCCATCCACGCCGATGCTCGCCGCCTCGAGACCGACCTGGCTGCCGTACTCATGGGCAAGGGCCTCGTTCCAGGTCTGGGCGAGAACCGTGGCGTTGGGGTATCCCACGCCATAGGAAAGCTGGTTGAACGACCCGATCTGCGAGGGACCGTCGACTTCCTTGGTCAAGGGCTTGCCGATACCCCCGATGGATTCCGTGGAGATGTAGCCGTGCAGCACGAGCGACTCCATGTCGGACACGGAAAGGTGGTCAAGGAGCGTGCCCCATTCGTCCGAGTTGTAGTCCGCCCCCAGCGTGCGTCCGAGCGAGGTAAGTCGGCCGCTCTCGGAAAGCTGATAGTACGGGGTCGAGACGGTCGAGGTGACACCCGAAAGCGAGACCTGCCCCACGAGGCTTGCATAGTCGAGGGCATCGGCCTCGACCTGCGAAGAGCCGTAGAGGTTGAGCGCCCGGATGGAATCGCTCATCGCGCGGTTCTTGTCGGACTTCTTTGGGAAGGTCCCCCTGAAGTCGGCGCGCGTGAGATAGGTGATGTCGGCACCGGAGTCCGAGCCGTCGATGGACACGCCGTCATGCGCCGCATTACCCGTGAACTGGTTCTGGACGGTAGCACCAGTCACGAGGTCGGTGCCGCAGAGAACGGTCTCGGGCAACCAGAGATCCGTCGAGGCGTTGTCGCAGTCCGCCAGCGTGTGCGCGTCTCGCTTGAGCTGCACCGTATAGGTGCCGCGCTCAAGCTCGTAGCCCGAAAAGCCATTGCCGTTGGCGTCATCATAGTCATAGGAGGCCACGTCATCGAGAGAGAACTCGACCGTCACATCCTGGCTTTCCCCCGGCTGGAGCACCTTGGTCTTGGCATAGTCCACGAGTTCCGTCGCCGACTTCTCGATGCCTCCCCTGTAATATGGCGGGGTGCAGTAAAGCTCCACCACGTCTTTGCCGGCCACGCCACCGGTGTTGGTCACACGAACCGTGGCCTGGTAGGTAGAGTCGCGTCCGACCGAGGAGTTCTCACCTGGCTGCTGCGATACGACCTCCCACGAGAAGTTCGTGTACGAGAGCCCGTAGCCAAAGGGATACTGCACGACGCCGTCGTAGCCTCGCCCGTGCTCGTTGCTCACGTCGTTCCAGAATCCCTCGGCATCGGCCGTCTCGTACCAGCGATAGCCCACGTAGATACCCTCGACGTAATCCACGAACCGGACGCCGTCATACGTCTCGGCGGTGCCCACGTTGGGGTTGAGGGTGCCGTCATCGGGATAGAGGCCGTCTGAGTTGGTATAGATGCCCTCGCCCATGGAACCCGCGTTCGCGTACGACGCGGCCGTGCGTAGGTCATACGCATAGGTGTCGGTAGTGCGACCCGAGGGGTTGGTCTCGCCGAGAAGCACGCTTGCGATGGAGTTGGCACCCACCTCGCCGGGGGTACCGACCAGAAGGCATGCGCCCACGCCAGGAAGGGTTTCGACCTCACCGAGCTCCATGGCATTGGTCGAGTTGACCACCACGACCACATGCTTGTAGTTCTTGCCCACATACCGAAGGAGCCTCTCCTCTTCCTGAGAGAGTTCGAGATAGCTGCGCGTGACGTCGACGTCGACGCTGCCGTCGCGATTGTGAACGCGATACTGCTGCGAGGGACAATCGACGCTCTCGCCGGACACGCGGGAGATCACGACGATGGCCGTGTCGGAATAGTCGCGCGCATCCTGAAGAAGCTGCTCGCTATAGCACGACCTGTCGTTGATGTCAGGCTCATAGAGCCGGCAGAACTCGGAAGAATGGCTGTTGAGTGCACCGCTACTCACGTACGGGCGGTTCCCCAGGAAGCCACGATACATGTCGGCAAGCTCGGTGTTGTACTCGATTCCCGCCTTGGAGAGTGCATCGAGAAAGGTGGTGGAGGTACCGGTCGTCTGTGCCGACCCCGAGCCACTTGCCACCCACTCGGTGGACGACCAGCCAAAGACGTTTACGTGTTTGGTGGATGACGGCAGCGGAAGGGTGTTGCCCTCGTTGCGCAACAGGACGATACCCTCATCCTCGATCTGTTCGGCAAGCTTGCGACCATCGTTCATGGTGGCCTCCAGCTTCTCGTTGGAAATGTCCACACTACCGTTGCTCAGATACGTCTCGATGGCATCGCCAAAGACGACCACGGCCACGTTGACCGCCACGAGGACCACCAGGAGGAGAGAGGTGGCGACCCAGCCGACAACGCGCAGCACCCCGCGCCGACGCAAGCCCCCCTCTGCTTCCTTCTGGCTCACGTAACCCCCGTCTCGCCGTCTGACCAGATAATGATATGCCAGCGAGCTTGATGCATACCAAGCTTCTTCGAACGACCTGCAGAACAACCGGTCAAATGTACGCCTTGGTTGGAGCAAGTCCCACTCAGCACCGTCGTCTTTCAGATAATCCCTGATGCGATGCTCCGTCACCAGTCGCTTGCGTACCATGTTGTATCTGGGCTCGTACATTTGGGGCGTTTGTCTGCAGGTCCCTCAGTTTGTCTCGGCTTTCCGGTGACCGGGTCTCTTGCCCCGCCCAGGACACGCTCCCACAGCTCAAACCGAGCCCTTGGCAGCGCCCTCTCCATGCGAGCAGTCGTTACGTTGCGGCGGCGCCCAAGCGACCGTCGAACGTTATCGACCTCGTCAAGGAACTGCTCGTATTGCATCACCTGGAACTTCTCAAGCGTAAAATGCCGCATCGAGTCCACTGTGGTCAGCTGGTTTCTGCGAATCGCATCGCTTTGTCGTCGTGCTTCGCCACGATGGGTTGATTCGGCATCATAATCAACACCCGCAACACGAGGTCCCTTGCTGCCAGCGGCGACTATGAGGATGTCCGGATAGCGTCTCACGTACAACCTGTCCCCCATCCGACCGATACCCCCAAACACGGTTCGTGCCTTGTTGAGGGTGACCTTCCCAAGCGAGTAGCCACCGAGATGCGGAGGCAGCTCACATGCCATCACCAGCCCAGACTCCATGGGAGACCTCGCTCCATCATGCACGTACCTCAACATGCGCAGGGCGCGGTCCCTCCCGGAAAACCCAGCAGGCAGAGACTCGGCATAACGACGCAGACGCGCGACGCTCGTCAGGGCAACGTCGTTCTCGTCGGGCCTGAACACGACCCCACCCAAGGTGTAGCCGTCAATGCGGTAATCGGAGCAGAGCGCATTTCCAACCCAAATGGTCCCGACCTCATCGGACATCGCAGCAAGCTGGACATAGGCGAACTCTGGTGACACCACGCACGCTCCGAGACTTTGGATTCCCACGTGGAGATACGAGCCGTCGGGAACTCGAAGCGAGCAGACGTGAGTCATCAATGATTTTGAGCGACGCCTGCCTTCGCGAGACGATACGAGAACATCAAGGCATCCGGTATCGATGTCGAGGACATAAAGCAGGTGGTCTGCAACCTCCTTGCACACAGAACGAATCGGCAGCAGGTCATCCGGATTGAGCTCGCGCCCATTCCTTGGATTCCTGTTCCTCAGCAACCAGTACAGTGCTGAGACATGAGAGATGCATACGTCCATGAAAACCTCCCCGGCCGATTCCTGGTTCGAGGAGGATACCGTCGCAGGGAGTCTGGATGCCAGTATTTCCGAGAAAGTTCGACAGCACCATGACGGCTGCCGGACCATCCTCTGACAAAGCACGTTGTTTTCGCCGCTCGTAAACCTGGTCACGACCTGCAGCGAAACGCCTCGGATGGACGAGCCAACCCCAGGCATGTAGAAGAAGCTGGCGCCAGACGTCACGCCAACTGGGAATACTCAGGCCCAGCTCAGGCAATTCACGCATAGTCTCCCAGAAGCTCGTCCATTCGGACCATTTCCCTGCAGGACTCTCGTAGATCGTAATCGTCAGCTTACGTGGATACCCCTGCCAATCAGCATCTTCGTCCTCGCGTCGTGTACAATGGCGAAGGCCAGTGGATTGCCGCCTCATACGGTCTCCCCGCTTGTTGGCCTAATGAGAAGGGTCCTCATGAAACCTCGACACTCACAGTCGATGACCCCAGCGGTGTGCTCCCAATTGGTCACTCCGTGAGGGGTGTGATCGGTGCCTGAAGCTTGGCACATGCGCGTGCGACCCATGCATCACCACGCCTCAACAGTTTATGTGAGACACGCATGATTTATTCTCTCCAGCTCATGGGAAACCCGGTCATCGACTCCAATGGCGAGATAGATCGTGAGACGGTCTCTGACCTCGGCATCGCCACGGGCGAGGTCTTTCCGCGCGTGACCAGCCTGGCCTTCATGGGCACGGGACGCACGCCCATCATGGTCTCATGGCGCAAGTATGTGGACACCTATGACGAGCACGAGGTTCACCTCAAGGTTCCGTCCACGGACATTCGCTTCTCGTACCTTCAGCCTACCGAGGTCCTGTTGGCCCGCGACGTCCTCAACAAGCAGATCGTGGACACGCGCGGCATGCGCGTCGTTCGTGTGAACGACCTCAAGCTCTCTGACACCAGCTCCTCCCAGCTTCGCCTCCTTGGCGCCGAGGTGGGTATGCGCGGCATCCTGCGCTCGCTCTCCCCGAGCATCGAAAGGATCGGCGTACGCGTGGCACGCACCTTTGGGCACCCGGTTCCCGAGCGCATCATCGCGTGGAGTTACATGGACCTCGTGGAACGAGACCTTTCCAGCGTCAAGCTCTCCGTCTCGCACAAGACGCTCGATGACATGCACCCCGCTGACGTGGCGGACATCATCGAACAGCTCGACCCGCGTCTGCGCGGACAGGTATTTGCCCAGCTCGATGACGAACAGCGCGCCGAAGCCATGGCCGAGCTCGAGGACGACAAGGCCGCCGAGATCATGGGCGACATGTCCGAGACCGACGCGTCGCGCATGCTGTCCGCCATGGACCCCGATGATGCCGCCGAGCTCGTGGACGAGCTGGGCGCCGAGAAGGCCGAGAAACTCCTCAAGCTCATGGGCGTCGAGGACGCAGAGGCGATCCGCCAGCTGCTCGGATACCGCGACGGGACGGCTGGCCGTATCATGACCTCGGAGTTTCTCGCCCTGCCAAGGGACGAGAACGTGGCCTTTGCCATCGACGCGCTGCGCAACCTCGAAGAGGACTTCGAGACGGTACGCTATGTCTATCTCATAGACGAGGACGAACACCTCGCAGGTGCCGTCACCCTCAACAACCTGCTGGTAAACGACGGGTCGACCAAGCTCTCGGATATCGCGTCCGTCGACCTCATCACTGCTGGCCCCGAGGACGACCAAGAGGACGTGGCCGAGTCCATCTCCAAGTACAACCTGCTCGCGCTGCCCATCGTCAGCGATGAGCAGCGCCTTCTCGGCATCGTGACCGTCGATGACGCCCTCGACGTCATGGAGGAGGAGCACGAGGAGGACCTGCAGATCGCAGGCGTAGGTTCGGGCGGATCCAACGATGACCGCGGCCACGACCTCGGTTGGCTTCTCGGCCACGAGCTGTGGTTCTTCTTCTGGATCCCGTGCGTGGGAATCATCACGGTCATCTCCCAGGCGCGAATCCCGGCGGTTAACGTGCTGCTTGCCTGTGCCTCGCTGCCCATCGCACTCATCCTCGCGGATGACTCGGTGAGCTACGTCACCAAGTTCTTCATCGAGAACGACCCGGATGACGAGGCATCCCCCT
>Ga0268359_11723_pt1 | contig 12437 bp, 9 predicted proteins | sample BioMet11_FD_194416 | JGI IMG/M metagenome (GOLD analysis project Ga0268359, IMG submission 194416) | Sewage microbial communities from Oakland, California, United States - Biofuel 11 (PacBio Assembly) | ecosystem: Engineered > Wastewater > Sewage > Unclassified | place: USA: California | collected...
GGCATAGCATCCTCAAGAAAAAATGGGCATACCAATTAAAGTTGGTATGCCCACCAGGGCAACCTTTATTTTCCGACCAAAGAAAAGAAGAGAAGGCCCTGTGGAACAATTTTTAATTGGCTTGCGGGATTTTGCAATCGAAAAAGTGGTGAGTCGTACGCCCCCGGTGTTTGAGGCCAGATGGACGGGCAAGAATACGTGCCCGCACTGCGGATGTGAAAAGCTGCGTATCAAGGACTCATTCTGGCGGACGATCCGTAATATTTCCATTCATGGAAGGGCGTCACGCCTGTTGGTTCGCTGCCACAAATACCGATGCGAAGAATGCAGTAGATATTTTAATACCAGACTTGCAGGCATAAAAGTGTGGAGCAGAACAACAGAACTGCTCAAACGCAACATATTTCAAGCCTACAATAAAGGGATTTCCTGCAAGGATATCGCCGACGAGCACCGCATAGGAGTAGCCAGCGTGGAGCGCTACTACCACCAGATGATGCAGCACAAGAGCAGCCACTGGGCAAACCGCACATGCCCGCGCATTCTGGGCATTGATGAGCATAGATTACGCGCAGACAGGGCTTTGCGACCACCTTTTGCGACTTGGCCCGCCGCAGGGTATTTGACGTGGTAAAAGGGCGCAGTGCCGCCGATATGCGCGATTTTTTGCAATCACTGCAAGGCCGCCATAAAGTCAAAATGGTCTGTATTGATATGAACTCTGCGTATCGGCGACTTGTGCGGGAGTGGTTTCCCAATGCGCGCATTGTTGCGGACAGATTTCATGTTATCAGGCTGGTGAATCAACACTTTTCAGAGCTGTGCAAGGCAATTGATGAAAAACAACTTGCTTATGGGCGAGGCGGTATGATGCGTCTTTTGCTGACTCGCCGTGATCGATTAACAGACTCACAGAAAGAGCGATTACGAACATACTTTGCTGACAGGCCGGGCATTGAATCACTGTACGAATTTTTGCATGAAACAGCGGATTTATTGCGTGTGCGGGCGCAAAACATTGATTCTTGTCGCAAGTATGTAGCTGAATTGTTGGACAAAATTGATCAACTTCGAAAACCGCCCTTCGCGCCGTTGCGCACCTTGGGCAAGACGTTGCATAATTGGCGGGAAGAAGTGGCCCGAATGTTCCGTTTTACCCGGAATAACGGCATCACAGAAGGCTTTCACCGAAAAATGAAGTTGATCCAGCGGCGTGCGTATGGCTTTCGCAACTTCGAAAACTACCGCCTGCGTGTGCGCGTTTTGTGCTGCTGAAATGGCTGGGGAATCGTTCAGAAACCTGTCGGAAAAACTGCCCGCTAAAGGGGCTTGCCCCCGTCTTTGGTGTAGAGCCGCCTAGGCACACCCAAAAACAGGGCATAAAAAAAGAGCTGGCTACGTTTGTAACCAGCTCAAATTACTTACTAATGGCGGAGAGGGTGGGATTCGAACCCACGTAGGAGCTATTAACCCCTAACTCGATTTCGAGTCGAGCGCGTTACGGCCGCTTCGCTACCTCTCCGCAGGCCACAAAGGGCGTTGGGCACCCCGCTTGCAGCCGAAGGCGGTATATAGCTTATCTTTGTATGAAAGGCAATGCTTCTGCCGCAAAGATGCCGCATACGGCCTTTATTTGAACCAGAGGGGAAACCGTTGGCCGTTTTCGCTCCATACCCAGTGCACGTCAGCCCCGCATAAAAAAGTTCTCTGCATACTTGGCCTCGGTTCATCCGGGCATTTCACATCAGCGTCCGCAGCAGAGCCTGCGGCAGTCTTGGCTGGGGCTTAAATGCGCGGGAAAAGTCAACGTGTCATGTTTAGCCCGGCTCCGCCGCTGCCTCTGCAGCATCGCCCACCGCATCCGGCCCGGCATCAGCGCAAGCGCTCGCCGTTACGGCGCGCCACGGTGGCTAATGCTTGTCCAGCGCCGCCATCACCTCAAGCGCGTCGGCCTGTTCAGGGTCTGTCTGCAGGGCACGCAGGGCCGCATCTTCCGCTGCCTGTTTTTTGTGCCAGGCAAGATACAGTTTTGCCATTTTGCCAAAGGTGGAGGCGTGCCCGCCAAAGGTTCGCAGCACGGCCTTGTACACCTTCTCGGCCTTTTCATATTCCCGCAGTTCCATCCAGGCCGCCACGGCCCCGGTGTATGCCGCCGAATCGCGCGGCTGCAGATTGATGGATTCTTCGTACATGGCGGCGGCCTCGGCAAACAGTCCGGCAGCGGCAAAAATCTGGCCCATCTGCAGTCGAATGCCTTCCTCGTCGCCGAATTCTTCCACCATGCGCTTCAAGAAGGCGCGCCCCTTGGCCACCTGCCCCTCGCGCAAAAAGTCCAGCCCACTGCAGATGAGCTGTTTTTTGCGCGCCAGCCGTCCTTCGGCCTCCTGCTGCAACGACTGCTCCGCCGCAGTTTGCAAAATTTTCGCCAAACCATCCAGCACGGTAGAGAGCGCGGCCTCCTTGCCCGGCTGCAGGGTGATGCTGCGCGGCTTGCCCGTATGGCAGGGGTCAAGCAGAGGCTGCAGCATGCTGTGCCGCACCACGGTCGCCAGAAAGTCGCCGATCTGGATATCAAGCTCCGCCCTGACCGAGCGCACCAGTTTTATTTCCGCAAGCTGCCGCACGGCTTCGCTCATGGTCAAAAGCGCACGCTCAACCTCGTCGCGCCGCAGATACCCGGTGGCACGGGCGATGTTTTCCCGAATTTCTTTTGGAGCAGTGGTCAACATGCCAAACTCTCCTTCAGCCAGTGCTGCCGCACGGTTTGAGAGTTTTCCCGCAAAATACGCAAGGCCGCGTCTGGCACAAGAAAATCCACGTTGCGACCCGCCAGCCACAACTGCCGCACCCGCGAGGCGCTCACCGCCAGCCACGGCAAAGAAAGAAAATGCGCCAGCCCTCCCCCCGGCAATGCCACGCACGCGCACGAGGGCAGCACGGACGGGCGCGGATGAGCCTGCGGCCAGAGCGTCTTTGCTGCGGCGATAAAATTTTCTGCTGTGTGCCCCCTACGGGGCACAACGACAAAATTGCACAGCCGGGGCAGCTCCACCCCCCTGTGCCAAGTGGAAAGCGTGGCAAAATCCGGGCTGCCCAAAATAAAATAAAAATCCGTGCCCGGCTCGGCTTCACGGTAGGCGCACAGGGTATCCCAGGTGAACGACGGCCCCTGCCGCAGCGCCTCCACGCGGTTGCAGCGCAGCCAGGGCAGATTTGCCGCGCAGGCTTCCACCATGCGGGCGCGCAGCTCAAAGGGCAGCATGCCTTGCTGCGCCTTGTGGGGCGGCACGGCGCAGGGAACCATATCCACTCCCTGCACAAGGTCGCCCAGAGCTTCACGCACCTCAATGGCCAGACGCATGTGCCCTACATGGGGCGGATTAAAACTGCCGCCCAAAATGGCTCTGCCCGGCGGGTGGGAGGCCGTTTCAGTCATTTAACGGCGCACCTGCCCCTGCCCCAGCACCACAAACTTGGTGGTGGTCAGCTCGTCTACGCCCATGGGGCCGTAGGCATGCAGCTTTGAGGTTGAAATGCCGATCTCCGCGCCCAGACCAAGCTGCCCGCCGTCGTTGAAACGGCTGGAAGCGTTGACCGCCACCATGGAGGCGTCCGCCTCGCGCAAAAAACGCATGGCGTGCTCGTGGTTGTTGGTGCAGATGATTTCCGTATGGTTTGAACCGTAACGGGCGATGTGGTCCAGCGCCGCGTCCATGTTTTCCACCACGCGCACGGCAAGCACCAGCGCGTGAAATTCCTGCCCCAGGTCGTCGGGCCGCTGGGCCACGGCGGTCGGCCCCAGCAGGGGCAGGGACGCCGGGCATGCGCGAAACTCCACCCCCGCCGCGCCAAGCCTGGCCCCGACCTTGGGCAAAAAGGCTCCAGCCGCATCATGGTGCACCAGCAGACATTCCAGCGCATTGCACACGCCTGGGCGCTGCACCTTGCCGTTAAACACGATCTCCACAGCGGCGTCGAGGTCAGCGCCCGCGTCAATATACGCGTGGCACACGCCCTTGAAATGCTTGAGCACCGGCATGGTGGCCGCTTCGGTCACCGCCCGCACAAGGCCCTCGCCTCCACGCGGAATAATCACATCAATATAATGGTCGAGCTTGCACAAGGCATTGACGGCTTCGTGCCCCGGTATGGAGACAAGCTGCGCGGCATCGCCCGGCAACCCGGCCTGGACCAGGGCGTCGCACAAGGCTTTGGCCAGCGCGATATTTGAGCGCAGGGCCTCGCTGCCCCCGCGCAGAATAACCGCATTGCCCGCCTTGATGCAAAGGATGGCGGCGTCTATGGTTACATTGGGTCGCGCCTCGTAGATCATGGCGATAACGCCAAGCGGCACGCGCATACGCCCCACCAGCAGGCCGTTGGGCCTCTGCCACTGGCGCTCGGTGGCTCCCACAGGGTCAGGCAGGTTGGCCACATGGCGGCAGGCCGCGCGCATTTCTTCCATAATGGCAGGGGTGAGCGTAAGGCGGTCAAGCCGGGGCGCATCCTGCCCCGCTGCACGGGCGGCCTCAAGATCCGCTGCATTGGCCGCCAGAATTTCGGGCTCGCGATCCTGCAGCAGCTTGGCCAGGCCCAAAAGGGCCTGCGTTTTGGCATCGGGGTGCGCCTTGGCGATGGCCCTGGCGGCTTCCTTAGCCCGCGCTCCGAGGCGCGACATTTCTTCTGCAGGCGTCATGCGTGCTCCTTGTGGTAGTGGCCATGGCCGCGCAGGCAGCCTGACCAGAGGATATTTGTTTTGACAGAGGGGTTGATTCTGGCCTAAGAAAAAAGCTTCCGTCCAGCTCCGCCGATGATACGCGCGCAGGGCAAATGCGCGGAAAAACAACGGCGGTTCCGCCTCCCTGTAAGGAGTTTTGATACATGAATCCGCAAAAGAATCAAGGCGCGGAGGAATCCCCCCTGCTGCGCGACCTGCAGGCCGAAGTCAGCTCAGAAAGCGCCCCCATGCTCCAGTTTATGCTGCGCCACGCCGGCACCATCGCCAGTATTGTGGTGCTGTTCGTACTGGTGCTGGCCAGCACTGGCATCTGGCGCTGGTACACCACGTCCAAAAACGACGAGGCCCGCCAGTCGCTGGCCCGCATTGTGCTGCAAACCAGCGGCCCCGCACAGATCAAGGAGCTTGCCGCCCTGGCCGAAAAAGCCCCTGCAGATGTGCGGTTTTCCGTCTATCTTGCCCTGGGGCAAAGCGCCATGAGCAATGGCGACTATGGCGCTGCGGCGGATGCCTTTGCCAAGGCAGCCAAAGAGGGCGAAAGCTCCCTGGCGCTGGTGGCAGGCATGAACGAAGCGGGGGCCCTGCTCAAGGCTGGCAAATATGCCGAGGCGCTGGCCGCGCTGCAAAAACTACAGTCGTCACTGCCCGGCGAGGTTACCGCCCCCCAGCTCAAGCAGATGACGGCCGAGGCCGCCGTGATTGCGGGGCAGCCGGAGCAGGCGGCCCGTATGTATCTGGCCCTTGCACGCGAGGCTCAGGGCCTCAACAGCGAATATTTTCGCGCTCGCGCCACCGCGCTTGCCCCCAAGATTGTTGATGAAGAAGCAGCCCAGGCCGCAAGCCCGGCGACGCCAGACGGCGCGGACCGATAAAGCCCCCGGCAAAGCTCAGTAAATATCTCTTCGCAAGCCCGCGCATGTGCAAACAGCGCGGGCTTGCGTCATTGTAGGCGGGGCCGCATGGGCCGCGCCATTTTGTATCCAGTTGCGGTTCAGGCGGCACGTCTGGGCCTGGAGGGAACATGAGCAATAATCCGCTGTTGCAGGGCGCTCGCGGCGAGCGTCACCTGCTGTTGGGAAACGAGGCCATCGTGCGCGGCGCGCTTGAAGCGGGCGTGCACATGGTCAGCTGTTACCCCGGCACGCCGTCCTCGGAAGTGCCGGACACGTTCCACCGCCTTGGCGGCGAAGGCCGCTACAGGCTGGAATATTCCGTCAATGAAAAGGTCGCCTTGGAAGTGGCCGCCGGTGCGGCCCTGGGCGGCGCCATGAGCCTCGTCACCATGAAGCACGTGGGCGTCAACGTGGCCGCCGACCCTCTGTTCACATCCGTATACACGGGTCTGCCCGGCGGCATGGTGGTGCTCACGGCCGACGACCCCGGCTGCCACTCGAGCCAGAACGAGCAGGACAACCGCACCTATGCCCGTTTTGCCCAGCTGCCCTGTTTTGAGCCCGCCTCGGCTCAGGAAGCCAAGGACATGACCCGCGAGGCCTTTCGCCTTGCCCGCGAGCTGCAACAGCCGGTGATGCTGCGCACCACCACCCGCATCAGCCACCTGCGCGGCGCTGTGGATTTTGACGACCTGCCCGCAGCCCAGCCCAAGGTTGAATTCAAGCGCGATCCCGGCCGTTTTGTGCCGGTGCCCGCCGTTGCCCGCAAGCGCCATGTGGCCCTTGACGGCATCATAGAGAAGGCCCGCCAGTTTGCTGAATCCAGCCGGTTCAACACCGTGCGCGAGCCGCAGACGCCCACGCGCCTTGGCATCATCACCAGCGGCGTGGCGCGCGACTATCTGTCCGACGCCCTTGCCGTGGGCGGATGGGGAGACCGCATGCGCGTGCTTGAGCTTGGCATGACCTGGCCCCTGCCCACGGGCATGATTACCGAATTTTTGCACGGCTGCGACCGCGTGCTGGTGCTCGAAGAAGGCGTTGACCTTCTGGAACAGGACATCCGCGCCCTGGTGCAAAAGCACGATATCCACGTGCGCATTGAAGGCAAGGATGCAGGCCTCACCGGTCAGGGCGAGTATTCCACAACCCTGGTTATGCGCCGCCTCTCCTCCTGGCTGGACACCCCCTGCCCGGCCAAGCCCGTGCGAAGCGTAGACCTGGATCTGCCCGGACGCCCGCCGAACCTCTGCGCCGGTTGTTCGCACCGCGCAGTTTACTATGCCGCGCGGCAGGTATTTGGCGACGACGCCTACTACTCCAGCGACATTGGCTGCTACACCCTTGGTCTGCTGCCGCCCCTGCGCACGGCTGACTTTTTGGTGTGCATGGGCTCCTCGGTTTCCGCCGGCAGCGGCTTTGCACGTGCTTCCGGAAAACCCGTGGTGGCCTTTATCGGCGATTCCACATTTTTCCATTCCGGCATGACGGGTCTGGCCAATGCGGTGTTTAACCAGCATGACATCATTCTGGTCATTCTGGACAACGGCACGACGGCCATGACCGGGCACCAGCCCAACCCCGGCATGATTCAGGACATGCTCGGCTCCATGAGCCAGCACATGGATATTGAAGCCATCGTGCGGGCCATGGGCGTTACCCAGTGCACCAAGGTGCGCTCGTTCAACGTCAAGGCCGTCGCCAAAGCGCTGGAAGAAATGAAGGCCCAGACCGGCGTGCGGGTGCTTATTACTGAAGAGCCCTGCGTGCTTTACGCCCGCCGTCAGCTCAAAAAAGCCCAACCCCAGGTGGCCGAGGTGGCCCAGCAGGGGCCGGAAGCCATGCGCTGCCTTGAGCAATTGGCCTGCCCCGCCTTTTACCGCGAGGGCGACAATCTTGCTGTGGATGCCACACTCTGCACGGGCTGCATGGTCTGTCTGCAGGTTGCGCCTACGGCCTTTAAGGCGCGGAAACGGTAGGGAGCGCAAATATTATGAAGACACAAGAAATGCAAAAGCGGATGCGTATATTCTTTACCGGCGTTGGCGGTCAGGGCACCCTGACGGCCACGACCCTGCTGGCCCGCACGGCTCTTGAAGCCGGGCTTGAAGTTGTGGCAGGCGAGGTGCATGGCATGGCCCAGCGCGGCGGCGTGGTGGAATCTGTCATGCTGCTCGGCGGCTGGCGCGCGCCCAAGCTTGATCTGGGCGAAGCCGACGTTCTGCTGGGCTTTGAACCACTCGAAACCCTGCGCGCCCTGCCCTATCTGCAGCCAGGCGGCGCTGTTTTTTCCAGCAGCGACCCCCTGCCCCCGCTCAGCGTTTCGCTGGGCAAGGCAGTGTACCCCGACATGCAGCAGATCATGGAAAGAACCCGCCAGGTCGCTGGACAGTGTCACTTTGTGGCCTGCCGTGATCTTGGCCTGCAGGCCGGATCGGTGCAGAGCGGCAACACCGTGCTGCTGAGCGTGGTCTGCGCCTCTGGCGTACTGCCCTTTGGCGTGGACGCTCTGGAAGCGGCCATAAAAAAATTCCTGCCGCCCAAACTGCAGGAATCCAACCTTAAAGCCCTGGAACTGGGAAAGGCCTACCTCAACAGGTAGCCAGCCCCGGCCAGACAAACTGAACACATCACAGGTGGAACCTCCCGCAGGAGGCTCCACCTTTTTTATACGGCGCAAGGCTTGCGACCCGCTCGCCCCGCCGGGGCCTGCTGCTCCGTCGCCGAATCTGCTCACGGATACTGCGGACGATGCAGGCCTTCAGCATTGCTGCATCTGTTCAATAAGGCCTTCAAGATTCCGCGCCTGAGCGGAAAGCCCCGCAACCGCGCGGGAGGCAGTGCTCATGGCCGCTGCCGTCTGGCGCGACAGGTCGGTTACCTCGCCGATGGTGCGGTTGATCTGGTTTGTCGCCACTGCCTGCTGCTCGCTTGCCGTGGCAATGGCGCTGACCTGGCTGGCGGTTTCCTCTACAGTGCCCACAACGGCCTCAAGCGCCTGCCCGGACTGCTGGGCAGCCTCCGTCGCCACAGCGATGCCCTGCACTGCTTCTTGCACCGATTGCGCGCTGCAGGCCACGCTCTGCTGGATGGCCTTGATGGCCGTATCCACATCGAGGGTTGAAGCCATGGTTTTTTCCGCCAGCTTGCGCACCTCGTCTGCGACCACGGCAAAGCCGCGCCCGGCGTCGCCAGCCCGCGCCGCCTCGATGGCCGCATTGAGCGCCAGCAGGTTGGTCTGGTCCGCAATGTCTGAAATAACATTCATAATACGGGTAATGGCCTGCGCGTGCCCGCCAAGCTGCTCCATGTCGTCCTTGAGACGTAGCGAGGTAGAGCGCACTTTTTCAATGCTTTGCAGGGCATTTTGCACCACCTTGGAGCCAGCTTCGGCCCGTGAGCGCGTCGCGGCGGAGGAATCCGAAGCCACGGAGGCATTGTGCGCCACCTCGCCCACCGTGGCATTCATCTGCTCCATACCGGTAGCGGCTTCTGCCAGTCTTTGCGCAGTGCTGTCCGCGCTTTCTTCCGCCTGCCGGATGGTGTCGCTCACCTGCCCGGATGCCGTTGCCACCACATGGGTTACTTCCTCCAGCGCTTCGGCCACCTGCTGCATGGCCTCGCTTTTTGTCCGAGCGTCGCGCTCGGCGGCCTCAGCCTGCAGCAGGGCGGCGTTGGCCCGTACGGATTCTTCCCGTGCTTTTTCCGACTCGCAGCGCGCGCTGGCTATATGGGCCTGCAGCGCCTGAACCATGAGCACCAGCGAGGCATATACGCCCTGCTGGCGGCCAGAGCACTCCAGCTCGTAATCTCCTGCGGCCACTCGTCCAGCAATAAGCTGCAGCTGCGCAGGGTCTTTGCCCAGCTGGCGCTTGATGGCCAGCGTGATGCCCGCTGTTACGGCAATGCTGAACAATATGCCAACCAGGGCCAGAGCTGCCCCGGCGATTCGCGATTTGCGGGCTATATCCTGCGCGCTGGCCGCCGCTGCCTGACTGCGCTCCACATCGTGCTGCACCAGTTGGTCAAAATAGCGGGCAAGGCGAATAAAATCGGCCCTGCTGCGGGTAAACAGGGCGATGGACCCGTCCGTGTCGCCCTCGCCCGCAAGACGGATGATTTCTTCGCGGGTCGTCTCATCAGCGCGCATCTGGGCGACAATATTATTCCACAATTCGTCATCCACGGGTTCCCCTGCCTGCTTGCGCGTCTGCATCAGGGCCTGATAGGCTTCTGCATGGTGGGCAAACTGCTTGAGGGCGCGCTTGATGCGGTCGCGGTATTCGGCAATGGTTACGCGGTCGGTGTGCGGGGTAAGCGCCGCCAGATCGGATCGCGCCGAGTACAACATGGCGGCCATGGTTTGCACCGCCACAAGCGAGGGAAGATACTGCTGGTCCATGTGACTGACGGCGCGGTCGATGCGGTCCGTATTGACAAAATATACGCCAAACAGGGCAAGCATAAGCACAATGATGCTGCTGAACGAAAGAACTAATTTCGTGGTCAGCTTCATGAAGACTCCCGTGGGGCTTGTTTGTGTGGGGGCGAGCGCAGCGGAAAGGCAAGCGAGGGCTATGCTTCAAGCTGATAATTGCTGCCCTGTATGCGCTTGCACTGCTTTTTCAGCGCTGCCGCAGCTCGCGCCAGATCAAAACTGCTTTGATAATTGTTGGCCCGAACGCCGACAATGGTCAGGGACATGAGAGGAAAACGCTCTTCAACATTACTGCGGCTTTTGCCCTCAATGTAACCACGCTGCACGTCTTCCGCGCTGTAGAATGCGGGGACGCTCTCGTTAAAGGCCTTGATGATGGTTTCGCACACGCCCTGCGCTGTGCGCCCGTCGGCAACCGCGATAAAGTCGTCGCCGCCTATATGACCCACAAAATCGTCTTCGGCGGCGCTCTCCTTGATAATGGAAGAGAGGCGCTTTAAGGCGCGATCACCATTTTTAAACCCGTATTTGTCGTTGTAAGCCTTGAAATTGTCTATGTCGAAATAGAGCACAATTCTGGGCAGACCAAGGCGCACGAGCCTCTCCAGCTCGATATCAATAAGTGCATTGCCCGGCAGCTCTGAAAGTGGATTGAGCTGACGGGCGTTGGCCACCTCAAGTTCGATGCTTTTTTCCAGCAGCTCCTTGACTGTTACAACGCCCTGATACCGGCCCTCGCGGGTGACGGTGACAAAATCGTACAGTTTGGCGTCGTCGCGCCGCATGGCTTGTCTGGCCACAAGATCAATTGTGCACTGGTGGTCAACACTCAAAAAAGATCTGTCCATTACGGCTTCCACGGCCTTGTCCGCAAAAAGGGAAAAGCCGAACCTGCCGCTGAGCTGCTCGTGCAGACGGTTGCGGGTGAGGGCCCCCACGGGCACTTCGCCCATGACCACGCAAAGCCCGTTGAGCTTGCTGTTGTTTTCAAACAGCTCGACAACAGTGCGAATGGGCGTATGCGGGGGTATAACCGTGCCCGACCTGCATATGTGCCGCACATGAAATTTGTGAACGCGTGCCCCAAAAAAGCGGTTTTTTATCTTGTTTTCGCGGTGGATGACCTGCATGGCCGCGGGTTCGACCACGCGCGGCGAGGGCGACGGCTTGCGAATAAAATAGCCCTGACCATAGGGCACATCAAAGCTGATGAGGGTTGCCAGCTCCTCCTCCGTCTCAATGCCCTCAGCAATGATGCGGGTATTGGTGAGCGCGGCAAACTCCTGCATGCTCTTGATCAGGGCTTGGCGTGTGAGGTCTTTGTCCACGCCGCGTATAAGCTGCATATCGAGCTTGATAAAGTGGGGCTGAACGTCCGAAATGAGGTTGAGGCCGGAGTAGCCAGCACCAGCGTCGTCAATGCTGATCTGGTAGTTCTGCCCCTTGTAGTGCTCAATTATCTGCTTGAAGCCGCGCAGGTTTTCTACCGACTCGCGCTCGGTGATTTCAAAAACAATATCCTCGGCGCTGATAGCAAAACGGGTGAGATATTCCTTGGTAAAGCCCATGCCGAAATGCGGATCCTGAATGATGTTGGGATTCACATTAAGGAAAAGCCGAATGCCCGTAGGCATCTGCCTAGCGGCACGCAGCGCGCTGCGCCGGAAAAGATGCTCAAGTTCCAGCATGCAGCCGTTTTCAAGCGCGCACTGAATCAGCGTTTCTGGATTTTCAAGCAGAGTGCCCGCAGGACCGCGCCCCAGGGCCTCATACCCAAAAACAGCGCCGTCCCGCAGTGAAACAATGGGCTGCAGCACGCTGGTGATTTTCTGATTGTGCAGGACTTCCAAAAAGGCTTGCCGGTCGGTCTCCTCAACAGGAACACGGGCTGGAGTGCTGCTCTCCGAGGCATCCACGGGCAGGCACATGGAGACAGGCGGCGGCGCAAGAGCAGGAGCACAGCGCAACTGCGCCTGCAAATGGGGCATGTGCCCCACTGTCAGAGGAAGGTCACAAAAAGTTTCATCAAACAAGTCTTGCGCGGAAGAATCGGGCATGACCCCCTCCACATAATGTGAATACATGGCCAGATTATGGACAATCCTGCTAGGCGGGACGGGGGAGGACTGCGTACGGTGAGAATGCTTGCGGCATGCGGCTCGACAGCCGCAGCTTGGCCCTCGTCTTTGCCACCAACATCACTAAGCCGATACTATGGCGGATCCGTTACAATAATAATTGATTTTGACGGCAAAAATATTTGTTCAATACAAATGAACAGGCATTCTTACTAAGCTGCAGTGCTGATCAGCAGACAGTGTGACGGTTGCATGACGGGCAATATGTCGTCTGCGTTACAGGCAATGAT
>Ga0268359_13131_pt1 | contig 12436 bp, 11 predicted proteins | sample BioMet11_FD_194416 | JGI IMG/M metagenome (GOLD analysis project Ga0268359, IMG submission 194416) | Sewage microbial communities from Oakland, California, United States - Biofuel 11 (PacBio Assembly) | ecosystem: Engineered > Wastewater > Sewage > Unclassified | place: USA: California | collected...
TGCAAAAAAGAAATGCAAGAGGCTTTAAAAACATATATTATTTTATTAATATGATCTATCTAAAATTAGGAAAACTAAAATTTGAGTTACCCACATGAAATAGTGAAGAGCCAACATTACTTTAAAACAAAATCATCAAAAAAATATATGAATTAAATGTTGACCTGCCGAATGCAAGTTTTACTTATGAAAGGCCGAAGAAGGCAGTACAGTAAAGATAGGTAAAAAAAGATAAAGCAAGTATAATCCTCTTTAGCATTTATTATATAGTAAGGTTTCAACCCTTCAGGAATTATTTTTCCATGTTATGTAATCTACATCACAGGTAGTTAACACATCTAACTTATAATATTTTGATAAATGTTCAGCTACGAGCATGCAGTGGAATTCTGGACCTCCGTTAACTTCCAGGCCGTAATGCTGGACTACAAAAGTTAGCTTATTTGTATCCTCTTCAAATTGAGTGGAAATCCCTCAATTTCCACTCAATGAATTTTTTTCTCTGATGATTTGAGCCAGAGATGGCATCTCAAATGTACCGCCAACTCTATCACATATGTACTGATATGCGCTTACACCCAGTTTCTTTGATGTCTGAACAATCGTCATAAATGTGTCATTTGCCTTTGTTCCTTCCTCTGTTATGGTTTGAAGGCTCACATCTCTTTTTCTGACCTTTGCCCTCGCTGCTAATTCCGCTGCATTGTTATGCAGCGGAATCTCTGGCAAAACCAGCACCTTCAATAAATGTTCCTTGTTCTCCTTCGTCTTAGCGATTCTTTCATCCAGCTGTTCATATCTTGTTTTGGTAGAAAACAACTGATCAAACTTAATGGATAATTGCTCAGCTACCTCTGACTCTGGGTTTATTCTAAACTCACAAAGTTCACCATAAAAGTCCCAGTACATATCCAGAAAAGCTTCCAGCTTTTCTTTATAATAAGGAACTATTGGCCTCAATTTCTTGTAGTTTCTACCATCATGAATCCAGCAAAGAGCATGATGATATGCGATTTGCTGGAATTGACGTGCATCATCACTCAAAAGTGCGGTAACCACAGGTATGTCTGTACGTTGATGATAGGCCGCAATTGCACAGGCTTCAAGAACTTTCTTCTTAGTAGTTTTTCCACCACGCAAAAAAATACAATCCAGTTTCCGATGCATTTCCTCGTCACTGAATATTTTGTTTTTTAAAGAAGAGAGCTTTTCCAGCCAGCTTTTAGAAACATTAAACGTTTTCATCAGGTCAAATGCTTCATCATTAAAGCAGTACGTTTTTTCTTTTCCACATAAAAGCACATCTAAAATGGTTTCCCGATTCTTTTTGGGAACTGTAAAATAAGCAGTATAATAAGGATTACAAAGAATCTCAGTATAATTATTGACACCGTTGACTCTTGCACCTGTATCATCAATCTGCTGATAAGGCGTAGCCTTAAGACCTTCCAGAAAAATATCAGCTTTCTCCTGATGAAAGAGATCAATATCTTTTGTCAAGATTCGAGAAATAGTGGCTTTAGATATATGAACACCAATATTTTCCAGAAATTCATGAATTTTGGGCTCTGAAACATTAGCAACATGATAAAGAGTGATTATAAGAGATTTGATCCCGGGACCAAATTCACCCTTTATACTTTCTGGAAGTTTACCGGAATATGTTTTGTGCTCAGAAGGAGAATAAAAAATCTCTATCCTGTAGTTGGTGTTTCACAGGCTTTATGGATACATCTTGAATTATTACGTTTCTATAACCGTTAAGATACGCATCACTGGGTAAAATAGATCTATCAACGTTACATGTTTCAGTTTGATGAACCTCTATTTTGTCCAGTTTAGATTTAGACTCTTTATCCTATGTAAGTTTTATATTTCTTCTCTCTGTTTCAGAAGAAATGTCTTCATTCTTTTTAGAGCCACGAATCTTAGGTTTGGTTTGTTCACCTTTGAGTAAGTTGATTTCATCTCGAAGCTTCTGGACCTCTGCCTTGAAAAACTCAATTTCTTCATTCTACTTTTCAATGATAGCAAACAAAATGTGAAAGACATTGGCATATCTTTCATCTTTAATTTCATCAGGATTGATGTCCAGTGAAGCAAGCAATTGTTTTAAAGCTTCGAGTTCCATTTTTTTTACTCCAAAATATGATAAGGGAAAATGGAACAACTATTATATTTTTTCGGTGGTTGGAAATCCATTAAATTTGAAGAGGATACCCTGAATACAGGAAATACATATAAGCCAGCTTGCTAGATACTATATTAGAGAGCATATGAAAATTTTAGAGTGCAACACCATTGATATTACCCCTACGATCTCGAGATTACTGAAAATCCCTATGGTTCCGCCAACTGGCAGGCCAATTCCGGAAGTAGAGAGCTACGCAAAGGAAAGAAACTGCAAAAGAGCAGTAATCATTGTGGTTGACAGTCTGGGGTATTCTCTTTATAATTATTTTTCTCCGATAATGAAAAACTTGAGCAAAATCGCCGAAAAAGGGCTCCTCTTCAGGTGCAAATCCCCGGCAACAATAACCTCCCCTGCAATTGCATCAATCTTTACAGGATATCTACCAGAAGAACATAATATCTACTCGACCGCGGACATTTATACTGAAAGGACAAAAGACTCGGAAAACCCGAGACTGAAAAGCATTATGGAATGGGCTTGCAGGGCAGGCATGAAAGCGTCAGCAGTCATAGAGACCGAAGGTGCAGAAAGTTTCAGGGGAAGGATAAAGGACTTTTATGGAGTCCCGAATTCCGAGGATATCCTGAATTATGACCTTCAGATAACGAACTATGCGCTACATGCCCTTAAAGAAAAGCCCGATATACTGGCAGTTCACCTCAGAACCCTTGACCGTTTTTCCCACAGGGCAGATAGCTGGGAAGAACTGAAAAAGGCTGCAAAGGCTGTGGATGAAAACCTGGGTGAGATTTACAGAAATGCGGAAAAAGGAACGATTTTCTTTATCTGCGGGGATCACGCAATTCACGGAGGAAAAAAGTGGTTAAAAGATGTGGAAGGAGAATATATCAAAAACCACAGACAAAACTTTGTGGCTCTTATCGTAGCCTGTAATCAAGAAGCATAAGCCTTTTCGGCCTTCCCTGTAAAGTTTAGCCTGTAAAGTTTAGCATATCAGAACTTTTGCTCGACTTTAAGAACCTTAGTGAAACACCTGATCGTCCGACTGGTGTTCTTATGCAGGATTCCGATACCTCCTGCTTCTTCCCATTCGCGGATATTTTCGGAGTTGTCATCAATAAGAACCCTTGCAAACCCTGATTGTAAGGCTTTTTCCGGGCGGTAACAGAGAATTGCAGCCTCTGCATAAGAGGGCCCGAGTTCTTTCCTGATCCATTTGATTTTTCCCTTTCTTGCATTGGTTAAAGCTTTTTTCCTCTCAGGTCCGGGAAGCGCAGAAAGGATTGTCGGACAAAAGCCCGAGCTTCTAAGGAAACCATGCAATTCCTGCCCGCCGGGCATCCAGGACATCTCGGACCAGAACTCGATTCCTGCAAATGTAATCTTTTTCCAAAAGAGTTCTCTGTCGTTACTGTACCAGAACATCATATTGCCCCCGATATTCTCACAGGCTGCGGTGAAATCCGTAAGGACTCCATCCATATCAAGGAAGAGTTTTATTCCTTCCAGGGACCCGGAAGAAAAAGAGGTATCAGACGAATAGTTTGAGTGAAATTCCAGAAAGCTCTCCGAATTTTTCTGGATATAATTGTGCTGATTGAGAGAAACAGACATAATAAACTTCCCTTAATTGCTCTGCAGCAAGTGACTTCCCATTAATCATTAAGACACCATAATTAAAAAAAGTACTCATTGTAAAAAAATTTAACTGGCAAATAAAAGTTAGAGGGAAATGGAAAGAGTGAAACAAAATTAAAAGGAGAGTATGAAAGGAAAAACAATAGAAGTAAAGGCAAAAGGTCGAAAACTGCAGGATATTTCAAAAACACATTTTTGAGCAACCAGGGCAGTTTTCAGAAAAAACGATAGCAGAAAAACTTCTAATAATTGATCGGACATCTGCTGAAAGTGGATTCTTACTTATCCAGGTTTATTTCTAATTTTTTATCAGCAATGTTTTAAAATATTTATTTCCTTCTTCATCTGGAGCAGTCCTTTCTATGCCATGAATATCGCTTTCATAACCAGGGAATTCGTTCTCGAAATCCTGTCGAGCAATAAGGTAATTCAGGATATCTCCGGCATGGAAGTCAAATTTTTCCCCACCCATTATGATAGGAATTCCCGGAGGATAGGGAACCAGCATTACTCCAGCTATTCGAGGTGTTGATGCATCGGGGTTGATATCGCGTAACTCGACGGATTCTACTTCCTGCTTTATAATGCAACGATAAGCTTCGGTCGGAGTCAAATCATGTATTGGCCTGGCTTCAAAAGCCTCCCGCATATTCTCCAGCAGTTTATACTTTTTGATATAGTCATGCATTTCATGGCAGTGATCCTTCAAGCTCTTTCCCTGATACTTTTCCGGGTACTTTGCAACAAGATCGGGAAATACATCAGACAGCGACGCTTTTGAATCGTATAATTCCTTGAATTTAAATAGTTCGGCCACCAGAGTACCCTGTTTTCCTTTGGTAGTGCCTGCTGAGTTAAGTAAGAGCCAGGAATAATAATCGGTTTTTTCACAGACAATGCCTTTGTCGATCAGGTAATTGGTAACAATAGCAGCGGGGATGCCGGTATCGTCCATATTGCCGTTAATATCAATTCCAGGGCAGATAAAAGTTAATTTGATCGGGTCCAGCATGGCATATTCGTCTTTAACCTCAAAACCATGCCAGGTTGTTTCATCTGGCTTTGCCGGCTTGATAGTCCAGTAAGTCTGGTCTTCAGCCAATTTTTCAATTGGAATCTTTGGTTCGCGGTTATCATTTCGTTCGGCAATACAGGGTGGTTGCCATATCTTGAAAAACCAATCTTTTTGCTCAGCCAGATCCTCTTGAGCCCATGCGATCTTCCGGCGTAGTTCGATGGCTTCCTTAATAATCTCATCAAATACGACATCGCCATTATCCAGCATCATCTTAGTAGCTACTTCCAGCGAAGCCACCATAGAATACTGAGGAGAAGTAGATCCGTGCATCATATACGATTCATTAAAAAGATCATGGAAGTTTTCCCTAGCTTCAGCCGAATTGCTCAGGTACCTGGGCAACCTGACATGAATCATGGAAGCCTGGGAAAAAGCCGTTAACAGTTTGTGGGTGGATTGGGAGCAAAATACTAATTTATTTCCAGGAGGTAAAGACATGCCATAGTGTTTTTCATAAATTTCGTGGAATTTTGCGTAGGCGTACCAGGCTTCGTCAAAATGAAGTATCTCCACATTTTTTAGGCATTCCTGGACGTAATGCGTATTGTAACAGACACCGTCATAGGTCGAATTGGTTAAAGCCGCCATTTTATACGATTTTTCTGATTGGATTTCACTGAAATCCACAGGCCCTATAATTCCAAGTCCATTCCTCAGAGGATGCATGTATTCCGGGTTGGCCCCGGTAATTATCATCGAATAGTTAAGCGACTTGTGGCAATTACGGTCCATGAGCGTTTGTTCTCCGGGAGATACCTGGCTCCTCCAGATGATTTGGTTGGCAGTTGAAGTTCCGTTTAGCACATAGTAAGTCTGGTCTGCCCCAAAAACTTTAGCGGAGAAGTTTTCCGCATCTCCCGTGACTCCACTGTGGTCCAGCAGTGAACCGAGCTCAGGTACGGAGATAGAAAGGTCTGCTCTCAGGACATTTTCGCCAAAGAACTTATGAAGAGCGGTACCCGAGGGGCTGGTCAAAAATCCCTGTCCTCCCATGTGGCCGGGAGTATGCCAGGCATATTTGTAGGTTTCTACGTATTGAACCAGCTCTCTGAAGAAAGGCGGTAAAACATTTGTTGTATAATCCTTTACCTGTCTTGCTATTCTCCCTGCCAGAAAAGAGGAAGTATCGGTCAGCTTCCAGAAGATCTCATTAATTTTAGTCAGTGTTTCATCAGGGATGCTTTCTATGGAGATCCTCCCGGTAATCAGGATGATTGGTATGTTTTTATTCCTTTCTCTGATGAAATTGACCAACACATGAGCCAAACTGCCATGAGCTAAATTGCTACTTTTCGCTCTCTTTATTAAGTACTCGTTTTTCTTATTAGTGTATCCCATTTCAGAAAGATCCCAATCAATAACTATCGTGCCTAGATCTTCCCTTGAGCTCACGATATCGTGAGCATCGCCTAATCCGCATGAGGGTAAAATCGAGCAGCCCTGTTGTTCGGTAAGCTCATTAAGGATTTCACGCAGCCACAGGCCCTGATCGTTTTCTTCTTTAATATGATCTGAGACAACAAGAACAGGCCATGATGCCATTTCCAATTTTCCCATATTATTTCCCCTGTTCAATTTATTGTTCTGGATTATGAGTTACAGGTCTATCGCAGGTAGTAAACTATACTTAAAAAATTCAAATTTTTAGAATTCCATCTCATTTTCAGGGTTTCATCTCATAGGAGGTGGGCCCTTCTTTATAATTAGTGAGAGCCAGCCATTTCGAACTATACCCGATATTCTGAGGCTCTTCACCTTCAGGAAGGTTACAGTAGCCATCAGAGTATCTGGCAATCAGCATATATCCCAGATCATGCCAGCATTTTACGACGTTGTTTGCGTTTTCTTTCCCGAGTCTGGTAAGTAAATCCCTTGCTTCCTTACCACTTTTTCCCAGGCAGCATTCATCCCACTGGTGAATCATTTCCTGAATTTCCCTGGTTTCAATTTTTTGTTGCAGCGGCAGGATATCCACTCTGGTCATACGCTGGTAATTCAATCTGGCCCAGTTGGCTACAAAATCAAAAGCCCACCAGGCTGAATACCGATCAAATACTTGTGGGTCCCCGGTCTGATATCGCTCGGGTAGTTCCAGTGCCTGAGCAGCGAAGGGAACAAAACAGGAGGTATAGGCCGTATCCGGTCCAAACCAGCAAAGTCCCCGGGTTGCTTCAGGGATTTCCGGTTTTCTGGGCCTGAGCTGGTTGACATATGTATAACCCTGATAGAAAACCGAGATAGTTCTTTCCCAGGCTCCGTACATGTGCTGGTTCTTTGTAATGTTGTTCTGGTTACCATCGTATGGGCCGATGAAACGGCTGGGGTCGCCATAAGGTCCTGCAGCTATGCCCTGCGTCATGTCAAATTGAGTCCCCTCGTAGTGATCCCTATACAGGGCAAAGACATCCTGAAGGCTAAGCTGGCACTTTGGTTTATTGAAAAAGGATAGTCAGTTGCATAACCCCCCTCTTTGACATCTTCAAAGCCCTTAGTCACCCAGGGGCTTAAGGCCAGATCGGGGTTGACCCTATCCAGAACTCTCCAGACACGGCGCAGGGAGTAATAAGGATGGTTATATTCACCGCTACTTACCGAGGAAAGCCAGTCCAGAGGTCCATCCTCCGGGCTCCACCAGCCCAGTTTTTCCAGCCCTGGTTTTAGCAATTCAGAATAGATAATAACATCTTTCTCATTACCCTCTATCTGGCGGATTCGGAACTCGTTGGCTGCTACAAAGACCTCCCCTTCAGGAACCTGCTGGGCAACCCAGGCGGAATGATATTGCTCATCCGGCAGGGCGCACATCTCAAAGGCCCAGGCTTCATCTTCATCGGCTACTAGCAGTGTTTCTCCTGTGGAGTAAAGGCCATATTTTTCGATCAGTTTACCCATCAGTTCAATAGCTTCCCTGGCTTTTTTACAGCGTTCCAGAGCGACCCTGGAGAGTTCCTGGCTGTAAAAGAGCCTGACATGTCTGCCGGTTTTTTCTGCTTCTTCGACGGTTACATGATCAGGTTGATATTTCGCGCCGTTGGTGCATTCCCCCATCATCAGGTTATGTTCATTCATTATTCCGTAATTGCTGTCAAAATAAGCGTAAGTATGCTTCACCTGGGGAATATAGCCAATCGGTTTAATAAGGTCCGGAACCGGATTAGGTGATTCCCGAACGTGATGAGTAGATGGTTCATAGTTCGGCCCCCTTTCATAAGTTACTATCCTGGGATAGCGATAATGTTCCTCAAACACTTGCCTCTTCGTGCCTTGCTCATGATCCTGAGCCGGGACATAAATAATCCTCTGATCTCCCAATTCGTCGTCATCGGAATGGGCTACTATCATCGAACCGTCCGCGCTTGCTCCTCTGGTAATAATTAACGTTGTACACATGATATTCGCCTCATTTAATTTTGCAATGTTTTTGATCTCTTCCTGAAACCAATTTCGTTTTCTACCTATCGAAATTCTGGTATTATTTCAGGATTAGTTCTTCAGTATGCTACCTAACTTTTTAACAACAAAAATTAGTTTTAAATTTCAAAAAGTATGAAGGTTTTTCATCATATAACACTTTCCACTCTTTTTTATATAATTTCTCTAAAAATTAACAGATTGGAAATTAGCAAAATATGTGACTGCATAATCGAACAAACCTGGAAAAACAGGAGAAATTTGTCTGGCAAGAATCTGGCTCGGTTGAAGAACCTGGAAGGCTCAGATGTCAACTATGAAGGAAGTAACCATAAATTTAGCCTGTTCTCTATTTCTTAAAAACAAAAAAAAGGATGTAACGGAAGTGAAGGCAGCATATGAATTCCAGATCCACGGAAATACGATGCCAAAAATTGCATAGATTTATGATCTATCTTTCCAGGCTTTACAATAGATTTCGAATTTACAGGTTTTAAGTTTTAAATGTCTTTTTACTTCAGTCATTGACCGCACTTGAAATTTAGTTCTGCAAAACCCGTTGAAATTTTCAATAACATTGAAAAATCTCATGACTTGAGCTATGTCCATCAGGGGTGTCATAGCGTACTGGCTTTTCAAATGCACAGGCAGTACTCAAGTTCCCGCCTTTTTTGAAAAAACTCTATGGGTTGGGCTAAATAATTCCGGACTTATATATAAATATCCGATTAGAATGCTAGATTCAGTTTTCTCTTCAAATACGAAGGGAATTTCTGGCATTTGTGGAGGTACAAAAAATGGCAACTAAAGAGGAACTTATTCAGGAGCTTTCTGATGCAGTTATCTCCTGTAAAAAAGATGCAGTGCTCGCAGCTGTCGAGAAAGCAAAAAAGGTCATGGAACCTGCTGAGATCATTGACAAAGGTCTTTCTGCAGGCATGAATCAGGTAGGAATTCTTTTTGAGAGAGGGAAACTTTTCCTGCCCCATGTGATGATAGCTGCTGATGCAATGACAGCAGGGGTTAAAGTGCTTGAAGCTGAGCTTCCGGCAGGGACCGAGAGCAAGAAACTCGGGGTTATCGTAAACGGTACGGTCGAAGGCGACGTTCACGATATCGGCAAGTCCATAGTATCCACGATGCTCCAGTCTTCTGGTTTTGAAGTCTACGACATTGGCCGTGATGTTCCAGTCAGGAACTTCATCGAAAAGGCAAAGGAAGTCAATGCCAATATGATTGGAATTTCCGCTCTTATGACCACAACCCTTCAGGGGCAGAGAGCTGTAATTGAGCTCCTCAAGGAAGAAGGACTCAGGGACAAAGTAAAAGTTATGGTTGGAGGAGCCCCTGCGACCCAGGCATGGGCTGACAAAATCGATGCCGATTGCTATGCTGAAAACGCAAGCGAAGCTGTTGCAAAGGCAAAGGAAATGCTACTCTGAACCCCAATTATCAATAAAATCTGTTCGGTCTAAACCAAGTTGATCTTATGGAGGATAAAAATGGCAACTGAATATGCTTTAAGAATGGGAGACGGTAAACGTGTCTTCCTTACCAAAGAAAAAATAATGACTGAGATTGAAGCCGGGACTGCAAATGCTGCCGATCTCGGTGAAATCCCTACCTTGAGCGCCAATGAAATGGACAAGCTTGCAGAGATCCTTACCATGCCCGGCAAGGCTGTAAGTGTGGAACAGGGCATGGAAATCCCAGTAACGCATGATATCGGCACTATAAGGCTTGACGGCGACCAGGGCAACAGTGGTGTTGGTATTCCTTCAAGCCGCCTTGTAGGCTGCATGATGCACGAGCGTGCTTTTGGTGCTGACACGATGGAACTCGGGCACATCGATTACAGTTTCAAGCCGGTAAAACCTGTCGTAGCAAATGAATGCCAGGCAATGGAAGTCTGCCAGCAGAACATGATCATCCCACTGTTTTATGGTGCAATGCCCAATATGGGACTTTATTACACACCTGATGGACCTTTTGAGAACCCTGGCGACCTTATGAAGGCTTTCAAAATCCAGGAAGCCTGGGAATCAATGGAACACGCTGCCGAACACCTGACAAGAGACACTGTCTGGGTTATGCAGAAACTCTTTGCCTCAGGTGCCGATGGTGTTAACTTTGACACAACGGCCGCAGCAGGCGACGGGGACATGTATGGTACACTCCATGCGATTGAAGCCCTTAGAAAAGAGTTCCCTAATATGTATATTGAAGCAGGCATGGCCGGGGAATGTGTCCTTGGTATGCACGGAAACCTTCAGTATGACGGTGTAACCCTTGCAGGTCTCTGGCCTCACCAGCAGGCCCCGCTTGTTGCAAAAGCCGGAGCAAATGTTTTCGGACCAGTATGCAACACCAATACCAGCAAGACTTCAGCCTGGAACCTTGCTCGTGCAGTTACTTTCATCAAGGCTGCAGTAGAAGCGTCTCCGATCCCCTGTCATGTAAATATGGGTATGGGAGTTGGCGGAATTCCCATGCTTGAAACTCCTCCAATTGATGCGGTTACCAGAGCAAGCAAGGCAATGGTCGAAATTGCAGGCGTCGACGGCATATAGATCGGAGTCGGCGACCCAATGGGTATGCCGATTTCCCACATAATGGCTTCAGGTATGACAGGAATTAGAGCTGCAGGAGACCTTGTTGCAAGAATGGAGTTCTCAAAGAATATGCGCATAGGCGAGGCAAAAGAATACGTTGCAAAGAAACTCGGGGTCGACAAGATGGACCTTGTAGACGAGCACGTTATGCGCGAGCTGCGTGAAGAACTCGACATTGGTATTATAACGTCAGTACCAGGCGCTGCAAAAGGGATTGCTGCAAAGATGAACATCGAAAAGTTGCTCGATATTAAGATTAATTCCTGCAATCTCTTCAGAAAGCAGATCGCGTAAAGAGATAGCGTAAAAAAAACTCCGAAATAACTACGAAGATACGAAAAAGCGGAAACAGATCTCCTGTATATCTGTCTCAGGATATTTCCTGATAATGTTTTCTGGCGATATTTCTGGAAGATATTTCTGATAATATTTCCTGATAGTATCTCTTGAAAATATTTCTTGATAATATCCTGAGAAAGGCTTGATTTTTCGGATTTTCCGTTTTTTCCATTTGCAGGCTTTTATGAGTCGATTTGTGCTGCAAGAGCTGTGCGAATCGTCAATTATTACTTTATATTAATTATTGGAGTGTGCTTGAAAATGAGCGACGAAAACAGTGAAAACGTAGGGCTCCAGCGAACAATTGATTGGAAGCAGGGACTTGCAATTGCCCTGGGGGTTCCTGTGCTGATCCTGCCGTCCATAGGCTATTTTGCAAATTATGTCTGGGCCTTTGCAATCATTATCTGGGCGCTATCTGTCTTTCAGGGTTTCATGCAAAATTTTGCTTACGGAGAACTTGCCACAATGTTCCCGAAAGCATCCCGGGCTTCCAGGGTACGCCCAGAGTGTTTTTACAGGGAATGCAAACAACCGGTATGACCTTAGCAAATTGCTTGGAGGTTTCAGCGCCTGGAGTTACTGGTTTGCCTGGAATCCGGTCCTTGCAATCTATTCAATTTTGATCGGAAGCTATCTCAAAGGCCTGGTCCCTGCACTTGCAGGCGTGCCTGACCTTGTTGTTTATCTCACGTCTGAGCAGTCGTATTCGTGCTTCTTATCCTGGTCAACTATCGCGGGCTTGCCGGCGGAGCAAAGCTCGGGTATATTCTTGCCGTGCTTTCGCTTGCCCCACTTATCATTATTGCCCTTGCGCCTTTCATGACCGGGCACTTTGAGCTCAGTAATATCACCGGTGCCTGGCTTCCCACAGACTGGAGCTGGGATATCCAGCATATCCTGATCCTGCTCGGGCTTTTTGCAATGGCCCAGTGGAGTGCCTGCGCCTGGGAAACCGCAGCAATCTACGGGCCTGAATATAAACAGCCCAAATCAGATGTCCCCAAAGCCCTCTTTATCTGCGGTGCAATCTGTCTTGTGACCTTCATTCTCGTCCAGGCAGCCTGTACCGGAGCCCTGGGAATTGAAGGAATTCTGGCCGAACCGGTTTCTCCGATGCTGCCTATAGCCCAGATGACCCTTGGTCCCATAGGTGGGTCTCTGACTATCTTCATGTTGATTGCGGCAATGGTTTCATTATCC
>Ga0268359_13245_pt1 | contig 12345 bp, 25 predicted proteins | sample BioMet11_FD_194416 | JGI IMG/M metagenome (GOLD analysis project Ga0268359, IMG submission 194416) | Sewage microbial communities from Oakland, California, United States - Biofuel 11 (PacBio Assembly) | ecosystem: Engineered > Wastewater > Sewage > Unclassified | place: USA: California | collected...
TCACCTTCAATTTTGTAACCATGGTCAGGGTTTCACGGAGCTTAGAAATCTCAGACTCGGTTAAATCTTTAACACGAGTATCTGGGTTAATTCCTGTTTTCGTTAATATTTCACGAGAAAGGTAAGACCAATACCAAAAATATGGTAGTGCATATTCAATACGCTTATCTCTCGGCAATCAACGCCGGCAATACGTGCCTTAACAAGCACCTCCTTTTTTATCCTTGTCTTTGCTTATGTTTAGGATTTTCGCAATTACCATTACGCGCCTTTGCGTTTAATTTATTTTGCATTTCTCACACATCTTTTTACAGACGGTCTAACTTTCATAATAAACATCCTATGCCAGAGCTGTTATTTAAACGGTAGGTGATCCTACCACGATTTAGTCGTAGGGTGTTAGCTCTACAGTTACCTTATCTCCGGGCAAAATCTTAATAAAATTCATACGAATCTTACCGGAAATGTGTGCCAAGATTCATGATCATAGATAATTTTACCTTGAACATGGCATTTGGCAAAGACTCTAAGATTGTACCTTCAACCTCAATTGCATCTGCATCTTGTTTGGACATGTTAAAGTTACCTCCTTATTCCTTTACCGCTGCAACGACTTCAGCGTACACCTTATCAATGGGCTGAGTTCCGTCAACTTCTTTGTACACACCTTTGTTTTGGTAATATGCGATGGAGGAGCTGTTTGGTTGTGATAAGCTTCCACAACGTTTAATTACTGTTGCTTCCTTGTCATCATCACGTTGATACAAAACCCCGCCGCATTTATCACACTTGCCCTCAACCGCTGGAGGATTAAAGGTCACATGATAAGTAGCTCCGCAAGTCTTGCAAATACGTCTGCCTGTTACTCTCTTTACCAGGTTAGCATCAGGCACGGCAATGTTAACTACTGCAGTTAACTTCAGTTTTAAATCTTTCAGAATACCATCTAAAGCAACAGCCTGATCTTTAGTTCTGGGAAATCCGTCCAAAATAAAACCTTTGCCACAATCCGGTTGAGCTAATCTTTCCTTCACAATACCAATGGTAACTGCGTCAGGAACAAGTCCACCGGCGTCCATTATATTTTTTGGCTTCTTTTCCAAGCTCTGTCCCATTTTTTACAGCCGCACGGAACATATCTCCCGTTGAAATGTGCAGAACTGAAAATTCAGCAACTAATTTTTCTGCTTGGGTTCCTTTACCCGCACCCGGAGGTCCCTCAATAGAATATTCATAGTGCCACTCTCCTATTTCATAAAGCCTTGATGTCTCATTAGGACCAGGGACTCTACCTGTTTCATTGTATCAAGGGCTACGCCCACGACGATCAACAGAGCCGTACCACCGAAATAAATTCCGGAAATGCCTGTGATCCAAACAATGATATTAGGCATTATGGCGATAAATGCCAGAATATGGCGCCTGCTAATGTTATTCTAGTCATTATCTTATCCAAATAATCAGTTGTCGGTTTACCAGGTCTCATACCCGGAATAAAACCGCACAAACTTTTTGATGTTGTCTGACATATCCGCTATATTAAGGCTTACAGCCGTATAGAAATATGTAAAGAAAGATAATTAATAAATATAGATTGTGGTTTGTAAGGGAGTTCCCCACTGTAAATAGCTGGCAGCTTTTTGTACCCAGGGTACCTTAATGAACTGCGCTATAGTCACAGGAAACATAAGCACCGAAGAAGCGAAAATGATAGGAATTACGCCGGCTTGATTAACCTTTAAAGGAATATAGCTGGTATGACCACCGTACATTTTACGTCCCACAATTCTCTTAGCATATTGCACAGGAACTTCCTGTGAGCAATAGTGATAGCCACAACAAAGGCAACCATCAAAAGAGCAATTACAGCAAATAGAATGACATTTAAAATACTAATGGTTCCGGCATTTAAATACTGGAACATAGTATGAAGCCCATCGGGCAAACGGGAAACGATACCTGCAAAATGATTAAGGAAATACCATTTCCTATTCCCTTTGCAGTTGAATCTGCTCGCCAATCCACATTAAGAAAATCGTCTCCGGCAGTTAAGGTAATGGCAATCATGGCGTAAGAGAAAAGCCAGGATTATTGATAGGCCGCTCTTAAACCATAAGACATACCAATGCTTGGATGAGTCCAAGTACAACTGCTGCATAACGGTTTACTTGTTGATGCGTTGCATTCCCCTCTGCGCCCTTCTTCTGACCATTGTTCCAAGGTAGGAATAACTACAGTCAAAAGCTGGGTGATGATTGAAGCATTGATATAAGGGGTAATACTCATAGCGAAAATAGAGAATTTACTTAAATGCGCCACGGAAAACATATCTAACAAACCGAAACGATTACCGTGGTGAAAGACGCTCTATCATAGCCGCGTTAACCCCTGGAACAGGGATGTGTGTTCCAGCCCTAAATACGACAAACATGGCCAACGTAAATAATACTTTCCGCCTAAGTTCCGTAATCTGAAAATATGTTGAGGGCTGATAACAATTAAATCACCTCTATTTTCCACCGGCAGCTACATCTTTTCCTCAGCACTCTTGCTAAAGCCCATAGCCCTTACGGTAAGTTTTTTTGTAATCTCACATAACCAGAATACGAACGCCATCGCGAATATTCTTAACTAGGCCGGACTTCAATTAGAGTACGGGATCAACCTCTGTGCCATCTTCTAAGCAATTTAAATTGCCCACGTTACTTCGGCATATTCAACACCAAATTATTATAGGAATCCACGCTTTGGAACACGCAGGTATAAAGGCTTTTGACCACCTTCGAAACCAGGACGCTTTACGCCACCGGAACGAGCATGTTGACCTTTGGTACCTTTGCCTGCTGTTTACCCAAACCTGAACCAAGACCACGACCGGGACGGACGTGTTTTTTCCTGGAACCAGGTGCGGGAGATAATTCATCGCAAATGCATTTACGCACATCCTTATTTAAGCTTAACTTCTTCTACTTTTACTAAATGTTAAACTTTATGAATCCTACCACGTAAAGTAGGTGTATCTTCTTGCTCTACAGTACTACGAATTTTTACGTAAACCCAATGCCTCGAACGGTAAGTTGTTGATCCTTTGTATAACCGAGTGGGCTGTGGGTTAGCGTGATTTTAATTTTGCCCATATCATGCTGCCTCCTTAGCCCTAATAATTCTTCAACAGTTTTACCGCGTAATGCTGCTACATCTTTGACATCCTTCAAGGACAATAGGCCTTGAATAGTAGCACGTACTACGTTATTGGGATTGTCAGAACCCCTGACTCTTAGTCAAGATATCACGGATACCGGCTAGTTCTAATACCGCACGGACAGGACCTCCGGCAATAACACCGGTACCTTCCATAGCAGGTTTTAAGAATACCTTGCCAGCGCCATAAACGCCAATGACTTCATGAGGAATAGAAGTTCCCCTTTAAAGGAACGCTCACGATGTTCTTCTTTGCGTCGTCAACGCCCTTACGAATAGCTTCGGGTACCTCGGCAGCCTACCCAGGCCCATGCCTACATGACCGTTTTCATCACACACAACAACCAGAGCCAGAGAAGGAGAAACGACGTCCGCCTTTTACAACTTTAGCTACGCGGTTGATAACACACGACTTTTTCTTTAAAGCCATCATCTTGTTTTTCGAATTAATTCGCCACTTTTTTTTCCTCCTCCTATTAAAATTCTAAGCCAGCTTCACGAGCTGCTGTAGCCAATGCTGCGACACGACCATGGTATAAGTAACCTCCACGATCAAATACTACAGTTTTAATTCCCTTGGCAATTGCCTTTTGAGCAATCTTCAGTGCCTACTGCTTTGGCAGCTTCTACGTTTCCGCCATATTTTTCTTTATTGGTTTTTCAATAGAGCTAGCAGAAACAATGGTCTCGCCTTGTTACATCGTCTGATAATCTGAGCATAATATTGCTAAGACTACGATAAACATTAAACGAGGTTTTTCTGCATGTACCAATTATATTTCTTCTCATACGCATATGTCTTTTTTGACGGTTGCGTTTTTATCTTTCTTGTTAAGCAAGAGATTCACTCCTTCCTTTCGAAATTACTTCTTGCCCTTAGCGCCTGCTTTGCCGACCTTACGAGCAACATATTCGCCTTCATATCTGATCCTTTACCTTTATAGGCTCGGGAGGACGAATCGTCCTAATCTCAGCTGCTACACAGCGCCTACAGCTTCTTTATCAATACCGCTAACAATAATCTTGTTAGGAGCCGGAACATCAAAAGAAATGCCGGCAGGTGGATTCATAACTACTGGATGAGAGAAACCAAAGTAAAGTTAATTGCCTTACCTTGTTTAGCAGCACGATAACCAACGCCTTGAATATCCAAAGTCTTGGTAAACCCATCAGTTACACACCAACAATCATATTGTGGATAAGAGTACGGGATAACCATGCAAGCTACGATTTTGTCTTTCATCATCGGACGGCTAACAGTTATAAGCCATCTTTTTGTTCAATCTTCATTTCTGGTCTGATTTGGCGAGTTAATTCGCCTTTAGGACCCTTTACGGAAACCAAATTATTTCAACTTTACTGTACACCAGCGGGAACAGTAATGGGAGCCATTACCGATTCTTGACACTACAAGCACCTCCTGTCCTTCGAAGTTATTACCAAATGTATGCTAACACTGCGCCACCTAAACCAAGTTTACGGGCAGCTTTATCAGTCATAATACCTTTGGAAGTAGAAATAACTGCAATACCTAAGCCTCCTAAGACTCTAGGTAATGATCTTTTTGAGTATACAACTCTCAGACCTGGTTTGGAAATCCGTTTCATACCGGAAAATAACTTTTTCCTTGTTAGCTCCGTATTTCAAAATCACGCGGATCATGTTTTGCTTGTTGTCCGCAATGACTTCATAATCTTTTATAAAACCCTCGCTCTTCAAAATCCTCAACAATTGCAGTCTTGATTTTGGAACCGGGGACTTCAACTTTAATCATGATGAACCGAATAGCATTACGAATTCTCGTAAGCATATCGGCAGATCGGGTCGTCATAACCATTCTTCAATACCCTCCTTCCTAATAGTCGTACTTACCAGCTAGCCTTTGTTACACCGGGAATATCACCTTTGTAGCATACTCCCTGAAACAAATACGGCAAAGTCCAAACTTGCGCATATAACCATGCGGTCTACCGCAAATTTTGCAGCGATTATATTTACGAACCTTAAACTTAGGTTCAGCTTTCCATTTTCAATAAGAGCTGTTTTAGCCAATTTATTCCCTCCTTAACTATGCACTAACGGCATGCCGAGAAGTCTTATAATTCTTTTGCTTCTTCGTCAGTCTTAGCAGTTGTAACAACAATGATATCCATTCCCGGACTTTTTCTACTTTATCGTATTCAATTTCCGGGAAAATCAATTGTTCTTTCATACCAATGGAATAATTGCCACGTCCATCAAAGGACTTGGGATTACACCTCTAAAGTCCGTACACCGGGGCAAGCTAAGTTCATGAACTTGTCCACCAAATTCATACATACGTTTACCACGTCAAGTTACTTACGCCAATAGATACTTCACGCAATTAAATGACTGCAATAGATTTTTTAGCTTTAGTGATTATAGGTTTTTGACCGGAAATCATAGTTAAATCTGCTACAGCGGAATCTATAGCTTGCTGTTGGTTACAGCATCGCCCAATGCAATGTTAATAATAACTTTATCCAATTTAGGAATTTCGTAACATTTTATATTGAATTTATCCATCAAGCCTTAACGACTTCAGATGTATATTTCTCTTGTAATCTTGTTGCTGCCATTCATATCCTCCTTCCCGGAATATTATTTATCTATTACCTCTCCGCATTTTCTTGCAGGCTCTGGCAAAGCCACCTGCTACGGCAACCTTCTTTACACGTGTGGGCTTATTGCAAGCGGGCACACTAACATGACGTTGGAAGAAGCAATTGCAGCTTCCTTAGCAATGATACCACCTTGGGGATTAGTCTGGGATGTTTAGTGTGACGTTTAACTTTGTTAACGCCTTCAATCACAACCTTGGATTTTTAGGCAATGCTTGCAAAACCTTACCTTGCTTGCCTTTATCCTTGCCAGCCAATACCACTACGGTATCACCTTTTCTAACATGCATTTTTAATGCAGTAGCCATGTTCAAAACACCTCCTTATCAGTGCGAATAATTTTCTTGAATTAGAGCACTTCCGGTGCTAGGGATACAATCTTCATGTAATCCTTATCTCTCAGTTCACGAGCAACCGGTCCAAAGATACGAGTCCCAACAGGGCTCTTGTCATCTTTAATAAGTACTGCTGCATTTTCATCAAAACGAATATATGAACCGTCAGCACGACGTTTTCCTTTTACGGAACGTACTACAACGGCCTTAACTACTTCACCTTTTTGGACAACGCCACCGGGTGATGCATCCTTAACAGAAGCAACAATTACATCCCCAATGTTAGCATATTTGCGATAAGAACCGCCTAACACACGGATACACATAATCTTCTTTGCGCCAGTGTTATCGCCAACATTCAAAACGGTTTGTTGTTGTATCATGGTCTTTCCCTCCCTTGCTAAGTTTCCCTAGCAATCAATTTATTTTGCACGCTCAATAATTTCAACTACACGCCAGCACTTTTCCTTAGATAAGGGGCGAGTCTGCACAATCTTAACGGTATCGCCAATATGTGCATCGTTATTTTCATCATGAGCTTTGAATTTTATAGTGCGTTTAATTCCCTTTTTGTAAAGAGGATGTTGTATCAAACGTTCAATAGCAACAACAACAGTCTTTTGCATCTTGTCGCTTACAACTTTACCAATACGGCTAACGCGCATATTTCTTTCTTCTGCCACGAGATATTTCCTCCTTCGCTGACTTTTAATTAAGCCTTAAGTTCACGTTGACGTTGAATGGTCTTTATACGAGCAATGGACTTTTTACTTCCTTAATTTTCATAGGATTTTCACATTGTCCGGTAGCCATTTGAAAACGTAAATTGAATAGTTCGTCTTTCAAGCCTGCTAACTTTGTATCTAATTCATTCTCAGACATTTCTCTAATCTCAGATGTTTTCATTAAGCTTCACCACCTACTACTCCATTTTCTCTTGCGGTGACTTCGGCATCTAATTGAGCTTTGGAAACGAATCTTGTTTTAATAGGCAATTTGTTACCTGCAAGACGCATAGCTTCTTTAGCTATATCTTCAGTTACGCCATTCATTTCGAACAGAACGCGACCGGGTTTCACAACTGCTACCCAATACTCAGGATTACCTTTACCGCTACCCATACGGCTACCAGCAGCTTTCTTAGTTACTGATTTGTCAGGGAATATTTGAATCCAAACCTGACCACCACGTTTAATATAACGTGTCATTGCAATACGGGCTGCTTCGATTTGACGATTGGTGATCCAGGATGGTTCCAAAGCAACCAGACCATAATCGCCATGTGCCACTCTATTACCACGCATAGCACGGCCGGTCATACGACCTCTATGCTGTTTACGATGTTTTACTCTCTTTGGTAGTAACATTATTTTGTGCCTCCTTCTTTAACTTCAGGGGCAGCTTTTTTTGCTACTTTACTTTCAGGAAGTACTTCACCTTTGTAAATCCATACTTTAATACCAATACGTCCGTAAGTGGTATGTGCTTCAGCAGTACCATAATCAATATCTGCACGCAATGTATGTAGAGGAATACTACCCTCACGATAGCTCTCGCTTCTAGCAATTTCAGCGCCGCCTAAACGACCGCCGCAAGTAATCTTAATGCCCTTAGCTCCCATACGCATAGTACGGCTAACGCATTGTTTCATTGCTCTACGGAAAGCAATACGACGTTCCAATTGGGAAGCAATATTTTCTGCAACTAGGGTTGCATCCATATCAGGAGCTTTAATCTCCACAATATTAATATCAATGTTGCTATCAGTGAATTGCTTTAATTCATTCTTCAAAACGTCAATGTTGCTACCTTGACGGCCAATTACCCATACCCGGTTTAGCATGACCTTAAATTGAAATACGAGTTTTTTGAGCTGCTCTCTCAATTGTTATGCGAGAAATTCCGGATAACATTAGTTTTGCTTTGATATATTCACGAATCTTAATATCTTCTAATAAATATTTTTCATAGTCTTTATCGGCGAACCATTTAGAATCCCAATCCTTAATGACCGACTCTAAAACCATGTGGATTAACTTTTTGACCCACTATAGTTTCCCTCCTTTATCCAGAATATTATTTTTCGTTAACGCAACAGTCATGACTGGAGCGTTTCAAAATTTTAATGCCTGTCCACGAGAACGTGGATGAATTCTCTTCAAGGTAGGACCTTGATTACAAAGCATTGGAACTTAGCTTGTCAACATTCATATCGTAGTTATGTTCTGCATTAGCAACAGCAGAGCGCAATACCTTTTCAATAACCTCAGAACCACTTTAGGAGTGTACTTGAGGATTGCGAATGCTTCGTTCACAGATTTACCACGAATCAGTTGATAACAATTCTCAGCTTACGTGCAATGCGAACATATTTGGCTATAGCCTTTGATTCTTCCATCGTATTTTATCCCCTTTCTCCTCTTATTTTGCAGCCGTGCAGCAGCACCAGCGGCCGGCGCAGCAGCTGCGGAGCAGACTTGCAGCAGCAGCTTCAATGGATGCGTTTTATCACCATGCCCCTTAAACAAACGAGTAGGAGCAAATTCACCAAGTTTATGACCTACCATATCTTCGGTGATATAAACAGGCACATGCTTATGACCGTCATGACGGCAATAGTATGACCTAAGAATTCAGGAAGAATGTAGAGCTGCGAGACCAAGTCTTAATGACTTTTTCTCTTTAGCAGCATTTAATGCTTCTATCTTCTTGAAGACTTTCTTGGACATAAGGTCCCTTTTTTAGATCTGGACACTAGTATGCCTCCTTTCATAAATTCAATTATTTCGTTCTACGTTTTAAAATCAATGCAGTAGAAGCTTGTTTCTTCTTTCTGGTACGAGTACCATAAGCACATTTACCCAAGGAGTAACAGGACGCTTACGACCTACAGGAGAGTGGCCTTCGCCGCCGCCATGTGGATGGTCATTCGGGTTCATTGCTACGCGCGGTTAGCAGGGCGAATACCCAACCAACGACTACGACCAGCTTACCAAGGGAATGTTTTCGTGAGTCAAGGTTACCAATTTGACCAATGGTAGCACGGCAGTTAATGTGTACCTTGCGCAATTCACCGGAAGGCATACGAAGCAGAGCATAATCTCCTTCTTTAGCCATCAACTTGAATGCCGGCACCGGCACTACGAGCCAATTGGCCGCCTTTGCCGATTTTCATTTCTACATTGTGAATCATGGTACCAAGAGGAATGTTCATTAAAGGAAAGAGCATTGCCAACCTAATATCAGCAGTGCTGCCGCTAACGATAACATCTCCCACCTGTTAAACTTCAGGAGCCAGGAAGGTAACGTTTTTCGCCATCAGCATAGTTTAAACAATGCGATGTTAGTACGCTACGGTTTGGATCATATTCAATAGTAGCACCTTTGCAGAGGCACATTATCTTTATACGTTAAAATCAATAATACGATATTGTCTCTTATGTTCCTCCAGCCTTGGTGACGAACAGTCATCTTACCGGTGTATTACGACCGGCATGCTTATCCACTTGTTACTAAAGGACGATGGGGCTTATCCGTGGTTAATCTCTTCAAATGTGGAGACGGTAATAAAACGTCTGGAATGAGAATACGGATTAAAGCTTTTATAGCCATTATTTTACCTCCTTACGTGAATTACATTCCTTCGAAGATAGGAATTGTATTGCCTTCAGCCAGCTTTACAATTGCTTTTCTTATAATCGGAACGTTTACCTTCATATTTACCCATGCGTTTGGTCTTGCCCATAACGCGGACAAGTATTTACATTAGTACTTTCACCTTGAAGAGCTCTTCTACTGCTTGTTAATCTCAGTCTTGCTTACATTCAAGGGAACAACGAAAGCATACTTGTTTTCTTGCATTAAAGCGGAAGTCTTTTCCGTTACGAGCGGTTTTAATAGTACGTCGCGAGGATTAGCAGCCATTATGCAAGCACCTCCTCAATTTTAGCTACGGCATCTTTTGCCAATAAAACTTTTTCGGCATTAAGAATGTCCAATACATTTAAGCAATCATTAGAAATAGCTTTTACTTTTTCAATGTTGCGAGAAGATTTTTTCAATATTGTCATTCTCACCATCGGTAATAATAAGAGCTTTTTTCTCTGTTGCTTCAAAACCCTTCAGCATATCCAGAGCATTTTTTGTTTTGGGTTCAGCAAAATTCAAACCATCAACAATAACCAATTCTCCGGCAGCTACCTTTGCGGACCAAAGCGCAACGCGATAGCTAAACGACGAGCTTTACGAGGCATATCCTTAGCATGACTTCTGGGTTGAGGTCCAAAAGTAACGCCGCCGCCTACCCACAAGGGAGAACGGATGGAGCCTGCACGAGCACGGCCTGTTCCTTTTTTGTTTCCAAGGTTTCTTGCCACCCAGCCGCGAACCATACCGCGGGATTTGGTAGCATGAGTACCTTGAGTTCATTAGCTTGTTGCATAACTACTGCTTGGTGTACAACAGCTTCATTAAAATCTACGCAAATACGTAGTCCATTAATTCTATTTCTTCACCGGTTGCTTTACCGGTAATATCATATACTGACAACTTCGGCATTTAAACGCCCTCCTTTCTTTCCTATCTTCTTATTTCTTAGATGCTTTTACACATCAGGTTTCACGGTTTCTCTCAGTACCAGGAAAGTTCCTGCAGCACCGGGACACAGAACCCTTAACCAAATAAGATTGCGGTCTACATCAACTTTAGCAATGGTTAAACGTTGTACGGTTGCATTAATGCCACCCAAACGTCCAGGTAATTTCTTACCTTTAATAACTCTTCCACCAGGCCAGGAATATCTGGGACCCATAGAACCAGCTTCACGATGGGATTTAGAACCATGCTTCATTGGTCCGCGAGCGAAATTGTGACGCTTATTGTACCTGCAAAACCTCTACCACGAGAAACGCCAACGCATCAATTAATTCACAGCAGCAAAATATCAGCTGCAATCTTGTCGCCCACCTTATATTCAGAGGGAGCAGACAAGCGAAACTCTCTGACGAACTTCACAGGTGTACACCTGCTTTTGCAAAGTGGCCTTTCATGGGACTTGTTACTTGTTTTTCTTTTATATCTCCAATCCGACTTGGATAGCATTATAGCCATCTGTTTCTTCTTTTTTATTTTGAATAACTATGCAAGGGCCGGCTTCCACAACAGTTACCGGAATCATCTTACCATCAGCTTCAAAATTTGGGTCATTCCTAATTTTTTGCCTAGATTCCTTTAGCCATATCGCACCTCCTTACGCTTTTATCTCGATATCTACGCCAGCAGGAAGATCTAAACGAGTTAATGCATCGATAGTCTTTGCTGTAGGCTCCAAAATGTCAACTAATCTCTTGTGAGTACGCATTTCAAATGTTCACGAGAATCCTTGTTAACATGAGGAGAACGCAGTAATCGTATAAATATTTTTTTCTGTAGGAAGCGGAATAGGGACCGGATAACTTGAGCTCCTGTACGTTTCGCTGTTTCTACAATCTTTGCAGCACTTTGGTCAGTGCTTTGAAATCATACGCTTTAGGCGTATTCTAATCTTTTGACTTTTTGCCATTTTATTAATTCCTCCTAATCGCCGGTTTCTAAGAACGGACATACTCCGCAAAAGTTCCCTCATCCCAAACTCGACAAGCCATCTTTTGCTCATCGCTAGGCCTTCAAACAACATAATTAATGAGGGGCTTAATTCCGCCCTCATATGGGCTAAAATTATTTCTCTTCAATTTCAGTTACAACGCCGGCACCAACAGTATGGCCGCCTTCACGAATAGCGAAGCGCAGACCTACTTCAATAGCAATAGGAGTAATCAATTCGATATCCATTACTACGTTATCGCCGGGCATTACCATTTCAGTTCCTTCGGCAAGTGTGCTAACACCTGTAACGTCGGTGTTCTGAAATAGAACTGTGGACGATAGCCATTGAAGAACGGTGTATGACGGCCGCCTTCTTCTTTTGTCAGTACGTATACTTGGCCTTTGAACTTGTATGGGATGAATGGAACCGGGTTTACCATAATGGCCGCGCTCGATTTGATCTCTTTCAATACCACGGAGCAGGCAGCCGATGTTATCGCCGGCCATTGCTTCATCCAAGGTCTTACGGAACATTTCCAGACCGGTAGCAACGCTTTGTTTCTTCTCTTCGGTCATACCAACGA
>Ga0268359_13012_pt1 | contig 12341 bp, 10 predicted proteins | sample BioMet11_FD_194416 | JGI IMG/M metagenome (GOLD analysis project Ga0268359, IMG submission 194416) | Sewage microbial communities from Oakland, California, United States - Biofuel 11 (PacBio Assembly) | ecosystem: Engineered > Wastewater > Sewage > Unclassified | place: USA: California | collected...
ATAAACTCCGTAAATGGCGTGGACATAGATGCTTTTGTGAACCTGAGGTCAAATTGTTTGCCTACTTCCAGGCTAAGGGCTATAGTTCTAAAGATAGATTTGAATGAAGTTCAAAAATGTGAGATAAGCAGCAAAAAGGCATGTTGCACATTGGATTGTACGGGAGGGCCCAAAGAATGCAGTCAAAAATCGCGCACGCAGCAGAGCGCAAGGCATTCGAGATCGCGCTCGATCAGGCCCTCAAGACCGTCTCGGGGTCCCGATCGCGAGAAAAACGTCATGAAGGTTCATCGATATGGCGGGCAAGCTCCTCAAGGACCCACCCAGGTGCCACTCGTGGTAGGAAGGCCGCCTTGTATCCCGGGATCAAAGTGGGGAGAAGTACCTTCTTCTCCCTGATCGACGAGATTAACCCCAACGTTCTGCGTACCACCATTCTCAACGGCGGTTACGAGGCTGCCTTCCGCGGACTGCGCAACACCACCGAGAATGCTGACAAGAATCAGTGCAACGTTCCCTGGATTATCCTCTTCGACCCCACGTCCGCCTGCAACAAGCACTGCGTTGGCTGCTGGGCCGCCGAGTACGGCAACCGACTCAACCTCACGTACGACGAGATGGACAGAGCTCGTCTCAGAGGCGGAAGGCCCTGGGGACGCACCTCTTCATGCTTACTGGCGGTGAGCCGCTCGTCCGCAAGGCCGATGTCCTCAAGCTGCCGCGGCACAGCCATGACAAGCGTCTTCAACATCTTCACCATGCCAGCCTCGTTGACGAACCGTTCTGCCAGGAGGTCCAGCGTCCTCGGCAACGTCATATTCTCCGTCTCCCTCGAGTCCTATGAGCCCACGGTCATGATGGTCGTCGCGGTGACGGCTCGTTCCAGGAAGTCATGAACGCCTTTGACCTCATGCACAGATACGGCCCTGTTTCTACGGTACGTCCACCTGCTATAATACCCCGCGCCAATGTGGAGCGCGTCTCGTCCGACAGTTCATCGACATGATCATCGAGAAGGGCTGCCGCCTACGCGTGGTACTTCCACTACATGCCCGTGGGTGGACGGCGGCAGCGCCGACCTCATGCCCACCATCGAGCAGCGCGAGTACATTACCATCGCATCCGCGAGGTCCGCGCCGTCGAAGGCGGCAAGCCGATCTTTGCCATGGACTTCCAGACGATGGCGAGTACGTGGGCGGTTGCAATCGCTGGTGGTCGTGCGTACTGTCACAATCAATGCCCGCGGTGACGTGGAGCCCTGCGTCTTCATTCACTACTCCAACGTCAACATCCGCGACATGAGTTGGCTTCGACTGCCTGCACCAGCCCATCTTCCAGGCATACCGCTCTCACTACCCCTGGAACGACAACATGCTGCAGCCTTGTCCCATGCTCGAAATCCCTACATCCTCCCGCAGATCGTGAAGGAGTCCGGCGCAAAGAGCTCTGGACTACTCCGCCCCCGAAACGGCTGACGAGCTCTGTGCGCGCACCGCTCCGTACGCCCAGGAGTGGGCGCCCAAGGCCAAGGAGCTTTGGCTCGACGAGCACCCGACCGGCAAGAAGGTCTATGACGACCAGATGACATGCGAGAAGATCGAGCTTAAGGCCCAAAGGATCGCCCGAGAGATGCCGAGAACGAGGCCGTTCACGTCTAGCATCCGCCCGCATCATAAGCATGAGAAGACCAGCCCCGGAGTGACTCCCGAGGCTGGTTCTGTTATGTCGCCTGGACTCGAGGGCTACTGCCTGCGATAACGGCTGTTCTCGGCGTCGAGTATCTCCTTCGCCCGTCTCCAGGATGGGCAACCCCTCTCGACGAAGGCGTCATGGGCATCTTCGCCCGTTTCGCGCTCCTCGGGGCATAGCTCCTCCGTCGGCCAGAGGTGCGAGCTCCCGGGCCATCTCGTTCATGAAGGCGTAGCCGATTGCAGATGGGCGGGCAAGGCGAGAAGGTCCTCGCTCATCCACACCACATGGCGAATGGGGTCGAGCCTGACGAGACGCCCGCCGCATGGGTCGCGTCCTGCACCTTGCCGGAACCTTGTCGGTGATGCCCGCCATCGAGGACGCCTGGTCGACGATCATCTGGGCGTTCTTGGCAAAGACCGCCGATGCCCACTTCATGAAGGTAAGGCGCCTCTGGTCGTAGCTGCCAACCTGGATCACGAAGATGTTCACGAGGCTGATGGTCGGCATGGACGGTCACCGTTTTGTTTGCCACGCCCGCGCGCTGCATGGCGGAGCTTCCTGCTGCTATCCTCGGGATAGACGCGAATCATGAAGGGGCGTCCGAGCAGGTAGGCACGTCACCGGTCTGGAATCGACACTTCGAGCGAGTTCGTCTTCGAGAAGTGCCTGATCATTTCGGCGCGCATGTCTCGGATGTTCGGGAGCCGTTCGTTCACGAAGGCGACAAGCTCCTCGGGAGGGGTCTTGAGGCCGGCCGAGACAAACGGCTTCGCCTCTGGTGGCTCGAACGCGATGAAGACGTCGGGCGAGGCCCCACGGAACACGCGCGCGTCAATCCCATCAAAGTGAATCTGCTCGATCTGCCCGCGCCTAGCCGGGGACTGGTTTGCCGGCGTCGATATCAGGGCTGCTCATGAGCGCACCTTTCCTTGGGTGCCGTTGCGAGCCGGGCGAGGCAGGGCAGACAGCCGACGCCCGGAGGCGGTGGTGCCGGCATTGCGCGACAATCCAACGATACAAGCCTAACGTACTTGGGGCCAGCCATGGTGTTGAGCCATCCCCGAACGGTAGGCCCCGCTCGCCTATGCTCACCTACGCCTGCCAGCGAGACGCGCGGACGCGTCTCGCACATGGGTATTGTTAGTGCAATGGAATGGCGTGGCGGAAGTGCGGCGTCCTGCACGCAGGTCGCCAGGCCCACCGCTGCGCCCCGCCCTGTACGCGTCTCCCTAGCTAGGGATACGCACCGTCCGAGGAGTAGCTATGGGTGAGACCGTGACCGGTAAGGTCAAGAACGTGGTCCTTGTGGGCCAAGGCGGCGTGGGCAAGACCATGCTGGCCGAGGCCATGCTTCACCTGACGGGCAAGACCACCAGGCTGGGAGGCCACGCCGGCACCAAGCCCACGCTGGATTACGATGCCGAGGAGGGCGAGCGCGGCTTCTCCATCTCCACCACCGTCGCCCCCATCATCTGGTGATACGCGGGTCAACGTGCTCGATGCGCCGTGCTACCCCGATTTCGTGGGCGACGCCTACGCAGCCATGAGCGTCTGCGAGACGGCCCTCTTCATGGTCGACGCCTCAGGAGCGTGGGCACGGTCCCACCCGCCTGTGGTACGCCTCCGAGGACCTTTCCATGGCACGCGCGATCTTCATCAACCGCGTCGATCGTCCTGACGCGACATCGAGACGACCATGGCGGTGCTGCGGGAGCGCTTCGGCAACAACCTCGCGCCCGTCACCATTCCCATGGGTGTAGTGATGACTTTCCGGCGTCGTTGACGTCGTGCACTGAGGCTCGCCATCTCGAAATGGCAAGGTCGTCGTCGAGGACATCCCACCGCGTAGCGCAGACGCCGCCTCGTCGGCGGCGTCTGCGTACGCGGTGGGATGTCCTCGACGACGACCTTGCCCATTCTCGAGATGGCGAGCCTTCATGTGCACGACGTCAACGACGCCGGAGAAGTCATCACCTACACCCATGGGAATGGTGACGGGCGCGAGGTTGTTGCCGAAGCGCTCCCGCAAGCACCGCCATGGTCGTCTCGATGTCGGCGTCAGGACGATCGACGCGGTTGATGAAGATCGCGCGTGCCATGGAAAGGTCCTCGGAGGCGTACCACAGGCGGGTGGTGACCGTGCCCACGCTTCCTGAGGCGTCGACCATGAAGAGGGCCGTCTCGCAGACGCTCATGGCTGCGTAGGCGTCGCCCACGAAATCGGGGTAGCACGGCGCATCGAGCACGTTGACCCGCGTATCATCCCAGATGATGGGGGCGACGGTGGTGGAGATGGAGAAGCCGCGCTCGCCCTCCTCGGCATCGTAATCCAGCGTGGGCTTGGTGCCGGCGTGGCCTCCCAGCCTGGTGGTCTTGCCCGTCAGGTGAAGCATGGCCTCGGCCAGCATGGTCTTGCCCACGCCGCCTTGGCCCACAAGGACCACGTTCTTGACCTTACCGGTCACGGTCTCACCCATAGCTACCTCCTCGGACGGTGCGTATCCCTAGCTAGGGAGACGCGTACAGGGCGGGGCGCAGCGGTGGGCCTGGCGACCTGCGTGCAGGACGCCGCACTTCCGCCACGCCATTCCATTGCACTAACAATACCCATGTGCGAGACGCGTCCGCGCGTCTCGCTGGCAGGCGTAGGTGAGCATAGGCGAGCGGGGCCTACCGTTCGGGGATGGATCAACACCATGGCTGGCCCCAAGTACGTTAGGCTTGTATCGTTGGATTGTCGCGCAATGCCGGCACCACCGCCTCCGGGCGTCGGCTGTCTGCCCTGCCTCGCCCGGCTCTCAACGGCACCCAAGGGAAAGGTGCGCTCATGAGCAGCCCTGATATCGACGCCGGCAAACCAGTCCCCAGCCAGGCGCGGCAGATCGAGCAGATTCACTTTGATGGGATTGACGCGCGCGTGTTCCGTGGGGCCTCGCCCGACGTCTTCATCGCGTTCGAGCCACCAGAGGCGAAGCCGTTTGTCTCGGCCGGCCTCAAGACCCCTCCCGAGGAGCTTGTCGCCTTCGTGAACGAACGGCTCCCGAGCATCCGAGACATGCGCGCCGAAATGATCAGGCACTTCTCGAAGACGAACTCGCTCGAGTGTCGATTCCAGACCGGTGACGTTGCCTACCTGCTCGGACGCCCCTTCATGATTCGCGTCTATCCCGAGGATAGCAGCAGGAAGCTCCGCCATGCAGCGCGCGGGCGTGGCAACACAACGGTGACCGTCCATGCCGACATCAGCCTCGTGAACATCTTCGTGATCCAGGTTGGCAGCTACGACCAGAGGCGCCTTACCTTCATGAAGTGGGCATCGGCGGTCTTTGCCAAGAACGCCCAGATGATCGTCGACCAGGCGTCCTCGATGGCGGGCATCACCGACAAGGTTCCCGGCAAGGTGCAGACGCGACCCATGCGCGGGCGTCTCGTCAGGCTCGACCCCATTCGCCATGTGGTGTGGATGAGCGAGGACCTTCTCGCCTTCCCGCCCATCTGCATCGGCTACGCCTTCATGAACGAGATGGCCCGGGAGCTCGCACCTCTGGCCGACGGAGGAGCTATGCCCGAGGAGCGCGAACGGGCGAAAGATGCCCATGACGCCTTCGTCGAGAGGGGTTGCCCATCCTGGCGACGGGCGAAGGAGATACTCGACGCCGAGAACAGCCCGTATCGCAGGCAGTAGCCCTCGAGTCCCAGGCGACATAACAGAACCAGCCTCGGGAGTCACTCCGGGGCTGGTCTTCTCATGCTTTATGATGCGGGCGGATGCTAGACGTGAACGGCCTCGTTCTCGGCATCCTCCTTGGCGATTCTTTGGGCTTTGAGCTCGATCTTCTCGCACGTCATCTGGTCGTCATATATCTTCTTGCCGGTCGGGTGCTCGTCGAGCCAAAGCTCCTTGGCCTTGGGCGCCCACTCCTTGGCGTATGGTGCGGTGCGCTCACAGAGCTCATCGGCCGTTTCGGGGGCGGAGTAGTCAGAGCTCTTTGCGCCGGACTCCTTCACGATCTGCGGGAGGATGTAGGGATTCTCGAGCATGGGACAAGGCTGCAGCATGTTGTCGTTCCAGGGGTAGTGAGAGCGGTATGCCTGGAAGATGGGCTGGTGCAGGCAGTCGAGCCAACTCATGTCGCGGATGTTGACGTTGGAGTAGTGAATGAAGACGCAGGGCTCCACGTCACCGCGGGCATTGATGTGACAGTACGCACGACCACCAGCGATGCAACCGCCCACGTACTCGCCATCGTTCTGGAAGTCCATGGCAAAGATCGGCTTGCCGCCTTCGACGGCGCGGACCTCGCGGATGCGATGGTACATGTACTCGCGCTGCTCGATGGTGGGCATGAGGTCGGCGCTGCCGCCGTCACCCACGGGCATGTAGTGGAAGTACCACGCGTAGCGGCAGCCCTTCTCGATGATCATGTCGATGAACTCGTCGGACGAGACGCGCTCCACAGTTGGCGCGGGTATAGCAGGTGGACGTACCGTAGAACAGGCCGTATCTGTGCATGAGGTCAAAGGCGTTCATGACTTCCTGGAACGAGCCGTCACCGCGACGACCATCATTGACCGTGGGCTCATAGGACTCGAGGGAGACGGAGAATATGACGTTGCCGAGACGCTGGACCTCCTGGCAGAACGGTTCGTCAACGAGGCTGGCATTGGTGAAGATGTTGAAGACGCTGTCATGGTGTGCCGCGGCAAGCTTGAGGACATCGGCCTTGCGGACGAGCGGCTCACCGCCAGTAAGCATGAAGAGGTGCGTCCCCAGGGCCTCCGCCTCTGAGACGAGCTTGTCCATCTCGTCGTACGTGAGGTTGAGTCGGTTGCCGTACTCGGCGGCCCAGCAGCCAACGCAGTGCTTGTTGCAGGCGGACGTGGGGTCGAAGAGGATAATCCAGGGAACGTTGCACTGATTCTTGTCAGCATTCTCGGTGGTGTTGCGCAGTCCGCGGAAGGCAGCCTCGTAACCGCCGTTGAGAATGGTGGTACGCAGAACGTTGGGGTTGATCTCGTCGATCAGGGAGAAGAGGTACTTCTCCCACTTTGATCCCGGATACAAGGCGGCCTTCATACCACGAGTGGCACCTGGGTTGGTGTCCTTGAGGAGCTTGCCCGCCATATCGATGAACTTCATGACGTTTTTCTCGCGATCGGGACCCGAGACGGTCTTGAGGGCCTGATCGAGCGCGATCTCGAATGCCTTGCGCTCTGCTGCGTGCGCGATTTTTGACTGCATTCTTTGTGCCTCCCGTACATCAATGTGCAACATGCCTTTTTGCTGCTTATCTCACATTTTTGAACTTCATTCAAATCTATCTTTAGAACTATAGCCCTTAGCCTGGAAGTAGGCAAACGATTTCTGACCTCAGGTCACAAAAGCATCTATGTCCACGTCATTTTACAGAGTTTATCATACCAGAAAATCTAGTTTAGAATACCAGATATATGCTCTGGGGAAGGTGGCAGACATGCCCTTGCACTATCCGTCGTAAAACACCTGCAGAAAAACCGGCCGAGTGCACGCCTCTTCCGACAAGTGCTTCGCTAGCGACCCTTTCGAGCCTGAGAAAATGCAGATAGCGATTGCCTTTTGTGGGAATGGAGGCAAAAGGCCGTGCATTCGGCCGGATTCTCTGCAGGTCTTCGAGAACCACCATATGCCTCCTCGAGAACCTGGAGGCGAATGCCCATCTTTTCCAGGACCTAGCCGACGAACATCCCGAACATCAGGACAAGGGCCGTAATCACGCCCACGAGCGACTCGCCACCAAGAAAGCCGGATGCGAGCGTCTGGCCACATGCATTAATCCGCGTCCGCTCCTCTGGTGCCTTGTCCTTGGTCCTGTGATCTATGACAAGACGGACGAGAGCCCCAACGGCAACGCCTGAAGACGTGGTGAACGGAAGATACACGCCAAGTCCGAGGGTCATTATCGGCAGTCCTGCAATGGCACCCGCGGTGCCCGCAATAACGCCGGTGACGAAGGCGGGCACGTTGGGAATGCCTCCCGCCATCGTGGCCACGACGCTTGCCTGCGCGGCAACGAACATCCCGTTGCCGCCGAATTGGTCGGCACCGTAAGTGGTCTTGAGGACCATAAGCATGCACGCAGCAACGACGGCACCCACAAGGCCACCTACGACCATGCCCATGAACTGGTCGTGGGGGTTGGTGCGAAGCTCGTCTCCGGCCTTGAGGTCGTTCATGACGTCGCCGCCGATGCCGCATGCCACGGCCACCACGGCGGCAGCAAGGAAGAGGCTCGTGGTAGTAACCTCATGGAATAGGACCTGCAGGAGCAGGAGCACCATGACGCCGAAGAGTTCCATCGGGTTGACGCCGGTCGTTCCCGTGAGCCATCCGGAAAGGTAGACGCAGAACCACGAGCCGGCAACAAGAAGCACGCTGGGAAGAAGCCCAAGGCCCAACAGCGTGGCGGCAATGGCGGCAGCGGACGCAGCGGCAACGCCCACAAAGCCGTGGCTCACATGCAAGCGACGCGCCTGCTCACTCGAGTCGGGCGTGGTTCCCTCCTTGGAGATGAGGCGCTTTACTACGGGAAGGAGGCCCTTGACCACCACGCCCGCGCCGACGCCAAACATGAGCCCAAGACCCAGGCACTGGCGGAGGGCCGTTCCCTCCTCGATGGTACAGACGCCCAGCGCAGGAAGGCCGGCACCGATAATCAGGCTGCCAACGAGCGTCCCGCCAAACCAGACAAGCGCGGGTACGACACCAATCATGAAGCCCATGGAGAGCATCATGGGAGAGTCATAGACACCAAGGGTCACCCCAGGTATGGCGGTCGTGAGGCCGAGGTACTGCGGCAGGATGCCGAATCCATCCCTGAGCAGGGCATATATGGCGGAGAAGCCCATGCCGCCAAACAGGAACCGGCCATCCTTCCCTCCCGTGTCGGACGTGGCCCGTAGCGTCTCGGCTGCGGAGACGCCAATGGGATAGGTCAGACGCTGTTCGCGAATGAAGTATGGTTGGAGCATGGCACAAGCGGCGAGGCCGAGGATGGTACCCGCCAGCGATGCGGCGAGCACCTGGATGAGCGAGACATCAGCTCCGCCAAGCATCCAGAGTCCGGGAATGGTAAAGGCGAGACCGCCTGCCACCATGGAACCTGCACTCATGGCCGCATGGCAGACATTGGCCTCGTGAAGATTGTGGCTACCCATCAGGCGAAGCGCACCTACGCTCGCAAGCGCTGCAAAGACGATGGGCCAAGGGAGTGCACCGAGGCGCAGTGCGATGAAGAGCGAGCTTGCGGTGAGAACCGCCGATCCAAACGCACCGATAACAAGCGAGCGCATCGTCAGTGCGCGGTTGGACTCGACCGTGTGGCTGGACTCGGATGTCATGGAGGGGCCTCTCTGCGATTCTGTCTCTGCTGACATAAGGGGTTATTCCCCTCTTGTTGGGTTTGCACGTGTCTGTGCGGCATTGTACACACTCGGCCTTGGCACAGGGCGGTATATTCTAATGCGAGATGAAAGGAGCTCCATGGGATACCGCACGTACACGTGCCCGATCGCTCAAGCCTGCGGCGGCTGTGAGCTGCTCGCCGTTCCCTACCCCGTCCAGCTCGAACGCAAGCAGGCCCACGTTCAGGAGCTTCTCGGCGAGGCTGCCGAGAAGGATGGTGCCATCATAGAGCAGATCCGCGGCATGGAGAAACCCGTCGCCTACCGGCTCAAGGCCGCCACGCCCTTCGCATCGGGCAAGGGTGGACATGTTAAATGCGGGTTCTACGCCGCAGGCACGCATCACATCGTACCCTGCGAGAGCTGTCTCGTGGAGGATCCTCGCGCACGTCGCATACTCAACGCCGTGGCCCATGTCGCCGAGCGTCTCCATGTGAGCGCCTACGACGAGGACAAGGGCAAGGGGGTGCTGCGCAACGCCGTGGTACGGCTCGGCTACGCAAGCGATGACGCACTTCTCGTCATCGTGACCAACGGGTCCGAGCTCCCCCACCTTGAGCGCTTCGTATCCGAGCTTCGCACGCAGTGCCCCGAGCTTACGAGCGTGGTGCAGAACGTCAACACGCGACGTACCAACGCCATCCTCGGCAGGCTCAACAAGACTCTCTATGGTCCGGGTAATATGCATGACCAGCTGCTAGGCTGCACGTTTGAGATCGGACCCTCGAGCTTCTACCAGACCAACCCTGCGCAGACAGAGGTGCTATACCGACTGGCGCTTGATGGTGCGAGGCTTCTCCCCGGACAACGGGTGCTCGACGCTTACTGCGGGACTGGCACCATTGGAATCTGTGCCGCCTCACACGTGAATAACCTGCATGTCGTTGGCGTAGAACAGGTGAGCGACGCCGTGTCGTGCGCCCGGAGAAACGCACAGGCCAACGGCTTGGGTGAGCGCTGTCGCTTCCTGCGCTCCGACGCCACCGATTACATGGACGCAACCGTCCGCCTGGCCAGTCCTGACAACCGCTTCGACGTGGTGATCATGGACCCACCTCGCAGCGGCTCGACACCAAAGTTCCTCGCAGGCGTCACGCGCCTGGGGCCGTCACGCATCGCCTATGTCTCGTGCAGCGTATCCACGCAGGCGCGCGACATCACGATACTGCGTGACTATGGCTATCGACTCGAACGCGTAACGCCCGTGGACATGTTCCCGCACACCAAGCATGTGGAGACCGTCGCCATTCTCGTAAGGGAGACACGATGAGCAACGAAGGACGCGGCAGGCGCGGGAGCAAGCCCGGAGACGCGCAGAAGCACGGGCGCAACGGCAGACCAGCTGACAAGAGACGCGGCACAAAACCCTCCACGACACGGCCCATCGACAGGCGCAGGCAGCAAAAACCCAAGCCTGAGCCGCCAGAATATGCCTTCGGACTCTACCCGCTCGATGGCATCGAGGGTCGCGGCATGCATGTGGGCTTTGGTGACACGCGCGAGCAGGTCGTGGCCACGTTGGCGCACGACCGAGCCTCCGGCACGTCCGTGGCGGGCGATGGGGGCACGTCACTCTCCTTCTATCGTGGTGAACTCGTCGTGAGCTTTTCGCCGGATGACACCGTGGAGCTCATCGAGTTCGTGGGAAGCTACCACGGCCATCTGCGCCCCTATGCTCGGCGGCATGGACCTCGCACGGGTGGATGCCGACTGGGTCATGCGCAAGCTCTCGTCGAGAATCGGCTCGCTCGACTCGTCAGGGGAACCCTACGAGTACGTCTTCCTGCGCGCAGAAGTCTGTCTCTACCGAGAGAGCTCCCCCGATGACTTTGCCGACATGGCGGACGAGAAGGCCTTCGCCGATGACCGTGAGCGGCGGGAGGAGGAGCTCATGGCGACGCGATGGGCCACGGTGGGCATCGGCCGCAAGGGCTTCTTTGACGAGTAGCTCGCCCGGCGCAGAAGATCCCTCGCGAGTGCGCTACTCGTCGATGACCACCTTGTGACCGACCACATGCACGCGCCCCTTGGCCAGGAGTTGCACCACGGCGGGATAGAGCGTGTGCTCGATCTCGTGTATGTGGGCCTCAAGCTCGTCCACGTCCCAGCCCTCCTCCACCGCAAGCGATTGCTGGGCGATGATGGGACCGCAGTCGTAGCTGCCATCAGCGAAGTGCACCGTGACGCCCCGTGACCTTGACACCATAGTCGAAGGCATCCTGGATGGCATGCGCGCCCTTGAAGCTGGGGAGCAGTGCGGGATGGATGTTGACCACGCGATTGGGGAATGCGGCCAGGATCGGGTCGTGCACCATGCGCATGTATCCAGCCATGATCACGTAGTCCACGCCGTATCTCTGCAGCTCAGCGGCGATTATCTCGTCGGCCGCCTCGGGGTCGGCGTAGATCTCCCTGGAAAGCGTGAGGGTCTGGATGCAGCAGCCTCGGCGCGCTTGAGCCCATAGGCATTCCGCGCGAGACGAGACGACGAGCGCAATTCCGTGCGTCGAGCGCGGCCCTCGGCGATGCGGTCGATGAGCGCCTGTAGGTTGGTTCCGCCACCCGAGATGAGAACGCCGAGCGTGACGCTCATCGATAGGTCACCTTGCCCTCGCCAGAGACGCACCCTCACACATGACGAACGGCGAGAAACCCTGATCGGCGAGCTTCTCGCAGACCTCGTTCCACGTTCATCTTGTCACAGAGGATGCTCATGTCCCAGCCCCATGTTGAAGGTCTTGTACTCCTCGTCAGGGCGTGAGTGCCCGCACGCCCTTCACGCTAGTAGTCGATGACGGGCTGCACGTCCCATGCTGGGCCCTTGTCGCCGCCACGATTCGACCACGTGCGTCCGACGTCTGCCGGCAGAGCTCGGTTGAGGTTCTCGGTAATGCCTCCGCCCGTGATGTGTGCCATGGCATGAATGGGGGCGCCGTCCCTGAGCGCGGCGACAAGACCTCCCGCATAGATGGTGGTGGGACGCATGAGGGCATCGGCAATGCTCTCTCCGCCGAGCTCTTCGAGCGGTCGCTCGAGCTCGTCTGCGGTCTTTCCCTCGATGGCGACCTTGCGCACGAGGGAGTATCCGTTGGAATGGATGCCGCTCGAAGGCAGGCCGAGAATGACGTCTCCCACGTGCACCTTGTCGGGACCGATCATCTTGGGGCGGTCGACGACACCGACCACGAAGCCGGCAAGGTCGTAGTCAT
>Ga0268359_12195_pt1 | contig 12324 bp, 14 predicted proteins | sample BioMet11_FD_194416 | JGI IMG/M metagenome (GOLD analysis project Ga0268359, IMG submission 194416) | Sewage microbial communities from Oakland, California, United States - Biofuel 11 (PacBio Assembly) | ecosystem: Engineered > Wastewater > Sewage > Unclassified | place: USA: California | collected...
AGTGTACCAGATTTGTTGGATGTCACCCGGGACTTATGCCTGCACATGATCGGCGTGTTGCGCCAGGAGGTGACCCCGCAAAACGACGAGGCCTTCAACGCGGCCTCCAATGAGATTTCTCGTTGTTCACCGAGATGACGGAAGTGCTCGAGAACGAGGACTGGATTCTTCTGGCCGATCTGCTGGAATACGAATTCATCCCGGCCATAACCCGTTGGAAGGTCGTCGTTGCCCGGCTGCGGGACGATATCCGGGAAGCCGGCAAGGAATAACGCCATGTCCGACAAGCTTGAATATCTCGAACAGGCCTTGGCAACCGGGAACGCGAACTCAATTGTCTGCTCGCGGGTGAGATCGAAGGGCTGAACACTGGCCAAGGAACGCGGGCAACTGCTGGAAAAGGCCTGGGCTCGGACGAAGCGGAGAGCGTGGGGCTGCTTCGGGACAGCTGCTCAAGCTCAAGAATTTGCAGGGGCAACTCACCACCGAGCGCGTCGGCTGCACGCCGAACTCAAAAGCGATCTCCAGCGGGCCAAGCAGAAATCAACGCCTGTCCGGCTACCGGACTACCGTTTTGCCCAATCCGGCCATTCGCCGGTATCTGGACAAGGCCGGCTGAACCGCTGGCCTCCACTGCACACTATTCTTGGCCGGGCCCTGGCGCCCGGCTTTTTTGTGGCAGTCACGGAAATTCGCTCGGTCGGGGCGCTGGAGGGAGGGAATGGTGGAGATGGCGAAATCCCTGCCGTCTCTCGCTAAAGCCGTTCGGACTCCAAGAGCCCGGCAAGGATTTCGCCAGTTGCGCGCACAAATGAGGGCAGTCGGCTTGATGCGTCGGCCGCGCGATGCTGCGTCCCTCGATGCGGCACGGAGACGCGAGAGTTCTCGGCAAGGTTTAGGCTTTGTTGAATTCGCTTTTGGGGCGCCGGCAGGTGGGCAGACCCAGTCTTCAGGGTGTCTTCGAACTTGGTCCCCGGAGCGATGCCGTTATCCGGGTCGCCGACCGGCGGGGTCGTACACATAGCCGCAGATGCTGCACTCGTATTTGTCCATGGAACGCTCCTTTCGGGTTTGGGCCGTTTGGGTGGTCCTTATTTGCCCTCAGCGCCGGAACGAGCCAAAGCTGGTCCTTGCCTGAGCGGCAACAAGGGATTTTTTCCGGGTGCGACCGATGCCGTCGGGCCCGGGCATACATACCGGAAACGGTCTCGCATCATAAAAATCGTGATCGGAAGAAAACGATCGCGCGTTACCGATCCTAGATATTAGTTTGGACGAATTTGTCAAGATGTGCCGACAGCGGGCTTTCCCCGCGCGGCGACACGGATTGTCCGCCAAACGCAGGGCTTTCCGTGATCGTTCGAGCGGCGCGGCGCCTGGCGGAAAATCCTGGCGGGCCGCCGCCGCTTGGGCGGCGGCCCGGAAAGACGTTACCAGTCGAGTGTGGCCTGAAGGCCCGGACCAAGCCCTCGACATCCTCGGCGCAGAGCTGCTGCCCGTTGCGGCCCAAGATCAGGACCGGTTTTTCCGTCACCGCGCCAAGAAGGCCGAGCGGTTGGCCGGTAAAGAGTTCCTCGAAGGCGGCCTGGTGCTCCGGAGCGATCGTGACCACCAGCCGGCTTTGCGACTCGGCGTACAGGAGCTCCAGCTCGGACAGGCTGACCGGGGCGGGAGCGGCCGTCAGGTCGAGGGAAGCGCCCAGACGGCCGCCGATGGCCATTTCAGCCAGGGCCACGGCCAGGCCGCCGTCGGAACAGTCATGGCAGGCCGTGACCAGTCCCTGACGCATGGCCGCATGGAGGGTCTTATAGGCGCGACGGGCCGAGAGCGCTTCCACTTGCGGGACGTCGGGGGAGGTGAACCCGAGTTCGGAAGCCAACTCCGAAGCGCCGAGTTCGGCCCGCGTCACGCCCAGCACATACACCAGATCGCCCGGCTGCTTGAAGTCCGACGTCACCACCCGGGAGACGTCCGGCACGAAGCCCATGACCGTAAACAGCACCGTCGGCGGGATGGAAATCTTGACGCCGCCGCCGGTGTAGTCGTTTTTCATGGAATCCTTGCCGGAAATACAGGGGACCATGTAGGCGCGGCAGAAATGGGCCAGACTTTTGGTCGCGCGCACGAGCTGGGCCAGTTTGTAGCTGCCGTCCGGGTTCTGCGCCGATTCCACCGGGTCGCACCAGCAGAAGTTGTCCACGCCGGCCAGCCGGTCGGGGTCGGCAGCCTACGGCCACGGCCCCAGCGTACGGCTTCGTCGATGGCCGCGGCCATCATCCAGTAGGTATCGATGTCGGAGTAGCGCGGGCAGATACCGTGGGACAGGGCCACGCCCTCGGGCCGGGTCAGATCCGGGCGCAGAACGCCGGCATCGGACGGACCGTCGCGGCGGACGCCGCACAGCGGTTTGACCGCCGAGCCGCCCTTGACCTCGTGGTCGTACTGCCGGACCACGTATTCCTTGCTGCAGATGTTGAGCCGGCCGAGCATACGCTTGAGCAGAGCGCCATGGCCTTCCGCCGGCATTGTCGGTTCGGTCCGTTCCACTTTCGGCCGTTTCCAGATGGCCCTAAGCTTCATGATCGGCGTTCCTTCATGCAGGAAGGGCATGTCGATGTAGGCCACGGTCCGGTTCTCGTAGTGGATGCGGAAGAAGCCGGAATCGGTGAAGTTGCCGATTTCCGAGGCCTCCACGCCCATTTCCCGGGCCAGGGTCATGAAGGCGGCGTATTTGCTGGAGGGCACGGCCAGGGTCATACGCTCCTGGGCCTCGGAGGTGAGGATTTCCCACGGCACCAGCCCGTCGTACTTGAGTGGCACCCGGTCCAGATGGAGTTCGGCGCCGCCGGAATCCTTCGACATTTCGCCCACGGAGCTGGAGAGTCCGCCGGCGCCGTTGTCGGTGATGGCGTTATAGAGCCCCAGATCCCGGGCCCGCATGAGGAAATCGTACATCTTGCGCTGGGTGATGGGGTCGCCGATCTGGACGGCCGTGGCCGGGGAGCCCTCGTGAAGCTCCTCGGAAGAGAACGTGGCGCCGTGGATGCCGTCCTTGCCCACCCGGCCGCCGACCATGATGATGAAGTCGCCGGGCTTGGCCTTCTTTTCATAGCTCGGCTGGCCATCGACCAGCGGCGGCATGGTTCCGACCGTGCCGCAGAAGACCAGAGGCTTGCCGAGAAAGCGTTCGTCGAAGACGATGGAGCCGTTGACGGTCGGCACACCGGATTTGTTGCCGCCGTGTTCCACGCCCTCGCGTACGCCTTCCAGCACCCGGCGGGGATGGAGCAGGCGGGGCGGCAGTTCGCCCTTGAAAAACGGCGAGGCGAAGCAGAACACGTCGGTGTTGCACAGCAGGTTGGCACCCATGCCGGTGCCCATGGGATCGCGGTTGACGCCGACGATGCCGGTCAGCGCGCCACCGTAGGGATCCAGGGCCGAGGGGCTGTTGTGGGTCTCCACCTTGACGCACAGGAAAAGAGCGTCGGTGAAGCGTACGACGCCGGCATTGTCGGAAAAAACGGACAGACAGAAGTCGCGGTCACCGAGACTCTGGCGGATATCGGCCGTCGAACCCTGAATGTAGGTCTTAAACAGGCTGTGGATGACTTCGGCGGCGCCGGCCTCTTCGTCAAGATAGGTGATGGTGGCGTTGAAAATCTTGTGCTTGCAGTGCTCGGACCATGTCTGGGCGATGCACTCCAGCTCCACGTCCGTCGGGTTGTGGATAAGTCCGCTGATCCGGCGGCGCATCTTGAAGCCGGGCCGGCCGAAATAGCCCCGGATGGCCCACCATTCGTCCAGCGACAGGGCCAGAGTCCGTTCCCGGGACAGCTCGACCATCTGGTCTTCGAGCATATTGAAAAGATCGGGCACCTCGACCGTGCCCTTGGCCCTGCCGGTGACCCGGGCCGCCCGGGAGGAGAACCCCGGTTCGGCTGACCACTGCTCCCGCGACTTGATGTCGCTTATCTGGAGCAGGTCGTTGGCCAGCAGGTCCTTGGCCACGCGCTTGGCGGCCTTCAAGTCCGGCAGCCCGTCGATATGATACTGGGAGGCGGTGTAGACGGCGAGTTCCTTCTGCCGCAGCTCGGGGAGGCCCAGGGCCAGGATGATGGCTTCCCGGGCGGTCTTGCCCTCGTTGTCCGTAACGCCGGGCCGGAAGCTCACTTCAATGATCCAGTCGGCGCAAGCCGGTTCGGGCGTCAGGGGGGCGTCCGAAGCGGTCTGCAAGACCGGATCGTGGAGAACGCCGGTCTGGATGAGCGTAGCGATCTCGTTTTGGGACAAACCATCAATGGTGAAAATTTTGACAAGTCGGACGGCGTCGACCGGCAGATCCAGTTCGTTTTTGATCTTCCCGGCCACGCGCTGACCGACCACGTCCCGGAGGTTTGGGCGAAGTCCGACTGCGATGCGCGTGAGCATGATGTACCTACCGTGTTTGTGGTCAATGTGCGTGCCGACTGTGTGCCGGCTAGGCGGGCCTATTTGTCTCGATCGATCATGGGCGCCAGCACCTGACGAATCAGATCGGTTTCTGGCGATGGGGGAAAACTGGCCAGGGCCGTTTGGGCGGATTCCAGGTAGGTGGCGGCCATTGCCCGGGTCTTTTCGGCGTGGCCGTTGGAAACGATGGTATCGCGCAAATATTCGATGTCCTCGGCGGACAGTTGGTCCTGACGGAAATCCTCGGCCAGGCGCCGACGAACATCATCAGGTAATTCGGCAAGATAGAGAATCAGTGGTAAGGTGACCTTGCCTTCCTTGAGATCGCCGCCGGTGGGTTTGCCTGAAACGTGGGCCGGCGACGTGTAGTCCAGGGCATCGTCCACGAGCTGGAAGGCAATACCGCAATTGATGCCCAGCGCTATGGCCGCCTGACGCAAGCGTTCGTCCGCTCCGGCCAGCACCGCGCCGCACAGGCAGGCCGCCTGGATCAGATGGGCGGTCTTGCCGGTGATGATGGCCAGGTAGGAGGAAAGCGGCAGGTCGGTATCGCGGAGATGGGAAAGCTCCAGGATTTCACCCGTGGCGGTCTGAAGAAGCCCCTCGGACAGGATGGAGGTGAGTTCCGGCGTATTATAGTCGGCCACGATCCGGTTGGCCAGGGCGAGCAGGGCGTCGCCGGCCAGAATGGCGTGGGTGGCGCCGAAGCGCATATGGGCTGTTTCGCGACCGCGACGCAGGCTGGCGCCGTCCACGATGTCGTCATGGAGCAGGGTGGCCGTATGGAGGAGTTCCAGGGAACAGGCCAGGGGATAAATATTGTCCTGCCTGTAGCCGAGGGCCCGGGCGGTCAGGATGGTCAGAAGCGGTCGCAGGCGTTTGCCGCCGGCCAGGAGCATATGGCGTACCGCCGGTTGGACCAGGGGATTGAGGGAATTGGTCGCTCCCTCCAGGAAGTGGTTGATGGCCGGAATTTCCTGGGCAAGATACCGCTCGAACGCACTCATCCCCTGGCATTTATCAGGATTGGTCCAAGCCTGGCAAGGGGCTGGCGGTGGAGAACCGCTATCTTTATGACACGGATGGCAGCATTTCCAGGGCAATGGCACCGGTGGTCCCCATATCCAGACTCAGTTCGCCCACGTAGGCCCGGATGTGGGCCGCAATGATCGCCGGATTTTTTTCCCGGGCGAAAAGCCGGGCCAGCGGTGCGGTCAGGCCCGGGTCGGCCCGGGTGGCCAGAAGACTTCGTCGGACCACCTCACCCACGGCCGCCACGGTTTTGGGGCCCAAGGCACTCCGGGCCGCGATCACTCCCAGCGGCACGGGCGTGTCCGGAACGCGTTTTTGCCACCAGATCCCGAGGTCCGCGACGATCCGTAAGCCGTGTTCCGTCGCGGCCAGGGCGCTTTCATGGATGAGCAGCCCGGCCTCCACCTGACCTGCGGCCAGGGCCGGGATGATGCGGTCGTAACGCAGGGGAATGAAGCGTGCGTCCGGGGGCGGCAGGTCAGGTCGATCCTCGGCCAGGGCGGCTCGCAGGAGGGTGGCCGCTGTTGTGTGTAGTCCCGGCACGGCCACGGCCGTGGGCCGGCCGTGAAAATCCTGCCGCACCACCAGCTTGGGACCGGCCCCGAAGCCGAAAGCCGCTCCTGACGGCAGAATCGTGTAGGTTCCGGCGATCCGGGCGGCCACGGCGGCGGATATTTTTACGACGTCATACGTGCCGGCCAGGGCCGCCTCGTTCAAGGTCTCCACATCTTCAAAGGCGAAGGCGGCCCGAGAGCCGGGCAGCCTTACCCGGCCCAAGAGCCAGGCTCCGAAGATGATGACGTCGTTGGGACAGGGGGAAATGGCGATGGATATGGTGGGCATAAACGGACTCCTTCCGAAGACGGGGAAACGAACAATGCCTCCGGCTGCCGGTGGCGGCATGCTGCCCCGGACTCTCGTCCCGGGTTTCAGGCCAGCAGGAGGGCGACGGCCCGGGCCAGGGCGGCCAAGGCGCCTGGCAAGTCCCAGTCGAGGGGCGGACGGGCTCCCACCCGGTTGGAGATGCTCCGCAGCTCCAGAAAGGGAATTCCAGCCAGCCGGCAGGCCAGGGCCAGAGCAAAGCCTTCCATGTTTTCGGCCAGAATGTCACGCCGGAGCGGGGCGTCTGCCTGGGCCGTTACGCCGGCCACGGTGGCAAAGACGCCCTGGATGGCCGTTTCCGGTAGGGCAAGGCCCAGGGTGGCGGCCGCTGCCATCGGGTCCAGGGACAGACGGTCATAGACCGGCTCTCCCGCCACGGTGAGCTGGGGAAAGCCCAGGCCTTGGGGATTGGCGGCACGCTCCTGGCGCAGGCCATATTCCGGGAAAATTTCGGCCGTGGCCGTCACCAGACTGGTCAGGGGAGATGCCGCGAGGGCATAGGCTCCGGCGACGCCCAGGTTGACCACACCGGTCACTGCGCCGGTTCCGAGCAGCCGGCCCAGGGTTGCGGCGGCGGCTACCGGGCCGACGCCGGTAAGGAGAACCCTCATGTCCCGTCCGCCGCGCCGCCAGGGTACAGCCTGACCGTCCGCCGGCGCCGCCGGCGCGCCCAAGGGCGACAGGACGGCTCGGTACTCTTTGCGTGTGGCCACGGCCAGACACACTGTCATGGGAAGAAGCCTCCGGCGGTCAGGGCGCCGCCCTGGACCTGCTGGGGGGAATCGTTCCCCCCAGCCCCCCTGTCCGGGGATTCTCTTGACGAAGTGAGCCCCGGGGCGAGGGGGCCGGGGGCAGCATGCCCCCGGCGGGTCCAGGGCAGCGCCCTGGCCGCCGGAGGCACTCTCCTACAGCCGCCAGTAGCGATAGCCGGCCGCTGCGGCGGCGGCCCGGTCGAACTGGCCTTTCACGTCCACTAACGTGGGCTGGATGCCCGGGCGGAACCATCCGGCCAGGCTCTCCAGGGACAGGGATTTGAAGGCGTCATGGGACACGGCCACTATCAAGGCGTCCAGATTGCGGAGCGCCGTCATGGGGACGAGGGACAGTCCGTATTCCTCCATGGCTTCGGCCGGGTCGGCCATGGGATCATGCACCAACACCTGGGTTCGGAAGTCCTGGAGTTCGCGGATGATGTCCACGACCTTGGTGTTGCGCAGGTCCGGCACGTTTTCCTTGAAGGTAAGGCCGAGCACGCCTATCCGGGCGTTCATGACGAGCCGTTCGGAGCTGATGAGCTGCTTGACCGTGGCCTCGGCCACCCGTTTGCCGACGGAATCGTTGATACGCCGGCCGGCCGAGATGATCTCGGGATGGATGCCGAGGCTCTGGGCCTTGTAGAGCAGGTAGTAGGGATCGACGCCGATGCAGTGCCCTCCGACCAGCCCCGGGCGGAAGGGCAGGAAGTTCCACTTCGTGCCGGCGGCGGTCAGGACTTCCAGGGTGTCGATATCCATGTGTTCGCACAGCAGGGACAACTCGTTCATCAGGGCGATATTGATGTCGCGCTGGGTGTTTTCGATGACCTTGGCCGCTTCGGCCACCTTGATGGATGAGGCCCGGTGCACGCCGGCCTCGACCACCGAGCCGTAGACCTTGGCGAGCAGATCGGTGACGGCGGGTGTCTGGCCGGCCACGATCTTGACCACCGTGCGCAGGGTATGCACCTTGTCGCCGGGATTGATGCGCTCTGGAGAGTAGCCGATGAAGAAATCCCGGCCGCCCTTGAGGCCGGAGCCCTGCTCCAGCAGCTCCTGACAGATTTCCTCGGTGAGGCCGGGGTAGACCGTGGACTCGTAGGCCACCACCGATCCGGGGGTGATCCACTTGCCGAGCAGGGTCGAGGCCTTGACCAGGGGCGTCAGATCCGGGGTCCGGTATTGGTCGATGGGGGTGGGCACGGCCACGATGAAAAGCTTGCAAGCGGCCAGGTCGGCCGGATCATGCGTATAGTGGACGGAAACGGCGGCCAGTTCCTCGGGCGAGACCTCCAGCGTGCTGTCCCCGCCGCCGGCCAGTTCGGCCACCCGGGCGGGTTTGACGTCGAATCCCACCACCTTGAAATGGTGGGCCAGGGCCACGGCCAGGGGCAGGCCCACATAGCCCAGGCCGATAATGGCTACGGGGGAAGTGCGGTCGCGGATTTCCTCGAAGGTAATCACTCTGTCGACTCCTTTGCAAAAGGGAAAAAAAAGACTTCGGCCGCCGGATATCCCAAAGCCCGGCGGTCGGCAAGACGTCTGGTTTACATCGGTGCGGTCAGGGCTTACATGCAGCCCCATGCATGTTGACTGGAAGCTTCTTCTGACCGGGCTCGGCTTGGCGTTTATTCTGGAAGGGCTGCCCTATTTCCTGGCGGCGGAAAAGATGCCCGCGGTCCTGCGTATCCTGGCCGAACGGCAGCCTCGGGAATTGCGGACCCTGGGGTTTTCGGCCATGCTGGCCGGATTGGCGCTTCTTTTCTTCCTGCGTTCCGGTGGGAGCTAGGCCGGTACAGTTTCAAAACGCCTTCACACCGGCGTGCAGGAACACAATGCCGCCGGCCATGGCCCGAAAGCTCACATCCGTGAAGCCGGCTTGGGTTATTTCGGCGGCAAGACATTCTTCGTCCGGAAATTCCCTGATCGTGGCGGCCAGATAGCGGTAGGCTTCGCTGTCGCCCGAGACCAGGCGGCCGATGGCCGGCAGGATGCGGCGCAGATACCAATTGTAGAGCCCTCCCCACAGGCGGCGTTTGCCAGTCCCGAATTCCAGCACCACCAGCCGTCCGCCGGGGCGGATCACCCGGGCCAGCTCGGCCAGGACCGCCGGTCGTGGTCGGATGTTGCGGATGCCGAAGGCGATGGTGGCTCCGGCGACACCGGCATCGGCCAGGGGGAGGGCCAGCCCGTTGGCCAGGACCGGCAGGACGCTTTTGCGGTTGTCCGGGGAGAGTTTTGTCAGGCCTCGGACCAGCATGGGCCGGCAGAGGTCGGCGGCCAGGATGGGGCGTCTGGTGCGCTTGGCGATCTGGATGGACACGTCCAGGGTGCCGGCGGCCAGATCGATCAAAGGGCCTTCCGGGAGCCCCGGGCCCAGAAGCGCCCGGACCATGGCCTGGCGCCAGACGACATCCAGTCCCGCCGACAGTATGTGGTTCAGCCGGTCGTAGGAATGGGCCACCCGGCCGAACATGCCGGCTACTCGGCCCGTGTCGCCGGGCGTAGGCAGATCAGTCACGAGCCGTCTCGTCCGGCGCGGCCGGGGAAGGTTCCGGGGGCTCCTGGCGGATGACATGGAGCACCGTGCCGTAGATGTGGCCGAAGTGCTCGGAGAAATTGGCCGGTGAGATGCGTCCGGTTTCCACGAATTTGACCACGATCTCCTTGGCGACCTGCAAGGCCAGGGTTTCCACCTTGTCCATGGGCACCTCCCGATGCAGAAAAAAACCGCCCGGGTGGGGAAATGGCCTTGGACCGTCCAAGGACATGGCCGGGCGGGAAAAAGGGAAAAACCAGGGTAGGCACTCCCCTTTTTGGCCTTGCCCCCTAGCACGGGCCGAAGCCGACGTCGAGGCAAAAAAGGGCGTGGCGGCATTCCAGTCCGGCGAGGGGGGAAGTGCATCTTTTCGACAAGGACGGAGACATCCCCCCGGCACTGGGGACCGCCGTCCGGTCGGCTAGATGCGGATCAGTTCATAGCGGGACGTGCCGAGGCCGACCGCTTCTCCATGGGTGAAGGTCACGTCGCCGCGCGTCCATTTCCACAAAGCCGTGAACTTGTCGGCACCGGCCTCGCGACCGAATTCCAACTGGCAGTCCGGACAGCCGGACTGGGCGTTGACCATATCCAGACAGGCCTTGTCCAACGCAAGGGGATCCTTCGAGGCCAGAAAGCCGATGTCCGGCACGATGGGTGCGTCGCTCCAGGCCGCGCAATCGCAGTCCGGGGTCACGTTGACCAGAAAATTGAGGGAAACCCACCTTGCCTTCCTTGCCGGCCACCGCTCCCCGGGCGTACTCCACCAGCCGTTCCATAAAGGGCACGATCTCCGTGTGCCAGTCCATGGTCATGGCCTTTTTCGGGCAGACCGTCAGGCACTCGCCGCAGCCGATGCAGGCGTCCCGGTTAATGGTCGCCTTCTTATCGGTCAGGGCGGCCGCGCCGACCGGACAGACCCGGGCGCATTCGCCGCAGCCGATGCATTTTTTCTGCTCGACCCGGAAGCGCACGGAGTGCTGCTCTCGCTTGCCGGCCCGGGGCGCGCAGCCCATGCCCAGATTCTTCACCGCTCCGCCGAAACCGGCCAGCTCATGGCCCTTGAAATGGGAGAGCACGAGCATGCTGTCGGCCCGTGCGATGTCGCCGGCGATCTTGACCGAGCTGAAATGTTTGCCCGTGACCGGCACCTCGATCACGTTGGTGCTGTCCAGGACCGTCGGCAATGATGACCGGCGCGCCGAGAACGGCATAGTCGAATCCGTGCTCCACGGCCGTGGCGATGTGCTCCACGGCGTTGTGCCGACTGCCGGAGTAGAGGGTGTTGGTATCGGTGACGAAGGGACGGCCGCCCCGGGCCTTGATCCGTTCCACCACCGTGCGGACGTGGGTCGGGCTGATGTGGGTGTCGCAGCCGCGTTCTCCGAAATGGACCTTGATGGCCGTCAGGTCGTCCTTGGCCACGATTTCGTCGAATCCGGCCGCTTCGAACAGCTTTTTGATCTTGGCCGTGCGGTTTTGGGTCGCCTTTCTGGCCCGCAGATCGGCGAAATAGACCTTGGCGGGCTCGCAGAGTTTCTCTTGGCTCATGATCTCCTCCGTTTCCCTGCCAACGGACAGCGCGCGTGTCTTATTGCCCGGTCTTCGTGTCCCGGGCGGCGCCGATGGCCCATTTCACCTGGCGGCAGACGCCCATCAGCATGTTGCATTCCTGACGCCTCAGCCCCACCCGTTCGACGAAGCGCCGGACCGGTAGCATCCAGTAGTCCGGATTGTCGGGCTTGAGAAAGTCGATGGCAAGCAGTGTTTCGGCCAGGGTGCTGAACAGGGACTCGCGCTCGGCATGGGTGACGGGCCTGGACTCGGCCGGTACCGCTTTTTTGCCCTTTTCCCCCAGCGAGACCTTGAAGACCTCGTAACACACCAGCAGCACGGCTTGCGCCAGATTGAGGGAAGATGCCTCGCCGGCCGTGGGGATCGTGATGAGGCGGCCGCAGTGCAAGGTCTCCTGATTGGTGAGTCCTGCGTCCTCGGGGCCGAAAACCAACGCGACCTCGCCGCCGCCGGCCAGGGTGTCGCAGATATCCGGCGCGGCCTGCTCCGGCGAAATCACTCCCGTGCGCCAACCGCCTACCCGGGCCGTGGTGCCGTAGACTGACTCGGCTCCGCCCACGGCCTCGGCCAGCGTTCCGGTCAGGCGCATGGCGTCCAGAACCAGGCCGCCTTTGCTCGTGGCCAGCACCCGGGCCCGCTCCATGTCGAAATGGGCCGGATCGACCACCACCAGCCGGGAAACGCCCATGTTGGCGCAGGCTCTGGCCGCCGAGCCGACGTTCTCGGAAAACTTGGGCCGAAAAAGGATGACGGAAAGCTTGTCGAGCATGGCTGTGGCGGGGAGGGAACCCCCTTTTTGAAAAAAGGGGGTTCCCTCCCCGCGCCCCTCCTTCCCCTAAAAACTTTTATTGGGGCTGATGGACAGTTGCCCCGTGTGATGGGTCCGGGGGCATCATGCCCCCGGACCGCCGGAGGCATCGGGGCTTAGACGCCTTCGCGCAACCAGTCGGCGAAGTCGGAGAGTTCGCCTGTCCAGCCTTGGCTGAGGCGGGTCTGGAGAAACTGGGTGTAGAGGGCGTCGAAGAACGTGGCGCATTTTTCGATGAGAAAAAGTTTTTTCCAGGACCTTGGCGTCGGGGTCCTCGCCTTCCT
>Ga0268359_12627_pt1 | contig 12252 bp, 18 predicted proteins | sample BioMet11_FD_194416 | JGI IMG/M metagenome (GOLD analysis project Ga0268359, IMG submission 194416) | Sewage microbial communities from Oakland, California, United States - Biofuel 11 (PacBio Assembly) | ecosystem: Engineered > Wastewater > Sewage > Unclassified | place: USA: California | collected...
CCTGCAAGAATAATACCTTTCATCGCTCCACGAAACCCTCTTTTTTCCGATACTCTAAATAATTACAGTACCCCTGAGTGGCTAGTTTTCAGATTTTTCAGGCTCATTAGGATTATTCAATAGTAGTATTGATTGGCACAGAATTAACAATTTTGTATGTTTCATATTAAGATAACCCGATTATACAATTAAGTATACATAAAAAATAAGGAGACTCGAATGAAATTACTGGTAACTGGTGTTGCGGGATTTATCGGAAGCAATTTTGTCTATTACTGGCGCTCTCATCACTCTCATGATGAGATAATCGGTCTGGACAAGCTTACCTATGCAGGCAACCTGCATAATCTGGAAGCCCTTTCCCGGGAACAGAAAGGCAGGTTCAGGTTTATCCGAGGTGATATCGGTGATATCGGCCTTGTCCATGAGATTTTGGAAAAGAACGCGGTAGACAAGATCGTTAATTTCGCTGCGGAATCGCATGTGGACCGTTCAATCCGCGACCCTCAGGTATTCCTCCGCAGCAACATCCTTGGCACGGCATGTCTCCTTGATGCAGCACGGGACTTCTGGAAATATGAGGATGGCTGGCTGCCAGAGAAACGGTTCCTTCAGGTTTCGACAGATGAGGGTGTACGGATCCCTTGGCCCGACAGGATTCTTTACCGAAAAGACCCCGCTCGATCCCCACAGCCCGTACTCGGCGAGCAAGGCATCCGCAGACCTTCTGGCAAAGGCTTACCATGACACCTTTGGTCTGCCCGTCCTCATCACCCGTTGTTCGAACAACTACGGGCCATACCAGTTCCCGGAGAAAACTCATCCCGCTTATGATCTACAATGCTTTGCATCACCAGCCGCTCCCGGTCTATGGTGACGGAAAACAGATCCGCGACTGGCTGTATGTGGAAGATCACTGTCGGGCAATTGAATGCGTGCTTGAATCTGGAAAACTTGGCGAGATCTATAATGTCGGTGGCAATAACGAACACTATAACATCGATATTGTCCGGCTTATCATCAGCCAGCTAAAACAGGAGACCCGGGACCCGGCGATCAATAACTCCCTCATCCGTCATGTCACGGACCGTCCGGGACATGACCGACGGTACGCTATCGATTCATCAAAAATTCAGAAAGAATTGGGATGGAAACCGGAAACCCCGTTTGAAAAAGGGATCAATACTACTCTTTGCTGGTATTTGGATCATCCTGAATGGATGCAGCAGGTGATGACGGGGGAATACCGGAAATTTAACGAGTCAAATGCGGTAAATCAATTATGAAACCTGAAAAGACAAATGCACCCCTGGTCTTTCATGTCTCTAAAAACCCCAGTTTAGCCCCGGTTTTCCTCCCGCCTCAACCGGTGGAAGAAAAACTACCCCTTTTTGACAGGTAGTGCAGGAAATACCGGGTAATTATCCCCCGATCCCTAAAATACCCTTGTAAACCCCTGAAATCGCGGCCCATTTACGGTCGCAGGAGGGGATTACTTTTTCGAACGAGGGGTTGGTCATCGGGTCCTCTAAACGTCCCAAAAAAACACCTCTGGCGGTCGTTTTTTTTGTCCGACGTAAAATTTGGAAAAATGTGGATTTCACGTCGGTGACCGAGCAGGGTGAACCACGTTCCTCCCCCCTCGCGGTTCGCATCGCCCCGAGTCCCGGTGGGTACCTGTAGGAGGGGCCGCGTCCCGGACCGGTCCTTTTTTTTAAGAAATCGTGACTCCCCAGTAGGAAATCCACGAAAGGATCCTGCCGACACGACGCTCCCCCTGTTGGACCGTGGGAAGGAACATTTTTGTTCCTAAAAAATACCCGAAATTTGCGCCCGTATTCCATTACGGGACGGCAATACTTGCCCGGATTTCCGTATTTTTCATTTCATAATCAAAGCACTTCTCCAAGGCCTGCCAACAGGTATATGCCACACGGCCCGGGATACGACGGGTATGTGCGAGGCAGGCTTCTGCTGATACTTCTGTATAGCGAGCGGGAGCTCTGTACAAAATTTCCCGTGTATCCCAGGCCGGTGGCAGGAGATGAAAACAAATGGAAAAAACCACACAGAAAAGACGGAGCGGTCAGCAGAGAAGAATATACCGGGCAACACTCCTCTGCGTTACCGTCCCGAAAACAGGCAGCTGCCGGAAGGTCCCGGGGGGATCGACACCGGCGGCAGTACAGCATGTCGGACATCTGACTGAATCCCGACAAAGGGACCCGTCAGCCGTACCGCCGGACAGCCCCGGGCTTGATTCTGATGCAGCAAAGCCGGTGGCCGGGTCCGGAAAACGCGGGGGCGATCCACCGTGACCGGTAAAAACCCTCCCGAACGGTCGATTGCCGAAGCACGGGAATGGGCAGCAGGACAGGAATTTATGGTCTTTGCGCTGGAGCCACCTGGGTATGTTCCCGTTCCACTTTATCGTAAGCAAAGGAAGGGACGGCAAGCATTGTCACCGTCCGGCGTCCCAAATACCTGGATTTCAACCTCGTAAATATCGCGTACTCGTGCAGGACCGTCATAAAAGAACTACGGGCCCTCACGTTCAGTTGGGATATCCGCAGGGAGATCTGGGTGCGGAGAAATGCACACACGTGGTACCGGTATCCTCGTGCTGCCGGAAACACTGGAATACATTGACAACGAAAACGGTCCGGATAAAACCGGCCGGCAGGATGGCGGGGGTAACTCCCCATCGGATTCTTTTTTTTTTAAAATCAGCGGGTATCCTCTGAACAGGTTCGCATGTAGTTCTGGGAAACACTACCTTTCGGCGTTTTTTAAACGAACGCGATCACCCGGCATGCGTCTGTTTGCTGCCGGATTCATATCAGCGGTCATGAGCGGGACCTCATAACGGACAACTGCCGCGACAAAAAATGCATCGTATATCGTAGGGCCCGTATTCTATGATCCCCTGTCGGGCCGGGTAGATCCCGGGCAGGGAGTACCGTTCAGGTTTCCTGGAGAAATACAACCTTCCTGAACCCCGTTGAGTCGGTGTTGTTTCATTATGATCCATCGTACGATCGGGGCCGGAACTCCTTCGTGCTTGTAGTGTGACTAAAAATGCATAACGATGAGCGAGGGCGGTGCCCACTCTTATCCCGGGGATCGAAAAAGAGAATCGCCTTATTCTGCCAGCGGGTGTCCGTTCTTGTCCCCGCGCCCGATCCCTTTATAGACAAATCCGTTCCGGATGAATGCATCGGGATCGATCACGTTTCTCCCGTCAACAATCACCGGACGGGAAGTTCCGCAGAGTTTTTTGACCGTGAGCGGATCGAGGGAACGGTACTGGGAATGGCCGGTAAAGATTACAACCGCGTCTGCCTGGGATAAAACCCTGGAAAGATCGTGTTCAATCTCAACCCCTGGGACAGACCGGACCCAGGGATCGTGCACAACAACCCTTGCTCCTGCGGTGATTGCCTGCTCTCTGAATGGTTCTGATGGCGGGTCGCGGGCGTCATCGGAGTTTGCGATAAATGCCCAGCCAAGCAGTGCGATTCTTGCACCGGAAAGCTGTTTTCCGACACGTTTTAGTCCCTGGCGGGTAAGGTTGAGCATGTGGACGGGCATGAAATCGTTGACATGCCGGGCAAGCACATAGAGCGAAGGTTCTCCGGCCGGGTAATCGAGAAGATCCTTTCCCAGAACCTGCACACCCCGTTCGAGATGGTAGGTATCCTTTGTCAGGCAGTGCCCGCCAACACCGGCTCCCGGCCATAACATGGCCCGGGTGATCCCCTCCCCTTTGAGGCTGTCCACACCGGTACGGACATCGTATACATTAATGCCCATTGCTTCGACAGTACAGCGCAGCTCGTTCATGGCCGCGATCTGGAGATCCCGGAACGTATTCTCCGTGGTTTTTGTTACTTCCGCTGCGGTGGCACTCATCGGAATAACCTTCCCTTCGTAAGGATGGGAGAATACAACTCCGTTGCCCGGAGGGTACTTGCCTCGTCAATTCCTCCGACAATACGGTCGTGTTCCCCGGAGGTTTCTGAGGAGACGCCCGACCATCACGCGTTCCGGGGCATGGGCCAGGGCAAAATCGGTTCCGGCAGTAAGGCCAGACTCCTTTTCAAGAATCTCCCGGGCAAATCCTGCCGTAGTACCCCGGGGGTAACAGTCGATTCGAGGACAACAAGCATCCCCGGCCGAAGGTACCGGCCCACATTTTTTAATCCTTCTTTTAAGGCGGAAAAATTCGGGAGGAGATCCCTCTTGTTCAAAAACGGCGTCTGGATGGAGAGCGTCCACTGCAATCGAGTTCTGCGATCCTTGAAAAATCCGATGGTACACTCAAACTTCCCGGCATCAACCACCTTTTCGATCAGATCCTCTAACCCGGGCTCCTCGCCTTTTAAGGGGCTTTCGCCCCGGTTGAGCATTTCGATCTTGTATCCTGAGGTTGCCGATTCCCGCTGGAAACCATAGACTTTTTCGAACTGCACAACATCGGCAAAGAGCATCGCGGCAGGGATACCTACATACCCCATTCCGACAACCCCGATCTTTTTAATTGCTCCCCGCTCTGCAATCTTTTGGGATACGTGTGACGACATGCTTATACAGCTTTAGGAAACTGCTCGTAATCTTTTCGCAGACCTGGAGGTTGAAGAGACCCTGCTCCGGTGTGACCGGGAATTTTTTCCCGGATCCGGCACAGTCCAAAAAGGTGGACAGTTCCCTCTTTAACGGTTCGACCTGGTTTACCAGTACCTTTTCCATAACACTGTCCTGGGTATACCGGGCATCTTCGAAACTGATCTTCCCGGGTTTACGGTGAATATAAATCTCCTGGTGCATGAAATCGCCTTCAACGGTAAATGTCTCCTCTTCAATAAGGATAGACCGGACCTTTTTGGATGCCTTGCGGCTCGCGGAGAGATAGACCGGGTTGTCGTTAATGGTAAAGAGGGCAGCAGCGACATCTGCATTGCCCGCACTCTGCACCGACCATGATTTTGCCGGAATAAGGCTGAAAACAAGATCGATATCGTGAATCATCAGGTCCTCCACTACGGTGCTGCCGGTAACCCGTGCCGAACCCGGGTTGTGACGGCAAATCTCTACGTAACAGGGATGACGGACAATCTGTGCAAGTTCCGGAATGATCGCATTGAACCGTTCGATATGGCCGACACCGACAACAAGATCCTCCGGAATGCTACGTACGAGTGCAGTCGCCTCCTCTGTAGTAAGGCAGATCGGTTTTTCTATCAGGAGCGGGATATGGTGTTTGATCACCTCGCCTGATACCTTGAAATGGTATGGTGTCGGGACGCAAAGACTCACCGCGTCGCAGGCATCTAATAATTCTTTCATCGATCCTGCAACGTGGGCATCGAATTTCTTTCCCAGTTCTTCAGCGGCTTTGGTATTCAGATCGAAGAGGTAGAGGTTATCCACGTTTTTTAATTCCGAATAGACCCGGGCATGGTTCTTGCCCATAGCACCGACCCCGATAACACCGACATCCATATCAAATCATCCCATTGAGCGTATCGCAGATATATTTTAGTTGTTCGTCGGTTACCTGTGGGTGGACGGGCAGGCTCATCACCTGCTCGGCAAGCTCCTCTGCAACAGGACATCGTGTGTTTGCGGTAACCGGTTTGTAGACCGGCTGGCGGTGGATGGGAATAGGGTAATGTACCGCTGTGCCGATACCTTTCTCCTTTAAGGCCTCCATCAACTGTTCGCGGGATAGGGAGCAGTCTTTTGTCACCCGGACAACATACTGGTGGAAGACATGGGTGCAGTCCTTTCTCCGCGCCGGTAATACCAGTCCCTTTGCCTTTAAGTGGCGGTCAAAATAATCGGCATTGTGCAGCCGGCGTTTGTTGAATCCGTCAAGTTTTGCAAGCTGCGCCACGCCGATGGCTCCTCCGATATCGGTCATACGGTAATTATATCCCAGTGAGGTATGGAGATATTTCTCGCTCTGGCCATGGTTAATAAACCTGCGGATCTTCGCTGCATATTCGTTATTGTCTGTTGTCACCATGCCGCCTTCCCCGGTGGTCATGTTCTTTGTAGGATAGAACGAGAAGCACCCCGCTGCCCCAAATCCCCCGACTTTCTTTCCCTTGTAGATCGATCCGTGTGCCTGGGCAGCATCTTCTATCAGGAGTGCATCATGATCGGAACACATCTCCCGCAGGGGATCGATATCGAATGGCTGGCCAAAGAGGTGGACACCGATGACAGCCTTTGTTCGTGGACTAAACAATTTCCGTACTGCCTCGGGATCAAGGGTGAAATATGCAGGATCGACATCGGCAAAGACCGGCTGCGCCCCGCACAGGGAAACACAGCTCGCGGTTGCAATAAAGGAGAAAGTGGGGACGATCACTTCGTCTCCCGGGCCGATGCCGGCAGAGGCAACCGCAGCATGGAGCGCTGCCGTACCGCTGTTTACCGCGATGGCATTCCTGACCCCGCAATACCTGGCGAATTTCTTTTCAAATTCTGCAACAACCGGTCCCTGGGCAAACATGCCGGACCGGAGAACCCGGGTAACCGCATCAATTTCATCTGTGTCCGCCCGTGGCTGGGCTATAGGGATATGCATCATGATCGTCTCATCTCTTTTGGGAGTTCGCGGAACCGTGCAGGTGCACCGATTGCAAGAACTCCTGTCGGTACGGCTTTTGTTACAACGGAACCTGCAGCAACCGCCGCCCCTTCATGGATGCGGACACCTGGCAGAATCGTGACATTAGCGCCGATAGTGGTATTATCCTCAAGCACCGGCCCGATCAGTGCCGGTCTGCCAAACGGGGGGTAACGGTCGTTGGTGAGAACCGAATTTGGCCCAATAAAAACATTGTCCCCAATCTCGGTATTCGTGGGGATAAACACCATGCTCTGGATCCGGACATTACTGCCGATTTTTGTTGTTCCTTCAATGATCGTTGCGGTTCCGATTGCAGTATTGTCGCCGATAGTGGTCTTTTCCCGAATGATGACATTGTGGCCGGTTGAGAAGTTATCCCCAATGGTCACCGTACAATAGATCACAGTCCCGGTCCGCAGGATGGCATTCTTTCCAATCACGGCACCGGGAAACTTTTCCTTTCCGAGAAAATCCCGTGACGGGAAACCGATGAAAACTGGTTCAAAAATCTGTGCTCCGTCGCCGATAGTATTTGTTCCGTAGTGCTCCATTAGTCACCTGGCTGATGAATGTTTGTAAATATTCTCACTCATTTATGTACACCCGTTATATTGTAGTTTTTGCGCCAAAAAAGAATGGGGTTCCTGATCCAAATACGGATCGGTTACAATTATTTTTCATTATAATTCTGTTGTTCGGTAATCTCACTATTGGATCCAGTCGTGATTTTTCAATCGGTAAACCGGGAGGATAGTACCCCTCCTTTCTCCCGGAAAAGAGACCCCTCGAGATCTAAAAACAATTCCGTACCCTTTAACACGCGGCAGTGACAGCCCTTATTAAGGAATACACCGTACCGTGAAATGCAGGATATGTTCTTTTTCTTCCACCTTGTTGCAGGTATTGTCCTGGGTCTCCTGATCGCTGAACTCCTTGACGATCGCAGGTGGGTGATACCCTGTGCGCTCGGCGCGGTCTTGCCGGACCTCATCGACAAGCCGCTCGGTTACCTCATTATCCCCTCTATAGGATATGGCAGGTTCTTTTTCCATAACCTCTGGATCTTTGTAATCCTCCTCGTAGTCGGGATCATTGCCTGGAAATTCTACGGTAATCCGGTCGTTATCGCACTGGATACGGGCATCCTTTCGCACCAGATCCTCGATTCCATGTGGACCGACCTGGCAACATGGCTGTACCCTGCTCTTGGCACTACATCTGTGCACACGCCGGCACCTCCGGATTTTATCGTGTACCTCCTGGAGACCGACCTTTTCAATCCTGCCGAGTGGATTTTGGTTGCCCTCTGTATTGCAGGAGCTGTCCTCTACTGGAAGCGAAAAACGGTACTTGACCGGGCAAAACACCATATCCGGGCCACTGGACTGGTTCTCAGATGTACAGAGATAATTCTTGGCATATTATGCGGAGCGGTTGTGCTCTGTTACCTCTTTAAAATTCCGCTGACTAATCTCGCGGTAAAAAGTGTCGACCAGTACGGCATGGTGGCTGCTATCCTTATCCTTGCCGCGATCCTGCTCTACCTGTGGGAACTGCGTTTGTACGGCCACAGGCCGGTGCGGAGCAGACAGATCGTACCCGCCCGTATGAAATCCCTCCCTCCACCGGGTCCGTTATCCCGAAACTTGGTGCGCATGGACTGCCTCGTACGTGCGCTCGGTGCGGATCCGGCCTGGGTCTCGTTTGCATCCGCAGCGGAGACTGCTGCAGCCCATGGTATCACGTCCACGCTTCAAGAGGATCAGATCATTTTCACCCTTGCCCGAATCCGGATCCTTCTGGGGATCATCATCCTCACAGCGGCCGGAGGAGCGATCATACTGCTCGCCTCAGGTAGGGAAATTCCCGACGGTCTCCTTGTACTCGGCTTTGCCGCAGCGGGACTTTTTGTCGGGTATCTCATCGGGTCCATTGAATAGATGTAAATTACCAAACGAACCCTGTATTTTCCTGGTCGTAACCGCATCGCTGATAGATAGTATCCGGCAAGGTAATTTGAGCGTACCGGAAAAGAGCATACGTTCCCGGTTACCATTTTACCGGCTCTCAAAATCAAAAACGCTATTTACCCGCCCGGGCTGCAGCGGAAAAAAAAGAATTTGTTTAGGATACGGTATGGGTGATGGAAGGAATGGCTATCTCATCTGAATATTCCTGTGTGTAGCCATCCGGGAAGATCACCTGTGTGGTATCGGGTGAAAAATCCGGGGAGATTAGGGGGGCAAACCAGTACTGCCGGACTACGTTTTCAGCATTTTTAAAGGACAGCTGCGGTGTTGTATAAGTAACCCCCGAAGGTGTCTTTTTCACTGAAGCAAACGAATTGACTTGGAGATTTGTCTCATCGTTGCTTACCGAATTCACGTTCACGGTCGCACGGAAATTGTCTTCAATAGCTTTCTTGAGCTGCTGGCCGGGATCCACCATTTTGGTAAAGACCGCTGCCTGTTCCAGCCAGTTGAGCTGGTACGTAAAATCGACCTGTGCATCGCCAGTTTCGCTTACCGTGATGGACAGCGTCTTTGCCTGGAATGCTGCAGCAGGCGGCAGTACACAGACCAGCAGGAGAGTAATTCCCAAAAGAACCGGCAGGTATTTCATAATAAAAATAATCTCCTGTTTAATCAGAGATAAACCTGTTGCCGGAATACACGTGGTAAAAAACTCTCGGCTTGCCCGTGGAAAAAACCCTCTTTTTGGGAATATATCTGGGTACGTGGATCTTCAGATTATACGGTTAAGAGAACCCGGGAAAATAAGATATATGGTAAAGGTGTATGTTGTTACTATGATCGGCGTATCTCCTGAAACCGCGCCCGTTGTCGGGGAAACAACGGCATCCGGCACAGTAAAGCCCTCCTCTTCCCAGATGACCAGTGCAGAAGTCCAGAAGATAGTAGATACCTTGAAATCTGTTGGAAAAGACCCTGCCACAACCTCGCTTGCGGAAGCACAGGAGATCTGCCGGCTGCTGGAAAGCGCAAAATCCCACGAAGAGAAATCCTATCTCAAACACGCCCTCATCATCCTTGGGATTATCGTCGTTATTGCCGTTATCGGGATGATCGTCCTCGCATTTTCCAGTAAACCCGTCCCGGATTCCCTGATTGCCGTGGGTGCAGCAGCACTCGGCCTGCTGGCCGGAATACTGGTCTCTTCCTGCAAGGGGAACTGAAAATATTTTTTACCATCTTTCGTGAGAGAATACTTTTTAAGATACATTTTAATTCCCCCTTATTTTCTGTTGGTGTGTTGCAGGAAAAGAGGGAACACTCCCTATGTGTAACAAGAGTACATGCCGCAATGCACGCACAAAAGTTACGGAACAGCCCATACGCTGTTAGCGCAATACGGGAGAGGCCGGAGGCAGCCCTTCTGATGCCAAAATACAAGTATTTTTCGGCATTCTGGTTTTCTCGTAGAAAAAACCCCTGCGATGCTTAAAAACACGAGTCCAGCCCCGGTAAAAATGTTTTCGGGATTAAATAACATTAACGGGCGAACTTATTTCCTTGAACATAATTCTGCATTCAGGAATGTTTTTCAGGGTTAAGATCGAATGTAGGGTACGTTCAGAATGAAACATAAAACGCTCATAACGGCAGTACTGATAATCCTGTGCGTGGCAGCAGGTATTGCCCTCCTGGATACTGTGACCGCATTCCAGGGGCCGTCACTTAACACCACGTCCATAAATACATCTGCTGTCCACGGAACGCCTACGCCTGTTGTAAAAGTGACCACAAAAGTCACCGTAAAAGCAACTACCACCGTTGCAACAAAGGCAACAACCAAGGCCACCGTAAAAGCAACAAATACCGTTACAGCAAAGGCAACAACCAAAGCCACTACAAAGGCAACTGCGACGCCGGTAGCGTACACATCTTCTCAAATATACCAGCACCTGATCAATATCGCATTCAATTCTGATAATACCAAGATCGACAAGCTCAACGGAACAAACGTAAAGGTATCTGTCGCAAATTCCTACGATGATGGCGATATTGCCACTCTCACAGCATTTATCCGACAGTTCAATATGGATCTGTCATCAACCGTCCAGCTCTCGTCTAACCCCTCCCAAGGGAATCAAGGTAATATCGTCATCCATTTCCTACCTGGTGTTGCTCTGGAATCCCTTGCATCAGATTCTTCGTATAATTCCATCAATGGCCAGCAGACAATCAACCGGGACGATGCAGGTACCCTCTGTTCGATTTACCGTACGATCGCGTATCAGACAAGTTCATCGGATAATGTCTATGTAAATGACGATCTCACCGGGAACAAACGTGCTCATTACACACTGCGGGGTCTGCTGTATTACATGGGGTTACCGGGAGAAACCATGAGTTATCGCGACAGTATGTTCTATTCAGAGCCCAACACCAACGCCAACTTAAGTGCGATCGATATTAAGGCAGTCCAGTTGCTGTATGGCAGCAAGATCACTAACGGCATGACGGTAAGTAATCTTAAAAGTATGTATTGATAGTCGCTGGAATTATAGGAAATCTCCTGTTTTTCCTTAAGGGATACGAATAGTCCCAGAGTCTCGTTTTGCTAATCTCACAAAGGATAAAGGAATAAATTTTACTCAAAACCCGTGGCATTTGGCCATAATCCTGTTTACATTCCTGTCTGCTTGAATTCTTCGACTTTCTGGATCAGGTTGTCGAGTTCGTGATCGGTGATCTTCATCTTTCCCTCGATCGAATCGATCTCCCGTAAAAGCTGGCGGATTCGAACGTACATCAGGTACATGATGAACTGCTGGACAACGATCACTGCACCGAATAAACGACCATGTAACTTTCGAGTACCATGTCTGTCTGACCCTGACTGACCGGCCTCCGGGGCCTTTTAATCCTCCCATCATGGCCGGTTCCTGTTTAATATATCCCGATTGTACTAATAATGTCAATATACAATAAAATGTATTCGGAGGACATGCCCGGCCAGGCACATGACTTTATAAAAAAGACGAACTCGAGCATTGTTTTCTGGTAGTGATATTGTATGTTTTTTTTGGGGAAGATTTTGGTAAAAAACCCGGTATCGTTCTATTATCCAAGCAATTCTGTAAGATACACCTGTTGACGATCTTCTCTAAAAAACCATTTCTTGGCTCTGTAGAAAACCGTAAGTGAGATCCTGAATTTTGTTCGAGAGGGGACCACGGGTGCTCGCCGCCTCGTCGGGGCTCGCCCCGTGGAGCAAACCCGTGCACGGGAAGCTTAATTGAAAAATTTTTATTCGGCGGGGGGGGTCAAGGGGGCTTCGTCATCCGTGGGTGGCCTCCCCCACTGGGGAAGAGAGGGTCTCCCTCGCAAATACTGTTTGGTGAAGGGGAAATGATTTCTACAGAGCCCATTTCTTATTTTTCCCGGAACGGGCATCCTGCAGATAAACAAGGGCTTACTTATTTTGTTATTGATGAATTCTTTGATCCCTGGAAATTTCCCGGGAACCCGATCCCGAGAAAAGGCCCGAATATTTAATCCTTTTTGTATTCCGGCCGATATTTCGGGTAACTGGTAAACTGGTCCTGTCGAATCCTGTAAAAAAAATAAAAAAAGATATGTTATATA
>Ga0268359_10168_pt1 | contig 12218 bp, 9 predicted proteins | sample BioMet11_FD_194416 | JGI IMG/M metagenome (GOLD analysis project Ga0268359, IMG submission 194416) | Sewage microbial communities from Oakland, California, United States - Biofuel 11 (PacBio Assembly) | ecosystem: Engineered > Wastewater > Sewage > Unclassified | place: USA: California | collected...
GGTGTAAAATATGTTTTTCACCAATCTATTTACCGGAAATCGGATGAAACGCTCATTATTAAAGCAAAGGTGGATACGGTGCTTGTAGTAAACGGTAAGCTTACGGCTTCGCATCCTGAACTGGATGCGGTTGTGAGCAAATTTGATGAATAAATCTGCCGTGCGTTCAACAAAACCGGCATTGATTTGTTGAATAAACAATTACGGCGGATTGAAAACCACACGACAATGTGCTACAGACGCCGTAAAAGGTATTGTTCAGATAAAACAACAAAAAAGATAATTGCGAAACAAGATATGAATGAGTTTTTAGAAACAGAAGAAAAAATCGTCCGAATGCTGAAAACAGTTTTCGACCCTGAAATTCCTGTCAATATTTACGATCTTGGACTGATTTATAAAATAGATGTACAAGAAAACGGCCATTTGGTTATCGACATGACGCTGACAGCCCCCAACTGCCCGGCAACTGATTTTATCATTGAAGATGTGCGGATGAAAGTGGAAACGGTGGAAGGAGTGCAATCCGTGGACGTCAACATTGTTTTCGAGCCGGCGTGGGATAAAAACATGATGAGCGAGGAAGCTAAACTTGAACTCGGATTTTTATAAGGGAAAAATATAGCGCATAACATACAGTAAAATAACATCGTCGTCGTATGATATACTTTGTATCTGATGCCCATTTGGGTTCGCTCCTGATACCGAACAACCGGGAGCACGAGAAAAAACTCGTTGACTGGCTCGACAAAGTGAGCGTTGATGCTACTGCCATCTATTTACTTGGCGACATGTTCGACTTTTGGTTCGAATACAAGACGGTGGTGCCTAAAGGGCACGTGCGTTTTCTTGGGAAATTAGCCGAACTTACCGATAAAGGCATTGAGATTCACTTTTTTATCGGCAACCATGATGTGTGGACTTTTGGTTATCTGGAAAAAGAAGTGGGGCTGATTGTTCACAAAGAACCTTACATCATAACTTTGGGCAACAAGAAGTTTTTTATGGCTCACGGCGATGGCCTTTTGTCCGAAGGATTCGGTTTCCACGTGATCCGGAAAATTTTTCATAGCCCCACGGCGCAGAAACTGTTCAGATTGGTACCACCTCAGCTGGGCATTGGATTTGGATTTGCCTGGTCGCGCTCCAACCGGAAGAAAATTTATCATCTCGATACCGGATATATGGGCGAGGACAAAGAGCACATGGTGATTTTTGCTAAAAGATATGTGCAAACGCACAACGATATCGACTTCTTTATCTTCGGACATCGGCACATTGAACTCAACCTTCAGATAAATCCCAAAAGCCGTGTTGTCATCCTCGGCGATTTTGTATCGCTTTTCAGCTACGGCGTGTTCGATGGTGAAAATTTCAGCCTCGAAAACTTCGATTGAAAGGTTTGCCTAAAAAGATGATTTTTGCTCTTTGGCAAAACATGTTTGCCCGTTTATTTGTTTATTCATCAGAAAAATCATTGAAAAATAAATTATGAAGGGGAATATTATCATTATGGCGTTTTCATTATTATCGTTTCTGACGGCATCCGGGCAAAGCAAAGATGCTTCTGCGGAAAATTTTTATCAATTCAAAGCCAATTCTTTACAGGGGAAAGAAATCAGCATGGAATCCTACAAAGGGAAAGTGGTGCTGGTGGTAAACACGGCGAGTAAATGTGGATTTACACCGCAATACAAGGGATTGGAAGCCCTTTATGAGAAATACAAGGACATGGGTTTTGTTATTCTGGGATTTCCGTGCAATCAGTTTGGAAAGCAGGAACCCGGAACAGCCGAAGAGATCGGGTCGTTTTGCTCGCTCAATTACGGGGTAACTTTTCCGATGTTCGAGAAAATTGATGTCAATGGGGATGATGCCCATCCGCTCTACAAATACCTGAAAGAAGTGCTGCCCGGCACACCCGGCAAAAGTATCAAATGGAATTTTACTAAATTTCTGATCGACACCAAGGGGAATCCGGTAAAAAGGTATGGCTCGGCAACCAAACCCGAAGAACTGGAAAAAGATATTGAAGCGTTGCTTCCTAAATAAACTCGTGGAAAAGCGGTAGAATTTTCAGTGAAAACATACTAAGAGGCTGTCTCGAAAAGGAGGATTGATCTTCAAATCTTCCTGCTCAGGCAGCTTTTTGTTTAGCTGAGTATGCAAGCCATGGCTGTGCTGAAAAATTTGGACGTAACACTTTCGCTGCGCGAAGTCATCACTACCGGTTTTTAGGTATCCTGCAGAACGTAAGTTGGTGTGGAGCGTTCGGTGTAGGCTCATGCCTTGCATATTCAAATACAATACTAAAAGCAGGAGCTTTTATTTTAGCGCTGACGAAGGTAGAGCCTTCGCCAAACATTTATGGCGGGATTTTACACGCTACAAGGAACGGGAGATTCCAAAATTACTCATAGCAGCCGTGCCCATTGGTCCCCGTCAATCAGCGTGGGTATTTGAGCATACGTCCGGGAGAACGGGGCATTATGCCAAACTGCGAGAAAACAAATTTTACGCTACAGGGAACAGAGTTTGTATTGAGATAAAACAGAATGCATTATTCCGGATCTTCCTCCTCTTTCTTTTTTGCCGTAACCAAAATGCTGCATTCGTAAAGCAGATATACGGGCAACGCTACAAGCAACATGGTAAACGGATCGGTAGTGGGGGGTTTATGAGCGCCGCAATGATAAGAATGGCCACGAACGCGTATTTCCGCCCTTTTTTAAGTAACGAGCGATGGAGGATGCCCAACTTAGAAAGGAAGAAAGCAATAACAGGCAGTTCGAACATAAGCCCCATGCATATCACCAATACGGTGAGGGCATTGAAATAAGACTGGATGGATATTTCGTTAGGAACCAGGGGAGATACCTGATAGGTGCCGAGGAAACGGACAGTAAGCGGAAAAATAAGAAAGTAGCAAACAGCCGCGCCCAAATAAAACAGGAAAGAAGAAAAGAAAAACACCCAGCCCACATTTTTTATTTCGTGGGGTACAATGCGGGGCGGATAAAATTCCACACTTCGAAGAGGATATAAGGTACTGCAACAATAATCGCCACTGCAGCCGAAACACTCAGGTGGATAAAAAATTGGCCCGAAAGCTGAAAATTTATCAACCGGATATGGAAAGTCCCCGGATCAAGGCTGGGCATATTCAGATGATGAGAAAGAGCCGACAGCAACTTATACACCCCGAAATCGGGACTGAGCGGACGAAAGATGATTCCGGTAAAGATGAAATCATGGTAAACGAAGGCAAGCGTACCGATAACTATTATAATCAGCGCTATGCGGATCAACATCCAGCGTAATACCTCTAAATGATCCCAGAAGGAATATGTTTTTGTATCGGAATGAGACATGGTTTCAGTTACGAATTACGAGATAACGGTAAAAGTTAATGGGGATAAGTATCCATGAATAAAAACGGGTTTGTCATGATTTTTTGTAAATTCATATTCGTTCGATAAAAAGTTACGTCCCTACGGGACTTTCATATTCGATGTTAACGGTTTCCTACCAATATATCGCCTCTACGAGGCTTAAGAAACACCATGGGCTCAATGTATTTGCGGGATATTCAATAACACCGGCCTTTAAATGATCCCAGAAGGAATATGTTTTTGTATCGGAATGAGACATGGTTTCAGTTACGAATTACGAGATAACAGTAAAAGTTAATGGGGATAAGTATCCATGAATAAAAACGGGTTTGTCATGATTTTTTGTAAATTCATATTCGTTCGATAAAAAGTTACGTCCCTACGGGACTTTCATATTCGATGTTAACGGTTTCCTACCAATATATCGCCTCTACGAGGCTTAAGAAACACCATGGGCTCAATGTATTTGCGGGATATTCAATAACACCGGCCTTACAAAAAGGCTACAAATGATATAAACCTACCAATATACCGCCTCTACGAGGCTTAAGAAACACCATGGGCTCAATATATTTACGGGATGTTCAATAACACCGGCCTTACAAAAAGGCTACAAATGATATTAACCTACCAATATACCGCTCCTACGAGGCTTAAGAAACGCCACCTACATAATAATATAAGATAAAGAGACCTTAACGTATATCTTCCATTCATCCGAAAATAATTTGTTTTTAAGTTGCCGGATAGCTTGTCCCGACTTGACGGGAGAACACGCACTCCCGATAGCTATCGGGATATTGCATTGGTTGTAAGGTATTTACATGCTCGTTTCATAATCAAAAAAGCATTTTAAAAAAAACACCAAAGGTTATCCCTAAACGGTATCAGGGTATATTGCCTTTACAATTTCAAGCCCGATAGCTGGCTACCGGGCTTTTCGTATGTAGGAAACCATGAGTGGCTGAAAGCAGTTTAGTTGTTTTAACATAAAGTTATCAGATCACCCACGACCTTTTGGTTATTTTTCTTCCTTTATTTCGTCATCGAGGTCTTTCAAGCCTTTTTTAAAACTTCCGACCCCTTTCCCGAGACCCCTCATCAATTCAGGGATTTTCTTACCACCGAAAATAAGCAAGATGACCAACGCGATTAAAATTATTTCCCCTGTGCCTAATGACATGATGTTTTGTTTTTAAAATGATTAAATAATAATTTAGCACATGACAAAAAATAGAATGTTTAATAAACAAAAGATAATCAAATGATTTAAAAGGGGTTTCCACCCCTTAAACCCCGACTTCCTTTTTGCCTTGACGCAAAAAGGAAGCAAAAAAGTCAAGACTCCGCCCGCTTCGCTAGAAAAATTAGCGTTCGTTGACTAATCCCGATAGCTATCGGGATCCAGACTCGCTCCTGCGTCGCTCAAACAAGGAAGATTTCTTTACGTCAACTTCACTTATTTTTAGCTACGCTGACCGTTGGTTCGGCTCACCGGACAAGGTCGATCCCTGTGCGACGGATAGAGCATTTGATTGTCAAAAACTTATGCCGAATTCAATATTTTGTCATGTACTAAGAAATAATAATATAAAAATAACTATCTGATATTTACTGAATGGCTTGAAACGCCGGAGTATCACAACCGCAGAATGCAGACCTGTGGTTAAAACACCATACACACCACCACGTCCTGAAAGGTAGCAACCACGTCCTGAAAGGTAGCGGTTGTTAAATATATTAAAGCAGTAGCTTACTATATGCCAGCAACCTCGTCCTGAAAGGTAGCAGCCACGTCCTGAAAGGTAGCGGTTGTTAAATATATTAAAGCAGTAGCTTACTATATGCCGGCAGCCACGTCCTGAAAGGTAGCGGTTGTTAAATATATTAAAGCAGTAGCTTACTATATGCCAGCAGCCACGTCCTGAAAGGTAGCAACCTCGTCCTGAAAGGTAGCGGTTGTCAGATATACGAAAGCAGTCGCTTGCTACATGATGTCAACCGCCCGCTACAAGCCGGTGAATACTGCTTAAAGACAGGCGGTTTCCCATCATCCCGTTCCTTTTCGAAATTATTCCGTATCTACCGCTTCCGGCAGACCGTGTTTTATATTCCCCGCTCCCTCCGCTCCCGCGCGATTTTCATCGCGTGGGAAGTAGGAAAAGAGAAAAAGTTATTGGTAGAATAGATTGGTTTGCCACACGAAAGGATTCGTGCGGCAGCATTGGGAAGTAAACTCCCGAACCGTTACTCATCTTTTACTTTTTTAATGCAATTTCATTTATCAATTTGTACTGAACGGTTTTAACTCCAAAAACAGACTTAACGTATTGTTTGACAGCCGAAGCTATGTCCACCATTCCTGTTCCATCTTCGTAAAGCGTTATATTTCTATCACGACGGGCTGCTTTCACCGCCGATTTGGCATCCACCACATCTTTGTTCAATTTTTTGAGCCCGGCAGCCTTTTGTGTGAGCGAGGCAATGGTCAAGTCCGGTTCGTTGGGATTGTAAGGTGTTTTACCGGCTAAAAACAAGACATAACTTTCGAAGTTATCGGCGCGGCGGACAAACGAAGAATTATGAACCGTATTGGTCCGGCTTTGTTTGGTGGCGGCATTCTGATCGGCCGATGCTTCGTCAGCCTGAGTGGCTGAAACCCTTATGGCCCTGAGTTCCCTGACCATGGATTCGGCCTGCGCGAGGGTTTCCGGCAATACGTCTGTGATGCGTAAAGCGCTGATTGCTACGGGTAACCAAGCTGTCTAAAGGTTGAAACGCATTTTGACGCGCGGCGATAATGTTCATTTCGTTGACTTCGGCAGCTGATACGCTCGCAAGGGTATCTTCCGACTTTTTAAGCAAAGACTGCAATCCCTGTACCGTTAAACTTTCGCGCGAAGGCTGAAAAGCTTCTCCAAAAGTAATGATTCTTGAAATCATTACATTAAAGTTATTTACATTGAGTAAATGACCAGATGAATTATTTTTACTCATTTTTCAATTTTTAAAAGGTTAATGATTATTTAGTTACGAATTACGAATTATGAATTACGAGTATGGGCTTGGGTTTACAGCAAATGGCAAATGCTGCGGCCGCTGCCTGCTTTTACCTGTGCTTTTTTCTGCTTATTTATTGTTCCCGCAAATATATGAAATTATTTTTAATGTATGCAAACTTTACTGCGTTTTTATTGGGCTAACTTTTAAAAAATTAATATACCAAACATAAAAATAAAAATAAAAGCCAGTTTTTATAAAAAACAACATTTAGTTAAATAATGTCAACATTTACATTTGCGTACATGATAATATAAGGGCAAATAGTTGTAAATAATAGATTCGATTGAACAACCATAGGGTTAAAATCACTTTGTATAAACACATTCGGGTACATAGCTCCGGTATCATGGGCATCCCTCCGAATTTCTTAAATAAATATTAAAAAAGAAGATGTATCATTGCTCCAATATCTTTGTTTTACAATATTTTAGAGCTAATTATTTCGTTATTCAACCATGGGTTGATTTGTAGTTACAAATACTGTTCACCATTCCTCAGTTATTAAAGATGCATTTTAAGCCGGAACAAACGAGTTCAGATTTCAGGATCAACTCAACATTTGTTCATTGCTAAAAAACACGGAATTTCCCATGAAATAAAATATTCTAATTTTATATTAATTACATCTGATAAACAATAATTTATCTAATTAACAAGTCGTATATTTTTTAAGAACAAATAAATCCATGTAAATATTTTAATATTATTAACAAATAAAATGCATCAAAATCAAAAAAATCCATTTAATTTGCAACAAATTCAAAACAAACTAACGCCTTAACACCGGAGAAAAATTAGGAAGAAGTTGATTATCACACAATAAGGAAATAATAAATACTCTATATATTAATCAGGGGAAAAAATTAAGATAATTATAAAAAACATTGGATTCCGTAGTTTAAGTTAGAACAATTCGCTTTTCGCCGGGGAATGCAGGTTCGAGTCCTGTCGGAATCCATTGTTTTTTGATTTGATTATTATTTCCATTTTCCTATTCATTAAAAATGAAAAATTTCAGTCGCCGAGATTTTCTCAAGTCAGGGTTGCTTGCTTCGGGCACACTCTTTTTGTCATTTACTCCATTCGAAAAAGTCTTCTCAAAAAACACATCTGCTCAAGATGACCCATTAATATCCAGTACGAATGAAACGGATATTTCAAAGTTAAGAAAACAAGCTAAAGAATATTTTTATTCAAAAGAATATTTGAAGTCCGAACAATGTTATAGGCAGTTGTTGGTATTATTCCCTTCAGATATAACAATATACGATGGATTAGCAAAGACGCTTAACGCTCAAAACAGATCGCTTGCAGCAGCAGAGTCGTATCGTCAAGGATGGCTTGATCAAAAAAAGATCCTCAATTTTCCGACCGGATGGCTCGTTCAATAGGCAGATTATTGACAGGGAATCATAAACATGAGAAAGAATTCTGTAACAGGACAGGACAAAATAAATTATTTGAAGTAGCAGCCCAACTTTATATAGATTGTATTGAGAACTCCACGGAAGCACCAAAGGAATTCTTATTGTTTGGATTGTTGGATCTAAAGAAAAAACTCAATAAATATAACCAATCAGCCACATATACCGGAAACCCTGCGGTAAGTTTTAGTGAAAAGCAAAAGAAACAAATTCAGGAATTAACTCAAACGGCAAAGGAGAAATGGAAAACGACACGAAATAAGAAAAAAAGGATTTTGACCCATTGAATGAAGAAGATGCGAATAAAAGAGATTTAAGAAGCACCAATAAAACCCGAAGAAATTTAAAGTTTGAGGAAGAAAAAGAGAGCCGAGAAAAAGAGCAAAAAAAATTCAAAAAAAGACTGTATTATTCATTGTTTTTAACCGCAATAAAAAGGAAATCGACAACAGATGCAGAAAAATACCTAAAAAGAATAGATTTATCGACCATTCAGGATAAAAATGCGACAGGTTTACTTATACATCATTATCGAAAACAAAAGCAGTACAAAGAATTAGTGAACTTTCAGAAAGATAAATATACCAAAGATCCCAATTTCTGGAATACCATTTCTTACGCCAACTCACTAAGACTTCAATCTAAAAAGGAAGATAAATCTAATTTATGTTCCAGGGCATTAGAACTTTATGAAAGTTTTAAAGACAATGAAGATCTTACCAATTATGAATACATTCAAGTTTACGGGGGTATATTAAACTGTTACCTTCAACAAAAAAAATACAAACTATTACAAGAAACAGTAATAGAAACAACAAGCAGATTCCCGCTATCATGTTTGACATTTACTCTTGTATATATAAAGAGTTGGATCAAAGAAAGAAGTATAACGAAGCGGAGGCTGCCTATAATTATTGTTGAATGGGACTGACTCAACAATCATTAATACCGATCCCATATACGTGCAATTACAGAAACTACATAATGTCATTACACAATCGACAGGAGAAAAAGATGAAGTACCCGGATACGGAATAAAGAAAGAAAGCTTGTTTAATATTTACTATGGAATGTACACGCTATATGATAAAAAGAACGACAATATCGCAAAACAAAACATATTGAATAATATAATACGCATAGAGCCGGAAAATAAATTTGTCAAAAAGCGCCAAAATTTAACATAAAATCAAATAAAATCACTTCCGATTTAAAAGTGAAATATATCTTCAAAAAGCATCAACCCGATCGCGATATAAAATAAATCAACACTGTAAGTAGTAAAAAATCAAATAACAAGAAACTATGAATCTCTCCAATAAGATCATCTTCCTGTTTTATATATCTATCCTTTTATTTTGCGTACAGCAACCATTAAACGGACAAATCAAAAATGTTTATATCAGCGAAATCATGTATGATTCTCCCCTTGATGAAGATAAAATCAGCTATCCATTAAAACATAACAATGGTGAATATCTTAAATTATACAACCCTACCGATAAAGACATTGACATGTCATCATGGGTACTGAAAGGAACGGGAGCAACCGAACAATATGTGTTTCCTTCGGGTACCAAAATAATGGCAAATGACATATTGTTGCTTGCTTATAAATCTGATATTAGTTTTGATTTTTATCAATTTTCAGGGTTGTCCAGTACGGTAAAGGTACTGTACCAGAAGGCCGTGATTTTAAATAACAGGGGAGAAAGCTTAAAATTATACAACTCATTGGGAAGTTTAGTTGACATAGTAAGCTATGGCGATAAAACGATAAATGGAGGTGATTTAAAAGCTCGAAACGGGATTGGAGACATTAAGTTCAACAACTTAAAATCATTAAAACGGACAAAAGTTTCTTATAAAAACGACAGTGTAATTTCAAACGGAATAAATGACCTTACTTATGGAAACGTTTCCCCATCCATTACCGGTAATGCAACAGAATACAACGCTACTCCGATAGTAGTAATCCCCGGAGTAAATAAGGATAACGAAAAAGATCCAATCATACCTTACAATACTATTCCGGAAAAACCCCAGCCTATAACATGGTTTCAAACGGTTCCGGTAACAGCAAGTGATCCGGAAGGTAAATATATGTGGCGCGACATTACAGGAAATAATGCCCAACTTCGACAATATGACACTTCGAACATCAATAATGGCTCCGAGTATATAACCGCAAGAGCCAATATCATGCATTTTAATTTTCATCCGGCTTTAAATTTGTCAATAGATAAAGCGATAAAGGAAATCCTTATTAATAAAAGTAATTTGAGTCAGGCTACTATTATTGGAATTTGGCAACCCAAAGAGATCAGTTTATCAGAAAACCAATTCTTATATGCCTTGAATGGAAGAAAAAATGAAAGCGTTGTTTTTACAAAAGAAAATATAACCGAAAGCAACGAAAGCGGCAAATCCCCACTCACATACGGAACAAGCGACACCACTAAAAATTTAATGTACAGATCAGATAGTTGGGATGTTAGCTTGATAAAATATCATGAACAATCCTTGCGTATAGCATCATATTCAAGATCCAACCATCCGGAACATGCGTTGTGGGGAGAATCGCAACGCGCTGTCATATCTCTTGGCTGGAAATATAATTCAACGAGTATAAACAACACATCAACATTTGGGAGTAATGTGGTAAACCTGAAAGAATATGATGGTTATGTGCCAGAATTATTGATTTTTGATCGTATTCTTTCGCTGGTTGAACAGAAGAAAGTAGAAAGTTATCTGGCAATAAAATACGGAATAACCATGGACAAGCCATATATATCCGGAAATGGAGAATTGCTTTGGGATACCAAATCCAATATTGAATACCAAAACAGGGTAACCGGCTATGGGCATGACGATACTTTCGGGTTAAACCAGATAGTATCTACCACTTCATACGAAGAATCCCCTTATTTTAGTGAAACAAACGGAACTTATTATCAAAACAATATTAATAATCTTTCCACCGATAACCGGTTATTAGTAATAGGATGCCAGCCCGGAAACCAGCTTGGCAATGGAGAGTACGTACTGTACGGAGATAATAATAAAAGCTATTTGAATACCGCTCCTAATCCGTTGAAGCCTGATTTTGGAGGAATAGTGGAACGTAAATGGTTAGTATGTACCAATAAGCCCGAGCACGAAGAAAATCTGGATTGGACGATATACAATATAACAATAACAAATATAAATCAAAGCAAATATAAATATTATATTACAAAGCCAACTGTGAAAGCACTCAGTTATATGATTACAAAAGTTCCTTTAAAATCAACCAGCGGCTTTATCGGATGGACGGTCAGTAGTATAACGGGAACATTTACAGTAAAATTCGGGACAAACAATGGGATTCTCCTTGCCGGTAACAATGATTATGGATACAAAATAGCGAACGGATTGGTATATCCTGTAAAAAAAGGTGTAGCCGACGCGCAATCTTTTACCACATTATCCATGGGGCAAACTATCGGGGTTTACAAAGAAGGAAATAAAATGTATATGCGCGTTGATGGGGTGAGGAACTCATCATCTGAAATAACAATGCTCACGCAAGACTCATTGGTTTACGGTTCGGTGAATATGGCGGGATCGCCTGATATTTCGATGAATAACTTACGCCACGGCGGGTTTGTAAATTCAGGAAACCGAATAGAATTATCTTACGATAGCCAACGAGCATCGGAGTTGGCCACTTATGCTGATGGAAAATGCTGCCTGATCATAGACCGAAGCGGTACCGGTAATTTTGACGGATCGATTGACCGGTATGTTTCGGATGAATATGATGCTACCCGTAGGAAGATAATATTCAACAATGTATTCTGGGATACCGATGGAAACGGAAAAGATGTGTTTACATTTGGTTATTTAAATAACGAGACACCTCCGAAAACAGTAAAAAAACCACAGACACCAACGATGATACTGAGAGCGACCCGGTGTTGGCAATATATTATAAAGATATACACGATATGTCGGCCATCACCGTAAAAGTATTATTGAGAAAGCCATCACCTGCCACCATATTGGTTTATGACATGACAGGAAAGAGAATATATCATCAGGTATTACCCGCGAGCTCTGAAATACAAACAGCGGATATTGACATTCCAATATCCGGACTTTATGTAGTAAAAATTATCACCAACGACACAGAGTACGAGCAAAAAGTAGTTATAAATAAAAAGTAAAACCCTACTCCTTAAAATTAATTATTAACGAAACGCCACAATGATAAACAATAGAAAGCCCTTTATTATCACATTAACTGTGCTATTTATCATTCTTGGTTTTTATATTTACAGGTGCTACAAAACAA
>Ga0268359_13252_pt1 | contig 12165 bp, 12 predicted proteins | sample BioMet11_FD_194416 | JGI IMG/M metagenome (GOLD analysis project Ga0268359, IMG submission 194416) | Sewage microbial communities from Oakland, California, United States - Biofuel 11 (PacBio Assembly) | ecosystem: Engineered > Wastewater > Sewage > Unclassified | place: USA: California | collected...
TTTAAAGAATCAGCGTCATTGATCTTGGCAACTTTAAAGACATGTTCCAGCTGATCTTTTTCATTACGGTAAGGTACAGTTGTTTCCTGCGGTGCTATTTCAGTAATGTTGATGGCTCTGCCTGTTCCATAAAGAACACGGTAGGAGACAGCAGAACGGGCACCGCTGTAGGAATTATCTACTTCAGCTAATGAATGACAGACAGGACCGACACCGACAGTAACGACTGCTTTGCATACAGTCTTTGCCAAACGGCATAGAGCATCACAGTCATCGGTCAGTTTCTTGACCTGCTGTTCATCCTTCAGCTGGGCAAGGATGACAGTGTTTCCTAAATTGGAAAAGAATTTGCATCCCACTGCTGATTAAATCTTTCTTCTGCCAGCTTACGGACAGATACACCGAGCAGCATTGGTGAAATACCGTCCGGAAGATGTTTGCTTGATGAGTGAATGACGGCAGCACAGTAGTAAGGACCGTGCAGGTCGATCTGATAGTCCTGAATGCTTTTTTCGATATCTGCATCATCAATTTTTCCTTCCACTAAGGAAGAGAAGAAGTTCTCCTGCAGCACCGGCAGACTTTCTTGATAATACGTCTCAAGAAGTTTTGCATTCTGCTTAGGCTTCCAGTTCTTTATCAAGAGAGTTCTTGATCTTCTGGAAGATTGATTTCAGTTCTTCTGCATCCACCGGCTTCAGGATATATTCTTCTGCCTGGACATGGATTGCTTCCTTGACATATTCAAACTCGTCAATCCTGAGAAAAATACAATCCGGATATTTGGATATAGATCCTTCAGATCTCTGCTCAGCTCCAATCCCATCCATATACGGCATCTTGATATCTGTCAGAACGACATCCGGCTGTGCTTCTTCTGCACGGTCAAGTGCATCCAGTCCGTTCGCCGCATATACAGGTACAGCCAAAGCCCATGCTCTGCCAGTCCTATTTTTTGAATGATGGCATTGGCAACATCCTGCTCATCATCCACAATTAATACAGAATAATCACTCATTTTTTCCTCACAGCTTTCCCAGAAGTCACATCAAGATTTAGATGTCATGATTGATCCGGCCTTTGACCATTATTGTACAGTAATCTTTTGATATTTGACAGTCAAGCACAGCATCAATTCAGCATGTCAGAATAGACATCATTTATATGCAAATATGAACTTTCTGCTAATGAAAATTGCATGAAAATAAGTGAAAGAATGTAAAAAAATTGGAACTGGATTTTCTGATAAAGAAAAAAACTTTGAGGATTCTTCAAATTTCTTTGAAAGCGCTTTATTTTCATTGAAAAAATGTGCAATTTCATTTTTTGAATGCTAGTATGGAAATATCAGAAAGCGCTTACGAAAACGTAAGTGTGGGAGGAAAGAAAATTGATATGAAGAAGTTGTTACCTTTATTGACTGCCTCTGCAGTAGCCTTCTCTTTAGTAGGCTGCGCGGGCTCATCATCATCTAGTACTGCTACAAGTGCTAGCACAACTGGTTCAACCGCAAGCAACGCTGACAAGCCACTCGTTTGGTTCAATCGTCAGCCATCCAACAGTTCAACAGGTGAACTGGACAAGACTGCATTGAACTTCAACGATAAGACATATTATGTCGGTTTCGATGCTAAGCAGGGTGCTGAACTGCAGGGCAAGATGATCGCTGATTACATCAACGCTAACATTTCCAAGATCGACCGCAACGGCGATGGCATCATCGGATATGTTCTGGCTATTGGTGATATCGGACACAATGACTCAATCGCTCGTACAAGAGGCGTACGTAATGCCCTTGGTACAGCTGTTAAGGGTTCTGACGGAAATGCTGACTATCAGCCAGTCGGAACAAACACAGATGGTTCTTCTAAGGATGTCCAGGATGGTACAATTGGAAGTCTGAAGGTTCGTGAGCTGGCTTCTCAGGAAATGAAGAACTCTGCTGGTGCTACATGGGATGCAGCTACAGCAGGTAACGCAATCGGCACATGGTCTTCATCATTCGGTGATCAGATTGATGTCGTAATCTCCAATAACGATGGCATGGGCATGTCAATGTTCACAGCTTGGTCAAAGGATAAGAAGGTTCCTACATTCGGTTACGATGCAAACAGCGATGCTGTTGCAGCTATTGCTGAAGGTTATTCCGGAACAATTTCACAGCACGCTGATGTTCAGGCTTATCTGACACTCAGAGTTCTGAGAAACTCCCTTGATGGTGTTGATGTCATGACAGGTATCTCCACAAAGGATGATGCTGGAAACGTTCTGACAGATTCTGATTACAAGTATGTCGCTGATGAGCGTTCATTCTATGCTTTGAACCTAGCTGTTACAGCTGACAACTATAAAGACTTCATGGATTCCACAGTAGCTTACAAGCCAGTAGCTAATCAGCTGGATTCTGCAAAGCATGCTTCCAAGAAGGTATGGCTCGATACATATAACAGTGCTGATAACTTCCTTGGTTCAACATATGTTCCACTGCTCCAGAAGTATGACAAGTTACTGAACCTCAATGTTGAATACATTGCTGGTGATGGCCAGACAGAGTCCAATATCACTAACCGTCTCGGCAACCCAAGCGAATATGATGCATACGCTATCAACATGGTCAAGACAGATAACGCTGCTTCATACACAGCTCTTCTGAAGTAATTCAAGATAATTAAATGTATTGATTTATCAGGGGGGATTAACTTCCCTCCTGATAATTTTTATAAGTAGAGCAGTTTCATATATTCTGCCCAGCTAAAGGGGAATTATAAATGACAGAAAAGAATGAAGATATTATTCTGACGATCCGTGGAATGTCCAAGTCCTTTGGACGTAACAGAGTTCTGGATCACATCAACCTTGATGTGAAGCGCGGAACTGTCATGGGTCTGATGGGAGAGAACGGCGCCGGCAAGTCCACGATGATGAAATGCCTCTTTGGTATTTATCATAAGGATGAAGGCGAAATCACACTGGACGGGCATCCCGTCAATTTTTCAGGTCCTAAAGATGCCTTGGAAAATGGCGTCGCAATGGTCCATCAGGAATTGAACCAGTGCCTTGACCGGAGTGTTATAGACAACCTATTCTTAGGACGCTATCCAACGACTTCAACAGGTGTCATTGATGAAGCACGTATGAAAGCAGAAGCGGCCGCATTATTCAGAAGCCTTGATATGACTGTCAATCTGACACAGCCGATGCGTAAAATGTCAGTATCTGCACGTCAGATGGTCGAGATTGCCAAGGCAATTTCGTATCATTCCAAAATCATTGTTCTCGATGAACCAACGTCGTCATTGACGGAACCAGAAGTAAAAAAGCTGTTCAAGATGATGAGAAACTTGACCGCACAGGGAATTTCTCTGATCTATATCTCGCATAAGATGGATGAAGTATTCGAAATCTGCGATGAGGTATCCGTACTTCGTGATGGTCAGCTTGTCTTGACGAAGGATGTAAAGTCAACAAATCTGGATGAACTGATTGCCGCCATGGTAGGACGTTCACTGGACAACCGTTTCCCGCCGGTCGATAATACACCGGGGAAACCGATTCTATCAATTCAGCATCTTTCCACCAAGTTCAAGCCATATCTCCAGGATGTCAGCTTCGATGTCAAGGAAGGTGAGATCTTCGGACTGTATGGTCTGGTAGGTGCAGGACGTACAGAACTGCTGGAGACAATCTTCGGCGTTCGTACAAGAGCTGCCGGCCGTGTCTACTATGATGGAAAACTGATGAACTTCAACAGTTCTAAAGATGCTATGGAACATGGCTTTGCAATGATTACTGAAGAGCGTAAGGCAAACGGATTATTCCTGAAGGGAAACCTCGTTTTCAATACAACTCTTACGAACTTGAACCATTATAAGAATGGTGTCGCACTGTCAGATGATAAGATGCACCGTGCAACAGATAAGGAAATCAAGATCATGCATACAAAGTGCATGGGTGCAGATGATATGATCTCCTCACTGTCCGGCGGCAACCAGCAGAAAGTCATCTTCGGCAAATGGCTGGAACGTGATCCTGCAGTATTCATGATGGATGAGCCGACCAGAGGTATTGATGTCGGTGCAAAATATGAAATTTATGAACTGATCATTCAGATGGCAAAACAGGGGAAGACAATCATTGTTGTATCCTCTGAAATGCCGGAGATCTTAGGTATTACAAATCGTATCGGTGTTATGTCAACGGACATCTTGCCGGCATCGTCAATACCAAGGACACGAATCAGGAAGAGCTGCTAAGGCTCAGTGCCAAGTACATGTAATCAAGGAGGAAAGGAATATGAGTCTAAATAACAGACAGTAGATCAGTCGAAAGTTTTGACTGAAGATCAGGAAGCAGAACTTCTGACGCCGATTGATGAACACATCGGTGTGATCCAGAAAAAGATTGATGCTCTGCGCGCTGACGGCGAAGAGAAGATTGTTACATTGAAGAACCAGATCATGCTGGCGAAGGAAAATAAAGCGCTGACATCTGGCGAACGTCAGAATATCATTTCTACAGCAGAAGCAGAACTTGTTGAAGCAAAAAAAGTAGAAGCTGCTAACAAATCACAGGTCGATGCTTTAATTGCTGAAGGTGAAAAGTATTTAAAAGAGCATTATGGTCCTGACTATGATGATAAACTCAGGGAAAGCTGTACAGCTGAAAGGGAAATTGCTTCCGCAAACTACAGCAAGAAAGTTGCTGATCTTGCCAAAGAGCATGAAGACAACCTTGCTAAGCTGAACAACGGCGATCCTAACTACAAACAGGAAGTCAAGGATGAGAATTACGTCTATAAGAACAAGAAGTTTGATGCCAAGATGGGTTATGACAAAGAACTCCAGGGAATTAAAGACCGCAAACATGAAGCATTCACGCATGAATATCATTTGATTGACCTGCTGCGCAGATCACACTTCACATATGCAGAACGCAGAGCACAGAGCCGTGAAGCATACAACTATTCTTTCAACAGAAAACAGTTCCTGCTCCGCAACGGCTTGTATATCGTTATTCTGCTCGTCTTCGTTATGCTGTGTATCCTTACACCAATCATCAAGCATACTTCACTGCTGACGATAAACAACATCATGAACATCATGCAGCAGGCTGCACCTCGTACCTTCCTGGCATTAGGTGTTGCAGGCTTGATCATGCTGACAGGTACTGACCTTTCAATCGGCCGTATCACAGGTATGAACATGGTCATCGCGACTGTCATCATGCACAATGGAATCAATACAGGTACTGTATTTGGCAATATCATTGATATGACTTCAGTACCTCCATTTGCCAGAGCACTGCTTGCACTGCTCCTCTGCATCATGTTCTCTGTATTATTTACTTCTATCGCTGGTTTCTTCACCGCAAGATTCAAGATTCATCCATTCGTATCCACAATGTCCAACATGCTGATCATCTTCGGCTTAGTCACATATGGTACAAAGGGTGTATCTTTCGGTGCAATTGACAACTCTATCCCTAACATGATCATTCCTAAGATTGGAGCCTTCCCAACAATTATTCTCTGGGCGATTGCAGCAATTGCAATTGTATGGTTCATCTGGAATAAGACACGTTTCGGCAAGTATCTGTATGCTGTAGGCGGCAACCCAGAAGCAGCAGCTGTTTCCGGTATCTCCGTCTTCAAGGTCACATTAAAGGCATTCGTCATCGCTGGTATCCTTTATGGTTTCGGTGCTTGGCTTGAGTGTCAGAGAATGGTCGGTTCTGGTTCTGCCGCTTATGGACAGGGCTGGGATATGGATGCAATCGCAGCCTGCGTCGTCGGTGGTGTTTCCTTTACAGGTGGTATTGGTAAGATCTCCGGTGTTGTTGTCGGTGTTCTGATCTTCACTGCATTGACATATTCGCTGACAATTCTTGGTATCGATACTAACTTACAGTTCGTCTTCGAAGGCATTATCATCATCGCAGCCGTAACACTTGACTCCCTCAAGTACGTTCAGAAGAAATAATCCTAAAACTGAAGTACAGTCAATCAAAACAAACCTCACTGCAGATCAATTCTCTGCGGTGAGGTTTTTTATTTTGAGATTGGATCTGTCTTTTTCTTATATTCTCTAGGTGAGCATCCATACATCTTCTTGAAGGCATCTTTGAAGTAGTTGCTGTCGGTGAAGCCGCACTGCAGAGCGATGTCGGTGATGGATGTGCTTGTTGAAAGAAGAATATTCTCGGCGTGATGCAGTCTGGTAAAAACAAGATATTCATGAAGGCCGATACCAGCCGTCTCATGGAACTTCGTTGAAAGATAGTTCGGCGTGAAGCCGGTGACAGCCGCGATATCTTTTGATGTGATGTGTTCTGCATAGTGATCAGAAATAAAGCGTGCTGCTTCAACAACCTCGCGGTCGTCTGTATGCAGGTCATTCACTTCATTAACATGCCGGCAGTATCTCTTGATGATCAGGAACAGTTCCTGCAACTGCACTTGAAGCGTTAAAGGGGTAGCTTCATCATTGAAGCGCATCTCTGTCAGCATGTTCTCCAGGTTAGTCTCCACTGCACTGCGGTTGGCATCAAGGACATGGAAGATCTGCAGTTTACTGTAACTGTGTGCAAAGTCAATCACACTGTCGGCAGCCTGCAGGTCTTCTTTCCGAAAGAAGACAGCAGTGCGCGTACAGGAAGTGACATATTTTGTATAGTGCAGCAGATGATAAGGGATAATGATCAGATCACCTTCATGGATGGTGTAGAGAGCGTCATTGATGAAGAAGCGGCAGATGCCGTGATTCAGGTAATACAGTTCATAGTAAGGATGGAAATGATGGGTGGACATGATAAAAGAGGGATCGCGTGTATTCTTTTCCGCATAGATTCGATTCAGCTGCTGGTCAGTTATTCTCATAGCTGTATTATATCGTAGAAAATCTGTATTATTACGTTAAAAGCAGATAAAATCTTTAGAAATAAACGAAATTATATTTAAAATGAATAGTATGTCAGAGAAACGGATTGAAGCACAATTGAGTGAAAAAGACTACAGGTTCAGGGACTTGTCACTGCATGGAAACATGTGGAAAGTCGTTCTGATGGTCTGTCTGCCGTTAGCTTTGTATCAAAGTCTGCAGCAGATCTTTTCCATCATGGATACAATGATGGCATCTCATATCAGTGCTTTGTCCGTTTCAGCAGTCGCATATCTGAATCAGCTGAATCAGATTCTTTCGGCGATTGGCAACGGCCTGGCTGTGGGCTCGGGAATCCTCATCAGCAGAGCGTATGGGACAGGGGACTATCAACTGGTCAAAAAACGTGTCAGCACGCTTTACGCCATTGCATTGACGTCTGGGATGGTCATTCTTGTCTGCATCCTGCCGATTGTCGGACCGTTTCTGAAGTTCTGCGGCACACCGGATGAATTGATCACGATTGGATCATCTTATTTTCGAGTGCAGCTGTTTGTCATCGTACTGACGTTCATGAATGCCGTCTATATTTCAGTGGAGCGTGCCCGCGGCAATACCAGGAAGCTTCTCTATCTGAATCTGTTTGTCATCATGACCAAACTGATATTGACAGCCGTCTTTGTCTACATTCTCAATGGAGACTTGGTCATGATTGCCTATGCAAGTCTGGCATCACAGGCTCTGATGTTCGGTTTGGCAATGTTATCAATCTTTGATATGAAGAATGCGTTCGCCTTCTCACCAAATGCGGTCACGCTGAAAGGGGATGTCACTGTTCCAATGATCCGTCAGTCGATTCCAGTCATGATTGAAAAAGCACTGTTTGCTTATGGCAAGACGATTGTCAATACAATGGCAGCAGTGTATGGCTCACTGATGGTTGGTGCACTTGGGGTATCCAACAATCTGGGCGGTATTACGACCAATCCGCAGGCAGGTTTTCAGGATGGCACCGCTGCTGTCATTTCACAGAATTATGGCGCTAAGAACTATGAACGTGTTCTGCAGGCATGTTATGTGTGTGCGGTGTACTGCATGGCAATCGGCTTTGTCATCTCCGGGATTGAATTGATCTATCTCAGGCAGCTGTCTGGACTGTTTGCCTCACAGGATGCTTCGTTTGCGGATCTGATTGGACAGGTTTATACATATGAAGCTTTAGGAGCGGTCCCTTTAGGTGCCAATTGTGCGGCTGCCGCCCTGCTTTACGGGCTTGGCAAGACGAAGCTGACTCTGTTCATCAATTTCTCACGTGTTTTTGTCTTCCGCATTCCTGTGCTGTGGTTCCTGCAGAACAATACATCAATTGGCTCAATGAGCTGTGGAATTGTCATGTTCATATCCAATACGGCGACGAGCATGCTTTCATTGATCATTGCCTGGGTTGTTATCCGCAGATTCAAAAAGCAGTATATGCCGAAAGAAAAAGCAGTCCATAAATGAACTGCTTTCTGCTGATTAACCTTTGCGGCCCATACCGCCGCCGGCACCGCCCATCATCTGAGTTGGCATTGTCGTAATCTGCTGTCCGTTGACAGTGACTGTACCGCCGTTGATTACACCAGTTGTATCATAATCGAATGAAGAAGTTGGTGCAGTCAGATTAATGGTGCCTCCATTGACTGTGATACTGCCGTTTGCATCAATTGCGTCTGTATCACCTGAACCAACAGTGATATTCAATGTTCCGTCATTGATGACAATCTGGACAGTTTCTGCTGTTGACTTAGCGGAAGCGTTCATGCCGTCATCTGAAGCACTGATAGTAATGTTGCCGCCGTTGATTTCAATATCAGTTGCCTCGATGCCTTCCATAGCAGTGATGTTGAATGTACCGCCGTCGATCTCACAGATTGTTGTTGCCTGAATGCCCTGCTTGGCAGCCTTGATGGTGAAATCGCCGCCTGGAGATATAGACATATCCTACAGTATCATCTTCGTTGTTCTCTGCATGGATGCCATCTTTGCTGGAAGTAATATTGAATGTTCCGCCTGCTATAGCAATGGAATCATTAGCCTGTAATGACTGACCTGTACTTGTGATGTTGTAAGTACTCCCGCCGGGTGACCTTTAGATCATCCTTGGAAGTGATGCCGTTATCGGTGGAAGAAATATTCAGGGTGCCTGTACCGTTGAGGGTGAGGTCGCTCTTGGAGAAGATGACTGCATCTGTATTTGTTGTGCCGTCAGCTGTGAATGTGCCGGTAACCTTCAATGTATTCGCACTGTCTGTTGTAGTGACAAATACTTTGTCTGCTGTCTTCACGTAGATGCATGGGGAATCTGTATTTGTAATGGATACTCCATCTAATACAATCTGTACCTTTGCGTCATCCGGTGCTTCGACGGTGATTGTGACATCCGTTGCGGTACCGGAAATGACATAGACACCTTCACTAGTAATTGAAACATCCTGACCGCTGGTGACGGTGATGTTGGTAGCACTGGATGTATCTGCTGTCTGTTCCAGATCTCTTGTTGAGAAGAGATCCGTAGTATCAATGACAGCATTAGCACTGGAGGTAACCGTTGTTGTTGTACCGGTTGTCTTTGTAGTTGTTGCTGGCAGTTGAAGCTGCTGTTGCGGCAGCAGCTGTGGATGTTGCGGCAGTTGTTGAACAACCCGCGAGTGCGATAGCAGCAGTTAATGCGGCGACCGCGAGACCTTTCTTGATAAATGACTGTTTTCATATAAGCAGCTCCTTTTCCTGTATTTTTGATACACAAGCAATATACCGGAGGTTTGTGAACAATATGAGAACGGTATTTGAAGAATTCAGAAAACTGTTTGTGTAGATTCAATTCAGGAAAAAGGAGACCGGAAAAATAGAACAGACGGTATAATATAGCTGAAGAGGTATGATTTATGGATATTGATTATTTATTGTGGCTGCAGGGGATCAGGCAGGCATTAGGTACTTACGCTGACCTGTTCTTTAATGTAATTTCTTTCCTTGGCATTGCGGCAGTTGGTGTGATTGCCTATGTCTACTGGTGCCGTGACAAGCAGAAGGGAAAATATCTGCTGGCATCTTCACGATTGGTTCGTCAATAAATTCAACATTGAAGGATACAATCTGTGCATACCGGCCTTGGAAGCGGGATGCCCGCATCATTCCAAGTTCAATGGCAATTTCTACGGCAGGAGGATATTCCTGTCCGAGCGGACATACGATCACAGCGGCAACAGTCTTCGGCGGCATCGCCTGGACAGACCGGAAAAAGAAAAAAGCTGAAATGGGCGATGATCATTCTCGTTCTGCTGATCGGCTTCTCAAGAAATTATTTAGGCGTTCATACACCGCAGGATGTAATAATTGCTTTAGCAGAAGGCATCATTGTACTGTTTGCTGTACAGAAGCTGTTCGACTGGTATCCAAAGAAAGAAAGAAATGATGCGGTGCTGCTGATCATCGGCCTTGCTGTGACAGCAGCGATGATTGTATATACTGTCATGAAGTCCTATCCAATGACATATGAGAATGGCGTCCTGCTGGTGGATCCATTTGACATGCAGGCGGATGCAATGAAGTCATACGGCATGCTGGCGGGTTCTCTGCTGGGCTGGTATTTTGAGAAGAAGTATGTGGCCTTTACTACAGAAAATCTTGATCACAAAAAGCAGATCATCCGTCTGATTGTTGGCCTTGTCATCACCGCTGTTTTATATTTCGGAGTCAGCTTTATTGCTAAAAAGACCGTTGACCTCAGAATTGCAAAGTTCCTGAGTGCCTGCTTTGCGGCATTTGGTGCTGTATATCTGGCGCCGTTAGTTTTCAAGAGAATAGAGAAGTGAGAATGCAGATTGAAGTCTGCATTTTCTTTTATGTATTTTGAGCCGCTTCCGTTATAATGATTCCATGAATGAAACTGTCAGCTTCTCTGAAATGATGAGAACAAAACAAAAACTGAGCCTCAAGGATAAGCTCACTGCAATCTATCATCTGAGCCTTCCAGGTACATTGGCACAGATCTCAGAGATATTGATGGAGTATATTGATGCTGCTATGGTAGGTTCCTTAGGTGCTTCCGCATCGGCTTCAGTCGGCCTGGTTGCTTCAACGACCTGGCTGTTTGGTGCATTCATCAATGCAACAGCGGCTGGTTTTTCGGTCCAGGTAGCACATGCGGTAGGGGCAGGAAATGAAGACAGATCAAAATCCATCTTCAAACAGTCTCTGCCAGCTTCTTTAGCTGTATCCATTCCGCTTGCATTAATTGGTATTCTTCTGTCATCCCATCTGCCGCAGTGGCTGGGTGCAGATCAGACAATCTGGCGTGATGCTTCAGATTACTTCTTATTCTTTGCGGTCTTTATTCCCGTCCGTCAGATCAATACTTTGTGCATGAGCATGCTGCAGTGCTCCGGCAATATGAAGACGCCAAGCATTCTGGCAGCTGCGATGTGCGGCCTGGATGTTGTCTATAACTATTTTCTGATCTTCCCGACCAGAGTGGTATCTTTCTTCGGTATGGAGTTGATTATGCCGGGGGCAGGTTTAGGAGTGCTGGGAGCGCAGCTTGGCACCTGCTTTGCAGTTGCGACTGTCATGGCATCATGCTGTATCATGCAGGCATGAAGGAAAAAGCATTATGTTTAAAAGGAAATACAGGGACTTGGATCCCGCAGAAGGATATTGTTTCCACTGCCGCAAAGATTGGCATTCCTATGGCCTTGGAACAGTCGGCGACAACAGGTGCGATGGTCGTCTCTACAAGAATTGTTGCGCCGCTGGGTACGGTTGCCATTGCGGCCAACAGCTTTGCTGTGACAGCGGAAAGCGTCTGCTATATGCCGGGCTTCGGCATTGCATCAGCCGCGACAACGATGATAGGACAGGCTGTTGGTGCCGGGCGGAAAGATCTGGCAAAATCCTTTGCCTGGCTGACGTGCGGTGTGGGTGTTGCGGTGCAGTCAATGCTGGGTGTAATGATGTGGTTCCTGTGTCCGTTTGTCTTTCAGTTTTTAACACCAGATCCTTCTGTACAACAGTTAGGTACGCAGGTCCTGCGGATTGAACTGTTCTCAGAACCGCTGTTTGCGGCATCGATTGTCGCAACAGGAGCGCTGCGCGGCGCGGGTGATACATTAGTTCCGGGTATCCTGAATCTGATCAGCATCTGGGGCGTACGCATTACCATTGCTTTCTTCCTGGCACAGAGTCTGGGCTTAGCCGGCGTGTGGATTGCGATGACAATCGAATTATGCTTCCGCGGTGTCTTGTTCAT
>Ga0268359_13136_pt1 | contig 12145 bp, 13 predicted proteins | sample BioMet11_FD_194416 | JGI IMG/M metagenome (GOLD analysis project Ga0268359, IMG submission 194416) | Sewage microbial communities from Oakland, California, United States - Biofuel 11 (PacBio Assembly) | ecosystem: Engineered > Wastewater > Sewage > Unclassified | place: USA: California | collected...
GAAAGTACAGAGGACTACATCACATTTCTCTGATATTGTTTGTCTTAGGATTTATCCTTACCGATACAAAGAAAAATTATACCGGCAATTGGGACATATATGTTAATGCTGCCATGTTCAATTACTTTGTGGGAATCATATATCTTAATATGTATGTATTGGTTCCTAAATTGTTATTCCGTGAGCGGGCGGCTTTGTATCTGTTTGCCATGGCAGGAGTTACACTAGGCACCTACTTCTTTTTTCTAAGTGTGGAATATTCTATATTAAGACCCTATGAATTAATTCACAGGCCATTCAATATTCCCGATATGATGGTTAATCTTTTAGGGTTTTGCTTTATTTTTACTGTGTTTATAGGTCCATCTACTTTTTTCAAGCTCCTTCAACAGTGGATGAGAGATACAAACCGGATTCATGAGTTGGAAAAGGCTACCATAGAATCGGAACTGGAACAGCTTAAGAAACAAGTTAATCCGCACTTCCTATTCAATACATTGAATAATGTGAATGTATTAACACAAACGGATCCCGAAAGAGCTTCGCAGGTACTCACCAGATTAAGTGATTTAATTCGCTTTCAGTTATATGATAGTGTGAAAGAGCAAATATTTCTGAATGCAGATATTCACTTTCTTACCGACTATCTGAACCTGGAAAAGATACGGAGAGACAATTTTGAATTCAGTATATCAACAAAAGGAGATATCGCCAATCAGCTTATTCCTCCTTTGTTATTTATTCCTTTTGTGGAGAATGCAGCTAAATATAGTTTAGATTCGGAAAATAAATCTTACATTTACCTCAGTTTTGAAGTAGAAAGAAGTATCTTATATTTTGTATGCATTAATTCAAAACCAGACAAGAAAATAAAACCGCAAAAGAGTGGTGGCCTGGGACTTGCTAATGTAAAAAGGCGTCTTGAATTAATTTACAATGAGAAATATACTCTTGATATAAAAGAAGATGAAAATACTTATCAAGTAAACTTGTGCTTGATTCTTTAAAATACGACTGACATGAATTGTATTGTGATTGATGACGAACCTCTGGCCAGAGAAGGAATGGGGCTTCTGGTCAAGAAGATAAAAGGTTTGAATTTATTAGCTAGTCTGAATAGTGCAAATGCTGCAGCTAAGTTTATGGATACAGAATCTGTAGATCTTGTTTTTCTCGATATTCAAATGCCCGGAACCAATGGTATAGAATTTGCCAAAACAATATCAGAGAATACACTTGTTATTTTCACAACAGCTTATGCAGAATATGCTTTAGACAGTTATGAAGTAGATGCCATCGATTATCTCTTGAAACCGGTTACTTTCAGTCGCTTTCAAAAAGCTGTTGATAAGGCTTTCTCATATCATGAAATGTTGCAATCCAAAGTAAACAGTCAAATAGAGTCTGTTGAAAAGGATTTTATTTTTGTAAAGTCGGAACGACGCATTTTTAAGATCTACTTTAAGGATATACGTTATATTGAAGGACTAAAAGACTACGTAGTGATTTATACTCAGGATGCGAAGATTATTACTGCAATCAACCTGAAGAATATCTATGAGCAGTTACCACAGAATATTTTTATCCGGGTAAGCAAGTCGTATATTGTGAATTTTGAGCATATTGATTCTCTGGATAATAATGATATTCTTATCGGCAACCAAAAGATACCTATTGGTAATAGTTTCCGGGATTATCTTTTCGATGAGTTTATTTCTAAAAATATTTTGAATAGTAAATAGTTACTTTACAATTATTTCAAAAAGCGCCTGCTCGGCTAGTTTGCTGAGCAGGCGCTTTAATATAATGAGAAATAAAGGATTACAATTTAATATCCCATATACCAGCACTCTTTTCCAGTTCTACCAATGCTGATGCATAATTAAATAATGTCTCATAATAAAGAGCTTGTACATCATCATAAGTACGTTGGGCATTGAGTACTTCAAGTAATGATACTTCCCCACGGTTATAACTGTATATTTTACCTTTCAGCACCTGATTGGCTTGTTCCAGCATTCCGTTTTCATAATGGCCTACTTGCTTAGTCAGCGATTCATATTGATGATACGCTTTTAATATTTCATTCTGCACCTGCAATACCGCCCCATCGTATTCGATAGCTGCTTGTTCCGTACGGCGTTTTGCTGCAAGAATTGCTCCTTTATTGAATCGTGAAAACTGCAATGGAATAGCTATTCCGGCTGTTATTCCCGAATATGCCGGAGCCGGTGCTTCTTCATTTTTAACCTGAGCATTATGGCTGACTTCGAGCGAGACATCTACATCCATATTTCTCTCCCTACGGGCTACTTTCAATGCACGGTTTGCCACATCTATATTCTGCATGGCGGCTGTAATGTCCGATCGGGAAACTGTTCCTTGCTTTATCAAGTCTGACAGATCAAAATCGTGACGAGGCAAGTGAAGCGATGCATCCGGACGAAACAGGAGCGTAGATTCTTTTGTTCCGGTATATATAGAAAGCGAAGCAAGAGCATTTTTCATCTCTGATTCCGACTGCAGCAGTTCGTTGTACATCATCCCTGCTTCCAGTTTGCTCTGAATAGCATCTATCTCCATAATCTTTCCTTTTGAAAGACGGATACTGTCCGATTGAGCCAGTTCATAAAGATTCTGGTATGCATTCTGCTTTACTTTGTATAGCTGATCTTGTTTCAATGCCTCAAGATAAGCAACTGTTGCGTCTGCCCTCAGGTTGCGCAAGTAATCGACCAGAAGTGCTTTCGAAAGGGCGCTCTCACTGCGTGCCAGTTCTACATTAGCGGTGCGTTTACCAAAAGTAACGGTTTGAGAAATGGATACGGAACCTCCGTACCCCATTTTCTTTTTGGCCTGTTCATTATTGAAGTAGTTGAAGCCTAATTGCGGATCATTTCTAACATTGGCAGCAATTGCTTCTGCTTCAGAGATACTGACATTTAATTTCTGAGCTGCATACTCCAGATTACCAGCGTTCACCTTATCCATATACTGAGTATAGGTAAGCGACTGAATGGCTATCTGTCCTTTTACTAGCGGACAAACCATATATATTAATGCAGATACAATAATGCATTTTCTTATACTTATTTTCATAATTTACTCCTGATTAGATTTGTAAATATCTTCCTGAGCTTGTTCCTCCTGCAGCCTTTCCTTTTCAAGTTTCAATTGATGATTCTCGATCATGAAATAGAGAGCCGGAAGCACATAAAGAGTTATGACTGTTGAGAACAGCAGTCCATATACAATTACCGTTGCTAGTGGACGCTGAACATCAGATCCGATTCCGGTGGAGAATGATGCCGGCAATAATCCTAGTACAGCAACAGTAGCTGTCATAAGTACAGGACGGAAACGGTGACGCGTACCCGAAATAACAGCATCGTAGAGGTCTTTTCCTTCTTTTCGAAGAGTGTTGATGTGCGATACCATGATTACTCCGTTCTGTATAGCTACTCCCACAAGGGCGATAAATCCTACAGCCGATGATACGTTCAACGTCATTCCACGAAGGTTCAGAGCGAGCATACCACCAAATAATGCCAATGGAATGACACTCATTTGCAATGCTGCCTGACGGAATTTTCCGAAAGCTCCGAACAGCAACAGAAGCATAATGCCTAATGCCAGTGGTATAACCACCGCCAGACGAGAATAAGCCCGTTGCTGATTCTCAAACTGTCCTCCCCATTTAATGTGAATGTTTTGTTTATTGTATTCCACATTTTTATCTATCTGCCTGTTTGCTTCTTGCAGAAAAGAAGTGAGGTCGACTCCCCGCAGATTAACACGTACGGTAAGGTGACGTTTGTTCATTTCACGGGTTATAGTACTTGCTCCGGTAGTAAGCTTTACCTGTGCCACCTGTGAAAGAGGTATCTTGACTCCCGCATCGGTAGTCAGCATAAGGCTTCCTATTTCTTCGGGGGTATTTCTGCTTTCTTCATTGAATCGGCAGGTTACATCGTATGATTTACTTCCTACAATATCTGGGAAATGGAAGTTCCGCCAATGGCCATTTCAATGAGGTCAGTCACATCAGATATGTTTAACCCATACTGTGCAATGCGATCTCTGTCTGCTATAATCTGCAATTGCGGTAGTGGAGGTTCTTCATCAATGGTTACATCCTCTGCTCCCTTGATGTTTTTAAGTGTTTTTTTCAACCTGTTCACACACCCGGCGTGTTTCACTCAGATTTTCGCCATATATTTTCACGGCAAGATCACTGTGCGCTCCTGCTACCTGATCCATCACCATATCAATAATTGGCTGAGAAAAGCCTACCGTGTAGCCTGGCATCTTTTTGATAGCTTCAGACATTTCATTGATCAGTTCAGCTTTAGTCTTTCCATTTTTCCATGTATCATAAGGTTTTAGTCCCACACTACATTCCACATGTGATAGAGAGAAAGCATCGGTTCCGGCATCGTCACGTCCCACCTGAGTCATCACGTAAGAAACTTCATCAAACTTCATAATTGTTTTCCTGAAATCCTCTGCCATCTGTTTAGATCGGTCAATGGAAATTCCCGGAGGAAACTGCATCTGTACCCAGATAGAGCCTTCGTCGAGTGGAGGAAGGAAATCTTTTCCTACTGTATAACTAAAAACTCCTGCCAATAGAAGAATTATTGCCAATGGAGCCAATACTCTCTTTGGTTTCTTTAATATGTTGACTGTTTGTTTATGATTATACATCCGACAGTTTTTCCAGCCATTTGTTTTTATAAATCTTGCTAGGTTTGCGATAAGCCATGAATGCCAGTCCCGGAATGAGGAAGAAAGAAACGGCCAATGCACCAAGTAATGCATATCCTACTGTATAGGCCATTGGTGTAAACAGCTTCTTTTCAATATGTTGGAATGTAAATAATGGCAGGTAGGCTGTGATAATGATCAGTGTTGAGAATAGAATAGGACGAGCCACTTCGAATGCTCTTCTCATGATTGATTCTTCCTGAAGTGGAGCAAGGGGATTGCTTTCCCTTTTCTTCAGAATGGTTTTCCATCATAACAATAGCACCGTCGACCAATATACCAAAGTCAATTGCTCCCAAAGAAAGCAGATTGGCAGGAATCCCGGTTACGTGCATAAGGATAAAGGCTATCAGCAGGGATAGCGGAATGGTAAGAGCCACGAGCAGCGCCCCACGCCAATTACCCAGAAATATAATAAGAACAAGTACCACCAGAATCATACCTTCGAGCAATGTGTGGGAAACGGTATGCAATGTGGTATTCACCAGATTCGTTCGGTCAGAGAACGGATGTATTGTTACCCCCTTTGGGAAGGATGGAACTGTTAAGTTCATCTACAGCTTGATGAACATCTTTCAGTACAGTAGAAGGATTCTGGAAACGAAGCATCTGCACAATGCCCTCTACTCCCGTCTTCAAGATTTACCTTGTCGTCACAGAAGCCAAGAACTCCTTTGCGTTCCAGATTACCATATTTAAGCTTACCTACATCACTGAGGTATACTGGAACACCATTGTCCGATTTAAGAACAATCTGCCCCCAAGTCATTCAAGTCCTTTACCAGTCCTATACCACGGATTACATAGCTTAGATCGCCTCTGTTCAGAATACCTACCTCCCGCATTAACGTTATTTTTGTCTATCTTATCTTTTATGTCGGACAGGGAAATAATTGTATTGTTCCATCTTGTGAGGATTGACTTCAATTTGATATTGGGTAGTTATCCCTCCGAAATTACTGACATCTGCCACAACCCATAACCTGTTTCAATCTTGGAATGACTACCCATTTGTTCAGGTCGGTCAGTTCCCGCAGATCATGATTCTTACTTTCGAGCACATAACGGTAAATTTCACCGGTGGGCGAAGTCAGAGGATTTAGTCCGGGAACAGCATTGTAAGGCAGCTCCACGTCATTGATACGCTCCTGAACTCGCTGCCGTGCCCAATAATCGTCAACTCCATCTTCAAAAACAAGTATAATAGTCGATATCCCGAAAGAGTTCCGGCTTCGCATCACTGTCATTCCTGGCAGTCCGTTCAGGGCGCGTTCAATAGGAATGCTGATTTGCTGTTCTATCTCCTCAGCTGCTAGTCCGGGAACCTGTGTAACCACCTGAACGGTTACATCTGCAATATCCGGATAAGCGTCAATAGCCAGTTGTGTCCATGAATATATATCCGATAACGGCCACGAAGCAAAATGCAACAAGCATCAGTCCTCGCCGATGTATTGCCATATTGATTAACTTTCTCATACCGCTTATCGTGCATCATTTAAGTAGAAGGCTCCTTTTGTTACCAACATGCTCTCCGGCATTCAGGCCTGATAATATTACCAGTGTTTCACACCAGTGGCCGAAACTGTTGTTACTCTCCGCTTTACATACTTGCTATTCCCTATTGATACAAGAACATAATTATTATCTTCCCCTTGAAGAACAGCAGAGGAGTGGGATTAGAATTTTCGGGGGTAGGATTGTCGGTCAGCTTCACTGTGCCATACATACCAGGTTTCATCTGGCGCTTAACATTGCTGCATTCAATAAGCACTTCAACAGAACGTGTATCTTCATCCATCATATCGCTGATGTGATATATTTTTCCTTGTATAGCTTTACCTGGTAATGCTACAAGTGAGATATCAACATATGATAGGTTGCGTATAAGGTTTACATCTTTCTCTTTCACATGAGCCACAACCCATACTTTATCCAGATTGGCAATAATGGCAACCGGTTCTGCATCTTCTTTCAGATACTGTCCAAGCACGATATTGCTCTTTACCACTTCACCGGATATAGGCGAACGCACAACCAATGGGCGGCCAAGTGAAAGTTGAGCAGGATCAATGCGATAAACCTGTAAGGCAGCCTTTGCATTCTCGAAATCTTTTTTCTTTAGGTTCGTAGTTAAGTTCGGCTTCTTCTTTTCCTTTTCAACACCGACTTTATTTTTGGAGTAAGTCTTTCTCCCTTTTCAGACTTTTATAGGCCAATGCCATTTCCTGTTTTGTCTGGTAATACTCTTTGGTAGTTTCAAAGAATTCAGGGTGAACTGATTTCAAATATTGGACTTCCTGCTGCAACCTTTTGCCCTAGGCGTACAAGTGATTTGGTTATTCTTCCAGCAAATGGCGAAGCTATTTCTGCATAGTTCGTAGGAATGGCTTTTACCACTCCCGAAGTGGTGAACTTGGATAGTAAGTTTCCGGTTCGACAACATCTACTTTTTAATTTTGCTGCCAATGATGATTCTTTTGATACGGTTATAGTGTCTCCCTGAACTGTAAATTCACGACTTTCCTTTGCATCTTCTTTTTGTTTACATGAAGATACAGATGTTGCTATCAGCAACAGATATAAATATTTTCTCATAAGTGTTTATTGGCTTAAATAATTGATTAGTTATTCCTGATAACTTTTACAGATATCTTTCAAATATTAAGCAATAAAAGGGGGAGCACGTAATAGATTTGAAGTGAGACTTACATGTGCGAATGAAATATTCGTCGATGAATGAAGTACACGAAAATAATAATCTTATAAGACTTAAAAGAAAAAGCAGCATAAGCAGTAAACAGAATAACCGATAACAGGTGAATAGTCTCGAAACTCTACCTGCGAGTGAGTATGCCCAGTTTTATAAGGATGTGAGTGAGTAATAAGCCCCTCAGAACTTTCGTGAGAGTGGAAAAAGAGTGTTGTTCCTCCGTAATAGCTAACGAAAAGAGCTATCAGCAGTATTTTTGATATATTTAGAAGCCTCTGTTTCACAAAAAATCTCTGTTTTGGGTGCAAAGATAAATATTTATTTAATTTGTGTATCTATATTTCACTTAAATACAAAGGCTATAAAGATGTTTTCAAAAAATCTTTTAAATTCAACAATAATATAATAGAGATTAAAATGCTATCTTTGTTCATTATCTAAAACACTAAATAAATGAATAAAGAATTAGATCTTTCAGTTAGTTGCTATGGTGCTGTGAAAGATTTGCGCTATGACGTTTGCTATTCTTCCATGGGGAGCAACAGAACCTCATAATTACCATTTGCCTTACCTCACTGATTGCATTGCTCCAAGAATGATAGCTGTAAAAGCTGCAGCTTTGGCCTTAAAGGAAAACGGTGTTCGCTGCATGGTAATGCCACCAATATCGTTGGGGTCACAAAATCCGGGTCAGAAGGAATTAAGCTTTTGCATTCATGCTCGCTACGAAACTCAATTTGCCATTTAAAAGATGTAGTTGATTCTTTGCATACTCAGGGCATTAGAAACTAATAATCTTTAGTGGACACGGAGGTAATAATTTTAAGAATATGATCCGTGATTTGGCTTTTGAATATCCCGATTTTCTGATTATACAATCAGATTGGTACGCCATTTTACCATGCAAAGGTTACTTCGAAGCAGAGATAGACGATCATGCCGGAGAGCAGGAAACATCTGTAATGATGTATCTGAAGCCAGAACTTGTTGATCTGAATATGGCAGGTGATGGAGACTATCAGCCATTTGCAATTTCTTCATTGAACAAGAAAGTTGGTTGGACACCAAGGCATTGGAATCGTGCAACAAAAGATACCGGTGTGGGTGATCCACGAAAAGCTACCGCAGAAAAAGGAGAAAGATACCTAAATGATCTTATACCAATCGTTGCAAAATTATTTGCAGAAGTAGGAAAAGAAGAACTCTATTAAATATAAATTAAACAATATCTGATATGCAATTGCAAACAACAAGTTATACTTATTACAGGAGCTTCTTCTGGTTTTGGAAAAATAAGTGCACAAATGCTGGCTGAACGTGGACATATTGTCTATGGAACAAGCCGAAAAACAAACTGAAAGTTCGGGAAAAGTAACAATGCTTGTTGTTGATGTAACAGATCCTTCTTCCATAGAACAAGCAGTTAATCAAATCTATTCGAAACATGGACGAATAGATGTACTTATTAACAATGCAGGAATGGGAATTGGAGGTGCCCTGGAATTAGCAACTAAAGAGGAAGTAGCCCTGCAAATGGATACAAATTTCTTTGGTGTAGTTAATATGTGCAAAGCAGTTCTTCCACTTATGCGTAAAGCTCAAAAAGGAAAAATTATAAATCTCAGTTCTATTGCGGGCATAATGGCTGTTCCCTATCAAGGCTTTTATTCTGCATCTAAATTTGCGATAGAAGGATATAGTGAGGCTTTAGCTCTGGAATTACATCCGTTTAACATCAAAATATGTTTGGTAGAACCCGGCGACTTTAAAACAGGATTCACTGCCAGTCGTAATATTTCTACTGCCACATTAAATGACAGTGATTATGGAGAAAGATTTGCCAAGGCATTAGCCCTGATTGAAAAAGCAGAGAATCAAGGAAGCAACCCTATATTATTGGGTAAGGCAATATGTAAGATTGTTGAAAAGAAAAAACCTTCTTTCCGCACATTGGTAGGTCCTTTGGAACAAATCTTATTTGCTCGTGTCAAAAGCTATTTACCTAATAAGGTTATTCAATTTATACTTCGTAGTTTTATGATATTAAATGATAATTTGCCATTTAAAACTTTATAGTATGAAACTTAAATATTTAATGCTTGTGCTTGGAATACTATCTGCTGAGTTTGCATTAGCAGGTTCGTTTGATACTGATACTTTTAAGACTAAAAGTAAAAAGGAGGTTATTATCACTTTTATTAAGCATGGCAGCCTTATGCTCACTTATAACAAGCATACCATTCAGGTAGACCCCGTATATGAATATGCCGATTATTCAAAGTTTCCTAAGGCCGATATTATCTTGATTACTCATGAACATGGAGATCATCTTGATGCTAAAGCCATTAATCTGTTGAGTAAAAAGGAAACAACTGTAATTCTAAATGCCTCCAGTCAGAAAAAACTTGGAAAAGGAACAATAATCAATAATGGTGATAAAAAGAGATCCTCGGCAATATAAAAGTTGAAGCAGTTCCTGCTTATAACACAACTCCGGGCAGAGAAATGTTTCATCCTCGCCATCGGGATAATGGCTATGTACTTACTATTGATGGATTACGCATCTATATTGCTGGTGATACGGAAGATATTCCAGAAATGAAGGAACTTAAAAATATTGATATAGCGTTTCTTCCTGTGAATCAACCTTACACAATGACTGTTGCTGAAGCTGTACATGCTGCAAAAATGTTCTTGCCGAAAGTTCTTTATCCTTATCATTTTGGTAATACAGATGTAAAAAGATAAAGGAAGAACTGAAAGGTACTTCTATTGATGTTCGACTTAGAAAGATGGAATAGACTGTAAATCGATATTCTTTATATAAAATATAGATAGCCTGGTATTTTAAGTAAAACCATTAGCTAAGAAGTATAATAATAAAAAAAATGCGGTACAGATTATCTCTATACCGCACTACATATTTATTGTTAAAATAGCATCTTATTCTTTCACAGGTGTTTGTTCAAGAGTAGCAATAAGAAAATCATAGAATTTCTTCACAGAAGGAATATAAACACATTCATCTGGTGAGTGAGGAGACTGCAGTGTTGGTCCGAAAGATATCATATCCAATCCTGGGATATTTGCACCAATAATACCACATTCCAAACCGGCATGAATAACTTTCACCTTTGCTTCTTCACCAAACTGTGATTTATATGAAACTTTCATTGCATGCAGAATAGGAGAATTCACATCCGGATCCCATCCTGAATAAGCACCAGACATCTCTACTTTGGCTCCTGCCATATTGAAACAGCATTCAATGCTTGTTGTAAGATATTCCTTCATTGAGTCGGAAGCACTTCTGGCAAGGATCTTCACCTCTCCCACTCCATCTGCAACCTTTACAATTGCAAGATTTGAAGATGTTTCTACTGTATCCGGAATAGAAGGGATGTTTCTCATTACACCATTCTGACAAGCAAAAATGGAATTGATAATATCATCTTGAATTTCTTCAGGAACAAGTCCTTTTGGCATATCTACTTTTTCGGCCTTGAAGCTGATCTTTTCTTCAAGTCCCGCATACTCTTCGTTATAAAGATTTTCACAATACTGTACAAGGTCAATCAGTTCTTCTTCGTTTTCTGCAGGGATTGTAACAACGACATGCGCTTCACGTGGAATTGCATTACGCATATTTCCACCTTCCCATGTAGCAAGTCTGGCTTCATAAGAAGCAACAGCTTCACGAAGAAAACGAACCATTAATTTATTGGCATTTGCACGTCCTTTATTTATTTCCAGGCCAGAGTGACCACCACGTAAACCTTTTAGGTTTATTTTGATAGCAATATCACCATCTTCTGGTTCTACCTCTTTGTATTGGAAAGTAGCAGTTACATCTTCGCCACCGGCACAACCAATGTAAAGTTCACCTTCTTCTTCTGAATCAAGATTCAAAAGGATTTCACCATTAATTGATTCCTTTTTCAAGCCAAAGGCTCCAAACATTCCAGTTTCTTCATCTACAGTAATCAATGCTTCGAGTGGACCATGTTTCAATGTATTATCCTCCAGTACAGCCATGATTGCAGCAACGCCCATTCCATTGTCCGCACCTAGTGTAGTTCCTTTTGCTTTTACCCAATCTCCATCTATATAAGTTTCAATAGGATCTTTCTCAAAATCGTGTACTGTATCGTTATTCTTCTGAGGAACCATATCCATGTGCGCTTGAAGAATAACACCTTTGCGATTTTCCATACCCGGGGTAGCCGGCTTTCTTATAATGACATTTCCAACCTCATCGGTAAACGATTCCAGATTTAAACTCTTTCCGAAGTTTAATAAAAATTCTGTAATAGGCTTCATAAATCCAGAAGGACGAGGCACTCTTGTTAATGAGTAGAAATTCTTCCATACTGCTTCGGGAGCCAATGATTGAATTGTTTTCATATAATTTTATTTTTTATTTGTGAACGGCAAAGCCGCTAATCCATATATTCCTAACAAAACTAATAATAAAGTTTGTATTCCATGCTTAATTAAAGCAAATATTCCTGCATTTGTAGGATCAACTCCATAAAGAACCATCATTGAAATTATTGCAAAGTGCCACGGACCTGCACCATTAGGGGTAGGAACAACTACTGCTACACTTCCAGCAGCAAATAACACCAATCCAGCCATAACACCTAAGTTCGAAGAAAAGTCGAA
>Ga0268359_12452_pt1 | contig 12140 bp, 14 predicted proteins | sample BioMet11_FD_194416 | JGI IMG/M metagenome (GOLD analysis project Ga0268359, IMG submission 194416) | Sewage microbial communities from Oakland, California, United States - Biofuel 11 (PacBio Assembly) | ecosystem: Engineered > Wastewater > Sewage > Unclassified | place: USA: California | collected...
TGTCGAGGTACAGCGGCATGAACGCAGCCTCGACGTCATCACGGGAGAAGCCAAGGCAGGTCTGCGTGAGGTCGTTGGTACCAAACGAGAAGAAGTCGGCGTGACGGGCGATGTCCTCGGACATGATGGCCGCGCGAGGGAGCTCGATCATGGTGCCGACGGGGATGTCAAGCTCGACGCCCTGCTCCTCGGAGACGGCCCTGACGTTCTCCTCGACGATGGCGCGCACGATCTCGATCTCGGCCTCGAAGCCGACGAGCGGGATCATGATCTCGGGCTTGGGATTAAAGCCCTGCTTGATGAGGTCAGCGGTGGCGCCAGCGATAGCCTTCACCTGCATGACGTTGAGTTCGGGGTAGACAAGTCCGAGACGGCAGCCACGAAGGCCGAGCATCGGGTTTGCCTCCTGGAAGGAGTCGAGCTTTGCCATGAGGGCACGCTTGGCAGTGACGTCCTTGCCGGCGGCCTCGTCCTTGCGCATCTCGACGTTGAAGCTCGCGCGGGTTGTCGAGGAACTCGTGCAGAGGGGGATCAAGGAGACGGACGATGACGGTCTTGCCGTCCATGGCCTTGAACATGCCAAGGAAATCGCCCTTCTGGGCGGCACCGAGCTTCTCGAGCGACTCGGCCTTGACGGCATCCTCCTCAGCGAGGATGAAGTTCTGGATGAGCTGCTTGCGCTCGCCCAGGAACATGTGCTCGGTACGATCGAGACCGGATGCCCTCGGCACCCTCGTTGGCGGAGAGCTGCGCATCATCGGGGTTGTCTGCGTTGGCACGAACGCCGATCACGCGACCGCGAGACTCATCGAGACGAATCTCGTCAGCCCATCCGAGGATGGTCTGGAGATCGCCGCCGAGCTCGGGACGGACGAGGGCGACCTCGCCCAGAATGACGTCACCGGTGGTGCCGTCAATGGAGATGACGTCACCCTCGTGAAGCACGACGTCGGTAACCGGCGATGGCGCAGGTCTTGTTGACGGCATCGATGGAAAGGGCGTCGACGCCACAGACGCAGGGAGCGCCCATGCCACGGGCGATGACGGCCGCGTGGGACGTCTTGCCGCCGTGGGACGTGAGGATGCCCTCGGCAGCCACCATGCCCTTGAGGTCATCAGGAGTCGTCTCCCAACGTACCAGGATTCAGGGCTTGCCGGCGTTCTGGAAGACCTCGGCGTCATCAGAGGAGAAGACGACACCACCGACGGCGGCACCAGGAGATGCGTTGAGGCCCTTGGCAAGGACCTCGTACTTTGCCGAGGTGTCGAACTGCGGGTGGAGAAGCTGGTCGAGCTGGTCGGGAGCAACGCGCATGACGGCCTGCCTCCTTGGTGATGCGACCTCCTCGTACATCTGGATGGCAACCTTGAGCGCGGAGAGCGCGGTGCGCTTGCCGACGCGGGTCTGCAGCATCCAGAGCTTGCCCTGCTCGATGGTGAACTCGAGGTCCATCATGTCGGCATAGTGATCCTCGAGGATCTCGAAGACGTGATAGAGCTCCTTGCCAGCCTCTTCGAGACCGGGGGTCTCGGGGAGCTCGGAGATGGGCGACGTGTTACGAATGCCCGCAACGACGTCCTCGCCCTGGGCGTTGACCAGGAAGTCACCGTAGCGCTCGTTGGTGCCATCGGCCGGGTTGCGCGTGAAGGCGACGCCGGTGGCGGATGTGTCACCCTTGTTGCCGAAGGCCATGACCTGGACGTTCACAGCGGTGCCGAGGTCATCGGGAATCTTGTTCTGCTTGCGATAGAGAATTGCCCTCTCCGTGTTCCAAGAACCAAAGACGGCCTGCTCGGCAAGACGGAGCTGAAGGATCGGGTCGGACGGGAAGACGGCCTTGCCACCCTCCTCGACCTCGGGATACTTCTCGACATCGACGTTGTCGCTGAAGATCTGCTTGAACCTGGCGACGAGGTCCTTGAGGTCATCCGCATCAAGGTCGGTATCGAGCTTTACGCCCTTCTCGGCCTTCTTGGCGTTGATGACGTCCTCGAAGAGCTGGCCGGGGACACCCATGACGACGTCCGAGAACATCTGGACGAAACGACGATAGGAATCGTAGGCAAAGCGGGGGTTGCCGGTCTGCTTGATGAGTCCCTGAACGGAGTCGTCGTTGAGACCGAGGTTAAGGGACGGTGTCCATCATTCCTGGCATGGAGAAGGGCGCACCAGAGCGAACGGAGACGAGCAGTGGGTCGTCCTTGTCGCCGAGCTTCTTGCCCATGCGCTCCTCGAGATCCTTGCGGTACTCGTCGATCTCGTCGAGGACGCCATCAGGCCAGACGTTGCCGGCGCTGGAGTAGGCGACGCAGGTCTGGCAACTGATCGAGAATCCTGGAGGAACGGGAAGGCCGATGTTGGCCATCTCCGCCAGGTTGGCACCCTTGCCACCGGTAACCCACTTGGCCTTGTCGACAGCTGCGTCCGCGACCTCGGTCACGTTGTTGCCATTGACATCCTTGCCAAAGCGGAAAACGTGCTTCTCTGCCATGTTGCTCCCTTGCAATTGAGTCCTGACACGTCAGCTGACGTGCACATACAACGAAAGCGCGATACCCATGGATTCCATACCCACGAGCAACTTCACATCATATCAATACCTCTTGGGAAACCCGTGGGGAAAATGCGTTTTTGGGGAGTTCCACAGGGGGTTTACGAAAAGAGGGGAAACTGTCACGCGGCAGCCTCCCCTCCTCGCACCTCTTTGGTAGCTCGAGCCGCCTAGTCGGACTCACGCTTGAACGTGGCACCGATGGCATGGCTCGGCTCCTCGCCCGTAAGTGTCGAGATGACCGTGACCGCTGGTCCGAGGAGGTCGATCGAGGGAATGCCACGGTGATCGAGCTCACGACGAATCTCGCGGCGCAGGATGCCATCGGCAAACGTGTGGAACACGGCGGTCGGACGATCGGCATCGAAGTTCTTGTCGAAGTAGTCACGAACGGCGTCTACGCTCGCGACGTTTGAGACGCGGACGATCTCCACCGAGCCATTGCCGAACTGAGCGGCGGCGGCCATGACGACGGCGTTCGCCGTTTCGCCACGCGAGTCGGAGAGAACGTAAATGATGGGGATGGCCTCTCCGAAGATGTCGTCATCCAAATCAAGATCAGTCATGTCAGGTGACCTCCCAGTTCCGGTTTCAAGAGCAGACGCATGCACCCGCGCGATTACTTCCTTTTCGAAAGTATACCAATGTCTGCCACGCCGACAAAAACTTCGGCAAAGCGATTGAGGAGCCGCAGGCGGTTCTCCCTAACCATAGTGTCCTCGTCCATGACCAGAACATCGTCAAAGAATCGGTCAATAGGCTCCCTCAGTTCGGCAAGTGCTTCGCAGGCGCCCTCGAAGTCCCCGGACGCAAGGGACGCGGACACCTTCCGCTCTCCCCGCTCGCACGCGTCGAGAAGCGCACGCTCGGCTTCGCCGAGAAGGGCCTCGTCGATTCCTACGCCGAGTTCGGGCTTGGCGAGGTGGGCGGCACGAGCATATGCGGTGGCGAGGTCCTCGAAGAGCTCGGGCTGGTCGGAACGGGCCTTGTCCAGAGCGGCTGCCCGTGCGAGGAACTCGCAGGGGTCGATGACCCCCACGGACGAGACGGCCTCGATGGCATCGGGCGCGATCCGCTCGTCTTTCGCGATGGTGGAGAGCCTGCCCTGGAAGAACCTCTCGACCTCGGTCTGAACGGCCGTCGCGTCAAAGCCCAGGCCCTGTCTGGCATACGAGGAGAGCGCGCAGGCGATGAGTGGCTTCAGCTGGACCTCGGGCAGGGTACGCAGCATGGCGATGACGCCGATGGCGGCACGGCGAACGGCGAAGGGATCGGAAGACCCGGTCGGGGGCTCGTCGATCACGAACATGCCACAGATGGTATCGAGCTTGTCGGCGAGGGCGACGGCCTTCCCCACGACATCCCGAGGCAGCTCGTCACCGGAGAAGCGTGGGCGATAGTGCTCGCGGATGGCGCGTGCGACTTCCTCGGGCTCACCCGCGGCGCTCGCGTAGTAGCCGCCCATCACCCCCTGCTGGTTGGTGAACTCCACGACGGCCTGGCTTACGAGGTCGGCCTTGGCAAGGTGTGCGGCGCGCGCGGCGGACGCGACGAGGTCCTCGCCGAGACCGGCCTCGCGGGCGACCACAGGGGCGAGCGCCTCCATGCGCGTGACCTTCTGGCGCATGGTGCCGAGTCGCTCCTGGAAGGTGACCTTGCCCAGTCTCTCGACGAAGTCGTCCATGGGTACCTTGAGGTCCTCCTCGTAGAAGAACTTCGCATCGTCGAGGCGCGCGCGGACCACGCGCTCGTTGCCATCGATCACGGTCGACGACACCTCGGGACTCGCGTTCGAGACCACGACGAACTCCCGGGTAAGCGCGCCGCGTGCGTCGTAGATCGGGAAGTAGCGCTGGTTGGAGAGCATGGACTCGCAGATGATCTCGTGCGGAACGCGCAGGAACTCCTCGTCAAAGACGCCCACGAGGACGGTGGGCCACTCGCAGAGGTTCACGACCTCGGCGTAGGTGCCCTTGGGGGTGTCGACGACGCATCCGGGCCGCTGGGCCTGGACCTTCTCGATGCCCGCGCGTATCGCCTTGTCGCGGCGGTCGGCGAGAAGGACGCCGGCGGCCTCGAGGGTTGCCTCGTAGTCGGCGGGGCAGGCGACGACGTGCTCGCCGGGACCAAGGACGCGGTGGCCACGCGTGGTGTTGGACGAGGTCACGTCAGCATAGGTCACGGGTACGACCTCGGAGCCGAGAAGCGAGCAGATCCAGCGAATCGGCCGCACGAAGCCCTGGTGCTCGCTGCCCCAGCGCTGCGAGCGGTAGTTGGGCCACTCGAGGTCTGCGATGGCACTCTCGGAAACCTGCGTGAGGATGGGCATGGCGGGTCTGGAGGCGATGCTCTTCTCGGCCCAGACGTACTCGCGTCCGTCAACGTCGTTCCTGCGAGCGAGCTCCGAGGGATCGACCCCGAACTTGCGCGCGAAGCCCTGGGCGGCCTTGGTGGGCGCGCCGTCCGGACCGAACGCGATCGCCACCGCAGGGCCCCGCTTGACCTCATGGACCTCCTCGGTGCTCATGGCGACACCCTCGACCATGACGACGAGCCGACGGGGGGTCTGGGACGAGCGTACCTCCCCATGGGCCAGCCCTGCTTCGTCGAGTCCCGTGCGAACAAGGTCGGCGATCTGCCTCGTCGCGTGAATGAGTGGTGCGGACGGCATCTCCTCGGTGCCGATCTCGAGCAGGAAGTCCTTCACGTCCGCCATCTAGGCCACCCCCTGTTCCCTTTGTGCGCCATCCGTCTTGGCTGCGACCTCCGTGAGATACGACTCGCAGCACAGCTTCGCCACGGTACGGACGCGCAGGATGTAGTTCGCACGCTCCGTGACGGAGATGGCTCCGCGCGAATCGAGCAGGTTAAACGCATGGCTGCACTTCATGACACAATCGTACGCGGGCAGCGGAAGCCTGCGCTCGAGGCACGCATGGCACTCGGCCTCATACTCGTCGAACTTCTCACGCATCATCTCGACGTTGGCGACCTCGAAGTTGTAGGTCGAGAACTCCCGCTCGTTCTCGAGGAAGACGTCCCCGTAGGTCATGGGGGTACCGTCGGGCAGATGGCTCCAGACGATGTCGTACACGGAGTTCTTAGCCTGGGCATACATGGCGATGCGCTCGAGGCCATAGGTGATCTCCACGGGCACGGGGTCGACCTCGATTCCGCCGACCTGCTGGAAGTACGTGAACTGGGTGACTTCCATGCCATCCATCCAGACCTCCCACCCGAGACCCCAGGCACCAAGCGTGGGGCTCTCCCAGTCATCCTCCACGAAACGGACGTCATGCCTGGCGGGATCGAGGCCGATGGCGGCGAGCGAGCCGAGGTAGAGGTCCTGGGAGTCGACCGGTGACGGCTTGATGACCACCTGGAACTGGTAGTAGTGCTGCATGCGGTTGGGGTTCTCGCCGTAGCGGCCGTCGGCAGGACGGCGGCAGGGCTGCGGGTAGCAGGTACGCCACGCGGCGGGGCCGAGCGAACGCAGGAGCGTGGCCGTGTGGAAGGTGCCGGCACCCACCTCGGAGTCATACGGCTGCATGACGGTGCAGCCCTTGTCCGCCCAGTAGTGCTGGAGCGTGAGTATCATGTCCTGAAATGTCAGCGGGGTATCGCCCATGTCCGTCCTTACCTCGAATCGTATCGTGCGCCCGTCGTGCTAGAGGGTCTGTGCATCGGAGAACGGCCAGAATATGAAGACCGCCTTTGACGTTATGTCATCAACGCGTATCGTGCCGAAGTAGCGCGAGTCGAGCGAGTTGGTCCTGTTGTCACCCATCACCCATACGGAACCCTCGGGGACGGTGTAGGGGTAGCTGATCTCGCTGCCAGAGAGTGAGTATGGGAGGGGGTCGGATGCCTTTCCGAGCGTATATGGCTCGTCGAGCGGCTCCCCGTCCACGTAGACCACGCCACCGACGAGGTCGACGGTCTGACCGCCCGTGGCGATGACGCGCTTGATGAGCGTGGAGCCCGACCCATCGGGGTTGTCGAAGGTCACGACGTCGCCTCGCTTGGGGCATCGAAGTGGTAGGTGATCTTCTCGCCCACCAGACGATCGCCCTCCTGGATCGTCTCGAGCATCGAGCCCGTGGGAACCTCGTAGACCTCGAAGACGAAGGTGCGCAGGACCATGGCCAGCCCAAGCGCGACTACGACCGTGATGGCAAACTCGGCAACCATGCCGAGGGGTCCACGGTGCTTCTCGTCTTCTTCCATGGTCATGCCCCTTCTCCTCCACGCGCCTCGTTACCCATCGACTCCACCCAAGCCCTCTCGTCATCCGAGAGTCCCGCATCCGAAAGGAGGTCGGGACGCCAGCGTACCGTACGCTCGATGGCATTTCTGCGTCGCCACCCGTCCACGGCCTGCATGGTCACCGGAGAGAAGCACGTCGGGCACGGTCATACCACGATACTCGGCAGGGACGCGTGTACTGCTCGTATTCGAGAAGACCATGGGAAAAAGACTCATCGAGGGCACTCATCTCATCGCCGAGGGCACCCGGGAGAAGCCTTACCACGGAGTCGATGACCACGAGCGTCGCAAGCTCGCCGCCGGTGAGCACGTAGTCGCCAAGCGAGAGGACCTCGTCGGCGAGACGGTAGCAGCCGCTCGTCCATGCCCTCGTAGCGACCGCACACAAATAGCACGCGCTCCTTGCGGGAGAGACGCTGCGCGCACGACTCGTCGTAGCGCGTGCCACAAGGAGAGAAGAAGACCACATACGGTCGAACCTCGCCACGCGCCGCGATGTCCTCGACTGCCTCGAAGATCGGAGCGGGCTTCATGAGCATGCCCTGCCCACCCCCAAACGGGGCGTCATCCACCGTGCGGTGACGATCGGTCGTCCAGTCGCGCAGGTCGTAGGCCTCGAAGTCGAGGATTCCGCGCTGCTGTGCGCGCCCCATGATCGAGGCGTCGAGATACGACGAGAAGACCCCTGGAAAGACGGAGAGTGCCTCGAACCTCATTTCTCCTCCTTGAGGCCCATCCCCGGGGGTACGGAGATGGTAATGGGCCCATTCTCGGGCACGCTTGTGACAACCGAGGGGACCACGGGCACGAGAACCTCGCCACGCGGGCCCGAGATGACCCAGACGTCGTTTGCGGGCCCGGTCATGACCTCGGCTATGGCCCCAAGATCCCCGAGCCCCTCGTCTCGCACCTCGCGACCTAAGAGGACCTCCGGGTCGTGGAGGGCGAGGTCTGCGGGCAGCTCGTCTACGAGGGCCAGCACCGACTTGCCGACGATGCCTTCGGCGTCCCCTATCGAGTCGACCCCGGAAAGCGAGACGAGCTGGCCGGACGAGCCACCTTCCGAGACGGACGTGACCATGTGCCAGCGATTGCCCTTGAGGGCGGGAGGCACGATCGCGACGCGCATCCCAACCCTCATAACCGACGGGAGGCCGTGGACGGGTACCGTCACGACCTCCCCTCTTCTCCCGTGTGGTTTCTCCACACGGGCTATGGCTCTGCAGAGCTCTCGCACCGACGTGACCTAGCCTACGACCTCGACCTCGACGGAGGTCCCGACCCTTTGGCCGAGCGCCCTCGCGAGCGTGCGGATTGCCTTGATGGTACGGCCCTTGCGACCGATCACCCTGCCGGCATCCTCCTCGGAACAGGTGACCTCGATGAGGGCACCCTCCTCGCCGTCGGTCACATCCAGAGAGACTGAATCCTCGTTGTCGACAAGACCGCAGACGATGTACTCGACAAGATCGGCGACCTTGTCGGAGGGCATATCCTTGGTCTCGGGCTCAAGCGCGCTGGTCTCCATGTGTTCGACCACGAGCTACTCGGCGGGCTCTTCGGCCTTTGCTGCAGCTGCAGCGGCCTTCGCGGCGGCCTTCTTGGAGAGCTTGACCTTCTTCTCGACGACCGGCGCACCATCGCGGGCGATGTCGATGAGATGAGAGACGGCATTGGTGGGCTGGGCACCCTTGGCCACCCACTCGTCAACCTTCTCGATGTCGATGTCGATGGTCTTGGGGTTGGTCAGCGGGTTGTAGCGGCCCGACCTCCTCGATGTAGCGACCATCGCGGGGCATGCGACCGTCAGCGACGACGACGCGATAGTACGGACGCTTCTTGGCACCGTGACGGGCCAGACGAATCTTGACTGCCAATGAAAAACTCCTCCATACGAGCGGTGCACGTGGTTAGTAGTCAGTGGCTGCACCGTCAGCCACAAAGCAACTTATGATTCTACGACTCTTTGCGAGATCACAAGATGCTATTTTTGTGAACACCACTGACCCGGGTGTTCATGCAGGTCCTCTAGTTAAGAGTTCTTTCAGTGCCATGGAATAGGATTCTTGGAAAGCATAAAACCGGATACGAGCACTTGGGGGAAGGGCACGTACATGAATATTTTAGTGGTTGAAGACGAGCGCAACCTTGCCGACGCGATCGTTCGCATCATGCAGGACGGAAGCTACAATGCCGAGGCCGTCTATGACGGCGTCTCGGGTCTCGCCAGCGCCAAGAGCGGTCTCTACGACGCCGTCATCCTCGACGTGATGCTCCCGGGCATGTCGGGGTTTGACATCGTCCACGAGCTCCGCACGGAGGGCATTGCCACGCCGGTCCTGCTCCTTACGGCCCGCACGGCAACGACGGACAAGGTCGAGGGTCTCGATGCCGGCGCGGACGACTACATGACCAAGCCCTTCGAGGCACCCGAGCTCCTCGCGCGCGTGCGCGCCCTCACGCGCCGCCATGGTGACGTGGTGATCGACGAGGTCAAGTTCGCGGACATTTCGCTCGACCTCGCCACTCACGACCTCTCCTGCGGCGAGAAGGAGGTGCACCTCTCCGGAAAGGAGTTCGAGGTCATGAGCATGCTGATGAGTTCGAACTCACGCGTCGTCTCCAAGCAGGACCTCCTCACCCGCGTATGGGGCGCCAGCTCGGAGGCGTCGGAGAACTCCGTGGAGGCGTACGTCTCCTTCCTTCGCAAGAAGCTCGCCCACATCGATTCTCGCGTGCAGGTCACGACGCTTCGCATGCTCGGCTACCGGCTGGAGATGTTCGACTAGGATTGCGTGCACAGACCACCCGCGTTCACGGGAGCGCATACCTTGTTCAAGAGACTTCGCATCCAGTTCGTCGTCATCACCCTCACGCTCGTAGGGGTGGTGATGGCTGCCACCTTGGGGGTGTCGTGCTACTCGAACTACTCGACGCAGTACTCGATCACGATGGAAGTCGCTTGAGAAGGGTCTCGGATCTGCTTCGGCGGGTACCTCGGACATACTGACGGACACAGACCTTGACGCGCCATCGGACTCAGGAAGCCATGGCTTCTCGGGGACGTTCACGCTCACGGTCACGGCGAGCGCGACCGGTGCCATCACCGGCAAGAGCGACTCTCCGATCTCCATCAGCGCAGAGGACCTTGCCACAATCGTGGACGAGGGCCGTGACGAGCTCCTCCAGCTCCGGACAAAACCCTGACTACCACCTCGCCTGGCTCAAGAGGCCCACCAACACGGGCTACCTCATCTCCATCGCAGACACCTCGTCCCGCGACAGCGCCCTCAACCGACAGCTCCTCATGAGCATCGGCATCTTCGTGGGTGCGCTTGCGGTTCTCTTCGTGATCGCCTGGTTTCTCTCCTCATGGATGCTCGAGCCGGTCAAGGATGCCTGGGAGCGTCAGCGTCGCTTCATCTCTGACGCCTCGCACGAGCTCAAGACGCCGCTCTCGGTGATTATCGCCAACACGGGGATCCTCCAGCGCGACCACGACATCCCCCGTCAGTCGATGCGCTGGATCGACAGCACCGCTGACGAGGCGGGTACCATGAAGAGCCTCGTCGAAGAGCTTCTCGTCCTCGCACGTACCGATGAGGCCGCCTCGGGAACCGCCCAAAGCGCCCTTGCCCGAGAGGATCTCGACCTGAGCGAGCTCGTTGACGAAAGCGTGCTGGAATTCGATGCGATCGCGTTCGAGCGAGGCTGCTCGATAGACACGGACATCGAGAAGGGCATACGCTTCAGTGCCGATAAGGACCAGCTCGGTCGCGCCGTACGCACCCTCGTGGACAACGCGTCGAAGTATGCGACCAAAGGCACGACGGTCATGGTCACGCTCGGCCACGCAGGGAAGCGAGCCAAGCTCACCGTCAACAACGCCGGCCCCCGCCATCAATCCCGAGGACCTCGGGCATCTCTTCGACCGCTTCTATCGTTCGGACAAGGCCCGTGCGAGGGAGACCGGCGGCTTCGGACTCGGCCTCGCCATCTGCAAGGGCATCATCGAGGCGCACGGGGGCGAGATTTCGGTCTCGAGCACCGAAAGGGACGGGACGACCTTTACCGTACTCCTATAATCGGGACATGGAGCCCATCTCACATACGACCGAAACGCCCCGCACTTCCCACATGGGAGGGTCCAGCCATCGGTCTTCTCGACCTCGACGCGTTCTTCGCCTCCGTCGAGCAGCTCGACCATCCCGAGTGGCGAGGCAGGCCCCTCATCGTGGGTGGCTCACCGGAGAGGCGGGGCGTGGTGTCCACAGCCTCGTACGAGGCGAGGAGGTACGGCGTCCACTCTGCCATGCCCTCATCGCAGGCAAGGAGGCTCTGCCCCGACGCCGTCTGGACCCAGGGCCACTTTGGTCGCTACCGCGAGATGAGCGAACGCGTGATGGCGGTACTCGACGCCGAGACCCCCCTTGTGGAACAGGTCTCCATCGACGAGGCGTTCTTCGACGTGACCCCAGGGCGCTACTCGCATGAGAGCCCCATCGGCATCTGCCGCCGTGTGCAGGCGGCAGTGGCAGGTCTCGGTGTGACGTGCTCGATCGGTATCGGCGTGAACAAGACCGTGGCCAAGATCGCCTCGGAACGCGAGAAGCCACGCGGGCTCACCGTGGTGTATCCGGGAACGGAGCAAGGCTTTCTCGCCCGCTGCCCACAGGCGTGATGAGCGGCATCGGAACCGTCACCGAGGGAAGGCTCTCCGAGATGGGCATCCATACGCTCGGCGAGCTATCGAGGGCCGACCCGACCCGGCTGCGAGGGTGTCTTTGGCGTGCGCGGGGCGCAGATGATCGAGCGAGCCGCGGGACGAGAGACGAGCCGCGGGCGCGAGGCGGTCGCGCGGGAAGACGCCAAGTCGGTCTCCAACGAGCGAACCTTCGAGACCGACCTCACCGACGAGAGGGAGATTCGCGCCGCGATCATGCACGTGGCGTCGCTCGCCGGCAGAAGGCTGCGCACGCGCGGACTCAGGGGCCAGACGGTGACCCTCAAGATCAAGTACGACGCGCTGTGCTCACGCACGGCGCAGCGAAGGCTTCCCTCTCCCTCGGACGATGAGCGCGTCTTTGGCACCATCGCCTGCGACCTCCTCTCCGAGCTATGGCGGGCAGGCCAGCCCGTAAGGCTTATCGGCGTCGGGATGAGCTGCTTCGGTGCGTCTGCACCAGAACAGATGTCACTCTTCGATGCGAGTGCAGGAGATGAGGGCACGGGCCTATCCCATGGGTCGAAGGCACTCGCGGAGATAACGGACAGACTCAAGGAGCGCTTTGGTGACGACATGGTGGGATATGGCCGAGACCT
>Ga0268359_10825_pt1 | contig 12126 bp, 6 predicted proteins | sample BioMet11_FD_194416 | JGI IMG/M metagenome (GOLD analysis project Ga0268359, IMG submission 194416) | Sewage microbial communities from Oakland, California, United States - Biofuel 11 (PacBio Assembly) | ecosystem: Engineered > Wastewater > Sewage > Unclassified | place: USA: California | collected...
ACAAGCTACAGTGGTGGTACTTATGATGCATTCGTAACCCAATTAAATCCTGATGGTTCAGGCCTTGTCTATTCTACGTATCTTGGGGGAACCAACACAGATCAGGGATATGGTATTGCAGTCGACAGTTCCGGAGATGCATATCTCGCTGGATATACAGACTCTATCAATTTTCCGACAACATCCGGCTCTTATCAGGGATCTTATGGTGGTCATAGTGACGTGTTTGTAACCAAATTGAATCCAGACGGTTCGAGCCTTGTGTATTCCACATATCTTGGTGGGAGTGGATCAGAGGATGGGTCTGATATTGCAGTGGATAGTTCAGGCAATGCATACGTCAGCGGATCTACATCATCCACCGATTTTCCGACTACCTCCGGTGCCTATCAACTAACCTATGGTGGTCATCCAATGGACGCATTTTTCAGCAAACTGAACCCTAGTGGATCTAACCTTATATTATTCCACATATCTAGGAGGAAATGGAGAAGAATATGGTCGTGGTATTGCAGTGGATAGTTTCAGGCAATGCATACGTCAGCGGATCTACAGAAGCCACCGATTTTCCGACAACAAACGATTCTTATCAGGGAGTTTCCGGTGGCGGAGTGGGATGCATTTTTCAGTAAACTCAACCCCGTTGGGAACAGTAAAGTTGATATGCTCTATTCTACGTACCTCGGCGGATCGGGTTCGGACTCTGGGTATGGAATTGCAGTAGATAGCTCAGGCAATGTGTATATATCTGGATCGGCAGGTTCCTCAGGTTTTCCTACAACAACCAATGCATACAGTACGATTTATGGTGGTGGCAGTAGTGACGCTATCGCTGCAAAATTCTCGGGACTTCCCGGAGCAACAACCCCGATTCTGACTGCAATAATATCACTCCCGCAACAACAACCCTTATGCCCGGTGATACACAGCAGTTCACCGCCACCGCAAAAGATGAAGACGGAAAAGAAATGACCGGCATAACCTTTACCTGGTCCAGCAGTAACGAGACTATAGGTATGGTGAACGCAACCGGCTTTTTCACGGCTCTGGCAGAAGGAACAACAACCATTACCGCTTCTGCTGAAGGTGTGAACGGGACTGCACAGGTGACTGTCAATGCCCCTCCAATACCACCTTCCGCCCCGGTTGCCAATTTCACAGCAACCCCGACTTCTGGCTCTGCTCCTCTCACTGTTAATTTCACGGATCAGTCAACAGGTAATGTTTCGTCTTATTCGTGGGACTTTAATAATGACGGCTCGGTCGACAGCACTGAGCAGAACCCCTCGTATACCTACACCTCAGACGGTACATACACTGTCAATCTCACAGTTTCCAATGCAAAAGGAAGCGATTTTGAGGTAAAGACAAATTATATAACTGTAACTGCAGCGGGAAAGACCTGGTACGTTGATGACAGTGGTGGAGCAGATTTCACCGATATACAATCTGCTATCAACAGCGCTTCTTCCGGGGATACTATCTATGTCAAGGCCGGGAATTACCTTGGTTTTTATGTAAATAAGCCAAACGTAAATATCATAGGAGAAAATGCTGATGTCGTAACAGTTGCACCCAATGCTCAAGGCCAATATGATGAAATTAGGCTTCCAGATGGTAATAATGCTACAGGGACTGTCCTTGAAGGAATGAACATAAGTGTACAAAATCCATACTTTGGTCAATTTGGTACAGCTTCTGATGTTACTATAAAAAATTGTACGTTTAATAAGGTTTTTAATCGCATTTATATGAAGGGAGACAGCTATATATTTGAAAATAATATTGTTTCAAATGGTAGTAGTTCTCAATCCATAGGTATAGACGCTACAGGCGCATCATATATAGTTAAAAATAATTATTTTAGCAATAATAATAATAGCTATGGTCTTCTTTACATTCGAAGTGCTTGTACAGGTTCAATTATTGATGGAAACGTTTTTACAAATTCAGATACGACTCGAAACCTTGTGTTGTCTGCCTCCGAATGTACTGTTTCTAATAATACCTTCATAGACAATACCAAATTAGGTCTCCGTATAACTGGCAGCAACAACACCATTACCCACAATACCTTCATCAGGAACAATGAAGCCATCCAGCTTTCTTCTGGAGAAAATAACAGGATTTATCTCAATAATTTTAATGATACAAAAGAAATCACTTATAATACAGCTCCTTCTGTCACTTACTGGTCCTCCTCAGCTCCTATCAAGTACACCTACTCCGGCAAAACCTACACCGGTTATATGGGCAACTACTGGTCTGACTACAACGGCACAGATGCTAATGGCGACGGAATTGGTGATACTCCCTATGTCCTGCCCGACAGCCTCGGAGCCGATAACTATCCCCTGATGCAGCCTTTTGAAAATTACTTTGGCGGAAGCAGCAGCCCTGCATCTCCGGTAGCAAACTTCACGGCTAACGTAACGAGTGGTGATTTCCCACTTACCGTCCAGTTCACGGATGAATCTACAAATACTCCTACATCCTGGTCATGGGACTTTGATAACGATGGAACTGTTGATAGCACCGAGCAGAACCCAATCTATACTTACACTGCGGCTGGTAACTATACAGTCAACCTCACTGTTGCAAATGCAGATGAGAGCGATTCTGAAGTAAAAACTGAGTACATTGTCGTAAGTGAGCCACTGCCTGAAGCTCCGGTTGCAAACTTCACAGCAACCCCGACTTCTGGCTCTGCTCCTCTTACTGTCAACTTTACGGACCAGTCAACAGGTAATATTTCGTCTTATTCGTGGGACTTTAATAACGACGGTACTGTGGACAGCACCGATCAGAATCCCTCGTATACCTACGCTTCAGCCGGTACATACACTGTCAACCTCACGGTCTCCAACGCAAAAGGGAGCGATTCTGAAGTAAAGACAAATTATATAACTGCAGCGGTTTCAGCAGATTCCGATTCTATTTATGTTGATGCCTCAGGGGGTGGAAATTTCACCACCATCCAGGACGCAATAAACGCTGCTTCGGCCGGAAGCACGATTATTGTAAGGGACGGAACCTATACCGAAAACATTGAAGTGAACAAATCGGTTACTATTGCTTCGGAGAATGGGACTTCAGCAGCAATCGTGAAGGCTGCAAGCGCAAGCACTGATGCCATTTCAATAACTGCTGACAATGTGACGATCAGTGGGCTTACTGTAACGGGAGCGACAGGAAGTGGAAAATGTGGCATCCTGGTGAAAAGTGTTGCTGACTGTAACCTTTCGGGCAATGTTGTCTCTGGAAACAATAGGGGCATCTCACTGTCTAAAGCGACGGATTCAATGCTTACCGGCAACACGATGTATAACAATACCTGGAACTTTGTAGTGGCTGGCTCAGATTCTTCCCAGTATACTCACAATATCGATACTACCAACCTCGTCGATGGAAAACCTATCTATTACTGGGTCGATGAGCATGATCGAGTGGCTCCGGAAGGTGCCGGATGTTTTGTAGCGGCAAAATGCACCAATATCACAGTAAGAGACCATGCATTCTCAGGGCAGTATTATGGTGTGCTCCTTGCTTATACACAAAATTCACTGGTTGAAAACGTCACAACTGAGAAATGCTATTATGGTATCAACATAGTTGGCTCAGGGAACAACAGAATTGAAAGATGCAATTTAACTTCCAATCAATATGGGATTCGTACATATACAATCAACACCACCATCTCCGGAAGCATTGTTAATGCCAACACATATGGGATTTCTCTATCCGGAGCTTCCAACAACACTATTTGGGATAATACAGTCAATGACAATAGTCAGTATGGCATATATGTTCGTGATGCGAGCAATGACAATCTCTTAGTTAACAACACGGTGAACCGCTCAGGGACAGGGGTATCCGTTCAGGAGAGCATAGGCAATACCATTGTCAACAACACCGCAAATGAAGGGAGTACGGGCTATTATATTATGAGGTCAGCAAACACCACGCTCATTAACAACACCGCCGAAAGGAACAATGATGGTATCTATATGCACGGTGATCCTTATGGATGGTCGGAAAACTGCCTGGTTTCAGGCAACACCGTGAAAAACAATACCAATTATGGGATTTTCGTCCGCGCTAGAAATAGCATTTTCGAAGAGAATATTGTCTCCGGTAGTACTAGCGGTTTTATCTCTTCAGGATTGCCGAGAACTACACAATCCGTGAGAACACTATCTTCAACAACCAGCAGGGAATCACAGTAGACTGGTACGTATCAGGCACATCATATGCCGGCCCCGGTAACGGCCACCAGGTTTACCTAAATTCGTTCTTCAACAATAGAGAGAACGTCGCTAGTCTTGCGTCCCACGCGACGACCATTGCCTGGAATGCAACCACATCAATTACTTACACCTATAATGGTACCGCCTATACAGGCTACCCGGGTAATTATTGGTCAGACTACAACGGTACCGACACTGACGGCGACGGGATCGGCAATAAACCCTATGCAATATCGGATGGCTTAGATAACGACACTGCCCCCTTGATGGCGCCTTTTGAAAACTATAAAATCGGTGGCGGTGGAGAATCTGGCGGCGACGCCCCTATGGCAAACTTCACGGCTGACGTAACGAGCGGCACCTCTCCGCTGATCGTCCAGTTCACTGATGAGTCCACGAATGCCCCTACCAGCTGGGCATGGACTTTCGGCGACGGCGGCACGAGCGATCAGCAGCACCCGAGACATGAGTACACCACGGCCGGGACCTATACGGTGACCCTGACGGCAACGAACAGCGCCGGCTCAGATGATGAGACCAAGACGGATTACATTCTGGTGAATGCAGCGACCTGCGGCCTCGCGAACTCGGCATGGCCGAAGTTCCAGATGGATAACCGCAACACCGGGCTGTCGCCGTATACCGGGCCACAAACAAATAATATAAGCTGGACCTACACTACTGAAAATTCTATATACGGTTCGCCAGTTATATCAGCAGACGGAACAATCTACATCGGAAGCAAGGACAATAAGCTCTATGCATTAAATCCTAATGGTACACTTAAATGGGGCTACACCACTGGAAGTTACATCAAAAGTAGTACACCCGCTATCGCAGCAGATGGAACAATCTACATCGGAAGTTTGGACAATAAACTCTATGCATTAAATCCTGACGGAACACTCAAATGGAACTACATAACCGGAGACGGAATAGAGAGTTCACCTTCAATAGGAACAGACGGAACAATTTACATCGGAAGTTTGGACAATAAACTCTATGCATTAAATCCTGACGGAACACTCAAATGGAACTACACAACCGGAGGCCAAGTATGGAGCACGCCAGCAATAGGAACAGACGGAACAATCTATGTTGGAGCAGCAAGTAAAGGAATAATATGTGCATTAAATCCTGACGGAACGCTCAAATGGAACTACACCATAGCTGCAGGAAGTTCGATAAAGGGTTCGCCGGCAATTGGAGCAGATGGAACTATCTACATTGGAGCCGGTGACGGAGGGATTTATGCAGTAAATCCTAACGGAACACTCAAATGGAGGCTCAACACAGGAACCGGGATACAAGGTACCCCTGCGATTGGAGCAGATGGAACTATCTACATCGGAAACCGCAATAAATTCTATGCAGTAAATCCTGATGGAACATCTAAATGGACCTACAGCACCGGTGTCATTTACGGTTCAGCAGTGATCGGTGCAGATGGAACCATTTACATCGGAAACGAAAAAAAGAACCTATATGCACTAAACCCTGACGGGACACTCAAATGGAGCTACACAACCGGCAGTACCATTTACGGTTCAGCAATGATAAGTGCAGACGGAACCCTTTACATTGGAAGTCAGGACAAGAAACTATACGCATTCAAGGACGTTACACAAGACGGTCTGACCACGATCGAGGTCTCCCCCGCGACGGTCGGCCTGACGGTAGGCGGGACGCAGCAGTTCAATGCCACCGCAAAGGACCAGAGCGGGAATGAGATGAGTGGCGTCTCCATCGCCTGGACTAGCGGCAACGAGACCGTCGGTACGGTGAACGCAGCGACCGGCCTCTTCACCGCCCTCACCGCCGGAACGACCACGGTGACGGCGTCCGCCGAAGGTGTGAACGGCACCGCCCAGGTGACGGTCACCGGTGGCTCCTCTGGCGGCGACGTCCCAGTCGCCGCCTTCTCGGGCACCCCGACGTCCGGCACGGCACCCATGACAGTCCAGTTCACTGATGCGTCGACCAACGCCCCTACCTCCTGGCTCTGGGACTTCGGTGACGGCGACAGCACGAATGCGACCGAGCAAAACCCGTTGCACACCTACGTTTCAGACGGTACATACACAGTAACTCTCAACGCTACAAACGCCTATGGCAGCGATGAAGAGATCAAAAATAGGTACATAACCGTAGCGCCCAAAAGCGACCTTACGGTTTCGGGCACTGTTATCATGCAGCCGGCGGGTACGGTCTTTGCCTATGAAGGGAATTATATCAAGATCAACACCATCAAGAACCTTGGCCCTGCCACCGCAACCAACATCTCGGTAGCGCTGTACGCAAGCGACGTATCCAACGGCACCGTGCCTGTTGCGACAACAACCATTGCCTCTCTGGCAAGCGGTGCGACCAATACCAGCACGCTCTACGACCCGACTGTCAGGACCTCGGCGGTTCTTGGCGGGACCGTGACCTATACCGCAACTGTCGACCCTGACAACCTGATTTCCGAAACTGACGAGACTAACAACAACAAGTCCAGTTCAGCCACCACAATCAAATACAACGGGTTCAAGGGCAAGCGGTATACCAACGGCAGCGACTTGAACACGAAGGAGATATATGACGGGCGGTACGGGCTTGTCTATTCTGCCGGCAATACCGAGTATAGCAGCAGCGCGAGCACAAAGTCGTTTTCCCTTCACGTCTTCCGATCTTCCTATACCTTCCGGGGCAACTGTTGTGAGCGCCCGGCTCTACCAGGCGTGCAGATATGGCAATCCGGCTGGATGATACTCTTCAACGGTAACAATATTACGGAAACGCAGGAGGCAATCTATGCCGACCGTGGCTATTATACACAGGATTATAATGAAGGCGTGTATGTCTATAACGTGACCGACCTGTTCAACACGTCTGGAAACACCCTCGTTGTTACGCAGGCTAGCAATAGCGGATCGATGTTTGGCGCCTACATGGTGATTGTGTACAGTGATCCGTCCGCCACCGAAAAGACGATCTGGATCAACTGCGAATTTGACAGGCTGAAGTCCTTTATAACAAGCGGTCTCCCTATAGTCACCAATGAAGAGGCCACTGCATGGGCTAACTTTGAGGATGTCGACACATCGAGGCTTTCCAGTGCAAAGGTTATCGCGATCAGCATGATGTGTGATGGCTCCGCCTCGTTCTTCTTCAATAGTCATCCATATGCGACCCTGCTGTCCTCCGGGTATCTCTCACAGCCACAGGTTGCATTTACGGAATATGATGTAACCGGCAACCTTACCAGCGGTGCTAATACTGCGCAGCTCCAGAGCACTCTAGCCGGGACCAGCGGCGACGAATTCTTTGCCACCAATGCGATTCTCATAATGGAGAAGACCGCAATCGCACCAGTCGACGCAAACTTCACGGCAACTCCTACTTCGGGTGAAGCGCCACTTACGGTCCAGTTCAACGACACCTCAATCAATAGCCCGACCAGCTGGGCCTGGGACTTCAACAACGACGGTACAGTCGATAGCACTGAGCAGAATCCAATATATACCTATAGTGCGGCCGGTAACTATACCGTCAACCTCACTGTTGCAAATGCAGGCGGAAGCGATTCTGAGGTAAAGACCGAATACATAACCGTAACTTCAGCGGCGACGAACGACCTCAGCATAACTGGGCTCGTCAATTCTGTGCCAGCCTCTGCGGTTTTTGCCAAAGAACCAAACACCATAAAAGTTCTCAACATCATGAACACCGGAACTGCCAGCCTTTCTAACATTTCGGTAGCACTTTATGCCAGCGACGTATCCAATGGAACGGTTCCGGTAAACACAACAACAATTGCATCCCTTGCAGGCGGAGCTAAAACCACTGTCTCTTTAATTGACCCAACTATTCGCAACCTTGAAGGCGGTACCGTAACTTACACCGCAGTTGTTGACCCTGATAACCTGATTCCTGAAACCAACGAGGCAAACAACAACAAGAGCAGTGCAGCCAAACCGCTCAGATACAATGGTTATAAGGGCAAAGGCATCTACTGGGAAGGCGAAAGCAACATCACCACCAAACATACCTATGACCTTCAGGGTAACCTTCTGTACTCCACACAGCCTGATACTTCTTACAAAGCTGTCGGCTGGACTGGCAGAACGGAAACCTGGACTGCAGATGAACTTCCAATCCCCAGCGGCTCCACAATAGAAAAGGTCTTCCTTTATTTTGCCTACAACTGGGACCAAACTCCTGGTGGATATCCGTGGTTGAATCTTAACTTCAACGGAAACACAATTGAGAACGGAAACCTCTCAACAGGAAACGGAACTCTCTACAGGGACTGGAGCAATTTTGGCGGGTATGCTGATTATGAATATGGACTCTGTGTCTACGATGTTACCAGCCAGTTTAGCTCTGCAGGAAACAGTCTTGTAACGAATCCTTATGGTAGTTCTTACAACAAAGTTGCACTGTATCCAAGCACCCTTGTTGTGATCTATCGTGATTCCAACGAAACCAGGAAGCAGATCTTCATCAATGAAGAGTGCGATGAACTTGGCGTATCTGAGTCCAGTTATGGAACAACTCCAGAAGAGGCTACAGCATATGCTCCTTTCACTGGCATGTCCATTGACAAGAGTAATGTAACAAACGCTACGATGTACAGTTTCGCCGGAAGTGCCGGGCCCGATGAAGGAAACCTGCTTTTCAACGGAAACACAGTGGCACCCCTGGCATGGCAGGGAAGTTCCAACTCAGCAAGCCCCCTGGTCTTTAATGCGACAAACTACATTAATGAAACAGGAAACGAGGCCGGAATCCAGGGAACAACAAGTGGAGGCATGGACGCACTCCAGCAGATCCTTGTTGTTGACTATCAGAAAGAACAAGAAGCTGCACCAGTAGCCAACTTTACTGCAAATGTGACAAGCGGTACGGCACCTCTTACTGTCAACTTCACGGATCAGTCAACAGGTAATATTTCGTCCTATTCTTGGGACTTTGATAACGATGGAACTGTTGACAGCACTGAGCAGAATCCGGTCTACACTTACAATTCAGCCGGTAACTATACAGTCAACCTTACTGTTGCAAATGCTGACGGTAACGATTCTGAAGTAAAAACTGAGTACATTGTGGTAAGTGAATCACTTACCGAAGCTCCAATTGCAAACTTTACTGCAAATGTGACAACCGGTAAAGCACCACTGACCGTAGAATTCACCGATATCTCGACTGGCTCACCGACAAGCTGGCAGTGGGATTTCAACGAGGATGGGATAATTGACAGTACTAAGCAGAATCCGGTTTACACGTATTCAACAGTAGGTAACTATACCGTTAACCTTACGGTTGCAAATGCAGATGGGAACGATTCTGAAGTAAAAACTGAGTACATTGTAGTAGGTGAACTACTTTCTGGGGCACCGGTTGCAAACTTCACAGCCAATCGGACCAGTGGAAAGGCTCCACTTGACGTTCAGTTTACAGACGCATCAACTGGAAATATCTCATCCTATTCATGGGACTTTGATAACGATGGAACTGTAGACAGCACTGAGCAGAGTCCTTTGTATACCTACGCTTCAGCCGGTACCTACACTGTTAACCTTACGGTTTCCAATGAGGATGGAAACGATTCTGAGGTAAAAACTGGGTATATTAAGGTCTCTAGTCCATCTTCAGCAAAGCCAGTAGCTGCATTCTCTGCGTCTCCTACTTCAGGAAAAGTACCATTAACAGTTGCCTTTACTGATACAAGCACTGGCTCCCCAACTTCCTGGTTCTGGAAATTTGGAGATGGATCAAAGTCATACCTTCAGAATCCGATTCACAAGTATTCTAAGGCAGGGATATATACTGTTAACTTGACGGTAAAGAATGCTGCAGGACGTAACACGGTAACAAAAACAGAATATATAAAAGTGATAACAAAACCGGTTGCAAACTTCACCAGCAGTGCTACATCAGGAAAAGCACCATTAAAGGTTACTTTTACTGATACAAGCACAGGGATACCTGCTAAATGGTTCTGGGACTTTGGAGACGGTTCAAAGTCATACCTCCAGAACCCGGTTCACAAATATTCAAAAGCAGGAATCCATACTGTTAACTTAACAGTAAAGAATGCTAAAGGCAGTAACATGGTAACAAAAACAGATTATATAAAAGTGATAACAAAACCGGTTGCAAACTTCACCAGTAGCGTTACATCAGGAAAAGCACCATTAAAGGTTACCTTTACTGACACAAGCACTGGCTCCCCAATTTCCTGGAAATGGGATTTGGAGACGGATCAAAGTCATACCTCCAGAATCCGGTTCACAAGTATTCTAAGGCAGGAATATATACTGTTAACTTGACAGTAAAGAATGCTAAAGGCAGTAACACGGTAACAAAAAACAGAATATATAAAAGTTGTAACAAAACCAGTTGCTGACTTTTCTGCAACTCCAACCTCCGGAAAAGCACCATTGAAAGTAGAATTTACTGACAACAGTACAGGAGTTCCTACTGCATGGAAATGGAGCTTTGGAGATGGAACAACTTCCAGAGAAAAGAATCCAGAACATCAGTATTTGCAGGGAGGAAGCTATAAAGTTACACTTACAGTGGTCAACGTTGCAGGCAGCAGTACTGTAACGAAGAAAAACTACATAAAAGTGACAACAAATACAAGGCCTGGCATATATTCTGAAAACAAATAAAAAGTCAAGCATAAAGGAGTGGGGAACTTTTTATGATGTCCACCGATGTGAGATTGAGTAAGAGATAAATGGACGGGTGAAACTTATGACAAGTTTCACCCTACTTCAATGTTTTTGCTGCCTTCCTCACATCTTGGCACCAGCTCCAGTGGTCGAGATCAAAATTAGGTCACACGTATAGGTTATGGCATCATAATCTGTTTTATTCCATGACCGGGAATGACCGAGATCTAGAATTAGGCTTCCGGACATTATCTTTGCCGGCAATCTCAGGCTCTTGAACCATTACTTCAGGTTCTGGTATCGGGTTTGCGTTGCGGAATTTTAAGCAGGTCGGTTAAATTCACGGGCGGTTTCAGTGCTTGATTCTTGGATATCTTGTCTATTGCTTTCGCCTGAGATTTTGTGAGCGCCTGAGATTTTGTGAGCGCCTGAGATTTTGCGATTGTGAGTGCGTGCGCGTCGGCTGTATTAAGCATAACCGTGCGTGTTTTGTTCCGTGGTAACCCATATTCCTTCGCTCATCTCCTATCATGCTTTTCACATCCGACTTTGTGTGCAATTTCAAAATCTCGTATTCCTTCCCAGAAGTCCTTGAAAATTTATGAAAACACACTCGAGAGGGGATGTATATTTCGTTCAAGTTGCTTTCGCTTTTGCTTCTTTTGAGCTTTCTCAGGCAGATGAATAATATTCGTTTTGGGTTGTACACTCTTGATGTACGTAAAGCCGACACACTTCGATGTACCTCAAGCCAGTGACAAGTAATATATCAAAAAGCGTGCGATGCTTATCCTTTGGAATGGCATTGCATAGTGTTCGTATTCATGAACATAAGAATCCTAAAATCCTTAACATAGAGGTGGAGAGCTTCAGGATCTTTCTGGTACTCTGACTCTGTATATCTGTTTTCCATTAATACTCACTGTATAGCGTTATTGAAGCCGATGAAGCAAGTTTAACGCTTGTCACACCTTGTTCGAACAATGCATATGAGATTGTGTGAAGATCCGTTCATCAGTCCTGAGAAGATGGAAGAAGCTTTAAAGCTAATCCAGATTTGCCGAGGAATATCAGAGGAAATTTATGAATACACTGAAAACTATAACAATCCTCATGTTTGTGTCATCTATATCCCTTTCTGGTTGTGCAGACATTGGAAATGGTACACTAAATAATAAAATATCTATAGTGTGTAGGGTGATTCCATCACATAC
>Ga0268359_10052_pt1 | contig 12123 bp, 15 predicted proteins | sample BioMet11_FD_194416 | JGI IMG/M metagenome (GOLD analysis project Ga0268359, IMG submission 194416) | Sewage microbial communities from Oakland, California, United States - Biofuel 11 (PacBio Assembly) | ecosystem: Engineered > Wastewater > Sewage > Unclassified | place: USA: California | collected...
CCCCCCGCCAGGCGGCCAGGGTCTCGGTTTTGGTCGCGGCCACGGCCTCGGGCCGGCCGGTGATGGGATGGGCGAATCTCGGGGTTATCCCAGGCGGCGGCCCAGAAATCCTCGTTGACCTTGTCCTCGGCGTCTCCTCGATCATGGAGATTTCCTGAAGGATCACGCCTGTTCGCGTTTAGTTCCCTGGGGTCCAGGGCCGGATGCAGGGCGATGTCGGACAGGACGGCGAAGGCCCGGGGAAAGTGGGCGTCCATGACCCGGATATGAAAGCAGGTGACCTCCCGGGAGGTATAGGCATTGGCCAGACCGCCCAGGGCGTCGAGTTCCTTGGCATGGTCTGGGCGGACCGGGGGTGGGCCCTTGAAGGCCATGTGCTCCCACAGGTGGCCATGCCTTCCTGTCCGGGTCTCTCGTGGCGGGAACCGGCCTCGATCCAGATGCCGAAGGCTTGCGGTCTTGGCCTGGGGCATGTGTTCGGTGGCGACCCGGGCGCCGTTCGGCAAGCGTGTTATGCGGCAAAAGTCTTGGGGAAAAGTGGCTGGGCACATGGGGGGGGGCTAAGGGGCTTTCGCGGGCAAGTCAAGGGCCGACCGGGCCGGGAGACGCCAGAGACGGTTGGACCGTCTCAGGCATGGTACGGCCGATTTTGAGTTGTGAAACGACGCCAAATACTCCTCCACGACGTGGCGCGACTGAAAAACAATGCCAGAGGCTCCCCCACACCATTTCGATTCTGAAGACATACTGCGCGTTATCGCATGAATCTTCCCGTAGAGATGACACAATAGACGCGTCGTCTTAAAATAATGCGGCAGAATCATCTTGCATTTCGTACATACCTTTCGCTGGACCAGCGGCCAATTCAACAATCTCCCTTCCATTTTCCGGGTAAAAAGACCCACGGAAGAAAGCAAGATGTATTGCATGACCACTTGCCTCAGTTTTTTTCCCTTGCTACAGGGGTTCAGCCCCTCAGGCCACCCCTGTCGCGAGACAGGTCCGGAAAGCCACGGATCTCGGTGGAATTGACCGAGACAGCCGGGTTGCGGGGAACCACGCAAGGGGGATGTCATGCGTTTATCCATAGCGGCCAAAATCATGGCCCTGGTCATTGCTTCCGTGGTCGGAACCGTGGCCATCATCCAGCTTGTCGCTTCGAAATCCATCCGGGACGGGTATGAGGCTTTCACCGGCCAGGCCGTACAAAGCTACCTCAACGTCTTCGATCGCCAAGTGGAAACCTACAAGGAAAACTATCTGGATCAGGCCCGGGCCCAGGCCATCCGTGCCAATGTCATTGCGGGCATCACCAACGACGATACGGCCGCACTGCAAACGCTCGGCAAGACCTTCCTGGCCTCGGGCAAGGCGGACCTCATCGTCTTCACCGATGCCACGGGCACGGTCGTGGCCCGGGGCCATGCGGAACGCGCCGGTGACAACATCGGCAACCAGGACGGCATCCGAAGCGCCTTGCAAGGCACGGCGAGCTGCCTGTTCGAATCCGGCAATCTGGTCGGCTTTTCCATCCGCGCCTATGCCCCGGTCCAAAAGGAAGGCGCCATCATCGGCGTGGTCGTGGTGGGCCAGGACCTGACCACCAGCAATTCCCTGGTGGACAGCGTGAAAAAGGATCTCGGCGCCGAGGCCACGATCTTTTTCGGCGACACCCGGGTCTCCACCTCCATCGAGACGAACGGCAAACGCGCCGTCGGCACCAAACTCGACAATACCGCCATCGTGCGCCTGGTGCTCGGCCAGGGCCAGACCTACCTGGGGGGCAACACGATTTTCGGCCGGCCCTACCGGACCGCCTACCAGCCGCTCAAAAACGGTAACAAGGTCATCGGCATGCTCTTTGTCGGCCTGGACATCAGCGAGGCCTTGGGCGCCCGGGACCAGATCATCCTGACCATTGGCCTGACCGGGCTTGGCTGCCTCATCGTCTTTGCCGGCCTGGCCATGTGGCTGTCGCGCACTCACGCGCCCGCTCGGCTGCGTGTCGTTTGCCCATGCCGTGTCCCAGGGCAAAACCGACACCGCCCTGGATGTGCGCCAGCGTGACGAGACCGGCGTGCTGGCCACGGCGCTGACCACCATGGCCGTGGACATCCGCCGGCATGGACGAGGCGGACCAGGCCAAGGAGCGCGCCGAAGCCGAGGCCGCCCAGGCCAGGATCGAACGCGAAAAGGCCGACGAGGCCTGCCACATGGCCGAAAACGCCAAGGTCGAGGGCATGCTCCACGCCGCCGGCCGCATCGAGGGCGTGGTCGAGGTGGTGACCGCCGCCTCCCAGCAACTGGCCGCCCAGATCGAACAGGCCAATCGCGGCGCCGAGGACCAGTCCCGCCAGGCGGCCGAGGCGGCCAATTCCATGGAACAGCTCAATTCCACCGTGCTGGAAGTGGCCCAAAACGCCTCCCGAGCCGCCGAAACCACGGACCAGGCCCGCGCCAAGGCCGAGGAAGGCGCCACCGTGGTAGGCGAGGTGGTGACGGGCATCGGCGGCATCGCCGACCAGTCCCGGCGGCTCAAGGAGGACATGGGCACCCTGGGGCATCAGGCCCAAGGCATCGGCGCCATCATGGAAGTCATTTCGGACATCGCCGACCAGACCAACCTGCTGGCCTTAAACGCCGCCATCGAGGCGGCCCGGGCCGGCGAGGCCGGACGCGGATTTGCCGTGGTGGCCGACGAGGTCAGAAAGCTCGCGGAAAAGACCATGGCCGCCACCAAGGAAGTGGGAACCGCCATCCAGGGCATCCAGGACGGCACCCGGACCAATGTTGCCAACTTCGACCGGGCGGTGCAAAACGTCGAAGCGGCCACCACCCTGGCCCGCCGGTCCGGCGAGGCCCTGTCGGCCATTGTCGGGCTGGTCGAGGCGGCCGCCGACCAGGTGCGCTCCATTGCCACGGCGGCCGAGGAACAGTCCGCGGCCAGCGAGGAGATCGGACGCACCGTGGACCACATCAACCGGATTTCCGGGGAGACGGCCCAGGCCATGGGCCAGTCGGCTCAGGCCGTGGCGGATCTGGCCAACCAGACCCAGACCTTGCAGGCCCTGGTGACGGAAATGCAAAACGAAGGCGCGGCCACCACTCCGGCCCTTCCGCGAGCGGCCAAGCGCTACGACAAGGATTGAGCATGGCGGGATTGTTGAGCGTCCTGGTTGTGGCCGGGGCGACGTTGGTGGGCTCGTGATTCTGGGCGTGATTTTCCTGCTCGGCGCCCGGTTGTTGCGGCCCGGTGCCGCACCTGTGGCCGGCGGGGATGCCGATGAGGCCGAACTCATGCAGGAGATCCACCGCAGCCTGGTCCGGTTGGAGGACCGGGTGGAACGCCTGGAAAGTCGGCTGTTCGATCCCGGCGCCCGGGGGGGCGGACATTCATGAAGCACATAAGCGAACTGCGACTGGCCGACCTGTATCGGTCGCGCCGGGGCTGGGTGCTCGGCGTGTGCAAGGGGCTGGCCACGTTTCTGGACGTGCCGGTCTTTTGGGTGCGGCTGCTCGTGTTGCTGCTCACCCCGTGCACCGGGGTGTGGCCCATGGTGGGCGGCTATCTGCTGGCCGCCTTCCTCATCCGCCCGGAACCGGCCCTGGCCCCGGACAATGACGAGGAGCGGGACTTTTACGACGCGTACGTCTCCTCCCGCCCCCAGACCCTGCAACGCCTGCGCGCCGTTGCGACCGGCTGGCCCGGCGGATCGGCCGGCTGGAAAACTGGATCGCCGCCCGCGAGGCCACGACCCCGCGCGGCGGCCGGCCCTAGGGCGCGGGGGGAGAGGGCGGGGGGAAGGAAGCCTCCGGCGGCCAAAGGGCTTCGCCCTCTGGACTCCCGTTTCGGGGGAAGTCGGAGGTTTGGGAGACTTGCCGACGCCGCCACTGTCGCAGACCCGGCCGGCTACCACCGGCCGGGCATAATCTGCAGCCAGCTTTCGGGCAGATACTGCCGGAAGTCCTTGCCCACCTGCCAAGCTTGGTGAGACGCCCCTCGATGACGATGGACCGGGGCCGCAGCCGGAGAGCCCGATAATGGCGCGGCGGCTGGAACCGGTTGTTTTTCGAGAGCACCACGTCGATTTCCGCATCCCTGTCCCGCACCACCAAGGCTTCGGGAAAGAAAATGGTTGCCGCAGCCGCCTGGACATGACCGAAAACAGCGCGGCATGAATGGCCGAAAACGGTTCGGCCGTGACCCGGGCCTTGGGGGCCGGCACGTTTTCGTTGCCCACAAAAGCCACGGGCCCGTCGGGCAAGGCCGCCAGCACGCCCGCGTCCCGGGCGTCGTCCACCACGATCCGGCCAAGCCCCAAGGAATCAAACAAAGCCGCGTCCGTTCGGCCACCTCGCCGTCGCACTCCACCCCGACCAGCTCGGTATCGTGGATCTTGTTGCGCATGGCCTGGAACCAGGCTGCGGTCAAAATAATGCCGCTGCCCGTGCCCAAATCAAACCGAGATAGCGCTCGGGCCGCAGCCCCGGCGCCAGGGCCCGGTTGGCCACGGACCGGAAGATATGGGCCGTGCGCGGCAGATCGGCCAGCATGCGGAGCGGATAGGCGCTGTAGTCCCCGGGCAAGGGCACGTCCCGCTCGCCGCCGTCCAGCCACAGATCGTAAAACCGGCAGCAGCCCGCTGGCCTCGGCCAGGGGCACGGCATGATTTTCCGAACCGGGATAGAGGGAGGCGTGAAAGTACTTGAGCACGAAGCTCAAAATATCGGCGTCGGTCATGGGTTCCGACGGCTGGGACAGACGCTCGCAGTCGGCGCGGAGCGAACCGGTGCGGTAAAGCTCCCGGGAAATGACCGTCTCGGTGACCTTGGCGGCCTGCGCAAGACGTCGCGATGGCGGTGTTTCGGCGTCGATCAGTCGCGGCATGGGTTCCCTACCTCGCAAAATGTCGGAGAAAGGCGGCAATCCTGTCCGCCTGTCCGTAACGCATGCAGGTTTGGTGCCGTCTTGGCCGTCCGTGACGCCGCCCCCGGCTTGAGCTGGCCCGGGGAAAGGCGTAAGGCACTCGCGTGCTCCAGCATACCTTTCTCCACTTGCCAGGACTCGGCCCGGCCACCGAACGCAAACTCTGGGCAGCCGGCATCCGGACCTGGGACGACTTCCTGAACGCCCCCCGGCTTCCCGTGTCCCCGGCCAAGCTCACCACCTGGCGCAATGCCCTGGAGGAGTCCAAGGAACGCCTTGCCGCCGGCGATGCCGACTATTTCGGCGAGCGCCTGTCCCCGGCCGAAGCCTGGGACTCTTTTTCGATTTTAAGGACAGCCTGGCCTGCGTGGACATCGAAACCGACGGCACCGCGGCCAACGAGATCACGGCCGTGGCCTTCTACGACGGGCACGAGACCGTGCGTACCTATGCAAACGGGCGCAATCTCGAACAGTTCACCACCGATATCCTGGAAAGCAAGGTGCTTGTCACCTTCAACGGCCGCTGTTTCGACGCGCCGGTCCTGACTTCGCATCTGGGCGCGGTGCTGCCCAAGGCCCATATCGACGTACGCAACGTCCTGACCGGCCTTGGCATCAAGGGCGGCCTCAAAAAATGCGAGGCGCGCTACGGCGTCTCCCGGGGCGACCTGACCGGCGCCGACGGCTACTTTGCCGTGGTCCTGTGGCGCGAATACCAGCGCCGGGGCGATCCGGCCATCCTGGAAACCCTGCTCGCCTACAACGCGGCCGATGTGCTGGCCCTGCCCGTTGCTCGTCCACGCCATAAACGACTTGCTCCTCGAAACCCCGTTCGCCGACCGCTACGCCCTGCCCATCCCCCGTCCGGGCGCCAATCCCCACGCGCCGGTCCCGGCCGTGCTGCGCCGCCTGGCCTGGGCCTTCTCGCGCAAGTAAGGGGAGGGGAGGGGGGATGACGCCTCCGGCGGCCAGGAGGGCCCGGCCCTCCTGGACTCCCGCTTCCGGGGGGCCTCAACGCCTGCCTTGCGTCCGGCCGGCCGGTTCGGAACGCGACAATCACGCCCTGTTCGGCCTGCGACCGGAAGGTTCATGGCCTGCGCGACCGGATGGTGACGCCTGTTGTCACAAATCCGTCACTTGATCCGGGCTTGGCCAGCCGGGAATTCTTGATTTTCGCCTCAGGAGTCCGTCACGGACACGGAGGGCAGTCCCGTTCGGGGGTGAAGGGTTCTCGCCGGGGGCCATTTGCCGCTGCCCCGGCTCCTGGCTAAGGAGGACCGTGCAGCCGATCCGAACGACTTGGCACACCGTGAGCCCACGGCGCAAGGCTTTCGGCGTTGCGCGGCCGCAGCCGGCACGCCGCGCTTGCAGCAATCCAGACGGAAACCGCCACGCCCCCGTTGCCGTGGTCCAACACACATGGAGGTCCCAACCGATGAAGAGAGACAGGAAGAGGTCAAAAGCCTGCTGGACGGCGTGCGCGTCGTCTGCCCCGAATGCGGCAAAATCGCCGGCCAAATGCACCTGCGTCAATCTCAACAACGGGTTCGCCATGAAGGAAATGGCCTGTGTCATGGCACCGGGTCCGTGACCGTGCATCTGGACACAGGCTACGTGGTGGACACGATCTACCGCAACGCGGACAGGCCGCCTCGGTCCGACCGGCCTATATTCCGCTGGGTTCGTCGGAGGCAAGCCGGCAAACGGCGCCGACGCGCACCACGGGCTGGCTCCAGGAGGCTCTGCCCGGCGATCCGAGCCCCATGCGCCGCCACGGGCGGGTTCTGGAGCAAGGTGAAGCACTGCCTGTCCCGGTTCGGAACTAGGCCCCGTCCCCATTTTTCCGGACGCGCCGGTTCCAGCCGGCCGGAGCCGACGCGTCCGACAACGCTCCGGGTTTCCCGGTACATCCCGTGCTGTTTCGCGGGCTCGGGATCCGATCCGCGTGCCCGACCTGGCCTCGGCGCAAAAGTCCGTCGAGGGGTCCGGGGGCATCATGCCCCCGGCCGCCGGAGGCGTCTCTCCTCCCCCACCACCCCGTCAGCCCGTCACCAGGCGCGCGCCCAGTTCGCGGGCCTTGGCGCAGTCCAAGGGGAAGACCTCTTCCCGCCGTTTGGCCTTGGCCGCGGCGTCCCAGACCGTGGACAGGTACTTGTCGTAGTCGTCGAATTGCAGGGTGTCCGTGGCGAGCAGCAACTCGCAGCTGCCGAAGATGCGGGCCAAGGTGGCCTGCATGCGGCCAAACAGCATGTCGTAGTGGAAACCGGCACGTTTTCCGCGGCAATGTTCATGGTGTAGACGAGCGCGGTGGCAATCTTGCGCGGAGCGATGGAGAGGTAGCCCGGGTGTAGGTGGTCAACGGGAAACAGCAGGCGTTCCAGGAAGGAACGCATTTCGCCGGTTTCGGTGCCGAATAGACCGGAGTCCCGAGGATCAGGGCATCGGCTTCCAGGGGCCGCGCGAGCAAGGGCGTGAGGGTCGTCCTTGACCGCGCACACGGCCGTAGTTCTTGCGCCGATCTTCTTGCACGCAAAGCAGCTCAGGCAGCCCCGGTAGCTGTGGTCGTACAGGTGGACGAGTTCGGTCGTGGCCCCGGCGCCGGCCGCCCGTCCAGGGCGTGTTCGAGCAGGGTCGCGGTATTCCACTTCTGCGCGGGCTGCCGTTTACGGCGATCACATGCATGGGTATCTCCTTTGCGCCAATCTGGCGCGGATACCCTGCCTACGCGTCCCGCGCGGGTCGGACAAGAACGTCCCAAAACGGGTACCGGAGGCACCGCCAGGGAAACCGGCGGCCCCGGCGCAAGCCGCGGTGATCCGGGGCGCCGCCAAAAGAAGCGGACATCAGGCCCGTCGGGCCGGCAAACGGCTAGCGCACCAGGGAGACCGTATCCTCGCCGTCGAGTTCGGCCACGCCCACATCCACATGCTCGCCCTGGGCGGTGTGGACCTTTTGCCCCACGTAGTCGGCCTGGATGGGCCAGTTCGCGATGGCCGCGCCGGTCGATGAGCACGAGCAGTTCCACGCGCTTGGGCCGTCCGTAGTCCAGGATGGCTTCCAGGGCGGCCCCGGATGGTGCGCCCGGAGAACAGCACGTCGTCCACGAGCACGACGTTTTTCTCGTTGAGCGAAAACGGAATATGGGACTCCCCGACCTGGGGCTGGACCTCGGAATGGGTCCAGTCGTCCCGGTAGAGGTTGATATCGAGCTTGCCCAGAGGCACCGCGCACTTGAGCTTGTCCTCGATGATGCCCTTGAGCCGCGAGGCCAACTCCGCCCCCCGGCGCTGGATGCCTACGAGGGCCAGGCCGCAGCCCTGCTCGTGCCGTTCGATGAGCTCGAAAGCGAGCCGCTCCAGTGTCCGGGCCATCTCGGCGGCGGTCATGATTTTTTTTGTGCTTTGTCATACGCTTTCTCCCGGCCTTTTCCCGGATTTAGCCCAAAGCCGGGACCCCTGGCAATGGCGGCAAGGGGCCTTGGGGCAATCTATTTGACAATCCGATCGGTCGTGCTTAGTTGCATCGAACGAATCGTTTGTGAGGAGGATTCCATGGTCGAATTGACGGGGAAGCGCCAAAATGCAACTGGACGGCTATTTTGCGGACAAGGAGAAGACTCCGATCCGCATTTACCTGTCCCACGGTGGCTGAAGCGGTCCGCGATTGACGCTGGCTCTGGATGAGCCGCGCGAAACGGACGAGGTGCTGGACGTCTCCGGCTACACTTTTGTCATTGAAAAAGATCTGGTCCAGCAGGCCGGTCCCTTCAAGGTCGACATGACCTATATGGGCTTTCTCGGTCAGCTTCCCACATGGAACTGGGCGGCGGAGGCTGCGGCGGGTCCTGCTCCGGCGGGTCCTGTTCCGTCTCCTAGAGCGGTTTTTCGACGACACGCCAAGAGGCTTTTACAAGCCGGGCGTCGATTCCTCCGCGCGACACGGGGAATTCGAGCCCCGGCTTGCCGCTCCCGGCCAAATTGTCGCAAGCGCCACGCGTCCCGGACAAGATTTTTTTTGCTGAAGCCTCCTTTTGTGACAAAATTGTCCGCATTCGGTCACCCCGAGACATCGCCCTCTTGTGATACGCTTTTTCCGTTCCGAGCCGCCCTGTTGCATTGAATTCCTCCGCGATTTACCCGCAACCGTATTGATGGATCATATTTGACAATCCAATCTTCGGTGATTACCCATTTCAGCATCTTGCGTAGGAGGCTCCCCATGGTTTCCCTGACAGATACGGCTCGCGCCGAACTGTGACAATTATTTTGCCGACAAGCAGAAAGCTCCCATCCGCGTGTACCTGAACAAGGGGAGTTGCTGCGGTCCTTCCCTGACCCTGGCCCTGGACGAGGCCCGTGACGAAGACGACGTTTTCGACCTCGAAGGCTACACCTTCGTCGTGGAAAAAGAGCTCTGCGCCCTGGCCAGCCCCATCACCGTGGACATGACCGAATACGGCTTCAGTGTGTCTTCCAGTTTGAAGCTGGAACGGGGCACCTGCGGCTCCGGTTCGTGCGGTGGCGGGTCCTGTGGCGGCGGGTCCTGTTCCTAACACCAATTTGTTAAAATTCTTTTACACGGCCGGCCTTTGGGCCGGCCGTATTTTTTTCCAATCCTGTCACCTGATTGACAGCAGCGTCCCGGGATCGTAGTGTCCTCCCATGGCCAACATCCCTTGCATCCTCCCCTCCGCGTGACTGAAGCCGCCCTGGCGATTCTCGATCTGCAATTCCAACATGGTGAGAAGCCCAGCCTGCGGATTTCCCTGTCTTTTATGTATGAGAGTGGGCCCCGGCTGGACATTGCGCCGGATGTCGCCACGGCCGCGGACACCAACCTGCACCTACGGGGGCTGGACTTTCGTGATCGGCACGTTTGTTGCTGGACCAGGCCGCGCCGCTGACGGTCGATATCGGCCCGGACGGATTCATCATCCATTCCAGTCTCGATTTTAGCGAGGCTGGCGGGAACTGTGGCGGATCGTGCGGTTCCCACTAAACACCATGCAGATTGCCCGTTGTTCCATCGCCAGGACCGGTTCACGTCGTCCTTTGACCTCGGCGCCGTGCACAGTGTGCGCCAGGCCTACGCGCTGATCTGGCTGGCGCGGATTGAAAGGAGTGATCATGTCCGGCAAAATTCTCATCGTGGACGATGAGGTCCACATCCGCATGCTGCTGGAACAGACCCTCGAGGAGTTGGAAGAGGACTGCGGTGTCGAGATTTTGTCCGCGCAAAACGGCGAAGAAGGCTTGGCGCTCATCCGTTCCGAAAACCGGATCTGGTTTTTCTCGACATCATGATGCCCAAACTCAACGGGTACGAGGTTTGCCAGCGTGTCCGCGAAGACCCCGAGGCCTCCGGCATCGGCATTGTGCTGCTCACGGCCAAGGGCCAGGAAGTGGACCGCCGCCAAGGTCTGGAACTGGGGGCCAGTCGGTACATGACCAAGCCCTTCGATCCGGATGAAGTGCTCAAAGTTGCCAAGGAGCTGCTGCACCTGGACGTCTAAGGTCCAAGGGTCGCAGAACACCGCCGTATGATCCCGCTGCGACGCCTGCTCAAAAAAAAGACCCTGGAACCCCTTTCCCAGGCCGGACGCTGCTTGGCCCGGGGTGGTTGCTGTGTTTCCGACACAGACGAAACCTGCCCGCATCCGGCCACGCGCACCTGGCCCCTGCGCTTGACGGCGTCTGATCGGTACTGCGCCTGATTGCGCCCCCGAAGGCCCCGTAAAAGCCCTGGTGCGCCGGAACCTGAACGGGATCGGCCCTTTTCTGGCCGGCTGCCTGGAACAGCTCCTGGCCGGCGAAGCGGCCCGCCGCAGCTGGCCAATGAAGCTTACTCAAATACCGTGAAATTTCTGCTCCACGGGCGACCCTCGGTCTCAACGGGTCCTTCCGCCCGCGACGTGGCCCTGTCCTGCTGACGGAATGCCAGCGGGACGATTTGCCGGCCGATGTGGGCATGGTGTTTTGCGCGTCGCGGACGAGGAAACCTACCAGCCCTGGGCGCCTTTGGTCCGGCAGCGCTGCGGTCTGGCCGATGTGGCCCGCTCCACCCTGTTTGGGATATCGCGCGCTCCCAGAAGGCTGAAATTCATAACGATCTTCAATGACCAACGCTGGCGCGGCGAAGCCAGCCTCCGTCGCTGCTTGCTATCGCCCTCTCGGCCGGCGGCAAGTGCGTGGGCATGCTGGCCCTGGCCTGTGTGGCTGCCACGGCGTTTCGAAGCCAGCCATCTGCAATACGTCAGCACCATCGCCACCGTGGCCGGCATCGCCATGGGCAATGCCCTGCACTTCGAAGGCATCCAGCCCTGATCAATTCCCTCATGCAGGCCCTGGCCACGGCCATTGACGCCGCGATCCCTTTACCGCCGGCCATTCCCAGCGCGTGGCCCGCCTGGGCGTGGCCCTGGCCAGGATCGTGCACCACGACCAACGGATTTTCCCCCAGGTGCTGTCAGCCCAGCGACATGGAAGAGCTGCTTTACGCCGGCCTGCTCCACGACGTGGGCAAAATCGGCATCCGCGAGGAGGTCCTGACCAAGCCACCCGGTTGCCCGTTGCCCACCTCGACGTGATTGCCCAGCGGCTGGCCTTGCGCGCCTGGCCACCGGCGAAATCCCGATGCGACATGGCGGAGCTGCGCCGCATCAACAAGGCCGACACGGTCAGCCGCGAGGACGCGGCCCTGATCGCACGGCTGGATTCGGCCATCCAGGTGGGTGACCGCGCTCCCCTGCTCACCAACGAGGAAATCGCCTGCCTGCTCATTCCCAGGGCAACCTGACCCCGGACGAACGTCGGGAAATCGAACGCCATCCGGCCGAATCCTTCCGCATCCTGCCAGCACATCCCCTTCCCGGAAAACATGCCCGGCTGCTCACCATCATTTCCCAACATCACGAACGCCTGGACGGTTCAGGCTACCCGGCCGGCCTCAAGGACGGCACCATCCTGCTGCAAAGCCGCATCATCGCCATTGTGGACATCTACGATGCCATCACCATGGCCCGCCACTACAAGCCAGCCTGCCCGGCAAAAGGCCCTGGCATCCTCTGGAGGAAGCCCAGGCAGGCCGCATCGACCAGGGGCTGGTGGAACTGCTGGACCAGCATATCGAGACCGTGGAAGCCGACTGCGAGGCGCTGCCCGAACGCCTGGACTTTGCCGAATACCTGACGCGCCC
>Ga0268359_11857_pt1 | contig 12093 bp, 15 predicted proteins | sample BioMet11_FD_194416 | JGI IMG/M metagenome (GOLD analysis project Ga0268359, IMG submission 194416) | Sewage microbial communities from Oakland, California, United States - Biofuel 11 (PacBio Assembly) | ecosystem: Engineered > Wastewater > Sewage > Unclassified | place: USA: California | collected...
TCGCTATTTAATTGTCAAAGACCCCGCTGCCGTTGCAGCTGGCCGCTTTTGGGCGGCCCTCGTGAGCTTGGGGAATTACGCCCCGTGCCCACCTCGTCAAGCTCTTTTTTCAACTTTCTTTCGAAGCGCCGTTGCGCTTCGACCGTGTCGCGGATTCCGCGACGGAGGGGCGTATCTACGCTCGCCCGTCCGGCCCGTCAACACTTTTTTTCAACTCCGACCGAATCGCTTCAGTCGGCGTGTCGCGGTTTCCCGTTCGCGGAGTCGGGTTATCTACCCGACCGCTCGCGGCCCGTCAACACATTTTTTCAATCTTGCTCCGAGGCGCCGTTGCGCTTCGGTCCGTGTCCGGTTTCCCGAAAAGCGGAGGTGCGCTTTTACGTCCCTCGCTTCGGCCCGTCAACACTTTTTTTCAAGTCCGTTTCGCTTTCGCGATCCGGTCGTGCCCGGTTTCCCGTGCGCGAGCTGGGTTATCTACCCAACCGACACCGGCCCGTCAACACCTTTTTTTCAAATTCCTGCGAGCGCCTTGCGGCTGCCTCGCCGGCCCGCCCCGGTTTCCCGCAGCGGGAAGGAGCTTCTACGTGGGCCGGGCCCGGGCGTCAAGCTAAAGATTGCCCTCACCCTTGGTATTTTCCAGAACATCTCAGGCCGAAGGTCTGGCAGTCCAGTTTTCCCGGGCCGCCGCGCACCGGGTGATGGTCCAGGCCTCGTTGTCGATCAGGTCCGCATGGCCCTCCGTCCGGGGCAAGCGCCGCGACCAGGCCGCCAGAAAGGCTTCGCCGTCCACCCACCGGCCTCGTGTCGATGGCGAGCACGCCGTCGCATAGTCCGCCGTGGCGAACGGGCAGTCCGGGGCAAGCCTGGCCCAGGCCTCCGGACAGGCCCCGGATCTCGCCGTAGACGCGCAGGTCCGGGCCTAGCGCACGGCTCCCCCGCGTCGGCCAGCAACCGCTCGGCCACGTTCAAATCATACATCTCCAGGGGATCGCTACCGGCCTTGCGCTTTTTGTACTCGGCCGCCGCCTCCTCGATGGCGTCGTAGGGAATCCAGTCGTGGCGGTCCCAGATCTCGGGATACTCCTGGTTCCATAACCGGAATTCCACCTGGCCGAACCGGCGGCGCACATACATGCCACCCGTTTTTCGGTCGGGACGGATATAATACAACCCATTCGCATCTTTCATAAAAGCTCCTTCAAAGCACTTCGATCTCCCCTTAAATGTGGTCCAGGAGGGCCCCGGCCCTCCTGGCCCGGAGGCGCCTCCCCTCACCGCTCCCCCCCAGCCCTCTTAAAGGAGCCGCACCGGCACCACCGTTCTCCGACCAGCCTCACGGTCGGCCGGGATGGTGACGAGGCCGTCGGCAAGAGCAGGGTCTTGAGCAGCCCGGATTTGCCGAGCACCGGATGGGCCAGGGGGGGCTGGCCGGGACGCTGGTTCCAGGCGCACGCGCACATGGTCCTCGCGGCCCTGTTGGAGGCCACGTTGCGGGACAGCTCGGCCGGAAAGGTCGCGGGTTCCCTGTCAAAGGCCACCGTGTCCCCGGCCAGGTGGCGCACCAGGGCAGGCCGAAAAATAAGCATCACGACCTGGGCCGAGGCCACCTGTCCGGGCAGCCCAGGACCGGCTTGCCGCCAGTGCGGCCCAGGATGGTGGGTTTGCCGGGGCTGATCGCCACGCCGTGGGCCAGGATATCGGCCCCGACGCGCAGGGCATCCAGGGTGTAGTCCCGGGCCCGACCGAACTGCCGCCGGACAGGAGCGTCAGATCGTATTGGGCCGTGGCCGTTTCCAGGGCGGCGTGGATGCCGTCCAGATCGTCGGGCACCAAGGGAAAGGCCGTGGGCTCGGCCCCGGCCGCGCGCAACATGGCGAGCAGGGCATGGGTGTTGACGTCGCGGATCTGGCCCGGGGCCGGGCTGGCCGTGATGGGCACCAGTTCGTCGCCGGTGGAGAGCACCGCCACCCGGGGCCGCAGCCCAACCGCCACCCGGGCATGGCCCAAGGCGGCCAGCATGCCGATCTCCTGGGGGCGCCCGGCCGGCCGCGAGGACGCCGCCGCGGGACGTCCTCACCGGCCAGAAGCACGTTGTCCCCCGGGGCCACGGGCCGCCGGATCTCGATGGCTCCGGCGCCCATATCCTCGGTGTATTCGACCATGACCACGGCATCGGCCCCGGCGGGCAGCAATGCCCCGGTGACGATGCGGGCGCAGCCCCCGGGCGGCAGCGGTTGTCGGGCCGCGTGCCGATGGGGATGTCCATGGCCAGGTCGAGATAAGCCGGGTTGGTTTCACCGGCCCCGAACACCTCGGCCGCCCGCACGGCATAGCCGTCCATGGAGGCCCGGTCGGCGGCGGGCAGATTCTCGGCCGGCACGATGTCCTCGGCCAAAAACCGGCCGTGGGCCTGGTCCAGGTCAACGGTTTCGGCGCCCAGTGGCGCAAATCCGCGCAACAAGTCCGTGAACTCGGCCGTGGACACGGCCCGGAAAAAACCTTCGCGCATATTTGATATCCTTCAGGAATTCGGCGGGAGCAGGGTCAGGGCATGCCGGGCCGCGCCGTAAAGTCCGGTATCCGCGTGGGCACCAGGCGTATGGGGATGGTGGCCAAGAGGTCCCCGTAGGTGGGGGAGTCGAGAAATTCCCGGCAAAGGCCTCGTGCCGGACCAAAAGGGGATTTTTGGCCGCCACGCCGCCGCAAAGATACACGCCGCCGGCGGCCAGTACGGTCAGTCAGGCGTAATCGCGCACGGCCCGGCCGAAAAATCCCGCGAACAGGGTCGCGGTCTGGCTCTCCGGGGTCAAGCGCTCGGCCACGGCGGCCGGGAGCAGGTCGTGGCCGGTCAGAAACAGGTGGAGCCGGGCCAGGCCCGACCCGGACAGCACCGAGTCGTAGCGCGCATAGTGTTCCCGGTCAGCCGGCACAAAACCGGGCAAAGGCCTGATCGGTCAGATCGCGCAGCCGGGCCTCGGACTGCCCGCCCTCGCTCGGCAAGGCCGTGGACACCCCCATCCGGCCCCGGGATCAGGGCCGCCATGCCAGGCCCGTGCCGGCACCGATCACCGCCCGCACCTTGTCCGGGTCCATCTCCCCGGGCCGCACCACCAGGGCGTCGTCCGCCGCTTCGCTGAGGCAACCCAGGGCCTGGCCGATGAAATCGTTGTGCAGGCCACCCGGCCGGGCCGAACGCCGCCTCCAGCCGGTCCAGGTCCAGGGACCAGTCGATGTTGGCGAAATGCACCCGGCGATTGACCACCGCCCCCGGGCACGGCGAACACGGCCGCGTCGACGGTGCCGGGCCCAAGGTCCAGGCCGCTGGCGGCCAGGGCGGCAAGCAGCCCCTCCTGGGAGCCGAGTCCGGCCGTGGCCAGGGAGACCTTGGCCAACAGCCGCAAACCACCGGCCGCATCCCGGGTGAAATGGGCGAACCGGCAGGACGTGCCGCCGATATCGGCGGCCAGAATGCGCGGCGGTTGTCCGGCGTGCGCGGCCATGGGACGGCTCCTTGAAGGGGCGGCTCGATTTGCGGCACTGTCCGCCTCGCCCCTTTCCCAATAGTAGCCAGGGCACGGACGGAAACGCAAGCATGCACCACGACGCCACCACCTTCGGTCTGGCCGGGCCGCTTTGGGCCTTTCGGCCGGATTTTCCCCGGGTCCGCTGCTCTCCCTGGTCCTGACCCAGTCCATGGTCCACGGCACCCGGGAGGGCATCAAGGTGGCGCTCGCGCCGCTGGTCACCGACGCGCCCATCCTGCTTGCGGCCTGGCTCGTGCTGTCGCGCCTGGAAGGCCGCTCCTGGGCCCTGGGGATCGTGGCCCTGGCCGGGGCCGTCATGCTCACGCGCTATGCGTTCGACTGCTTCACCCCGCCGCCGCCCGAGACCGCCGGTTCGGGCCGGGCGCCCCATTCCCTGGGCGGGGGGTCGTGGCCAACTTCCTCAACCCCCATCCCTATCTGTTCTGGCTCACCGTGGGCATGCCCATGTTGCTTGATGCCGCGGGTGTGGGGGTGCTGGCCGTCGTCGCGTTCGTGACCGTGTTCTACGCGGCCATTGTCGGGGCAAGGTCGCGGCCGCCGTGCTGGCCGGACGCTTCCGGCGTTTCCTGGCAGCAAGGCCTATCGCTCTTCATGGCGGCCCTCGGCCTGTCCTGCTCTACTTCGCGGTCTGTTCGCGATCCAGGGATACCTCCATGCTTTTTTGAGCCGGATCGCGCATTGTCCTTTACCGGTTCGCCCGATCATGGCAACGCGAAGGCGCCCGCTCTGCGGCGTCAACCAGGCAAGGAGCTTTCATGAACCAGCCCGTTTCCCATCGGCCTTGTCCAGATGGCCCCGGAAAAATCCGTGTCCGCCTCCCTGGAAAGGCCGCCAGCCGTATAGCCGACGCGGCCAAGGCCGGAGCGAACGTCGTCTGCCTGCCAGAACTGTTCGCCACCGAATATTTCTGCCGCAACCAGGACCATGCCGCCTTTGATCTGGCCGAGCCCATTCCCGGTCCGACCACCGAGGCCATGGCCGCGGCGGCCAAGGCCACCGGCACCGTGGTCGTGGCGCCGCTGTTCGAGCGCCGGGGCCCGGGCTGCTACCACAACTCCCTGGTGGTGCTCGGCCCGGACGGGTCGGTGCTCGGCCGCTACCGCAAGATGCACATTCCCCACGACCCGGGATTTGAGGAAAAATTCTATTTTACGCCCGGCGACACGGGGTTCACGGCCGTCAAAACCCCGTACGGCCCCATCGGGACGCTGATCTGCTGGGACCAGTGGTTTCCCGAGGCGGCCCGGGCCACGGCCCTGCTCGGGGCGCTGGTGCTGGTCTATCCCACGGCCATCGGCTGGCATCCCTCGGAAAAGGCCGAATACGGCGCGCGCCAGCGCGAGGCCTGGATGACGGTCCAGCGCGGCCATGCCATTGCCAACGGCATCTACGTGGCCGCCATCAACCGCGTCGGCATCGAGGGCGGCGGCCAGGCTACGGCGAAACGCTCGAATTTTGGGGCTCGTCGTTTCTGGCCGATCCGTCGGGACAGGTCATGGCCCAGGCCGGCACTGACACCGAGGAAATCATTACCGGCGTCATCGACCCGGCCATTCTGGAAACCACCCGCCGCCACTGGCCGTTTTTGCGCGACCGGAGGGTGGACGCCTACGGCGGGCTGACCCGCCTCTATGGAGACTAGCCGCCCATGAAACGCAACATCTACCTGCGCACCATTCCCATCGAGGAAGCCCTTTCCCGGGTCATGGCCGAACTGGACCGGGAAGCACTGCTTGGCACCGAACGCATCGGCGCCGAACATGCCGCCGGCCGCATCACGGCCGCGCCGGTCATCGCCCGCCATTCCTCGCCCACCTTCCACAGCGCGGCCATGGACGGCATTGCCGTGCGGGCGGCCGACACCTTCATCGCCCGGGAAGGTTCGGCCTCCGCGGGCTGGCTCGGCTGGCTCCGAAAGGATTTCGTGTTCGTCAACACCGGCCACCCCTGCCCACCGGCTTCGACGCCGTGGTCATGATCGAAAACGTGGTCATGGACGGCGAGGCGGCCACCATCGAGATGCCGGTGGCGCCCTTTACCCACGTGCGGCGCATCGGCGAGGACATCGTGGCCACGGAAATGATCCTGCCGCGCCACCGCCGGGTGTCGGCCTACGACGTGGGGCGCGCTTTTGTCCTGCGGGGCTTACGAGATCGAGTGTTCAAGCAGATCCGCATCCGGGTCATCCCCACCGGCGACGAGGTCATGGATTTCACGACCCACCCCGCGCCCGGCCCGGCCAGGTGGTGGAGAGCAATTCCATGCTGCTTGCCGCCCTGGCCGACGAATGGGGCATGGCCTGCACCCCGGGTGCCGCCGGTGCGCGACGATCCCGACGCCCTGGCCGCCGCCCTGGAGGACGGGCTGCCTCGGACGCCCACATCGTCGTGATCGTGGCCGGCTCCTCGGCCGGCAGCAAGGATTTCACCCGGGCCACCATCGAACGGGTCGGCAAGGTGCTGGTGCACGGCGTGGCGGCCATGCCGGGCAAGCCTCGTTTGGGCCTGGCCAAGGGCAAGCTCGTGGTCGGCGCGCCGGGCTATCCGGTCAGTTCGGTGGTCTGTTTCGAGCGGCTGCTCTATCCCCTGGCCTGCTGGATCTCCCGGACCGAACCCCGCTGCCGCCCGACCGTCCAGGCCGTTCTGGCCCGAAGCGTGCCTCGCGCATCGGCATGGTCGATTTCGTACGCCTGTCCGTGGGCCAGGTCGGCAAGCAGTATGTGGGCCTGCCCCTGTCGCGCGGGGCCGGCAGCATCTCCACCATGACCAAGGCCCAGGCCGTGACCCAGCTCCCGGCCGAGGCCGAGGGCATGGAAGCCGGCACCACCGTGACCGCCGAACTGCTGGTCGATGCCGGGGAGCTCGCGCACACCCTGGTATGCGTGGGCAGCCACGACAACACCCTCGACACCCTGGCCGACCGGCTCATGCGCCGCAATCCGCCCATCCGGCTGGCGTCCAGCCACGTGGGCAGCATGGGCGGGCTCATCGCACTCAAAAACGGCGCCGCCATGGTGGCCGGTTCCCACCTGTTCGACCCGGCTACCCGGGACTACAACTTCCCCTTCCTGGCCAAATACCTGCCCGGCCTCGACGTGCTGGTCGTCAACCTGGCCATCCGCCACCAGGGCCTCATCGTGGCCCGGGCAACCCCAAGGGCATCACCGGCGTGGCTGACCTGGCCCGGCCCGAGGTGCGCTACCTGAACCGCCAGCGCGGTGCCGGCACCCGCATCCTGCTCGATCACCATCTGGCCCTAAACGGCATCACCCCGGAGCAGGTCCAGGGCTACGGCCGGGAGGAACACACCCACATGGCCGTAGCCGTCAACGTGCTCACGGGCGCGGCCGATTGCGGCCTGGGCGTGTACGCGGCGGCCCGGGCGCTGGGGCTCGATTCGTGCCCCTGGCCCGGGAACGCTACGACCTCGTCATGCCGAGCGCCTTCCGCGACGATCCGAAAATCGCCGCCGTGCTGGAGGTCGTGGCCGGCGACGCCTTCAAGGCCCAGGTCCAGGCCATGGGCGGCTACGAAGTGGACTGGACCGGCCAAGTCATGCAGCCCGGCCAAGGCCTGCCCGGCGAACCGGCGCTGGCCTAGGCTGTAGGGAAGGACGGGACGGGACGGGGAAAGACGCCTCCGGCGGCCGGGAAGGGGGTCACCCCTTCCCGGACCCATCCCGAACGGAACTGCGCGAATTGCCTGGCGCAAACAAAGTGAACTGACCCCCCTTGACCAGGGGTCCGGGGGATGATCCCCCCGGCCAGCCGGAGGCATCTTCACATGGACTGGAGCTCTGTTGACGACCTTTGCCACCATTTTCGTGGCCGAATTGGGTGACAAGACGCAACTCGCTGGTGCTGACCGCGCCGATTCCCGCAAGCCCTGGGTCGTGTTCGCGGGCTCGTCCCTGGCCCTGGTGAGCACGAGCCTGCTGGGTGTCATCTTCGCCGAGTTCTTGTGCAACTTCATCTCGCCCGACATCATGAAGAAAGTGGCGGCCGTGGCCTTCGTGATCATGGGCGTGCTCATTTATTTCGAAAAGCTGTAGGGGATCGCATGCCCGACGACCGAATTTTTCTCGATCTGCGCGACAAGTGCTGAGGGTTGGGGCTGGAGATAGGTTGGTATCTCCGCTTATCCCGGGCCGGGTACTGGAATTCCTCGTCCCGCCCCTGGCCCGGCCCACCCTGGACGACCAGGTCATGACCGTTTCGGGCTGGCAACTCACCGTGACCGAGGAAGACGGCTGTCTGCGAGCGGTGTTTACGCGAGGCTGAACCTGCGCTAGGTAGTCATGACGTCGGGCCCTTGGCCCGCGCCGTTTCGCTTCAGGACAACAGTCTGAAATCATACAATCTTGAGGCAGCCGCCCTGGGCGGCCACCTTTTTTTTCGAGCACTCCAATCCAGGATATTCCATGACCGCACTGCCCCTGCCCGCCGATCTGCCGAGGCTTCCGTCAACGCCAACGCCCAGGTGGTCCTGACCAAGCGCTACCCTGCAAAAAGGCCCGGACGGCGAGCCCATGGAGGATGTCCGGGGGCTTTTCTGGCGGGTGGCCGCGGCCATTGCCGGCGAGTGAAGCCAAGTACGACAAGTCGCCCTTTACCGTGGAGGACCTGGCAAGGCGTTTTTACGGCCTTATGACGATGGGCCGGTTCCTGCCCAACTCCCCCACCCTCATGAACGCCGGCACGCCCCTTGGCAGTTGGCGGCCTGCTTCGTGCTGCCCGTGGGCGATTCCATGGAGGAGATCTTCGACGCCGTGAAGTACGCGGCGCTCATCCACAAGTCCGGCGGCGGCACGGGCTTTTCCTTTTCGCGCCTGCGCCCGAAAAAAAGCCGTGTCGGTTCGACCGGCGGCGTGGCTTCGGGGCCGGTGTCGTTCATGCGCATTTTCAACACCGCCACCGAGCAGGTCAAACAGGGCGGCACCCGGCGCGGGGCCAACATGGGCATCCTGCGCGTGGACCACCCGGACATTCTGGAATTCATCACCTGCAAGGAACGCGAAAACGAGCTGACCAACTTTCAACATTTCCGTGGCCCTGACCGAACGCTTCATGCAGGCCGTGGAAAAAGGGCGAGGATTACGCCCTGGTCAATCCCCGGGACGGGTCCGTGGCCGGCAAGCAAAACGCCGGCGAGGTCTTCGCCCTGCTCGTGCGCAAGGCCTGGGAATCCGGCGATCCGGGCATCGTCTTTATCGACCGCATCAACCGCGACAATCCCACCCCGGCCCTCGGGGCCATCGAATCGACCAATCCGTGCGGCGAACAGCCGCTGCTCCCCTACGAGGCCTGCAACCTCGGCTCGGTGAACCTGTCCGCGTTCCACGATCCGAGCGCGCCGGACGGCGTGGACTGGGCCGGGCTCACCGACACCGTGCATCTGGCCGTGCGGTTCCTCGACAACGTCATCGACGCCTCGCGCTATCCCCTGCCCCAAATCACGGACATGGTGCATGCCAACCGCAAGATCGGCCTGGGGCTCATGGGATTCGCCGACCTGCTCTATCTGCTGCGCATTCCTACGACAGCACCGAGGCCCTGGCCCTGGCCGAAAAGCTCATGGAGACCATGCAGGCCGAATCCCGTTCCGCTTCCAAGACCCTGGCCGCCGAGCGCGGCCCCTTCCCGGCCTATGCCGACTCGACGTTCGGCAAGCGCAACCTCGGTCCTACCGCAACGCCACCACCACGACCATTGCCCCGACCGGCACCCTGTCCATCATCGCCGGCTGTTCGTCGGCATCGAACCGCTGTTCGCCCTGGCGTTTTCGCGCCATGTCATGGACGGCGAAAAGCTCGTGGAGTCCAACCCGTATTTCGTGGACGCCCTCAAACAGGCCGGCGCCTATTCCGACACCCTCATGGAGGAGGTCACCCGCAAGGGTTCCGTTGCCCATATCGGCCTGCTGCCCGAGGAATTACGGGACGTGTTCGTCACGGCCATGGACATCGACCGGTCTGGCACCTCAAGATGCAGGCCGCCTTCCAGAAATACACCGACAACGCCGTGTCCAAGACCGTCAACCTGCCCAATGCCGCCACCAGGAAGACATCCGGGAAATCTATTGGCTGGCCTACGAGCTCGGCTGCAAGGGCGTGACCGTCTACGCGACGGCTGCAAGACCAATCAGGTCCTGTGCACCGGCGACGGCACGGCGACGCCCACCCAGCCCAAGCCCCAAGCAAGGTGCGCGTGCGGCCGGATATCGTTTTCGGCTTCACCCAGAAGGTCAAGACGGGCCTCGGCGAACTCTACCTCACGGTCAACGAGGTCGACGGCAGCCCTTCGAGGTCTTCGCCACATCGGCAAATCCGGCCGCTCGGTCACGGCCAAGGCCGAGGCCATCGGCCGGCTCGGTCCCTGGCCCTGCGCTCGGGCGTGGACGTGGCCGACATCGTGGGCCAGCTCAAGGGCATCGGCGGCGAAAATCCGGTGTTCCAGAAAAAAGGCCTGCTCCTGTCCATCCCCGACGCCGTGTCCTGGGTGCTGGAAAACCGCTACCTGCAAGGCCAAAAATATCCACGACGACACCGGCAACCTCGTCCATCCCCCAATGCCCGGACTGCGGCGCCGAAACTCGTGTTCGAGGAGGCTGCCACGTCCTGCAAGAACTGCGGCTATACGAAGTGCGGTTAGAAGAGATGGGGAAACGCCTCCGGCGGCCAGGAGGGGGGAGCCCCCTCCTGGACCACCCAAAAGGAAAAACCCCGTTATTCCCCTGTCGATGACAGCAGTAGCCGAGCCACCTCGCTAAAAGTTTTTAGGGGAGAGAGGGGGGGCCGGGGGAGGGAACCCCCTTTTTTCAAAAAGGGGGTTCCCTCCCCCCGATCCTCCACGTCATGATCCATATCCGTGACCTTGCCCATCGTTTTGGCGACCGGTATGCCCTGCGCGGGGTGTCTTTTTCCGTGGACAAGGGCCGATTCGCCTTCCTGACCGGGCCGTCGGGCTCGGGCAAGACCACGCTGCTGCGGATTCTGCACGGTGCCTTGCCGTTGCAGGAGGGTCGGGGGTGTGGCCGGCTACGACCTGTCCCGGCTGGGCAAGGCGCGGCGGGTCCTGCTGCGCCGGGACGTGGCGGTCATTTTCCAGGACTACAAGATCCTGCCCGACTGGAGCGTGCGCGACAACGTGGCCTTGCCGCTTCGGGTTCGGGGGCTCGCCCCGGCCCGGGTGCGGGAGCGGGTGCTGGCGGTGCTCGATGCCTTGGAGCTTGGTGACCACGCCCGCCGCAAATGCCGGGAACTGGCCGGCGGCGAACAGCAACGCGTGGCCATTGCCCGGGCCGTGGTGGTCGCGCCCAAGCTTTTGCTCGCCGACGAACCCACGGGCAACCTGGACTGGGACTTGTCGCTGCGTCTGCTCGACGTGCTGCGCCAGGTCAATGCCCACGGCACCACCGTTCTCATGGCCACCCACAACCGCGAGCTCATGGCCGCCGCGCCCGAAGCCCTGGTGATCCGGCTCGGTGACGGCGCGCCTGGGCCGGCCGACGCCACGTCCGGCGACGGCCGGCAAGGGGAGGCCTAGATGCCGGGACGACTCTGCTGGCAGGGCATCCGGGACGTGCTGCGTCAGCCCTGGTCGTGTCTTGGGACCGTGGCCGCCGTGGCTGTGACGGTCTACCTGGGCGGAATCTTCGCCCTGGCCCTCCAGGCCCTGGATACGGAATTTCTGAGTGATCGCGGCCGCATCCAGTTCCAGGTCTACTGGCGGGTGGGGGCCGATCCCGAACTCGTCGGCCGGCAATGGGACTGGATGCGGGCCCTGCCCTACCTGTCCGACCTGCGCACCTTCACCCCGGGCCAGGCCCTGGAAGTCATGCGCCAGTCCCTGAACCCCAAAAGACCTGGCTGGTTGCGCGGCAAAAATCCCTTGCCCTACACCGCCCTGCTCGCCTTCCGCCTTTCCCCAGCCGACCCGGATTTCGCCAAGGCCATGCTCGACCGCCTGGAGTCCATGGAAGGCGTGGACACGGTGCGTTTTAGTCCCCCCAGGTGAGTTGGCGCGGACCCTCGGCCTGCTCACCGGCGGGTGGTCTGGCCCCTGGCCGCCGTACTGGCCTTTCTGGTGGCCTTGTGGTCGGCAACACCGTCCGCCTGTCCTTTGCCCGGCGGCGCGACGAGGTGGAGATCATGCGTCTGGTGGGCGCGAACGAGGGACCATCCGGTTGCCCCTGGTCAGCGGCGCGGCCTTTCTGGGCACCGTGGGCAGCCTTGCCGGGCTCGGACTGTTGCGTCTGACCCAGTCGACCCTGGCCGACGTGCTCAACGTGCCGCCGCTTTGGGTGCATCTGCCGTTTCTGCCCCTGGAAACCGTCATCGGCGGGGTGGTCGCGGCCATGCTGGTCGCGGCCGGTGCCGGCTTGCTGGCGCGAGGGGTGGCGGCTCGGATGCAGCAGGCAGTGGTGCTGGCCGCCCACGGTTCGCGGCATCCCGGAGCCATGGCCGCCCTGGCCGGATTCCGGGACGGCTGGCCGCCGCCTACCCGGACTGGCGGGTGGAGATCGCCCGCACGGTCGGACGCAAGCACGGC
>Ga0268359_10182_pt1 | contig 12071 bp, 9 predicted proteins | sample BioMet11_FD_194416 | JGI IMG/M metagenome (GOLD analysis project Ga0268359, IMG submission 194416) | Sewage microbial communities from Oakland, California, United States - Biofuel 11 (PacBio Assembly) | ecosystem: Engineered > Wastewater > Sewage > Unclassified | place: USA: California | collected...
ATGGAACTAAGAAAGCGCAGCGGATTGGATTAATGATATAAAGAATAAAGATAGAAAGGGCGGTTGAAAAGGAAGTGGGACATATTTTTCTCAAAACAGAGAAGAGGACACATTTTTCGCAGGTCGGTGTCCCGTGACAAGGGCCGCAACAATGCGGCCCCAAAATTAATGTTGATATGTTTAGATGGCAACGTTATAATTATATAGTAACGACATATAACGAGGTGCATTATATGCCAAGGCATAAGTTAAAACCAAATTTTGATTCTAAGGCAACAATGAGGGAAATGATCACAGCTATGGCAACTTATTACGGAGAACCGTATTATGACCGGTACGATGATATAAGAGATCGCATATCCCTACGGGCAACGGCAGAGCATTTCAACATCACTATTCTGAAAGTACGGAAGATGTTGATCGGGGGTGCGGACGAAAAGTTGGACATCTAAATCAAAAAGGAGTAGGCTGTGTATTCACCTGAAGATCGTCTCAAAGCTGTACAACTTTTAATAAATATGACTTTGCCTATACGACTGTCATACAGGAATTAGGTTATCCATCCTCCGTTAAATCGCTTAATAGCTGGTTTGCAGAGTATCATTGTCATGGAGAACTTCAGAAAAAATATTCAAATTATAATTTCTATAGTGACCATGAGCGTCAGAATGCGGTTGCTTACTATTTGGAACATGGCAGATCCATCTCCCAAACTTGTCGAAAACTTGGCTATCCAAGCCGAACGACACTAGACCATTGGATAAACGAATTGGCTCCAGATGAAAAGAAACGTTGTCGTTCCAGCAACACTGTGATAAGCTATCCTCAGAACATGAAAGAGCCGGCTGTTATGGAATTATGTTCCCGAAATGGAACTGCCGACACGATTGCCGAATCGTATGGTATCCAACGGGGAACACTGTATAACTGGAAGAGGTAGCTGCTCAGCAAGGAGGTGCCTTGTAATATGCCTAAAATGAAAGAAGCAACCCTGTCCGATCAAAAAGGTGAGTTATTATCAGAAATTGAACGCCTTCAAGCCAAAGTATCTGAACTGAAGAGGGATGCCTATTGCCTTCAAATGCAGGAGGATATTCTGGAAAAGGCGGCTGAAATCATAAAAAAAGATCCGGGCATCAATCTAAAGAATCTGTCGAATCGCGAGAAAACGGTTCTGGTTGATGCCCTAAGAAGGAAATACACACTATCGGATTTATTCTTACAGGTAAAAATTGCAAGAAGCACCTATTATTACGAGCATAGAATCCTAATGATGCCAGATAAGTACTCAGCTCTGCGCAAACATATCTACGATTTGTTTTATGACCTCAAAAGCCGGTACGGTTACCGTCGGATTCACGCCGTCCTTAAAAATGAAGCCATCATTGTTTCTGAAAAGGTGGTCAGACGCCTGATGTACGAAATGGGGCTCATCGACCCCCATAAAACAATACGGAAATACAATTCATATAAAGGGGAGATAACGCCTGCTGTTCCTAACCTCATCGAACGTAACTTCCATGCAGATGCCCCCAACAAAAACAGACATCACAGAATTCTCAATTCCTGCAGGCAAGGTCTATTTATCGCCAATCGTCGATTGCTTTGACGGTGCATTACCCAGTTGGACCATCAGTACCAGTCCAAACGCAGAACTCGTCAACACCATGCTTGATAACAGGATCGCCTCTCTTGAAGAAGGTGAGGCACCAATAATCCATTCGGATCGCGGATGCCACTACCGATGGCCAGGCTGGATTGCCAAAACGGATGAAGTTGGGTTGAACCACTCCATGTAGAGGAAAGGTTGCTCCCCGGACAATTCGGCATGTGAAGGTCTACTTGGCCGTATCAAAAATGAAATGTTTTACTTCCGAGACTGGAAGAGTGTAACAATTGATGAATTCATAACGGCTCTCAATGATTATCTTATATGGTATAACGAAAAAAGGATCAAAGAAACACTGGGGTGGCGGAGTCCATTGCAATATCGACAAGCGCTTGGTTATTCGATGTAAAGATGAACCATTTGACTAAAACATTTATATTCAGAGTATTGTCATGTCCAAGAAAATGTCCGCACCCCCTTTTTTTGGGTATTTTTAGTGTATCATATACATTTGGTACTGCTGGCCGGTTGAGTGGAACACTTTTACCGGTTAGGCGGTACGATTTTACCGTGCAGATGGTACTGTATGAGCGGAATATACATGTTTACAATATGGAAAAATAGGTAATTGATAAATGAGAACTCAAAGCAAAACTGAGTTATCCACAGGTAAAAAGAAGAAATAAGATTAAAAAGGGCGAGCAAAACCAAGCCCGGAAGAATCAAGACCAAAAGGGGCACCAATCAGGCAATCAGCGGTTTTAAACTTCGAAGAAATTGTGGACAATTCATCCGGCTGGCAACAATGACCGTCAAAAGGCTTGCGATACCGGCCAGGAAAACATCCGCTTTGGTCGTCAAATGATTTCTGGATTTTCTGCTAGCCACACACAGGTTGGTTTTGAAATGAGCGATGGTCCGTTCGATGGAGGCCCTGACTTTGTAAAGAGCCACCCACTGATCGGAATCACGCTGGATACCAGGAAACATCCGAAGATCCATATTATCGTAAGTATAAGCCGTGCGGCCACATTTGGCCGTCGTGCAGGGTGTCTCACAATCACAAATCCATCCATGGTCGTAGTGCATTCTGGGACAGCCCCATTTGATTCGGTCAGCCCGTCCCTTTTCCCTGGTGATACCGAGATATTTCATGGTAAGGGAAGGATCATTGGGACAAGTCGGATAGCCATATTCATTGTAGCCAACCTTTTTCAAGGAACCTTTATTCCTGGGATTATAAGGAATAAGCGCCTTGGAAAAGTGGAAATCATGTAACAGCAGGCCATAAGAAGCGGCCGAATCAAAAGCAGCATCACCGAGAAAAACGGAAGGATGGCAATCGGGATGACAGGAAAAGAAATCCGTCAGGACCGGTTGAAGAGCGGAAGAATCGCCAAGGGATTTATCCCTTTCAGGCGAGCCAACTTTCCGGTCTGAAGTCAAGGCAGGATGGGAAGCATGGAAATCCGGATCATCCAAAAAAGCGATATGTCGAACGACGCCGAGACCATTGGTCAACACAGCAAACTTATCCGCATAACAGAAATGGCCATTGATATACATCTGTTTGGCGTGAGGGCAGGCAGCGGCCTGTGCCGGCATGAGGCCATAGGCCATGCGGTAAGGATCCACATCCGGGCGGTTCTTATAAAAAGATTTTAACCGGCGGATAAGGGCATTGAGATTTTTGGGGTTGTTTTCGGCCACATAAAGTTCGATGCCCGAGGTATCAAAAATCAAAGTTTGAGCAAGGGAAGCGTCTATGGCCTGACAGATGGGCTCCGTCACATCAACCATGTTGGAGAACATCTGCTCAATATAAGGCAGGAAATCCTGTTTGAAACGGGTGAAGAGGGAAGCATCGGGAACCTTTGAAAAGCCACAGAAATCCCGGAGCTCCTGACATAACCCGAGGAAAAGAATCAGCATCGCATCCGTAGGGATGGAAAAGATCTTCTGCAGGATGAGGGCCTGATAAGAAACCAGAAAGTGGATAAAGACGATTCCGACCCAGATGTTTATAAAAGGCACTGGAAAAGCCAGACGGGATGAAATCATCCAAAACCACATAGTCATCAAGGATCTTGAAAAAAGAAGGGGTGTCCTCCATGAGCAAATCCTGGCATTGGGCAAAAGCTTCTTTTAAAGAGATCTGGTGGCAACGAACAGACATAAATTTTCTCCTCCATTTGCTAGTATTCAATTGTTTGTGATGATTCAATTTTACTACAAGTGGAGAGAAAATTTATATATAAAATGTAGGAGACCCCACAAAATCAAGGGGTTTGGCAATTAACAATTGCCTATGAATTTTAAAATAGGTAATTGATAAATGAGAACTCAAAGCAAAACTGAGTTATCCACAGGTAAAAAGAAGAAATAAGATTAAAAAGGGCGAGCAAAACCAAGCTCGGGGGAATCAAGACCAAAAGGGACACCAATCAGGCAATCAGCGGTTTTAAACTTCGAAGAAATTGTGGACAATTCATCCGGCTGGCAACAATGACCGTCAAAAGGCTTGCGATACCGGCCAGGAAAACATCCGCTTTGGTCGTCAAATGGTTTCTGGATTTTCTGCCAGCCACACACAGGTTGGTTTTGAAATGAGCGATGGTCCGTTCGATGGAGGCCCTGACTTTGTAAAGAGCCACCCACTGATCGGAATCACGCTGGATACCAGGAAACATCCGAAGATCCATATTATCGTAAGTATAAGCCGTGCGGCCACATTTGGCCGTCGTGCAGGGTGTCTCACAATCACAAATCCATCCATGGTCGTAGTGCATTCTGGGACAGCCCCATTTGATTCGGTCAGCCCGTCCCTTTTCCCTGGTGATACCGAGATATTTCATGGTAAGGGAAGGATCATTGGGACAAGTCGGATAGCCATATTCATTGTAGCCAACCTTTTTCAAGGAACCTTTATTCCTGGGATTATAAGGAATAAGCGCCTTGGAAAAGTGGAAATCATGCAACAGCAGGCCATAAGAAGCGGCCGAATCAAAAGCAGCATCACCGAGAAAAACGGAAGGATGGCAATCGGGATGACAGGAAAAGAAATCCTTCAGGACCGGTTGAAGAGCGGAAGAATCGCCAAGGGATTTATCCCTTTCAGGCGAGCCAACTTTCCGGTCTGAAGTCAAGGCAGGATGGGAAGCATGGAAATCCGGATCATCCAAAAAAGCGATATGTCGAACGACGCCGAGACCATTGGTCAACACAGCAAACTTATCCGCATAACAGAAATGGCCATTGATATACATCTGTTTGGCGTGAGGGCAGGCAGCGGCCTGTGCCGGCATGAGGCCATAGGCCATGCGGTAAGGATCCACATCCGGGCGGTTCTTATAAAAAGATTTTAACCGGCGGATAAGGGCATTGAGATTTTTGGGGTTGTTTTCGGCCACATAAAGTTCGATGCCCGAGGTATCAAAAATCAAAGTTTGAGCAAGGGAAGCATCTATGGCCTGACAGATGGGCTCCGTCACATCAACCATGTTGGAGAACATCTGCTCAATATAAGGCAGGAAATCCTGTTTGAAACGGGTGAAGAGGGAAGGGTCGGGAACCTTTGAAAAGCCACAGAAATCCCGGAGCTCCTGACATAACCCGAGGAAAAGAATCAGCATCGCATCCGTAGGGATGGAAAAGATCTTCTGCAGGATGAGGGCTGATAAGAAACCAGAAAGTGGATAAAGACGATTCCGACCCAGATGTTTATAAAAGGCACTGGAAAAGCCAGGCGGGATGAAATCATCCAAAACCACATAGTCATCAAGGATCTTGAAAAAAGAAGGGGTGTCCTCTATGAGCAAATCCTGGCATTGGGCAAAAGCTTCTTTTAAAGAGATCTGGTGGCAACGAACAGACATAAATTTTCTCCTCCATTTGCTAGTATTCAATTGTTTGTGATGATTCAATTTTACTACAAGTGGAGAGAAAATTTATATATAAAATGTAGGAGACCCCACAAAATCAAGGGGTTTGGCAATTAACAATTGCCTATATGAATTTTAAAAACAAAGGAGAAAAACATATGGCTTGGTTTGGACAAGGAAAAGACACCATCGAGTGGGAAGAATTCCGGGATGATGTCCTGTTTTACAAATGGCCCAAGAACGAAATCAAAAAAGGTGCGAAGCTCATCATCCGCACCGGGCAGAAGGCAATCTTTTACGCCAACGGCGCTGTGGAAGGGGTTTTTGAAAAGCCCGGAAGCTACGACGTGATGTCGGACATTGTCCCCTTCCTGTCGACCCTCAAGGGTATCGTCAACCTCCGGGGAGACTCGGGCATGCGGGCGGAAGTGTATTTCATCAACAGCAAGGAGCTGCTCCTCCAATGGGGCACCCGCCAGCGGATCATGATCCCCACGCCGGAAGTGCCGGCGGGCATCCCCGTGGGCTGCAACGGCAACCTGATCATCACCTTCCGGGATTACCAGGTCTTCATCGAAAAGATCGCCGGGATCAAGGACACCTTCGCCATTGAAGACGTGTCGGAACGGATCCTGGGGGAACTCAACCCTATCGTGGCGGAAGCCATCCTCAACGGCCAGCAGTGCATCGGCGTCAACGCCCTGCTGGGCCTGCAGATGAACAGCCGCAAGCTCAGCAAGCAGATCGAAGAGGAACTGGACAAGGAACTCTTTGACATCGGCCTGGGCGTGGCGGACTTCACCATCCAGAACTTCAACTACCCCGAAGAAGTCCAGCGCATGGCGGAAAAGGTGGCGGGACAGGCCTTCGTAGGCGATGTGAACCGCTACGCCACCATCGCCATGGCCGACGGCATGGAAAAGGACGGCGGCAACATGGGGGCCATGGGCGCCCAGATGGCCATGGGCATGCAGATGGCCAGCCAGATGGCCGGTGCCATGGGCCAGCAGGCTGCGCCCCAGCAGCCAGCCCAGCCTGCCGCTCCGGCCCAGCCCCAGCAGGCCGCGGCACCCTCAGGGGACCGCTTCTGCCCCAACTGCCGGAAGATGGTCAACGGGAAATTCTGCCCCGACTGCGGTACGCCGACGGTTTGATCCGGCGGGAAAAAACATATCTGAAACCAAAAGACGCTTGCTCCGGATGGTGTGCTCCCCGTCAAGAGGACAATAAAAAATAATAATTTTTTGTACCGTCAGTTGAGTTATCGGCTGGCGGTATTTTTACGCTGCTGATTGATAATGATCATGATACGCCATTGGTGTCATCACCCCCAGCTTGCGCTGCAGACGCCCGTTGTTATAGTAATCAATATAAGTCGTTATCGCGGTGACCAGTGCCTCCCGGCTGGTGAAACGATGGCCGTAATACATTTCCCGTTTCAGGATGCCCCAAAAGCCTTCCATCGGTCCATTGTCGATGCAATGGGCAACCCTGGACATGCTCTGCTTCATGTGATTGGCCTTCAAACACATCCGGAACGGGGCGCTGGTATACTGGAACCCGCGGTCGCTGTGGAACAGCGGATGGGCATCAGGTTCCAGCCGGACGGCCTCATTAAAGGTCGCCATCACCAGGGCATTATCGTTATGGTCCCTGATTGCCGGTGCGATGATCCGGCGGTCGTACAGGTCCAGGATGGCACTTAAATAGACTTTATGGACTTCAGTACCGATGTAATACTTGAACTCAGTGATATCCGTCAACCATTTTTCGTCTGGCGCATCCGCATGGAAATCACGATTGAGATAGTTCCTGGCGATGTGATCGGGATTCCTGTCGGATTTCGTACAGCTTTTCGGCCGCCACTTGATCGTGGACACGATGTTCTTCTTCCGGCAGATCCGGAGGATGCGCTTGTCATTCACATCGATCCCGTAGTGACCGGCCAGTTCATCACGGATGCGGCGATAGCCCATGTCCGGATGAGCTCCATGAATCTTCCGGATGGTTGCCCCAATCTTTTCATTTTCTAATTCATTGTCACTCTTAGGCTGTCTGAGCCAATGATAATAGGCAGACCGTGAAAGATGGAGGTATCCGCAAAGCTGACTTACCGGATATCCCTTTTCAACAGATAATTCCCGAATGGCTTCATAGGCATAAAGATGACGGGTTAATGATAGCGGCGATTCCTCCCTTCCAATTCCTTTACTTTTTTTAACAGATCATTCTCCATCTGCAGGTTCTTGTTCCTGTGTTCCAATTCGGCGATCCGGTCCCGCAGGTCTTCTTCCGGTGTACGGCTGGGCTGTGAACCGATCCGGTGCCCCCGGCGGTCTTCCAGACCAGCCTCTCCCATTTCTTCGTATTTTTTAACCCAGTTACGGACCTGCTGGTAAGAGCAATGATATTTGATGGCCATGGCACCGTAGTTCCTGTCATTTTCCAGACAATCCCTGACGATCTTCAGTCGTTTTTCATAAGTAGTGGATCCTGCTTTCTTCATCGATGAGCCTCCGGTAAATTCTCTTAGTCTTTTACCGTCATTATACACCTTGATCCACTGCCTGAGCTGACAGCGAGAACGAATTTTGTATTTTTTACAAAGATTCTGAAGGGAATCCTTTCCATCCAGATACTCAAGGACGGCTGCCATCTTCAAACTTTTTGGATAGCACCGGTTCTTTGGTTGTTCGAGTAAGCCAACCGGACCCTCCGCTTCATAAATGCTTATCCAATCCCGAAACGTGCCAGTGGAAATGTGATATTCTTTTGCGACAAGATTCTGGCTCGCTTCGTCTCGTAAATACTTTTCTACTGCTTCTACTTTTTCCTACTATAATATATTTGGATGAAGAACCAGGCATCCAGCCGGGTCTTCTTCCATCCTTATGCCAAAGCTGTTAGAATGAGAAGTGCAATCGGCGTGACGTCTTCTTTCTTGGGCCAGTGCCCGCTCCAAAGTCCGTCAGCCGGCTTCTCATTCACAGCCATTCGATTTAAGCAGATTGAACTGCCATACCCGGAACGTTCGGATCATATCCCAGTAGATGGAATCGGCAATAAGGAAAAACCGGATTGCCGTTGCTACTATTAATGTCAGGAGGATGTTTTTCATGATGAACGCGGTCGGTATTGATGTTTCCAAGGGCAGGAGTATGGTCGCTGTTGCCCGTCCTGGCGAAGTGGTCGCCAGCCCTTTTATCGTTTCTCATACACAAAGCGGTATCCATGAGTTGATTGATCAGCTTAGCTCGCTGGATGGCGAAACCCGGATTGTCATGGAGCATACAGGCCGGTATTACGAACCGATGGCGCAGAGGCTTTCAGATGCTGGCTTCTTTGTTTCTGCCGTCAATCCCAAACTCATCAAGGATTATGGTCATAACTCTTTGCGCAAGGTAAAAACGGATAAGGCCGATGCGAAGAAAATCGCCCGTTATACCCTTGACAATTGGCTTGATTTGCGCCAATATACGGGTATGGATACTTTACGTAAACAACTCAAAACCATGAACACCCAGCTTGATTTCTTCACGAAGCAGAAAACGGCTGCCAAGAATAATCTGATCGCCCTTTTGGATCAGACTTATCCTGGCGTGAACGCCTTCTTCAACAGCCCGGTACGCAGTGATGGCAGTCAGAAGTGGGTTGATTTTGCCAAATCTTTCTGGCATGTGGATTGTGTCCGTACGCTGAGCGCCGCTTCTTTTATGCAGCGTTACCAAAAATGGTGCCATCGGCACGGATACAATTATCAACCGGATAAGGCAAAAGCAATCTTCGATACTTCCACTGAGCTGATTGCCATGCTTCCTAAGAATGCCATGAACAAGATGCTCGTCATGCAGGGGATTGATCAATTGAATGCCGTCTCCGCCATCATCGAACAGCTCAAGGCGGAGATGAATACCCTGGCCAGTGATCTTCCGGAATATTCGGTCGTCATGGCCATGCCCGGGGTTGGTCCCTCCCTTGGGCCCCAGATCATGGCCGAAATCGGTGATATCTCACGATTTCCTCACAAAAGTGCCCTGACGGCTTTCGCCGGGGTCGATCCGGGAGCGAATCAATCCGGTGATTTTGAAGCGAAGAGTAATCACGCTTCAAAGCGCGGTTCCCCGCGACTCCGCAAAGCGCTTTTCATGGTCATGGACTGTCTAATCAAAACATCACCTTTGGATGATCCAGTCTATTGTTTCATGGATAAAAGCGTTCGGAGGGCAAGCCCTATCTTGTCTATATGACGGCAGGGGCCAATAAGTTCCTTCGCATCTATTATGGACGGGTGAAGGCATACCTTGCTTCGCTTTCGCCTGCTGAATGATTCTGCTCTTCCATACTTTTTTACCGGCTGGCGTGTATGCGGTGGCCTGTTTGCGATGCTTTTTTTCGAATCACCCTCTCTACTTTCTACTATAATATATTTGGATGAAGAACCAGGCATCCAGCCGGGTCTTCTTCCATCCTTATGCCAAAGCTGTTAGAATGAGAAGTGCAATCGGTGTGACGTCTTCTTTCTTGGGCCAATGCCCGCTCCAAAGTCCGTCAGCCGGCTTCTCATTCACAGCCATTCGATTTAAGCAGATTGAACTGCCGTACCCGGTACGTTCGGATCATATCCCAGTAGATGGAATCGGCAATGAGGAAAAACCGGATTGCCGTTGCTACTATTAATGTCAGGAGGATGTTTTTCATGATGAACGCGGTCGGTATTGATGTTTCCAAGGGCAGGAGCATGGTCGCTGTTGCCCGTCCTGGCGAAGTGGTCGCCAGACCTTTTATCGTTTCCCATACACAAAGCGGCATCCATGAGTTGATTGATCAGCTTAGCTCGCTGGATGGCGAAACCCGGATTGTCATGGAGCATACAGGCCGGTATTACGAACCGATGGCGCAGAGGCTTTCAGATGCCGGCTTCTTTGTTTCTGCCGTCAATCCTAAACTCATCAAGGATTATGGTCATAATTCTTTGCGCAAGGTAAAAACGGATAAGGCCGATGCGAAGAAAATCGCCTGTTATACCCTTGACAATTGGCTTGATTTGCGCCAATATACGGGTATGGATACTTTACGTAAACAACTCAAAACCATGAACACCCAGCTTGATTTCTTCACGAAGCAGAAGACGGCTGCCAAGAATTTATTCATGCTGTTAATCCTGAATTTAATTGGAAAAAGAAGGTTTATGTTTATCCTAATGGCTTGGAAGAAGGGCTTTTAATCAATTATCATTTATAAGAAATAATCCAATTGAATTATAATGGTATGAGAGATTAAACTGTTTTGAATTGATGAACAAAAAATAGATTAAAGAATAGGGAAAGGGAAGGAAAGAAAATGATTCGTGTTCCGTGGGATGAAGAGGAAATGGAAGAATTGGTGGAAGTCTACATCCGTCATGAAGGTAAGAGTGGCTCAGATGTGGATGCCGAGCTGAATAAACTTTCAAAGGGATTAAATGAACGAGCGGATCGCTTAGGAATTCCTCATGACGCCAAATTTCGAAATCTAAATGGATTGCACATGCAGTACCAGAATCTAAAATATGTGGAAACAGACGGAAAAGAAGGTTTGAGCAGTGCCAGTCAATTAATGCGCGATGTAATGGAAAAAAGGATGAAGAAGAAATGAATATGTTAGAAATGATGAATTTAGAAATATACATTATTTAATCCATCTGAAATTTCTCAAGAGCATAAGAAGAGACAACAGGAACCCAATGACTGTTGGTTTGAAATAATCAAAGAAGAATAAAGCAATAAAATTACCAAAGGTGACTGCCAGTTATTTCGATGCAAATTAGAGAGCAACCATCCCTATACAATACAAACTAGACTGACACACCTCCCACATCAAGAAATAAGTTGCACCTATTGGACAAAACTGTCCAATCCTGATTTCCCACTGTCCACCTGCATTCATCCCAACATCCGGATGATTCACTATCATCCCTTTATGGGTCAATCGAAAACGAGGCCGAGCATGCATCCATCCCTTTATGAGCAAGTCGTCAACCAATTATTAGCCAATATCATTGATCAGCAAGACCCGGCAATCACGCGGGTGGAGACGGCGGGCATGGACAAGGCGGAAGCCGCCGACATTTTATCGGGGTATTTTGGAGGTGTTTTGCGGGATGCCTTAACCCAGACCGGGGGCAGTGGCACGCAAAAACTGACCCATCAGGTCCAATTGGTTAATGCCCTGGTTCAGACGTTGGCGGCCTTTATGGGCGAGGGCACATGGCAAAAGCAGGCGGTGGATCCCCGGGCGGAGCAATTGCTGGCCATTTTGGATAAACGGGGCACGGTGCAGGCCGTCGATGAACGGGCAGCCATTGTGCGTCCCGAAACGTCTCTGGCCATGAGCTCCCTTTTTACAGGCGCAGGGCAGGAGCCCCAGCTGGGGTCTGAACTCAAGAAGGAAATCCCATCCTGTGATCGCATTGATATGCTGGTTTCCTTCATTCGGTGGAGCGGCTTGCGGACGATGATCGGGGATTTGCGGGATTTTACCCAGAATGGGGGAACCCTGCGGATCATTACCACCTCGTACATGGGGGCGACGGAGGCCAACCA
>Ga0268359_12582_pt1 | contig 12069 bp, 11 predicted proteins | sample BioMet11_FD_194416 | JGI IMG/M metagenome (GOLD analysis project Ga0268359, IMG submission 194416) | Sewage microbial communities from Oakland, California, United States - Biofuel 11 (PacBio Assembly) | ecosystem: Engineered > Wastewater > Sewage > Unclassified | place: USA: California | collected...
GTATTGGAGCTGCCGCTTCGTTCGACCCCACACAACCTGTAAGGTCCGACAAATCCCCCTACAATACTTTCGGTGGCTATTGGCAGTGGTATCAGAATAGTGCTAAATTTAAAGCTGACGTTGACAACCCTTTGGCCGGGAACAATCCGGTTGGCAGCTTGATGCAAAAAGATGACAGGGCAAAATCGAACGATTTACTTGGCAACGCCGACCTCGACTACAAAGTACATTCTTCCCGGATTTACACGCTCACCTGACGTTGGCCCTGGAAAGGGCTTATGGAAAACAGACCACCATTATTCCTGTTGATGCAATTGGCAACCTATTTTATGGAAGTACCGGATACGAAAAGAAGTACAAAACCAACAAATTGTTGACCTACTACATGCAATATGTGAAAGAATTGGGAAAACAAAAATTTGATGTAATGGGTGGATACGAATGGCAGCATTTTTATGGTAGTATGAATAATGCTTATGATGGGATTATAAAATCTGTTCCGGGATTTGATGATTCTGGAAATGCAACCACCTATCCCAGCTCACCTACTTCAGACAAATGGGCATCGGAAAGTTTTCTGGTATCGTTCTTTGGACGTTTGAATTATACGTTGGCTGACAAATACCTGATCACAGCTACTCTTCGTAATGACCGTTCATCACGTTTCTCTAAAGATAACCGCTCTGCATTATTTCCCTCAGCTGCTTTTGCATGGAAAATAAACGAAGAAAACTTCCTTAAAAACAGCAGAACTATTTCTGACCTTAAACTTCGTTTGGGTTATGGAGTTACCGGGCAGCAAGATATTGGTTTAGGTGATTATCCTTACTTAGCTATTTACACAAAGAGCAAAGATGGAGCATATTACTACATGGATGTAGATGGCGATGGTAAATATGATTACATCACCACTTATCGCCCTGACGCTGTAAATATCAAATTAAAATGGGAACAAACCACCACTTATAACGCAGGTATTGATTTTGGATTCCTGAACAACCGGATTTCGGGATCGATAGATGGTTATTATCGTAAAACGGATGATCTTATTAATGCAAAAACAACTGTGTCGGCAGGAACCAATTTTAAAAACACGGTTCCAAGCAATATTGGATCCCTCGAAAATAAAGGGGTTGAATTTACATTGAACGTAAAACCCATACAAACCAAAAATTTAACATGGGATGTTAGTTTCAACCTGACACAAAACAATAATAAAATCACGAAACTGACTGCTGCAACTAATGACAGTTATAACATACCTGATTTAACTATGTCCCCTTCTGCGGGAACAGGATCTTATATCAGGTATTTTGCAACAGGTTATCCTGCATTCTCTTATAAAGTTTATCAACAGGTGTATGATAACAACGGAAAGCCCATTGAGGGTTTATTCGTTGACCGTAATGGAGATGGCGTTATCAACGATGATGACCGTTACTACCATCATAACCCGAATCCATTAGTAGCCATGGGGCTTTCTTCTAAAATAGTTTACAAACAATTTGATTTTGGTTTTTCAAGCCACGCGAATATTGGCAACTACATGTACAACGATGTGGCCGCCCGTAGCGCTAATATTGGTTCTTCAGGCGTATGGTCAACCTCAAATTTCTTATCAAATGTGCAGACTTCCGCTTTGAAAACTAACTTTGTTGGAAAAACAAACTGGTTCTTGTCCGATTATTACGTACAAAACGCTTCTTTCCTGAAAATAGACAATATCACGGTAGGATATAGTTTCAAAAATATTGGGAAAGTAATTTCAGGCGGACGCATTTCGTGCGCGGTACAAAATCCGTTTACCTTCACGAAATACAAAGGTCTCGATCCTGAAATATCGGGAGGCGTGGACAAAGATATGTATCCCCGGCCAATCGTTACGGTTATCGGATTAAGCCTTAAATTTTAATACATTCAACTCTTTAAACAGAAAAAAGTTATGAAAAAAAATAAATTAATCAATATTTCATTAATCACACTGATTGCTTTCACTTTCGGCCTCGCATCGTGTGTGGATGATTTGAATGTAAAGTCGATCAATCCGCAAAACGTGGCTGAATTCGATCAGGATGCCGTTTTTGCCAAATTATATTCTTCCCTGTCTCTGACCGGTCAACAAGGAGCTGCCGGGTCGGGAGATGTGGACGGTATCGACGAAGGAACTTCGGCCTTTATACGTTTGATTTGGAATTTGAACGAGCTCACCACCGATGAAGCTATATGCTCATGGGGTGACCCGGGAATTCCTGAAATGAACTTCAACAAATGGTCGGCTTCCCATAGTAACATCCAAGGTTTGTACTATCGTTTTTATTTTGACATTACCCTTTGTAATCATTTCCTTGAAAATACAGAAGGAAAAACCGATGACAAATCGGTAAAACAAAGAGCGGAAGCCCGTTTCCTCCGCGCGCTGAATTACTACTACCTGATGGACATGTGGGGAAATGTACCGTTTGCAACTAAAGTTACAACGGAAAATCCTAAACAGATTAAACGGGCTGATTTGTACGCCTGGATTGAGACAGAATTGAAGGACATTGAATCCAGCCTTTACGCGCCCCGTCAGGGTTCGTATTACAGGGTTGATCAGGCAGCCGATTGGTTGCTTTTATCCCGGCTGTACCTGAATGCTAAAGTATATACCGGAACTCCTCAATGGGACAATGCCGCTATTTATGCTAAAAAAGTGATCGGTTCAGGATACACCCTGGTGGATAATTACGCTCAATTGTTCATGGGAGATAATGCCGGAACACTTGATAATTCAACCGTAAATAAAGCGCCGAACGAAATTATCTTCGCTATTAATGCCGATGGGGTAAAATTAAGAGTTATGGATCATCGCTCTTTTAATCGCCTCCACCCATACAACAGGAATGTTGCCGACATGGGGGAGCAGTGATGGTTGGGGTGGAAACAGGGCAAGGGCTGCATTGGCTCTTAAATTTTTCCCGAATGGGATAAGCGATGCCGATATTGCCACGCAAACCGCGGATAACGGTTCTACTTTAGCAACAAAGGCCAACGATGTCAGGGCTATGTTCTGGGGTTGGACAACCGATGTATCAAAAGGGACAAGCCCTATCTCAATTTCTGATTACTCTGTCTTTAAACAAGGGCTTTCTGTGTCGAAATATTCAAATGTAAGGGCTGATGGCGGGCAAACAAGCAATACTGAGTTTCCAGATATGGATGTGCCTTTTATGCGTGTAGCCGAAGCTTACCTGACTTATGCTGAAGCCGTGCTCAGGGGTGGAGCAGCTGTTGATGGATATACTGCAATGCAAGCTGTAAACGCCATCAGAAACCGCGCTCATGCCACTCCGTATTTAGCCAGTGAAATTACCTTGGATGTGCTAAGGGACGAATGGTGCCGCGAATTTTATTTCGAAGGCCGCCGCCGTATGGATTTGATCCGTTTTGACAGCTATGGAGGTAGCGATTATACATGGGACTGGAAAGGCGGAACCAAAGCCGGAACTAAATTCAATGTAATTTATAACCTGATGCCTATTCCTTCAACTGATTTAGCTGCCAATCCTAACCTTGTTCAGAATCCGGGTTATTAATTTATTCACTTACACTTATAATAAATAAGAACATGAAAAAAATCAATATATTATTTGTTCTCCTGTTAAGTATATTCGCTTTTACAGCTTGCCAAGATGACAAAGATATGGTCATTAATAAAGCGGCAGAAGATGGTACGCTTACATTTAAATTATTCTCGCCAACGTATGCCAATTCGGTTTACGAATTGACAGTAGCCAACAACAGCGCTACCATGGATACGTTGTATTGCAATGAGCCATCGTACGGATTCCCGGCTTCGGTAACTTATACTGTTCAGGTTTCTCTTGAAAATAATTTTACCGATTCAACCAAATTTCAGGACTTAGCATCGTCAATAGTTGGTGAAAAAGTTCCTGTAAATGTAAAGGAATTGAATACCGCGATAAATACTCTTTACGGAGATAATTTCCCTGTGCCGGCAGTAGCGACTACAGTATATGTACGGTTAAAAGCAGTTATTTCGGATGCTACAGCTACTCCGTTTACCAAAACGGCTACTGTCAAACCGGCTTATTCAAACGCTATCGCGCTGAAAATTCTGCCGTATAAAGTATCAAGTCTGAAATTCTATTATAAAGCTGCCAACCTTAAACCATATTATATCATTGGGCTGGCTGATGGAGTATGGAACAACTCAGCAGCAGGTATTGGTGTTTCCATTTATCCATTAAGCGTGGTAAAGGAAGAAGCTTACGATGACAATGGAAACGGGACATTCAAGTTTACAGGTTATTTCAGCGCTGCCAGAGGATTTAAACTGATCCGTGATTTGGGTAGCTGGAACGAACAATGGGGAAGCACCGATGGTGGTATCACTTCTTTTGCCCATAACGATGGTGGTTCGAAAGATATTAAAGTTCCTTCGGATGGTTATTACACCATTACGTTGAACTCAATTAAGAACACATTAACCATTGAAGCTAATACTCAAACTCCGGCTACCTATTCTTCAGTAAGTATCATTGGTACTTTCAACAGCTGGGGTGGCGATGTTGCTCTTACTCCTGCTGAATCGGCTAATAACCATATTTGGTACACCACTTATACGTTTAGCGCTGCCGGTCAGTTTAAATTCAGGGCAAACAACGCGTGGGATGTAAGCTGGGGGACTCCTTCAGCCAACGATGGGGATGCAATTTATACGGCAGTTGCTGTCGCTAATGTTGGAGGTAAGAATATTGCTAATGATGCGGCTACATATAAGCTCATTATCAATGATCAGGACGGTTGTTATTATGTAATCAAACAATAAACCGGACATCCTTAAACATATGTTAAATCATTAAACAATTTATGGTTATGTATAAAAAAAATAAAATAATAGCGTTGTTTGTAATGTTGTCGTTAATTATGGTTTCCTGCGATTACTACGGTGATCAGCAGGTAGCCAGTCCGACCGTTTTCAATCAAGGAGCATTTCAGGACACAACATTTGTTGCCGCGGCAACTTCCAGTTCGGTAACCCTCACCGAAGCTACGGCTGCCGACTCGACCGAAATACTCACAGTATCAGCAGTGATGACGTTAGTTAAAACTGCATCGATAAACTATGTACTACAACTTTCGAGCAACCAGAACTTTACCGATACGGCTGAGATCCCTTGTAGCTTTGATGGGAAAGCCGGATCAAAAGTAAAAGTGCTTAATTCTGATTTGAATACCGCTTTCGACAACCTGACCGGAAGCACCTCCGCGTTGCCTGTTTACGCTCGCTTGGTAGCTTCGATAACAAACAGCGGTACGTTGGTAAAACAAATTTCGGTAGCCGATGCCAATAAATCGGTGGCCACTTTCACGGTAACTCCATACTCTATTTTGAAAGATTACACAGTAAATATTCCAAGCACTTGGTACATTGTAGGTTTGGGAGGCAGCTGGGATAATTCTGTTAACGGATTAGGATCTTCATTAATTCCGTTGAACGTCGTTTCAGGCAATGAATATAATACTACCGGTGATGGTAAATTTGTATATACCGGATATTTCTCAGCATCAACTACGTTCAAACTGATTCATACTCCAGGCGATTGGAATACCCAATGGGGAAACAAATCGGCTGAAGGTATTGACAATCCTGTAAAGAACGATGCTGGATCTTCCAACTTTAAAGTTCCGGCAGATGGATATTATACCATTACATTGAACTCTGTTAAAAATACACTTACAATTGCAGCTAATTCTGTTACCCCGACAAGTTATTCATTAATCGGGCTGATAGGAGCATTCAATAGTTGGGGTGGCGATGTGGCGCTTACACCGAACACTAATACCAACGGACATTTCTGGTACACCACTTATACTTTTGCAAGTGATACTCAATGTAAGTTTAGAGCCAACGGAGGATGGGACACCAATTGGGGCACACCAGGCTCAGATGGTGATCCGTTGTATTCTCTTACAGCTGTTGGCAAAAACGGAGGAGGCAATTTAATAGAAAAAGCCGGCACTTACGTTGTTATGTTCAATGATATTGATGGGTGCTATTGGTTTTATGCAAAATAAAAAGGACTGATTTGAAAAAGATCCCGCACTTGAAAAATGCGGGATTTTTTTGCTTTATAGCCCTAAAAGCGGAATAATTTCGTTGAGCCCATTTACCTGATAGGTGGCACGATAGTTTTCGGGACGACGGTCGGGCAAGTTGAACAGGTACACCTGGTCGATCCCGGCATTTTGGGCGCCCACAATGTCGGCATGGTAGCTGTCGCCAATCATTACACACTCATCTGCCGAAGATGCATTGTTCAGTTTCATGGCGTATTCGAAGATTTTCTTGTCGGGTTTCAGGGCTTGCGCGGCTTCGGATAGCACCACGTGCCTGAAATAATGCTCAATACCACTGCTTCGTAACTTTTTGTATTGCACTTCTACAAATCCGTTGGAAATGATAGTAAGCGGATATTTTTTCCCGGTCAGCTCATCAAGCATTTCCTGAGCATAAGGAATAAGGGTTGTTTTTGTAGGCAGAATATTCAGGTATTGTTCCCCGATTTGTTCAGCCAGTTCAAGATCGTCCACCCCCATTTTTGCCAATGGATACCGGAAGCGTTCGGCCATCAGGAATTCCTTGGTTATTTCACCTTTGCCGTATTGCTCCCACAATTCGATATTTCGTTTCGCGTATATCTCAAAAAACGACCTCAAAATTATCGAAGTATCGCTCCAAACCCCGATCCTGATACATGTCGAAAAGGGAGAGTTTGGCGTTGGCATGAAAATCCCAAATGGTATCATCGAGATCGAGAAAAATGTATTTGTATTTCATCTGTGTTAGTACGTAATTACAGCTTTGAGGATATCGCTTAAAGCAAGCCCTCAATAAGTTGGATTCTTAAAATTGAATTATTTCCGTTTACAAATATACGTTTTTCCTTCGAAAAATCCCGAAGTTCACCTTCGGTACATCTAAAACACTTTCCACTTGAGGCCCGCGCTGATATTTATCCCGGGCTGAGGCAGTCCTCCGTAATCCGCATATCTCTTATCAAACAAATTATTTACTTCCGCGTAAACGGTCAGCCGATGGAGCATCCAATTTACTTTAGCATCGGCCAGGAAATAAGGCTGATAATTACACAGGAGCTTATTTTTGTCGGTGTAACTGCCCGAACGATCGGCATACGAAAGGTTCCACGATGCCGAAATATTTCCCGCAATTTTATGATCGATGATCAATATCGCTTTGTGTTTCAGATAGTCAAGCGTATATTTCGAATCGAGGCCATTCGCCTTTTTATCCATATCCAGGTACGAATATGAAACCGATATTTTATTGATAATTGAACTTTTAAACCGATATTCGGCCGAAAAATCAACGCCATAAGCATTTACTTCAGTGAGATTACGGCTTTCCCATTTCGTCGAGTCGGGCGATTTCACCCAATCAATCACATTATTTCCCCAGCGGTAAAATGCGGTAAGTTCTGTTTTCCATCCTTGCTTTCCGGCTTTAATACCACCTTCAATGGTTTTTGATTTTTCGGGATTCAGGTTCGGATTCGACTTTTGAGTAGCGCTTGTGTAATACAAATCGGTAAATGTAGGAAGGCGAACCGTGCTGTTGGCCGAAACGAACAAACGAACCACTTCGCCCGGGCGATAACCAAGATCGGCGCCACCGTAGGTATGCCATCCAAAGTCATTGCTATACGACTCGCCCATACCCAGCGAGGCATCAAAATGACCAAAATTCAGGGTATGGTTCAGCAAAAAAGTAGAAATCACCCGGTTTTTCTCGTGGTTAAAAAACCCGTTCCTGTCAAACGGGATTGGACGAATGGTATCGCGTAAATTTCCAAGCACATTGCTATAAATGTGTTCGTCCCTGAAGTCTATGCCTATCGACGATTTTCCGGCAACTGAAATTAGCGTTGCCGTTGTTTTCCCTCCCGCAATATCGGTTTGATGATAATTGGGGTTTTTGTACCAGGCAGGCGCTGCATTGATATCGCGGAACAGCTCGAAACGGTCGTGATGCCTTCGCCAGTAAGCCTGCGAGGCCATGTTGAAATTACCCTTTGTATAGTCCCATTTCACAGCCGAGAAAAATGTAATGGTTCGGTCGTATTGTTCGGGGTAGGCAAGCGATAAAAGCTGTTGGCGCCATAACCCTTATACTGGAAAGCAAATTGAGCCGAAAAATGGCCGGCTTTGCGCCCATCATAAGTAAGCTCAGTAAAAGCGTTGTAGTTATCAAAGTCGGTGTTGTGCATATAACCATCGCTGCTTGTATGGTGAAAAGACGAATACAATCCCCAGCGCGAACCCGAAAGAGAACCGGAAATTCCTTGTCCGAAGGTGGCGTAACTTCCTCCCGAAAGATATACGCCGAGCGAATTGGAAGCCGGCTTTTCAGTAATAATATTAATGGCTCCACTGAACGCGTTGGGGCCCAGCACCCTGGCCGAAGCTCCCTGCAAAACTTCGATACGGACAATATCCATCAAACTTACAGGAACATCCAGGTTATAATGTCCTGTTTGCGGATCGGTGATATTCACCCCGTTCAGCAACACCAGTACCTGGTCGAAACTTCCGCCACGTATGGATATGTCCGACTGAGTACCATCCGTACCCCGCTGGCGTATATCCACGCCCGAAACTTTGTCCAATAAATCATCCAAACTTTTCACCGCCATTTTTTCTATATCCTGCTTCGGTATGACGGTGATCACCCTGAATCCTCCGTTGTACAAATTCTTGCGGTACTCCTGCACCGAAACTTCTTGTAGCTGTACCGAAACAGTATCTTTCGGCTCAACGGCATACATTCCCACCGAAATCATCAAAAACAATAATACGTAAATTTTCGTCATAAGATATTTTTATAGAATTACCATGTTTTGTAAAACTGATATTTTTAATTCGTGTTCCAATTGAATATAAATAAAAAAACGGTTGAGACAGATTAACTCTGTTTCAACCGTTTATAACTAAATATTTTTATGTTGGCCTCTATGCCATGAGCCGGCACTGCATAATCCAGCAATACGCATCGTTGCGATAGCAACAACTCGTCAACCAGCCAAGGTTCATCTCCCGACGGATTTTCATCAACGACCGTAGCGATAGAATTACCAGTACTAACATCAACCGAACGTTCAACAGTTCCCGACTTTAAAGCCGACTTGTCGGCTACCGCGTTGGCTAAGCGACCAACGGTAACGGCGCACGACAAACTTCGGAATATCGCGTAACCAGCCTTGCTCCACTTACGGAACCTTACTGAGCGGTTGATTTGCAGTTGCTTAAAGTTCATTTCCGGTCATCAAATATTTTTACCACCGTTCGCCATCCTGACGTTTAAATCCGAGGCGATTCAGTTTGGCACGCCAAACATCGGTAAATAATTTTCCATCATTCCCTCCTACCACGAACAACTGGTTGTTGCTGTTGACTACGGCCGATTGGTAACTCCGGGCTTCATAAGCTATGGAACGTATCGAATCGTACATCACGTTCACCGTACTATCCGGCACCTGCCAGCTTAAACCTTCGTCTTTCGATACAAGGAACCGGTTGACCGATTTATAATCCACCGCCTGAGTTTTGCCAAACAACAGCAGTTTGCTGTCGTACCAGGCAATGGCAGCCCCGGGCAAGGCATTCATAGTTGTATTTTGCTCCGAGAAATTCACCCAATTAACACCATCCTCAGTGCTCCAGGTACTGTATAAGGTATTTCCTTCGGACGACACGCCACCAACGACTATCGCTTTTGGAAAACCTGTACGGCCTGTAAACCCAATAGCTGCGAAATCTCCAACAGGGAATTTATCCTTATCGGGCACCTGGGTTCTTACCTGGAAACCATTCACCGCATCCAACGATGCTATGTAATAGTTCCCATCGGTTCCCGATTGAACCGTCATCCAAACTTTACCGTTCAGTACAAAAAGCAGGTTGATAAACTTGTAATTAAAATCGGAAGAGGTATATTTTACAGCCCAGTTGAGCAAATCGGACGAAGAATAAATGTAATTGTTCGAGGCATCGATGGTATAAAAAAGGCCGTTCAGCCCCAGAATATTGTTCAGCGGAATATCCGATGGCAGTCCGTTGACCGTTTGCTCCGACCAGTTGATCCCATCCGATGATGTATGAAGATAATTTTTCAAGCCTGTATTTACAAACAGGTAGAGATGATCGTTGTTGATAATGCAACGCTGGCGGCTACCGGCATGGGTGTAAATCCCATCGTTGATTTTCTGCCATACATAAACCTCAGGGTTTACTTTATGAACGTTGACACGGATAGGATATTTGCGGTATTTATCTTTGTGATAAGAAAGATTGCTGACAAAATTAATCGAATCGAAGTTCATCGAATCGGTATTGTTAATTTCCAGCGAGTCGCCTTTCAGAAAATGAACATACGCCTTATTGGTGCTTTTGAAACTAAAAGTCGGCTTCACGGTGTCGATATCCGTCAGATAAGGGAGTGAATCCACGTTTATAATCACTGAATCAAACAAAGCATTGTCCCACTCAAGAGTAAACTTTGCATTCTGAAGGTTCGGGAAACTATCTAATTTGGTAAACTTCAACGATGAAAAGGATGGATCGGAATACACATCAGCATCGTAACTATTACTGTTCAGATTACAAGATACCAATATAAAACCTGTTATAAGCGGAAATATTATAAGCTTTAACGGACCTAATTTCATAAATAAAAATTAAAAATGAATGATGTTCGACAAAATTTCACCATTTTGCGTTTAAAAAAACGGGAAACCTGAGTTTCCGAACAACAAAGTTAAAAAGATTTTATTTCTTTGCGATGATTAAAAACCAGTTTTATTGTTTTTTATAAATATCTGCCAGTCATTAACGAATAATTATTATCCCAAACAAGGTTATTGGTTGGCTTTCTTCACCTTCTTGTACAATTCGGAAGCAAAAACAAAGTCGTTGAGTGCCTGATTATCCACATGGAAAATATCGTCCTTGCTTCCCTCCCACGCCTTTTCTCCTTTGTTGATAAAGAAAATCTTATCCCCAATCTCCATGATCGAATTCATATCGTGCGAGTTCACAATGGTAGTAATGTTATATTCCTCTGTAATCTCATGAATCAGCTGGTCGATGATGAGCGAAGTTTTTGGATCAAGGCCGGAATTCGGCTCATCGCAAAACAAATATTTAGGATTCAGAGAAATAGCGCGGGCAATAGCCACGCGTTTCTGCATACCTCCACTAATTTCGGAGGGAGCCAGATGAAACGATTTTTCTTCCAGGTTAACCCTCCGCAACAAAAGTAAGCGCGTTCAATCATTTCTTCGCGGGTGGTTTCCGAGAAAATTTCGAGCGGAAACATCACGTTTTCCAGGACACTTTGCGAATCGAACAACGCCGACCCCTGAAAAAGCATCCCTACCTCGCGACGCAACATGCGCACTTCCGACATTTTCATGTCGGGAAGGTTGCGTCCATCGTACTCAATCCTCCCATTATCAACCTCATGCAGTCCGATAATGCTCTTCATCAGTACCGTCTTACCGGAACCGCTCTGCCCGATAATCATGTTGGTTTTTCCTGCTTCAAACAGCGCCGAAATGTTTTTCAACACATGATTGCCGTCAAAGGTTTTATCCACATTCTTTACTTCAATCATTTGTGTTAATTAAGCATTATTTTGGTTATCAACAAATTAAAAAACAATATCAACACACTGGAGTTGACCACAGCGTTGGTGCTGGCTTTACCCACGTCCAAAGCTCCCCCGTAAGCATTATATCCGTAAAATGCAGATACAGAAGATATTATAAACGCAAAAACAACCGATTTGACCAACGAATACAATACGTAATACGGGACAAAGGCATACTGCACCCCGTATAAATAATCAGCGGTAGTGATCACATCGGTGAAAGCCCCTACCAGGTATCCTCCTATCAGCCCAACCGCCATGCTGATAATGACCAAGAAAGGCATCATGATCACCAACGCTGACACTTTGGGAGTATGAGATAGTTAGCTGAATTCACC
>Ga0268359_11102_pt1 | contig 12067 bp, 18 predicted proteins | sample BioMet11_FD_194416 | JGI IMG/M metagenome (GOLD analysis project Ga0268359, IMG submission 194416) | Sewage microbial communities from Oakland, California, United States - Biofuel 11 (PacBio Assembly) | ecosystem: Engineered > Wastewater > Sewage > Unclassified | place: USA: California | collected...
CATAAGTCATCATGAAAGTCTCGTTGTTAACATATTTTTGGATACGTTTAATACGCCCACCTGTCATAGAATTAAGACCTGTATCTACTACTGTTACCTTCCAAGGTTCAGCTGTGTTCTGATGAATAATGGCTTCATTTTTCTTAGTAAAGTCAAAAGTAACATCAGATGTATGCAAGAAATAATTAGCAAAATACTCTTTAATAATGTGTTGTTTGTAACCTGCACAAATAATGAATTCATTAAACCCAAAGTGAGAATACATCTTCATAATATGCCATAAAATAGGTTGTGGACCAATTTCAATCATTGGCTTTGGTTTTAGATGACTTTCTTCGCTAATTCTTGTACCAAATCCACCTGCTAATAGTACGACTTTCATAACAAAATCCTCCTTCAAAAGCCTTATAATGCACATACTTATACAAAATAATCATAACATATTAGCTTAGCTATCGCCACAAAAAGCCTACTATATTATTGTTTTTCCATTTTTTGTTTCAAAAATGGCATATAAAACGATCGATATTGTAAGTATAGTCATATATTCTTCAAGTTTCATATTTTTGAGAATTAAGTCGTAAACAGACAATTTCAAAAGAAAAAGTCGATGTTTCATGTGAAACATCGACTTTTGACCTATCTTTTCGAAAATAAATCAAACAAATTAACTGGTTTTCCTGAAGAAAATTGGTAATCAGGCATTGCTTCCTCTACCTTTTCCTTGGCTGCTTTTAGATCATAATATACATCCCATTTGGATTGTACCAGAGACTTACCTGTTTGTCTTAATAAATAGGCCGGATGGTAAGTAGCTATACAATCAAATCCGCCTTTAGTCTTAAACCACTTGCCTCTATCACGAGTAATGCGCATATCCGGATTTCCCAGATAATGCATAGCCACACTGCCTAGTGCTACCACTACCATTGGTTTGACTATTTCTAGTTCTTTATCTAGCCATCTATTCGCGCAGAATTCACCTTCCATTAGGTTCGGAGTTCTATTGCCTTTAGGACGGCACTTAATAACATTGGTCGTCAGTACTCTATCTCTGGTAATCTTTACAGACCACAGCGCTTTATCCAATAGTTGACCGGAAGGTCCAATTAGTGGGCAGCCGTAATCATCCTCGACGCCACCAGGTCCCTCGCCCACCAAAATAAGTGGACTGGTTGGATTACCAAACCAGCCCACGGTCCCTTTGCAATCGTGCCGTAAGTAACATTCTCGGCAATTATTTAGTTGTTTAGCTAATTCATCTAATTCTGCCATTTCCTTAATATGCCCCTTGTCCTTTAACAACAGTTTTAAAAGTTCTAAAGAGCATAACTATATCAATCCATACAGACCAATTACGTACATACCAAGAATCCATTGCCACTCTTTCTGCATATGTCGTGTCACTGCGTCCACTTACTTGCCACATACCTGTAATGCCTGGTCTAACCATATAATAATCATTAATGTAGTCCCCATATTTAACAATTTCATCTTCAATAATAGGCCTTGGTCCTACCAAACTCATCTCACCTTTTAATACATTAAAAATTTGTGGTAATTCATCTAAACTTGTTTTTCTAAGAAATTTTCCAACCTTCGTAATACGAGGATCATCTTTTAACTTAAAATCTCTTTCCCATTCTTTTCTTAATTCTGGATTATCACGAAGATAATCTTCTAATTTTTCTTGAGCATTTACGCACATAGTACGGAATTTATAACAAGGAAATGTCTTGCCATTTTTACCTATTCTTTTATGGCTAAATATAATAGGTCCCGGAGAATCTAAGCGAATAATTATTGCCAAGATAAATAATATTGGAGAAATACAGATGGTGCCTACAATAGTTAGCAACATATCAAAAACAAACTTGATATGTCTATTGTAGCTGCGTGCTAAGTTGTTTCTTAGTCTTAGCACCATCATCTTCTCATTATACATACTATCTACCTCAATGCCTCCTACCGGTAAACCAATCAGGTCAGGCACGAAAGACAGGTTTCTTACCAATGGTTGTATTCTGTAGATCAGTTCATTAAGCTCGCTAACCGGCATACCAGGTGCTGCAATGATAACATTCTTTACTCTGGTAGCTTTGATTACATGCTCTGCATCTCCGAAAGTGCCTAAATATGGCACATTACCCACATTACTACGATCTGCACCGAAGTCATCCAACACACCAATAATATGATACCCTAAACCAACATCCCCTCTAAAAGCCTTAAGTAGTAAACCAGCAGTCTTACCAGCTCCAATCATAAGTACAGGCAGTTGCAAAACTCCGGCTATTTCCAAACTTTTCTTGACTACATAACGGAATGCTACTGTAAAAATAAAACTAAAAAACCACATCAGTAAAACATACAGTCTAGAAGTGCTGCCTGCTATATTGGTAATATAGAGCAGAATAATAATAGTTACATTGGCATAAATACAACTGTAAAAAATTTTCTGGATAACTTTCCAAAAAGGCATACGTCGCTGGTAGAGCTGTGCAACATGGAAGAATGTCACGAAAATAAGAGGGAATACTACATAGGAATTAAGCCAAGATACATGCAAGACACCGTTATTAGTTACAAGAGTATTTCTCAGAAAAAAGGCCAAACGCCCAGCACAAATTGCACTAGCCCAATCCGCAAGGATGAGCAGTGTTGGCATGATAAGCTCAGCATATTTTTCTAAGAAGCCCACTTTTCTGGTTTATCCAGGTCTGAGGCCATTTCAAAAGAATTCTTTGTCATAGCTTTAACCTTATCCCCCCTTCAAACAACCTTTTCAATAAAATTATAACACAAATACGCATTTTTGCCACTAAAAATGCGACTATAGGACTATATGGGATAGCTTATGGGAGAAAAAAGGTGCAGCACATAGTGCTGCACCTAAATACAAACAATATTTTATGCTTATAAGCCATTTCTTTGCGCATAGGCACGTGCTGCCAAATATGCTTCCTTCCAATCTGTACCTTCAAGCGGATAAACAGCTACACATGGACCGCTATCATAGGTCTTATTACCATTAGCATCATAGTCTCTAAGTTTAATAATGCGAACCATCTCTCCATTTAGTGCCTCACAATCCATTACAGTGCATGTTTTGGCAGATAAGTTATATAACTTGCACAGGAAAAACAAATAATTCTGTCCCTTGGAGTACACTGTATCTGTATCCCAAAACACCTCAGAATCACCGGTATAATTCTACCACTGCTGCGCCACTCTGCGCTTGCTGTCATCGTACTACCAAACACAAGTACGCACAGAAGCACTGCCATACACATCATTTTCTTCATTACGAACATCTCCTTTTTACATTATTCCTTACACCCCTACCCCACGATAAAAGACGTTATCCAGAAGGATATTAAACCAATAACCATCAATTCAAAAATAAACCCATACAACGAATTAAAATAAACTACGGTAAAGATTTTGTGATACAGCGTAAATAAGGCTATTGCAATAATGACCCACAAGATTAAAACCAGCATTTCATCTACCCCTTTTCCTATATATTGGCTTAATTAAGCAAATCTTCCGGTTTCACCCCCAATATCTCGGCAATATTAATCAGTATCGCCACGCTCAGACCCTTGGATTTCTCACCATGCTCGATTCTTGAGAGATATTGCTCGCTAATGCCCGCATCCTCAGCCAAGTCAATCTGTCTTATCCCTTTTAGGCGTCTGTAGTACATTATTCGTGCTCCAATACGCTTAAATATTTCGTCTTTTGCCGTTTGGTTAAGCACTGTGCTAATCACCACATTTCTCATTTTTTAATTTATGCCTGGTTTCAAATTTTGAACTAGCAAAGGTAAAAATATTGTTTCCATCTGATTTTCATTATAGATAGTACAGGCTGCTTTTTGGTGTCCCGTTTGGACACAAAAAAAGAGTCCGGTAAAATACCGAACTCATTCCTGATTATTTGTTTAAAGCTGTCCAGTTTTTAGGCGCAGAACAAATATTTCTCCGGCCTTGAGCTTAATTAATAAGATCCTCCAGCTTAACGTCCAGAGCCGCTGCAATAGCAACCAAAACATAGACACTAAGCCCTTTAGATTTTCCCCATGCTCAATTCGAGAAAGATACTGCTCGCTGATGCCAGTCTCCATCGCCAAATCGATTTGTCTTACCCCTTTAAGTCTTCTGTAATACGTTATCTTTGCCCCAATTATCTTAAATAATTCTTCCGCTTCCCTTTGATCGAGCACAATGTTTTTCCCCACATTTCTCTTCTTTACATTATATTATCCTACATTTATTTAAAATGAATTTGCTTTTTAGTTTCAGTTTTGAAACTATATGTCTTAAAAAATTAAACCCCTTTTTAAGAAAGAATAATTATCTTTTACATTAATATTATAACTAACTGCATGGCTTATTTAGAGAACACAAAAACCTTGTTCGCACTAAGTACGAACAAGGTTCTTGTAAGTGGTTATTTATTGTAGGGCAATGGAAGCTGTTATTTCTTTGGCCGGAGCATTATCTGCGCTCATTACAAGCTGTACTGCCGGGGCATTGCCCAGCAAGTAGAAGGCATCAACTCCTAAGAAAGATACATACCAGCTATCGTGAGGGGCAATGTCGCCCTGAAGCTGCACCGTAAGCTGCTGAGTAAGGTTCTTGTTGCTGCCGGTATGAAAGTCTGTGATTTCTTTGTTGTTGCCACCGATATTGATGGTAGAGTTAGTGCCCATGACGCCAAAATTCGTAAAGCGGAAAGTAACCTGAGGATTATGCAGCGCCACATTGGAAGTATTCTGGACAGTAACGCCCGGACTATCCGTGTTGGAGGCAAAATTCACCAGAGTGCGACCATTTTGCTGAGCCTTCTTAGCCATGGCTGCCAGCTGTGGTCTATCATCGTTAAGACTTACTTTGGCAAAGTTCCAGCCGCTGGTACTCAGATCTACGGTTGCCTGACCTTGGGTAGCATTGTCCTGCTGGGTAGCTTTAGTTTGCTGCTCTTGTGGTGTTTCCTGTTTGGGTTGGGTAATTGTTTTATCCTGTTTAGTAACTATTTTCGTATTTTTTAAAGAAAATGAACCTTCCGGCGCATGAGCCTTTTTGCTCTGTACCAATATTTGCCTTGTTGTTCCGAGCCTGTCTGGCATTCCAAGTGCCATACCCCAGTGCTAGCAAGCACAGGGCCAAGAGCACCATACTGATTTTCTTGCGAACGGTATAGGCCTTGGCCCGCAAAGCAGTCTCCAAGTCCGCCGCACTAGCAATTCTCTGGCTAGGATCCAGCTGGGTGCACTGACCTGCTATTTTGAGAAGCCTTCCCTGATAGTGAGGCCCCAGCAAGGTCTTAATAGTCACGCCTACCGCATACAAATCACTGCGAACATCTGTGGGCGCAAAACCATATTGCTCAGGCGGTGCAAAACCCCTCCGTACCCAGAATGTGAGTATCGTGAGTGTGTTGGTCTGTTTCGGCAAGGCGTGCCGCACCAAAGTCGATGAGCTTAATGCTGCCGTCGTTTTTGAGAATGATATTCTCAGGCTTAATATCCCTGTGGAGAATCTTGTGCGCGTGCAGCACCTGCAAAACCTGACACAATTGAAGGGCAATGTTAGTTACTTGTTTTTCGGAAAAGCTCCCCTTCTTCTCTAATAGCTCCTGCAGGTTTTGGCCGGAAATGTATTCCTCGATAACATAGGTGTGCGCAGCATCTTCCGCCACATAGTAGATCAAGGGCAGCACAGGATGCTGGAGCTTCGCCAGTTCTTGATAAGGCAGACCGATATAAGGTATGATCTTGCGCACGAAAATCTGCTTATCCATACCCTGTACTATTTCTGTGCTGCCACTGGCGCTTTCTTTCAAAAGCTCAATTCTGGCAAATTCGTCTTTGATAAACGTAGCACCCTTGTCCATTGCCACTCCCGCCTGAGGTAAAAATATGTCCCATCTTTTATGCTATAATGACATTATAACATATCGGCAGGAGGCGCAGTATGACAAAAACAACCAGCAAGCTGCTATCTGACTTAAAACATATGGATTCCTACGAAGACTTTAACCAGGCAAACTCCGCCGAGCTGGTAGTGCCAGACGTCATAAAACTACTCTTGGATCTTGCCAAGTCCAATGGCCTAACTAAAGCCGAATTAGTGCAAGCCACTGGCCTGGAACGCACCTTCGCCTATCACCTGCTCTCTGGCGAAGAAAACCATGTCCCGTGACAAGCTGCTGCTCTTTGCCTTTGCCGGTAAGCTGGATTTGGAGCAAACACAGCAGCTCTTAAAATATGCCGGTCTTGGTATGCTCTATGCCCGCGACAAACGCGACGGTGTTTTAATATACGCGCTAAACAAACACTATAGCGTGTACGAGATGGAGAAGTTGTTGGAGGATCTGGGATTAGATTTACCACTGGGGACGGAGAAAAGTGGTAAATGAAAAGATGGGTAGAGTTAGAAAAACAGAAATGAGCTATTTCCCTACGGAAATAGCTCATTTCTGTAAATCAATCACAATTACAATCCTGATGGATATGTTCCATATTTATACTTATATGCAGTCATATAAATAGCCCTAAGATACGGATAATTTCTTATTCTCTTCCCTTCACGTAAGCCTCTTATTCCACCCCAATAGTCCCCTTCATCAGCGGAAAAAGTATAGCTATATCTGTTCCATCTATTAGTTGACGGGTTGACAATTTTAGCATCTACAAAAAATTCCCCGCCTTTCATATGAGAAATACTCTCTGTTACAATATAATATTGATAACCATTACCATCTGTAAAAGCCCATATATCTGAGGCTTCTGAAACATTAGGAGATAATATCTGATTACCGGCAATAATGGTACACATGAAGATAATTGTTAAAATAAATTTACGCACGATGGCGCCCCCTTTTCTTTTTCTCTTTATATTATGCCATATTTTCTTTAACAAAATTTATGACTTGGTTGAAGATTTTAAACTTGAGCCATTTGAGGACAGTTCCAAATTGGATTGATAATAGAGCCAATTGGGGACGGTTTGCGCTGCTTCAAAAAATGCGACACTGTCCCTAATGGTGTTTTCGTCAGTTTTTAAAATTTTCTAAACGGTATTGTACTGGTGGATAATTGCCAAGCCGCTTCTGTAAGCGGTATTTGTTGTAATATTCCAGATAGGTTTCCGTATAAATATCACTACGCCAGGCTCTTAAGTCCCTGAGTCTTAACAAATAGTCATATTCTTCGTAGCCTTCGCATATTATGCAAATTGGTTTTCCTGGACTTGGACACCAAAATTCAGTTTTTTTCATTTGCCTACCTCCAGTAACGCTTCAATCAAATCTGGATGAGGCAAAGCTCCATACACGCCTTTTTTATACTGTTCCATAATATCAGACGTATCGCGTGTGCCGGTACTTCTCGCAGTAAATTCAGAAAGTGAATATAAATAAACTTGTTTCTCAGTACGATGCATAAACCAAATTTGTTCTTTTCTAAACAGTTTCTTGCAATCAAGCAAACTTATATCATGTGCTGAAAAAATAAGTTGACCATCTTTATTAAGTTCATTGTTAAGCAGAGATACAATCGCTCTTGTTAAACTAAAATGAAGACTACTATCCAATTCATCCACAACAATAATCTTACCCGCTTCAATAGCTTCAATGATGTAGCTTGCTAATGCAACAATCTTCTTTGTACCCGTTGAATCAAATAGCATACTAGGTACCGGAACTCCTTTGTGAACAGAAACCAAACAAAATTGGTCTATAAAATTATCCTTGAGTTTAAGTACTTCCTCTTGAGGTTCAGGTTTATTGCCGTTAATTTTAAAATTCATTTTCTTTAATATGTCTTTATTGTACTGAAAATCATCAATATCTATATCTGCTTTTTTTATAAATTCGACAATTTGTTTTTGTTTAGAACTTTTCTTTTAAATATTTCTAGCGTTTTTGTTGTTGGAATATTATTCATATTCACGACATCAATTTTTTTAGCAAAACTATTTAATACTTTCTTTATGAAATCCAACTGAGGAAATTTTTCCGTATCAATAAGGTAAATAGCTATATTATCTTTCCCTACTGCATCAAGAATTTTTTTAAGTTCATCGTTATTTTGAACAACAATTTTATTGTTAACAGTATCCTTCTCTAGGTATATCGTTTCTTTCTCATTTCCATACTTATCCCTGATAATTTCAGAGAATTTTTCATACACAAATTCTTCTTTCTTGGTATTATAGTGAAAATCAAAACTAAATACTTGATCAACTTGCATAAAAGTCATGCCAAGTTTACATATTTCATTTTTTGTAAAAAGATTTGGGTTAATTCCTAAAGGTCGCCTATTCAACATAACACGTCTAATGTAACGAATTGCATTGATTAAGCAGGTTTTACCCACGTTATTAGGTCCATATAAACACACTGATTTAAGAATGTTAAAATTACTATGGGAGGCTACATTATAGGCAAATTTTTTATTACGCATATCAGCCTTGAGGGATAGTTTTGTACTATTTGAAAACACCTGGCAATTGTCCACTCTTACTTCTATAATCATGATTTTGCCCTCCTTTACATACAAATTATAGCACTTCTATATTTTTTGTGCAAATTTATTGCACTAAAAATACAGAAGTGCTTTTGCTGTATTTATTTAAGCATAAAAAGCAAGGAGCTGTTTCCTTACGGAAATAGCTCCTTGCTTTAAACTAATCACAATCACAATCCTGATGGATATGTTCCATATTTATAAGCTTTTCTGGGACTGTTCCAAATTGGTTCAGTAATTATAAAATCCTCTTAAGCTGTTAATTGTTTCCCTGTACATATTTCTGATATCTGTCGTAGTCCGGCATGAATTATAACTAAAAGTACGATCCATTCAACCACTACTATGCCAAGAATTTTTCCATACATGGGTAAAGTAAATGGCATATCCCAAATAGCGTGGAAAGCAACCGCCATAAAAAAGAAAGTCAAAAACTTAGGATGGCTAAAACATTCAAAGCCTTGCCATTCTTTCTCTTTGGTCATAGCCAAGGCTCCTCCCACGATTGCACTCCAAATGGCATGAGTACCTAAAGCCATAATTCCTCTAATGTATAAAACATATAACCCCGCATCTGCTTGCATCAAGAAAAATCTTAATATATAACCAGCTGTCTCAAAAGCAGCAAAGCCGGCGCCTACTGCCCCGCCAACTAGCAACCCATTAAGAATATATTTTTTCTTAATATCTCGCAAAACAAACCAGATTATTATAGCTTTACCAAATTCTTCTGTAATTCCTATAACTATGGCGCCAATATAATCTAATGCCTTAATTCCAAAAAAGCCGTCCAATATTAACGTTGCCAATAAAGAACACACTCCACCTACAAAGAAGATTGCTGTTACATCAAAGACACTAATATTACGCGGCGCATTAATTTCGAAGAAGAATATAAGTAAAGAAAACGGTACAGCAAGCGCACCAATGAATATCATTCCCGGTATAGCGTTGGGGTTATGAAATTCTTTGGCCATACACAAAAGGCCCCAGTATGTAACAGCCAGCAACAGAAACACTCTGGAATAAAGCCATGGATGTGGCCAATTGGTAGAAATATCTTTTTCAAGCGGAGTATTATTTTTGGTACCTGCAATGAAAATCTCTTCCCTTTCACTTTTATTGTGCGACGTAAATACGCCGGATACCAAATCTTTCATATGAAGTTCTACTGCTCCACGTCCCCCTGTCATTTCATTAACACTATTAGTAACAGTATCTATGGCATCCTTTGCAAATTCTTTTATGGTAGTAGCATTATTTTTGCTTGGTCCTGCAGCAGTCGCTGTTAATTTTGCTCCACACCCAGGACAAAACTTTTCAATTCCTTGAAGCCGTGCCCCACACCTTGAACAAAACATAATCTTTAAACCTTCCTTAATAAGCCGTATTTTATACCTTCCAAATATTTGGATTGTCCATTACTAATTTACCATTCTCTACTATTACATCAACGTGTCCTCGAAAATCACTAGGCTGGAAACCATCTGCTCTTTTATCAACAGCATGTAACTTAAAGTCTACCTTTATCTTATCCTTAGACACTAAAGACGCACCTATAATCACAGCATGATTGCTTGTGGTAGTTGCATATCCAGCCTTCCATTTTTCGTACGGATATTCTTCCTGCCAGCCTTTAGACATTTTCACATAAGCTTTGTCATATTCTTTTTTCTCTATTTCCCGGTAAAAGTTTTCAACCAGTTTCTTCGCTGTTTCTTTAGACAGTTCAGCGTTGTTAGTATCCGTTGCCTTGGGCACAGTCTTAGTCGGTTGCACAGTAGAATTGCCATCAGATGAAGTTTTAGCATCTTTATTTGTCGTAGTTTCTGTGGCTACAGGAACTGGCATCTGCTTATTTTTCGAAGAGTAAATTGTCCATCCTGAAAATCCTATGACAGATAAAGAAATCAAAATAATTACCAAATAAAGAGAATTGTTTTTATTCATTATTATCCTTTATTAGCCCTAAATTTATCAAATTTTTCATAAAACAGATCGTAATAAGTACCACCTTCAGCAAAGGCATTAGTATAGCCTCTGACACCCCTTAGCATACAATCTGCACGTCTCCATTGAATATCCAGCATCTTTGCAACTTCTTTTTCTTCATCTGTAGCTGAATCTTTTTTCAGCTTGCGTATTTCACTATTAATATCATCCTTGAGAATATTGCCCACAGGCACAACCGTTGTATTGCTCTCACCAGAATTAATTTTATCAGCCATAGATTTAAGACGATCTTCAAACCCAAGAAGCATCTTTACGCTGTTTTCTTTTTGGTCTTTTTTCAACTCATCCTGCTTAGCAGCAGCTTCCTGAGCAGCTTGTTTAATTTGCTCTTCCTGCCTTATCTGTGCTTGAATCCTAGCTTCTTCAGCAGCCTTATTTTGGTAAATTTTCCAACCTCCGCCCGCAATAACAATGGACGCAATAACAGAAATAATTATATAAAGTTTATTATTCATAGGTATTCGCTCTTTTCCGTTAATTATTAGCTGTAATCACATTTAAAAATTAGTCCTCTATTGTCACTTTAGTCCCTACCTTTACGCATTTCCTTAGTTTGGACAGGTTGGCATTTTCTAATCTAACGCATCCTTCAGAAGCATTAGTTCCGACAGACTTGGGATCATGAGTTCCATGAATACCTATTCCATCCCACTTTCCCTTACTTAGCGCATTGGTATCCAGGCTTATGAACCAATCCCCGTAGGCATGTTTAATTTCACCCTTACCATCGCCAAAATTATGAGTCCAGGATGAAGCGTCGTCTATTTCATCAACTTTAAAAACTCCGGTTGGTGTCATATTGTCACCGCTTTTAACCTTTTGTCCCAGTCCACCTTTTCCGATGGCACAGGTCCATACAGCAACAGGCTCATCATGATCTAATAAATAAAGCTTATGCTCATTTTTAACAATACGTATAGAATATAAATGCGGTTGTGGTGTAGCTTTAATGTTTCCAGATAACGACCCGGTATTTACTTTTTTATTTTCGTTCTTAATGGTATTTACTTGCTGCTCAGAAGCGCCAATACCACTTCTAGGCAATTGTTTCGTCTTATCAGCACTAAAAACCATTTTTAATAAACAAACCACACCTACCACGAAGGCAATGCAAAACAGTACTAAAACGGCAAGTTTTACCTTATTAATCTTTTTTTTACGTCGAATGTTTTTTTTCTTATAGTACTCTGTTTTCTCCATCTATTCCCCTTTAATCAGTTTCGCAATAATCAGCTGATACCCAGCACACAGTGCCATCTTTTCGTTCTACCTTATACCAGTCGTCAGCCAGTTTAATGATTTTGACTGTTTCGCCCCTATAAAAATAGCCTATAGAGTCATAATTGGTACCTGGCCCAACACGCATATACACATATGTTCCTGTAATAATACCTTTCGTTTTTGCGCTCGGCTGCGCTTCTTCCTTAGCTTTGCTCTGTTCTTGTGCAACTCGTTCAGCAGCAACTTCAGCAGCTTTAATCCTGGCCTGCATTTCGGCTTCTTTTTGCAAATTATTTT
>Ga0268359_10033_pt1 | contig 12046 bp, 13 predicted proteins | sample BioMet11_FD_194416 | JGI IMG/M metagenome (GOLD analysis project Ga0268359, IMG submission 194416) | Sewage microbial communities from Oakland, California, United States - Biofuel 11 (PacBio Assembly) | ecosystem: Engineered > Wastewater > Sewage > Unclassified | place: USA: California | collected...
CAATAAATCATTGCAGGTACCGACAACACTCAGTTTGCCGATGTTGCCGCCCTTGAATTCAACAGGCGTCACAACGAACGTATCTGTACTGTAAGCAATTTTCCCGCTTATGTCCACTACTGCCGCATCTTCCAGTTCATCAAGTACATCATTGGAAAAATATTTCCCGAAAATACTTCCCATAAGTTCATGTGATGTTTTGCCGCCGCTTCCATGAGCCATTGTTATTTTCATTATTACCCTCCAGTTATCTGTTTCTGTACCAGATGCCGCATGCACCTTCTGCCGATACCATACAAGGCCCGTATGGATCAAGCGGTGTACAGCTTGTGCCGAACATCGGACATTCATCCGGATTGAGTACTCCCGTGATCACACTGCCGCATGAACAGCCTTCCGGAAGTTCCATATCTCTGATGAGCCCTCTTGATCCGCCGTCATAAACAGCATAATCACCTTTCAGATACATTCCCGATCCCGGAATGCTCCCCAGTCCGCGCCACATGGCCTCGTCCGGTTCGAAGCACTTCTCCAGTACTTCCTGCGCCCTGACATTACCTTCCCATCTGACTGCGTTTGTATAAAGATTAACGACCTTTGCCTCGCCGCGTTCCATCTGGCGTACCAGCTCATACAAAACCGCCAGAATGTGCTCTGCTTCAAAACCGCAGACTACCATCGGCTTATGATACTTTTCCGCTATTGCAGTATACGGTTCACAGCCAATGATGACACTTACATGTCCCGGACATATGAATCCGTCTATTGCCGGCTGGTTCGCGCATATCCAGTCAATTGCAGGTGTTATCGTCTTCAGCGCAGTAATGAGTTTAATATTCTGCACGCCCCGTTTTTTTGCCTCGTCGATCATAAGCGCATATGAAGGTATCGTCGTCTCGAACCCGACGGCTGCCACAGCAAAAAATCCTGTCCGGCTCCGCTGCAGCTTTCTCTACTGCCTCAAACGGGCTGTACATCATCGTCACGCTGGCACCGTCTCCTTTGAGATCCGACAGACTGCCGTGCGTTCCCGGCACTTTCATCATATCGCCGTACGTCAGAAGCTCAGAGCCCTCAGCCATTGCGTATTCCGCGCATTTATCTATATACGCCGTCGGCGTAACACAGACAGGACAGCCGGGTCCTGATATCAGTTTTATTTTCGGCGAAATCAGGCTCCTGATCCCGGTCTTGAAAATAGCGGAAGTATGTGAACCGCACACCTCCATGAACTTGAGCTCCGGGCCGTCATAAGCCTTGAGATAATCGATGATCTCGCGTATCTCCATTACTGCTCCCTTTCCAATTCATCTATCTCCGCAAAAAGATCGATGAGTTCCTGAGCTTTATCTTTTTCCATCACTTCGATCGCACAGCCGGCATGAACCAATACATAATCTCCTACTTTCGCATCGATTATCCCTGTATTCACGTCTACGATATTGCCGCTGAAATCAGCTTTGGCCATGTTGCCGTCGAGTGACACTATCTTTCCCGGTATTGCTACACACATTTAATCATTTCCTTTCATTGACGCAATATATGTCTGTCCGAGGGCAATGCCGCCGTCATTTGGACTGACCGATACATTGTAGTATACTTCAAACCCTTCATTTCGAAGCAGTTCAAGCGTCATTTCCATCAATATTTTATTCTGGAAGGTTCCTCCCGTAAGCGCTACCTTCCTTATTCCGTAATCATCCCATATTCTCAGACACTGTATGCGTATCATTTCTGCAATGCGCCTGTGGAACATCAGTGCAAGTTCATACGAATCTTCTTCCCCGGGATTTTTGATTGCCTCTGCCGCAGCATCTTCGAGCAGCATGGCACATTCTCCCTCGTATTCATTGTAACTGCAGATCCCGAGCATCGCCGATACAGCATCGAACAGACGTCCCATGCTGGAACTGTATATCGTATTGATATCGTGATCCATAGCAGCTATTGCAGTCTCAAAATTCTCATCATCCAGGATCCCGTTGATTTCTGCATATTCCGCAATATCCTTGATGTCAACTGTGATTTCATCATCATGTGAATATTCCATATATCCGGAATCCATCGCATGAATATAACTCGCTGCGGATTTCCAGGCCTCTTTCATCGAACTAGTCGCCGCCGATCATCTTGACATATTTAAGATGAGCCGCTCTTATCATTTCTCCGTTTTCGCAGACGAGAAATTCCCCGCCCCAGATGTTCCCGTCGGTGCCGTAACCGGTACCGTCAAAGCTTACGCCGATCACCGGTCCTCTGAGCCCGTGCTCTGCCATTACCGAACCGACATGCGCATGATGGTGCTGGACTTTAATCAGCGGAATGCCGTGCTCCTTCGCGTATGTTTCAGCAAATTTTGTCGTATAATACAGAGGATGCATATCGCAGACGACCTTTTCCGGCGTAATGCGGAAAAGTCCGCTCATTCTTTCAACATTGTGATTGTATATCTCCTGCGCCTCTACCGTATCCATATCGCCGAAATACTGACTAACATATGCAAACGGTCCCTTGCTCAGGCTTAAGGAGTTTTTCAGTTGTCCTCCGACCGCAAGTATCTGCCCTTCTGCGCCTTCCATATAAAGAGGCACCGGGACATAGCCCTTCGATCTTCTGATCATCTGCGGCTGACCGTCTATTACTCTCACTACAGAATCATCCACCGTTACTCTGATCTCGCGCAGGTTATAAAAAGCCTCGGAAACCAGCGGCTGATTATCCATAAAATCAAACATTTCTTCCTCGGTACGGATTATCGGCATGCCAGATGAATTCGCACTCGTAACTATCAGAGGCCCGCCGAAATAATCCAGCATGATATACTGTCCGCCCATGCTCGGCAGGAACGCACCGACAAACCTGCTCTTCGCAAGTTCGCTGTAATTTCTCGGCTTCCTGTCCTGAAGCTCTTCGATTGGTTTTCTCTCCAGCAGTAATATCGGACGCGCCGACGATGTGATCAGTTTTTCTTCGACCTCGTTCATATAGCAGTACTCTTTTATTTCATCTACGCTTCTGAACATGATCGCAAAAGGTTTCTCTTCGCGGTTTTTTATTTCTCTGAGGTCGCTGACTTCCTGTTCATCGAAAGGATTTGCCACAAGATTATATCCGCCCATGCTCTTGAAAGCAATGACACGTCCCTCTTTAATTAGAGCGGCAGCTTTCTCCAGAGGTCCTTTCGAAGAGTCTTCCGCCGTATTCAGTTTGTACTCCATCTGAGGCCCGCAGTCATGACATGAAATAGTCTGCGCGTGATATCTTCTGTCTGTCAGCGTCGTATACTCTTCTTCGCACTGTTCGCACATAGGAAAATCGATCATTGCAGTATTATCCCTGTCATATGGTATCCTGTCAATGATCGTATATCTCGGTCCGCATATCATGCAGCTGATAAACGGATGCATATATCTCCTGTTATCCTTATCATACATTTCTCTGAGACACTCCGGACATACAGCAAGATCGGCGGGTATCATAGCTGCCTCCAGCCCGCCTTCGTCACTGCACAGTATAGTAAAATCCGTAAACTCTCTGGTGATAAGCTTTTCGCGTTTAATATGTACTATTTCCGCCGGTGCCGGTTTATCACGTTCTATTGCTCTGATAAACTCATCGATACGTTTCGGAGCATCAGTAACAACTATTTCCACAAGACCGCCTTTGTTCATTACTTCTCCGGTCATAGACATGCGGTCGGCGATTTTAGCCACGAAGGGCCTGAATCCTACGCCCTGCACTATTCCCCACAAGGTGATCTTCTCTGTAACTTTCCTTCCCATTTTATATCCTACAACTCCTCAGCACGCTTCTCGAACCATGCTGTCACTTCATCAAACCCTTCACCTGTTCTTCCTGATACCTTGAATACCGGAACATCAGGATTGAGCTGTCTTACGCCTTTCATATAAAACTCTTCGTCAAAATCCAGATACGGCATAAGATCTACTTTATTAAGAATAATAATATCCGCTTTTTCAAAGGCCAGAGGATATTTGTATGGTTTGTCGCTTCCTTCTGTCACAGTCGAAATCAGCATCATTACATGTTCTCCTATCGTAAACTCCGCAGGACAGACAAGATTGCCGATATTCTCAATGAAAAGGATCCCCTTTTCATCGAAATCCATTTTTTCGACTGTATGCTCTATCATCGGAGCATCCAGATGGCATGATCCATATGTATTTATCTGCAGTGTCTGAACGCCGGAAGCCTGAAGGTCTTTTGTATCGAAATCCGCTTCTATATCTCCCTCGATAACGTACGGCTTAACATTCTTCAGACGGCTGAATATATTCTTCAGCGTTGTTGTTTTGCCTACGCCCGGAGCTCCCATTTCATTGACTACCAGGACGCCTTTTTCCCCTAAGTCCGCTTTGACTTTCGCGGCGATACTATCGTTTTCATCCAGTATCCCTCCATAACATCTATTTTTTTGACATCATGCATTTTGATTTTCCTTCCTTTATTCTATTTCGATCGACTCAATATAAAATTCCTTACCAATGTCTGTCGGTTCACCGTCAGTCCCGCATTTAGGACATGCAAAGGAGAAAAGTTCACGCTCGAACATTTCCCCGCACGCAGGACATTTTAGTTTCGGTCTGACCCGTCTGATATCTATCTCCGCACCTTCACACATCGTGCCCTCTGAAATAATATCAAAATACATATGTATCGATTCCGGTACAAACCCCGAATAATCTCCGCATACAAGATCGATCTTTATGACCCTGCTGCCGTCATTCTCGCGACAGTGTTTTTCCGCCAGTTTTATAAGCTGTTCTGTAATAGGTAATTCATGCATAATAATGTCTCCCGAATGTTTATTTTAACACATATGTCTGTATATGTACAATCGAAAAGGCGGCAGGTTTATGGCCTGCCGCCTCTGTTATCATTGATATCTCAGTATATATGCTATTTTTCCAGCCCTTTATACTTATCATATCTCTCGATAGCTTCATCTTCAGTCTTGACAAAGAGTTCTTCTGCCAGTTCAGGGAATTCTTTGACGAGCGAGCTGTATCTTACCTGACCCATAAGGAAGTCTCTGAACAGTGAACGATCAGGTTCCTTCGAATCGAGTGAGAATGCCTTGCCGTCAGGATTGTACCTGTACAGCTGCCAGTATCCGCACTTAACAGCATCCGCCTCGTTCTCCTGGCTCTTGCCCATGCCCTTTCTGATACCGTGATTTATGCAAGGTGCATAGCACATGATCAGGGATGGTCCGTGATAAGCTTCCGCTTCCTTCACAGCCTTGAGGAACTGGTTCTTGTCTGAACCCATAGCAACCTGAGCAACGTAAACGTATCCATAGCTCATTGCCATCATGCCGAGGTCTTTCTTCTTTGTTCTCTTGCCGGCAGCAGCGAACTGTGCAACTGCGCCTGTAGGAGTAGCCTTTGAAGACTGGCCGCCTGTATTGGAATAAACTTCTGTATCAAATACGAGGATATTGATATCTTCTCCCGAAGCAAGTGCATGATCGACACCGCCGTAACCGATATCATACGACCATCCGTCACCACCGAGGCACCAGATCGACTTCTTGGCAAGCATGTCCGTTTTGCCCAGAACAGTCTTGGCCAGTGAACCTGCTTTGCCCTTTTCGCCGGCTGTCTTCAATGCATCGACAAGCTTATCAGCCCTGTCTCTTGTTCCTTCGCCCTCATCGAATCCTTCGAGCCATGCTTCACATGCACTCTTTACATTCGCATCTCCGGATTCTTCGGCCAGAGTCTGTACGTTTGCTTTTACGAAGTCTCTTGCCTGTCTTACGCCTGTAGCCATACCGAGACCATACTCGGCATTGTCCTCGAACAGTGAGTTTGCCCACGAAGGACCTCTGCCGTTTTGTCCTGGCAATAAGGCATCGATGGTGCTGAAGCGCCCCAGATCGATGAGCATCCTGTTGCATTCGCGATCATCATTCTGTCTCCATAGAGCTGTGTGATGACTTTGATGTAAGGAGTTTCGCCGCATCCTGCACAAGCGCCCGAGAACTCGAAGTACGGCATGCAGAACTGACTGCCCTTGACAGAATTCTTGTCCATCTTGTCCGATTTCTCGCTGACTGTCATTGCATATTCCCAGTTAGCCGCCTGAGCTTCTTCTTCACCAAGAGGTTTCATCTCAAGAGCATCTACAGGGCATACATTTGCGCAGCTTCCGCATCCGAGGCAGTCGAGCACACTCACCTGCATTCTGTAGTTCAGCCCTTCAAGGCCCTTGCCCTTGGCAGCAGCTGTCTCGAATCCTGCCGGAGCAGCCTTGACTTCATCGTCGCTGAGCAGAACAGGTCTTACAGCCGAATGAGGACATACGAACGAGCACTGGTTGCACTGGATACATTTATCGATATGCCATGAAGGTACGCTGGATGCAACGCCCCTCTTTTCATATGCAGCTGTTCCCGATGGGAATTCACCGTCTTCTCTTCCTACAAATGTGCTGACAGGAAGACTGTCTCCCTCCTGTCTGTCAACAGGAATAACCACATCTTTGACCAAATTTAGGCATGTCGACTTTTTTAGCCGGCTTATCTTTCGCGTCGGCCCAGTCCTTAGGAACTGTGACCTTGTGAATGCTCTCGCATCCTGCATCTACAGCCGCCTGGTTCATCTTGACTATCTTGTCTCCCTTGAGTCCATAAGTTTTCTTGATTGACTGCTTTAGAAGCTTGACAGCCTTGTCGAGCGGCATTACATCAGCCAGTTTAAAGAATGCAGCCTGCATGATCATATTGATCCTGTTGCCGAGGCCGATCTCCTGTCCGAGCGCCGTACCGTTTATTGTATAGAAGTTGATCTTGTTCTTTGCAATATACTGCTTGAGATCTGCAGGCAGGTTGTCGTTAAGTTCTTCATCTGACCATGTGCAGTTCAGAAGGAAGATACCGCCCTTCTTCAGACCCTTGATGACATCATACTGATGTACATATGCCTGGTTGTGGCAGGCAATGTAATCCGCTTCTGTCAGCAGATATGTCGACTGGATCTTGTTCTTGCCAAATCTCAGATGTGACATCGTGACACCGCCGGATTTCTTTGAGTCATAGTTGAAATAACCCTGAGCATAGAGGTCAGTGTTGTCTCCTATGATCTTGATAGCCTGCTTGTTGGCACCTACCGTACCGTCTGAACCGAGACCCCAGAACTTGCATCTTACTGTACCTTCCGGTTCAGTGGTGATGTCGACAGGTTTGAGTGATGTTCCGTATACGTCATCCTCGATTCCTATTGTAAAATGATTCTTCGGCTTTGCAGTTTTCAAATTGTTGTATACTGCAGCGATCTGTCCAGGAGTGGTATCCTTTGAACCGAGTCCGTATCTGCCTGCCACGATAACAGGAGATTCTTTCTCATCATAGTACATAGTCTTGATATCCATGTACAGAGGATCACCGATAGCTCCCGGTTCCATTGTTCTGTCGAGAACAGCAATTTTCTTAACTGTCTTCGGCATAACCTTCTTCAGATATTCAGGAGCCCATGGTCTGTAAAGTCTTACCTTTATGAGTCCGAGTTTGTTGCCCGATTTTTTGTTGAGAACATTGATCGTTTCTTCGATAGTTTCGCATACAGATCCCATTGCGATAATGATCCTGTCGGCATCCTTGGCTCCGACATAATCGAAAAGGTGATATTTTCTTCCTGTGAGTTCAGAGATCTCCTTCATATATTCAGCAACTGTACCAGGAAGTTCATCATAGAATTTCCTGCTTGCCATTCTTGCCTGGAAGAAGATATCAGGGTTCTGCGCCGTACCTCTGATTTTAGGATGATCAGGATTCAGAGCATTGTCTTTGAAAGCCTTAAGCGCTTTTTTATCAACAAGCTTTGTAACATCCTTAGGATCGATGACTTCGATCTTCTGGATCTCATGCGATGTTCTGAAACCATCAAAGAAATGCATGAAAGGTACTCTTCCCTTTATAGCTGATAAATGTGCTACATTAGCAAGGTCCATAACCTCCTGTACTGAACTTGAGCAGAGAAGAGCAAAACCTGTCTGTCTTGTAGCCATGACATCTGAATGATCTCCGAAAATACAGAGCGCATGTGTAGCAAGTGTTCTTGCTGTAACATGGAATACTCCCGGAAGAAGTTCTCCTGCGATCTTGTACATATTCGGGATCATAAGGAGAAGTCCCTGTGATGCCGTGTAAGTAGTTGTCAGTGCACCTGATGCAAGTGATCCGTGTACTGCACCGGAAGCGCCTGCTTCCGACTGCATTTCGACGACTTTGACTTTCTGTCCGAACATATTAGTCGAGCCGTGTGCCTGCATGTCGTCAACAACTTCAGCCATTGGCGACGATGGAGTGATTGGGTAGATAGCAGCCACCTCTGTAAACGGGTACGAAGCGTATCCGGCAGCAGTGTTACCATCCATCGTTTTCATGATTTTTTTTGCCATTGTATCCTCCAAAAAATTTGTGCTCACAGGAGCCTGCCCTGATCTGCACGTCCCATAATAGTAATACATTTATCACATCAACCGACATGCGTCGATAGTATGAACAAAAAATCTTGTATACAGTATTCAATAGTTGATACATATAAACACAATTTAAATTATATGTACCTGTTACATAATTGTCAATGAATAAGCTGGGATTTCAGCAAATATATTATATCATACTTTTGCCAATAAAAAAAGGACTGTCCTTTATGAACAGTCCTTTAAAAAAGCACTACTATTTGATTTCCAAGCACTTCTTCGGGCACTTCTCAGTGCAGAGTCCGCACTTGACGCATTTTTCTTCATCGAGCTCCCACGACTTTTCTTTTCTGTCAACCGTGATCGCTTCCTGAGGACAATTCTTTGCGCAAAGTCCGCAGTAAATACACTCTTCGACATTATTCTGAAGTTTGCCGTCTGCAGATGCACTGCTGCCGGCTTTTTCTTTCTGTGGAATATCGAATGTGTCAACAGTCTTGGTGACCGAAGGTGCAGTATATGTCTGCGCCATCGTGAGACAATTCTTCGGGCAATTATATGTACAGCATCCGCACTGAATACATTTCATTCTTTCGATACTCCATGTATGCGCATTTCTGTCAACAGTAATTGCATTTGTTGGGCACTTCCTCATACACATTCCGCAGAGGATGCACTCAGGCTCGTTAATATCGATATGGCCTCTTGTTCGTTCCTGCCATTCTCTTGGTACTACTGGGTACATGAGAGTTGCTGGCTTTTTGAACAGGCTGCCCATAACGACCTTGCCGATCTTAAAAACTGACACTGCTCTCACCTACCTTTCTGTACAACTGATGCATGGGTCAATGGTCAGAACGTTCATAGGAACGTCCGCCAGATCGCATCCCTGCAGAGTTTTTACCATTGCAGGAATGTTCATGTTGGTCGGCGTTCTTACACGCATTCTTTCCATAAACTTTGTCGGCTCATCGAAGCCCTTTGCATAATAGAACGCTTCTCCTCTCGGCTGCTCCATTCTAAGTGCGAATTCGCCGCTGAAGTTGCCTTTTACAGGAACTGCGATCTCTGTGTCAGGGATCTTGTCGATAGCTGTCTGGATCATGTCTATGGATGCATAGATTTCATCAATTCTTACCTTACATCTTGCCCAGCAGTCTCCCGCCGTCTCAACGCACGGTTCAAAGCCGATTTCATCATATACGCCATTGCCCGTCAGTCTGATATCCTGAACAATGCCGGATGCTCTTGCCATAGGTCCTACGGTACAGAGATCGACAGCATCTTCCTTGCTGAGATATCCGACTCCGCAGAGTCTGTTCTTTACAGATGTATCATTAATGAATACGCCCGTAAGTTTCTGCGTTTCTCTTTTTACTTCTTCAAGCTTCTCGGAGATAGCTCTCAGTGTTGCATTGTCGATGTCTTTTCTGACTCCTCCGACAGTGCAGACAGAGAAGATTACTCTTCCGCCTGTAGTTTCCTCAAAAATATCGAGGATTGATTCTCTGACTCTCCAGCAGTGATTGAACAGACTTTCGAAACCGAAGCCGTCAGCCAGCAGTCCGAGCCACAGCAGATGACTGTGTACCCTGGGACAGTTCATGCCAGATAGTTCTTAAATAGGTCGGCTCTGCGCGGAACTTCTATTCCCATAGCGCCTTCTATCGCACCGACACAGCCCCAGCCATGACCGAAACTGCAGATACCGCATATTCTTTCAATTACATATACCATTTCGGTATATTCCTTTTTTTCCACGAGTTTTTCCAGACCTCTATGGATAAATCCAATAGATGGAATGGCTTCTACAACCTTCTCGTCTTCGATCACCAGGTCCAGATGTACCGGTTCAGGAAGAACTGGGTGCTGTGGTCCGAAAGGAATAATAGTTCTTTTACCTCATTTTCTACCTTCCCTTCTGCTACTTATTGCCCATGGAGTTGGTTCGCTCGTCGTAAAGAAATTCCCGCCGTAATCAAGTGCATTATGCAGGAACTTGATACCGAACAGATCGTGTACTTCGTTCTCGTAAATAAATGCAGGCCAGTATTCCTTTGTGATGCTTTCAACTTCCTCATCAGGTGTAATATCCATTCTCAGGAGCAACATTACGTGGTCCAGATCGAATGCATACAGTAACTGATAATGATCCTTTTTTGTGACTCCGCAGAGCTGCACAAATCTGTAACCATCGTCTTTAAGATTTCTTACTCTTTCAAGAAGCTTATCCGGAGTAATGGGCTCAAAGTTCTGGATCAGATATTTCTTTTCTTCACTCATTATTATGCCTCCTTTTCCGCTTCTGATGCCTCTGTTCCTTCAGGTGCGCCTACAGCAGCCTCCGGGGCGGCTTCGTCTTTACCTTCAGGATCAAGGCCTTTTTCCATTCTCGCTCTCTTTCAGAAAGAACTCCCAGCCCTGCAACAACGCCATCGATGATGGCTTCAGGTCTTGCAGCACAGCCCGGTACATAACAGTCGACCGGGATGACCTTGTCAGTTCCGCCGAGAATATTATAACATTCTTCCCAGATTCCGCCCGAGCATGCGCATATGCCTACGGCAACAACGACTTTAGGTTCAGGCATCTGGTCATAGATCTGCTTTATAACGCCTTTGTTTCTCTCATTAACGGCGCCCGTTATAAGAAAAACATCTGCGTGCTTAGGATTTCCGGTATTTACGATACCGAATCTCTCAACGTCGTACATAGGTGTAAGGCATGCCAGTACTTCTATGTCGCAGCCGTTGCAGCTGGAGCCGTCATAATGGATGATCCATGGTGATTTAGCTACATATGACATCTTTACACCTCCTTATACTAATAATAGTACGAATAAATTGACTGCTCCGAGAGCTGCCGCTACGATCCATGCTGAGTTGATCGCAGCCTGCCACTTCATTCTTGCGAAACTGTTGTCGATGAATATTTCCAGGAAATATGTCAGCAGGGCAACAACTACGCCTATCACATAACCCGCAACTGTTCCGTTCGCGAAGAACAGGAAAATCAGTCCGAGAAGCATTACGTTTTCATACCAGTGAGCGACTTCTACCATAGCCAGAGTCTTACCCGAGAACTCAGTTTTGAGTCCGCCGACCAGCTCCTGATGTGCGTGCTCCGACATCGAGAGATCGAAAGGTGATTTTCTGAACTTGATCGTCATGATGAATACAAGACCGATGAAGAGACCCCAAACCGCGAAGAACGGCATAGTTTCTGATGTCATGATCTGACTTACATCAAACGAACCTGTAGCCATGTAGAAACCTATCGCCGAAAGAAGAACCATCGGTTCATATGCCATTACCTGAAGAAGTTCTCTTGCAGCACCTGCTTCAGCATATGGTGAATTCGACGAATAAGCCGCTATGATCAGGAATGTGCTTGCCGTAGTCAATGTAAAGAATACGAGCAGCAGACTCTGTCCTGCAAAGAACAGACATCCCGTTACTATTGTGAATACAAGGAAGCATAATACGTAGAAATCCTGTACGTTATTAACTGTAATATCTTCCTTTTCTGTCAGCTTGAACACATCATAGAAAGGCTGACGGATCGGAGGGCCGACCCTGCTCTGCATGTGTGCCGAAAT
>Ga0268359_12939_pt1 | contig 12042 bp, 14 predicted proteins | sample BioMet11_FD_194416 | JGI IMG/M metagenome (GOLD analysis project Ga0268359, IMG submission 194416) | Sewage microbial communities from Oakland, California, United States - Biofuel 11 (PacBio Assembly) | ecosystem: Engineered > Wastewater > Sewage > Unclassified | place: USA: California | collected...
ACACGCTCGTAACAGGAACAAAACCAGTAAGCATGCTCTCAGGAAGGCTCTTAATATCTTTTACAATTCTTGTCCAGCCTTTACGTGTTGCTATATTAATTATTATCATCCCACCGATAAGACCTGTGAGAAGGCCAACTGTTGCTGATGTATAACCTACTGTGAGCGCTTCTTCCCACCCGTAGTTCTGAGCGTTTTGCCTATTGCAGTAGCATATCCATGGCCTCCAACAAAACCAGCTGGCAGCATCAAAGCAAAAGCTTGGTTGAGGTTTGGAAAAAGCGGTACAAGAACTAAAATACCGAACAACAAAGCTGAGCCAAACTGGAAAAATTCACTGCCTAAATTATAAAAAAATGTGTCGCCAATATCTTTAATAACTTTTTGATAGGCACTTTGACATAATTTTCTTCTTTGCCCAAAAACAGAGTAGCGAACAACACAACAACAAGCAGATACGGATAGGAAGTCATATAAGGGGTCCCATTCTCTCTAAGCGAAAACGGGAGGATGTTCAGAAACTGCCAGCCACAGAAAAGTGCGATAAAACCTGCAATAAGTGAAGATGGCATATAAATGTACTGAATATCTTTAATTTCGAGCGGATCAAGTGTGATATAAGCAAGATAACCGACATTAAACCAAAATCCATGAGCATTTCATAGGGTCCAAACATTTTATTGCCTCCTATACAAACAGATTTATGGTACTTGAATACGCTAAAATTGAAAAATTATTACAATTTTCAATACAGGCTGTCACGAAAAATATTTGCATGCCAGCCTGTATCAATATTACTCTCCGTAAATTTTGCCTGTTTCTGAAAGTATTTCCGGAAATTCTTTGCGTATTTGCATATCTACCACAGGATCAACAGGAAGTGGTTTATGTTTTTCAAGATAGCTTATCGCTGCCTTTCTTGCCCTTTCCTCTGCGGACAGTCTCCCTTCGCTTTCCCACACCATACGAGGTTTACGGTCAGCAAGCTTCGGATAGAAAAATTCTCCGCGCATATGTGCCGTTGTGTGTTCGTCACCAAGGTAATTACCGCTTGGGCCCACCCTTTTATACATTCAAAAGCGAGTTTATCCGCGTCAATATCGATACCTGAAAGAACTCTGCGTGCCATTCCTGCTATATCATTGTCAATTACATATGTCTGCAGAGAAATTGTAAGTCCGCTTTCAAGAAGTCCAGCCGCATCGTGTATATAATTTGCACCCGCCATAGCGGAAAGAAGTATATTAACGGCAGGTTCATACGCTGATTGCGAATCAGGAATTTTCGATTCACTTGGACCGGCAGTATTGTATATAGGAAGGTTATAATATCTGGCAATCTGGGCTGCAGCTGCATTCATCATTCCCATTTCAACAGAACCAAAGCAAAAAGCTCCTGAACGTAAATCTGTCGTTGTTGGAACAACTGAATACAGTGTTGGATGCCCTGGATTCAAAAGCTGTGTTGTAACAATACCAGCAAGAGCTTCGACATTCATCTGGACGAGCGTGCCTGCCAGTGTAGCAGGCGAAGTTGACCCTGCCATCGGAGCACATGGAGTCGCCAGGGGTATCCCCATCTGGCATGCGGTTTCCATTAGTGCCGTATAATCTTTGTCCAAGAGCAGCGGACTCATAATACACGTTATCATTGACAGGAATGGACGGGCCTTGAAAGCATCCTTTGACCCTGCGATAAGTTCTGCCATACGTGCCAGCTTTCTGACGCCATCTACCGTATAAACTCCGCCCATAACATGCTTTGAGGTGTTATTGATTGCAGCATAAAAACGGTTTACATCTACAACTGGCTTCTGTAGTTCGCATGGGAAACATGTAATTACAAAAAATTCAATATCGTCGCATGCATCAACTACACGCGCTGCTGCTGCAACATCCCTTATAGTACTTGAACGACGTTCTCCTGTGTATATATCAAGAATATTAAGCGCTGTCCCGCCTGTCCCCATGTATGTATTTGTTCCGGAAAGAACGAGATCATGATTGGAATCACGGCCGCACAATGTTATTTCTTTGGGAGCAGATTTAATGCACTTGGCAACAATATTCCTGTCGATACGAGCTATCATATTTTTTTCATCTATTTCAGCACCGGCTTTACGCCAGATATCTAAAACAGGTTTGTAAGCTATCTTTACTCCTACCTGCTCGAAAACATCCATGCTGGTATTATGAATCTGCGAAATACCTTCTTGTGATAAAGGGGAATAAAAACCTCCATTAAGTACAGGTCTATCATTAGACAGTTTTCTGCGACTCATACCAATTCCTCCTAAGCCATCCCAAGAAGCTGTTTTGCTACAACGACAGCTTCACTCGCATCGGATGAATAATGTGCTCCTATTTTTTCTGCATACATAGGAGATGTGGGCGCTCCTCCGATCATAATCTTTATATCATCAAATAACCCTTCCTCTTAAGCATTTCTATGACTTCCTTCATATTGGACATCGTGGTTGTCAGCATTGCTGACATACCAAGGATATTTGGTTTAAGCTCCTTTATTTTTGCAACTATATCTTCAGCTTTTTTATCAACACCTATGTTTATAACTTCAAATCCCGCACCTTCAAGCATCATCCCTACAAGTTTTACTCCTATATCATGAAGGTCACCTTCAACCGTAACGGTTACAATTCTTCCGGCAGATTTTACTCCGGCATCTGCAAGAGCCGGGCGTATTATATCTATCCCTGCCTGTAGAGCCTTAGATGAAACAAGAACTTCAGGCACAAACATTTCCCCGTCTTTGAACAACGCGCCTACTTCGTTCATACCGCAGATCAGGGCATCATTAAGTATTTCTACAGCTGGGATATGCTCAGAAACTGCCTGGTTAACCAAAGAAACAACTTCTGACGTTGCCCCGTCTATAACTGCCTCAGCGATTGATTCAAATAATTTTTCTTTCATTAAATACCACCCCGTTTTATCAGTTATATAGACTGGCACTATCTCCAGTAAGCTTCGTCAAAGAAACAGTACTCTGTTCCAAGTCCTTTTGCAGCTGCCTGGTCATAGAGGGTTTGCCCCAAGCTATATCATGAAGCGGCATTCCTCCTGTTACAAACATTATGATTTCATCATCGCTCTTGCGTCCTTGATCCTCTTTGTTGATGATAGGACCAAGGTTGCGGATCTTTGTTTTGTCATACTTGCCAGCTTCAATTGCTTTGAGAAGGTGGAATGTCGGAGCAACGACACCTACTGCGTCCAGCCCTTCCGGGTGTTCCTTGCCGTCTACAAAAAATGCTTCATGCATCTTCCAGTTGTCGGCTATTACCGTGTTATTACGGAAAGCTTCGGGGTCCATATCAGCATCGCCTGTGAAAGTAACAAGCACGCCTGGTTTGAGCCATTCAGTTTCAATACGTGGGAAGGATGCTCCTGATGTTGCGATTGAGATTATATCTGCAGGGCGTACCGCTTCTTCAATTTTATCAGTAACTGTGATGGTAATTCCGTGTTTTTTACTTTCCTGCTCAGCCCATTCTTTGCCCTTTTCAATATTTACATCATATAGGACAGCCGATTTGATTGTGGGCACACCGACCATTATTGCATAGAGACAGGCTCTGTTGATGACACCTCCGCCAATGATACCGACAATTTCAGCGCCTTTGCGTGCCAGGTGACGTGCTGCAACACCTGGTACGGCACCGGTGCGCATAGCAGAAATAAGATTGCCGCTCATGATAGTGAATGGAATGCCAGTGTCAGCATCATTCAATATAGTCGTGAGGATTGAACGAGGAAGACCGCGTTTTGTATTTTCAGCATTTGATCCATACCATTTCTCCCCGCAGATTTTATACTTACCACCAAGATATCCGATCATAGCCATGAAGCGGCGGTCAGGCCCTGTCACTGGCATTCCAGGGAATCTTTCTTCTTTTGGAAAATAGATCATCTGTCCGTGTTCGTTCTCAAGCGGACCGCCCATAAGATAGTCGCCCTTACCTATAAGGCTGAACACACCTTCGATTACATCAACACACTTAGGCATGTCCATTACGCCAGCCTCGATAAGATCCTTCTGTGATAGCAATAGTGTCTTTACTTCCTGTCCTGCCATTTAGAACGCCTCCTGTAATTTTTATAAAACAAAGCTATAAGCGATGTTTTATTTAACTAATTCTATATTATGAAATGAAATATTTCAAGTCTATTTTTTATATATATGAAATTTTATATATCAATTAAAATAAAACTGCCTGCATTTGGCCGTACATCAATGCAGACAGTTTTTCTTGATCGTCAAACTTAAAAATTAATTTGCTTAATGCTAAATAATATGTTTATCCAGTTCTTCGATCAATTCTTCATCAGTAGGAATGATATTATCAAATACAAGTTCATTGTTTATCAACATAGACGGAAGATTTTTCACTCCTAGACTTCCTACCCTTTTAATTCCGGCCAGACTCTTAATAAGAGTTTCACGGAATGATAATTTGTCACCATATCTGTCCTTAACCCTCAATAATGATTCAAGCATATACTGGCATGGCGCACATCCTTCTGAGTCAAGTGTTACAACTTCAACAAAAACTTTACCAGGCTCAATAACAACATCGTCAAAACCTTCAGCTGCAGCATCACAGCCAGCAAGAGCCTCATCAAGAGTCATGAAACCACTTGTTTTAATTGGTTCTTCTCCCAACACTGCAAATTTTCCCACAGCTTCAAGGTTATAATCAGGAGTGTCAAAAGGCAGATCACATCCAGGTGAAAGAAGAAAGCCTTTTTTCCCCCCTTCTTCAAGGCATCTTCTAGCATCTTCAACACATTCAAATGGGCTTCCAAAGAGGAGTGTCGTCGTTAGGTGGAGATTGCCCTCTATAGCGACTCCGTATTTTTCTGAGAGCTCTTTTGATTTCGTTATATCAACTTGTTCGTCGAATGCTATCCCGTCTGGGGCACACTGCATCATTAACTCAATATTTTTAGTCGCATCACCACAGCAGAATAACGTTACTATTCCACCTTTTGATTTTACTTCTGTTATTGCAGGTTCAACTGTTTCCATAACATACCTTTTAAAATGCCGCGGAGATATCTGGCTGGTCATAGGATCTACAATAGCAACCACATCAGCTCCAGCTTCTACGTACCATGCTGACATTTTTTTCGCTATTTCGGCACAATATTCAAGAACTGCTTTTGCTTGTTCCGGGTACTCAATCATGTCTGTCAAGAACTTAGCACCTGAAAGGTGAAGAGCTAGTGTAAACGGGCCGCATATAAGTCCAAAAATAGCAGTATTGTTGCCTATTTCTTTTTTCAGCATAGAGGTAGCTTTCAAAGCATCAGCTATGCGTCCTGTGTTTTTGTTTAATTCGGGAAGCTCGTCAAGTTTTTTAGTATCAAGTATATGCGTAGCAACAGCAGGCGGGTTGTTCTTGGACCACTTAAGCCCGCAACCAAGTGCTTCAGCTTCGATTTGAAGGTCAAAAACCGAACATACCCCATCTGCCAGATATTTTTCCGCTGCCAGTTTTACGCCTTTTACTATATTATCAGGAGATTTAAGATAAGTTTCCGCATCCATATTCATTAGTTTTGCACAATGTACACCGGTGAATGGTACCCAAGGAACTCTTTCTACTTCCTGACACCTTAAAGCTCTGAATACTAATTCTTTGCAAGTCTGCATTTTACACATTCCCTTCTGGATTTTATTAATATTTTGTTAGTCAGCAATTTACATCACAAAAGCAAATCGCACAAAAAAAGACTTGCTTTGTTTCATAATTATAGGTTAATGAAATAAATATTTCAATAGTGTATATAAAAAAATAGACCATACCTTATGGTCCATTTCATCATAAAAAATATAATTAGTTCTAGGCAATTTAATCTTTATTGCAGTGTTACTCCTTTTTGATCCAGAAGCTGTTCTAGTCTGCGAAGTTTTTTTGGGCAATTATTTTCTTTTTACGCCCAAGCTCTGTCACCAATGCTTCTGCAAGCATAAGCGGGGGAACAATGGAGTAATGATATTTAGTCCGGCCAACGCAAAGTGGAACAGTTGCATAGTCAATGGCTTGATTTCCTCTGTCATTAGTTATAAGAATTGTCGGAATGCTGTTTTCTTTAGCAAAGGAAAGTATTTCATGCGTAAGGGCGACAAAATGTGGACCTCCAAGTGATACAGCAATAATAATATCTTCTTTGCTGTAATTTAAAACTTCATCATAGACGGTATCAGTATCTGCGTAAGCCAGCATGCGTGCATTTGAAAAAAGCTGGTTAAGCATAAAATGTAAAAAACCAGCAACATATTTGCTGGATCGCATTCCAACAATTCCAATATTTCTAGCTTTCTTTATTAAGTTAACAGCATTATCAAAAGAATCCATCAACTGAGATGAAATTGACCCCTTAATTCCTTCTACATCATCGCGAGCGACCCATGAGAGCACCGGTTCCATATCTATATTATTCTCATCACCGCTCCATATTTGTTCTAATTCCCACCATACTTCATTACTGCCAGCCATAAATACCTTTTGCAGTGCATCAAGAAGTTCCTTATAACTTTCATATCCAAGCCGCTTTACCGTTCTGACCACAGTTGCAGGGCTTGTATGAGAAGTATTAGCAAGCTCTTCCACAGTGTAAAAGGCAACCTTTTGGTAATTTTCTAAAATATATGAACATATAATTTTCTGTTGTGCTGGCAAGTTCTTTATACCCATTCTAAGTCTTGCAAAGACATCTTCCTGCTGACTGCCTATATCTGGATGCAACAACATTTTTTGCCACCCTTTCAAATAAATTAAACAGCATATTATATTACTATATGCTCATATAACACCATGTCCATTCGTAAGTGTATATTGGCACCCATATATCGTTACAGAATAACATAAAATGGACATGGGCTAAGTAACTTAAATTTAACAGAAATGCCAAACATAAGCAATCATTCCTTGTTTTTATATCTCATATAGGTTTGTTAAATATTCATTTATTTGATTGTATAGATAATTATTAAGCTATTCACCCGATGTAATGAAATTTATATTCAATATCATTTATAAGAGGATAGAATGATTATAAAATGAAAAGAGGGGAACTATCTTATGAAGGTAATCGGAATAAACGGAAGCCCAAACAAAAACGGAAATACAGCCCGTGCTCTGGAACTCATGGCTGACAAACTCAGGCATGAAGGCATAGATACAGAGATAATACATGCAGGCAGCCTTCTTGTACATGGCTGCACAGGCTGCGGATATTGTTTCAAATCATCTTTAAATCAATGCATATTCAAAGACGATGCTGTAAATGATACCGCATTGAAAATGCGGGATGCAGACGGTCTGATTTTAGGGTCACCAACATACTATGCCGGCATTGCAGGAACAATGAAATCCTTTTTAGACAGGGTCTTTTTTACAAGCTCACGTTATTTCAGATATAAAGTAGGAACTTCAGTGTCGGCAGTAAGGCGGGCAGGAGGCGTCGATACGGTGCACCAGCTCAATAATTATTTCAATCTGGCAGAAATGATTACCGTTCCGTCCCAGTACTGGACTATAGCTTACGGATTGAATGAAGGAGAGATATTAAAAGACGGTGAAGGAATACAGACACTGCAAAAAAATGCCATGGCAATGGCCTGGCTGCTGAAGGTTATTGACGAAGGCAAAAAAAATATTCCTCTGCCGCCGGAATCCGAAAGGGTATTTACAAACTTTATACGCTGAGCACAAGACTGTAACAGGGCAGTTTATTAAATTAAAATTGCTAAAATACCATCATTTTTTAACAATAAAACACATACTGTTACTCTCAATGTTATATTCAGGAAGACAGGGGGTATATCAATGGGTTTTAAGGAACTGCCTCTACAAAAATCATTTATGCTGTTTGAACCAGGGCCGGTAATACTAGTGTCTACAAATGACGGTATAAAAAACAACTTAATGACGGCTTCTTGGCATATGGTGACTGATTTTATACCAACCCTGGCTCTTACAACCGGTCCCTGGAATTATTCTTTTCGTGCATTAACCAATGCGAAAGAATGTGTTCTTGCTGTCCCTGCTGTTGATATTGCAGAAAAAGTAATCCGGATTGGTGACTGTTCGGGCGCTGACACGGATAAATTCAAAAAATTCGGTCTTACACCGCTTCCGGCTTCCATAGTAAAAGCACAGCTTGTGGCAGAATGCATTGCATGCCTGGAATGTCTAGTGACAGGTTATATAAGTGATCCTGGAATATTTCTGCTTAAGGGTGTTAAGGCGTGGATCGGCAAAGACCGCACTGAACGCCGGACATTTCACGCAAACGGGGACGGCACATTCACAATAGACGGGGACATCATAAGTCTTCGCCACCTTATGGAAGACAAGATCCCCTCTGGCGTTTGAAATACTTCTTGGACCGTGCGGTATAATCAGTTTCTTTCAGCAGGCTTTTGCAGCACTGCCTGTTTTAAATTTTGCATATTTCCGCTTGGAAAGATATTTGTTATTTGCCGTACGTGGCGGTGAGTGAAGCCTCTCCAACTATGTGGCCGCTCATTGCTTTCAAAAGCCTTGTTCTGTCAGGTTTCAGACTTATATCAATGATTTTGTCCAAAGCATAAAGTTTGAAAACATATCTATGCACGCCACTCGGAGGACAAGGCCCGCCGTATGCCGATTCGTTGAAGCTGTTAAGTCCCTGAAGCACTCCGTCCTTTAATTTATTTTCAGCAGGAAACCCTTCTCTGATGGATCTGACAGATGCAGGTATATTGTAAACGATCCAATGAACCCACCCGCCTGCATCCGGATCATCCACTATAAGGACAAAACTGGCAGTTTTTGTGGGGACTTCAGCCCATTCAAGACAGGGAGAGATATTCCCCATTTTATAACCAGCTTTTACAGGGATTTCACCCCCGTCTGGAAATTCCGGACTTTTAAGTGTAAGCGCACTAGCCTGAGAACAGTAAAAAAGGACGCTATAACCAGCGGCAGCAAATGCCATTTCATAGTTATCACTCCTCGGTAATTACGCCTGCGGTCGAAATTTATAATTAATATTATTCCTGCATTTAAACATATTCTTATAATTAAACCTTACCGTTTACAGCCGGTAAAATATTAAGCGAATATATCAGCATGATATATTTTAACTGAGAAAATACAACCGTTTTTACTGTATCCTGTTCTGCATATATAATCGGTAAGGAAATTACATTAATAAAATAAAGGGATACACTTTTAGTTTTATGTATTAAAATAGTTGCATAATGAAAAAAAGAAAGACATGACATCCATTTGCCTGAAAAAACAAACATCATGGGAATTGAACAAAAAAACAGCAGCGCCGTAATTTCTATAAACGGTCCAAGACTGCGTATGATACTGCTTTCAGTATTGATAATGACTTTTATGATGACGCTAGACAGCAGCATTCTGAATGTGGCGCTGCCTACTCTTGCCTCTAAACTAAAAGTCCCTACCAGCCTGGTAGATTGGGTGTGCACTTCGTATCTTATAAGCATGTGCGCCTTTTCGCTTATCTTCGGTAAAATAGCCGATATTATAGGGAAAACAAAAGTATTCCAGGCAGGCACCGTTGTTTTCACAATAGGATCATTCCTGTGCAGCATGTCGGACAGCTTTGTAACCCTAATTGCCAGCAGGCTGATCCAGGGACTAGGCGCCAGTGCCGCTATGAGCAGTAACCTTGGGATCATAAGCGAGTTTTACCCATATAAGGATCGTGCAAAGGCATTGAGCTTTGTTGGTTCGGCCGTGGCAATAGGCATCATGGTGGGACCGGTCACCGGCGGCGCAATCCTCAATTATTTCAGCTGGAAAGTCATATTCATGATAAATCTGCCGATAGGGCTGATAGCTTTCATTCTCGGTTTTATTTATCTCCCCAAAACAGCAAAATAAAACTTGAGGGACGCTTCGATTTTCAAGGCAGTTTTTTTATAGTCATTGCACTTTCAGCAGTAATTTCATCTTTGACCATGATGCAGACATACAGCAGCATATATCTGCACCTCCTTCTTCTTTCCGGATTTGTTTTCTTGTTTTTATTTTTTACATACGAAAAGAAAGCAGCGGTTCCTCTTATAAAAGTCAAACTGTTTGAGAACAAGGCATTCGTGATCAATCTGCTGTCAATAGCGACAACCTTCATTTGCATCGGATTATACAATATAGTGATCCCGTTTTATCTGCAGAATGCAATGGGGTATACTCCGGGCAGAGCTGGACTTATAATGATCACCCAGCCTTTGATCATGGTCATAACCGCCCCGCTATCAGGCTTTTTGCAGATAAATACGGGTTCAGGCCTGTATCCGCTTTGGGCATGTTCATTTTCGGCTGCGGCACATTATTCCAGGGATTAACCTACCATCTGGATACGGCACCGCTGCAAATCATAGTCGGAATTATAGTTTTTTCATTAGGCAACGCTATCTGCCAGACCCCCAACAACGCCCTTGTCATGTCAAGCGTCCCTTCCGAAGACTACGGATTCGCCGGAAGCATGGGATCTCTTGTACGTTATCTTGGCGTATCAGTCGGACTGACACTTTCAACATGCATCCTGTATTCACTGATGTCCTTCAAGGCAGGCTATGCTGTGAAAGATTTTCTTGATGACCGTCCTGATATCTTTATCTTCGGATTACGCTATGTATTTATCTGCGCAAGTGTTATTCTTTGGGCAGCAAGTTTTTTTATGATAAAGGCATACATAAAAGACAAAAGTAAACATAAATAAGACTAAGAACAGTCCATAGGCTTAAAATCATGGATTTATCATAAACATACGTACGCAGTTAGTTTTTTTAACTATCATATGACAAATGATCTGCCGCTATTTCCGCTCTGATTGATGAAATCCAGATATACATTATGGAATAGGCTTTCTGAATTATTTGACAGACCTTGTATAAGCTAGTACAATTTTAAAAATCAGGCAATAATAATGTTTTTAGTATAAGTGCTGTTTCAACAATTTGACAATAAAATTTGAGAACTAGGCATTCAAGAGGTTGCCTCTGCCCTGCGTGCAGAATGCAGTTTTTTGATGTCTGCTCTAATATAAAAACGGGAGGTAGAAAACTATGTTATGGAAATGTTCTGTATGCGGTTATATACACGAAGGTGCCGAAGCACCGGAAAAATGCCCTAAATGCGGTGCTCCTGCTGAAAAATTCTCCGCTCTGCCGGAAGAAGATGCAAAAAAAATATATGCTTCCGACAGGACAAATGATATCCATATGGAGATCATTAAACTGGCAATGAAAATAAAGGATCTTGCAAAGGAAGGGATAGAAATCAATCTTGACCCTCCGTGTGTCGCGCTTTTCAAACAGGCTTTTGAAGAGTCTATCATCATTAAACAGAGAAGCAAGGCAGAAATTGCAGGACACGTAAGCAGAGGCAAGTGGTAATTATAACGCCTAAGTTTGAAGAAAGTTTTTAATTCAGAAATAAATAACTGCATGCCTGGTTTTTGTCTATCCATTTATGAAGGCAAAAACCGGGCATGTTTTTATCTGTAAAAATAACCGCTGCTTCTTTTATATAAAGCAGTGCCATACGATTGGATGTGAACTGCTTTGAAAAACAGATTTACAATAAAGACTATGGATGAAAAAGAAATTGATATAGCTATAAACTGGGCCGCATCTGAGGGATGGAATCCCGGGCTGTCCGATGCTGTCTGTTTCCGCAATGCCGATCCACATGGATTTTTCGTAGGATTGCTTGGAGACGAGCCTGTTGCAACGATTTCCGCTGTAAAGTACGGCAACTCGTTTGGTTTCATTGGATTTTACATAGTAAAACCGGAATATCGCGGGAAAGGCTACGGCATTCAGATATGGAACAAAGGCCTTAAGTACCTTGAAGGGCGTCTTATAGGACTTGATGGAGTCACAGCTCAGCAGGTAAATTATAAAAAATCGGGTTTTGAGCTCGCTTACAGGAACATAAGACAACAGGGGAAAGCGAGCGGAAAAACCCTTTATGATCCTGAAATTTTTAAT
>Ga0268359_10076_pt1 | contig 12028 bp, 12 predicted proteins | sample BioMet11_FD_194416 | JGI IMG/M metagenome (GOLD analysis project Ga0268359, IMG submission 194416) | Sewage microbial communities from Oakland, California, United States - Biofuel 11 (PacBio Assembly) | ecosystem: Engineered > Wastewater > Sewage > Unclassified | place: USA: California | collected...
GAAGAGTGCACATTTAACACTGGCACAAAGCCGAGTATTGGCATTTATCAATCAAAAAGGTGGGCAGACGACCCAGAAAGAGGTCGAAACAGTACTTGGATGTTGCGCATCCAACAGTGGTCGGAATCATATCAAGAATGGAACAGAATGGCTTTGTTGCCTGCTGTATGGATCCATCCGATCATCGCAACAAGATTGTAAAATTGACAAGAAAAGCAGAGAATGCTGGAAAAGATATGGAGAAGTTGATTCTCCGAGCATGAAGAGCTGCTGCTGAGAATATGTCAGCAGATGAAAAGAAAGAACTGCAGAGACTGCTTGAAATTGTCAGTAAAAATATCGATTGAACTGCCGGGAGACCGGCTTCAATTATAGCCATATATGTAGCGCGCTACATTATAAGAAGGAGAAATTTATGATAGAATATTAGCTAAGAGTTTAAGGGAACATAAAAAAGGTTCCATCATTACAATGATACTTTCCATCCTTGAAGTTGTATTTGAAGATTGTCATCCCATTATATATGTCAGATCTGATTGACTTTGGCATTGAAGAAAGGAGCCTAGCTAATGTATTCAAGTATGGCTTTGCCTTGATCCTGTTTGCCGTCATGGAGCTACTTACAGGTGTGTTGTCCGCAAAATTTGCCGCGAAGGCATCTACAGGATTATCCGCGAATCTACGCCAGGATATGTATGACAATGTCCAGAGATTCTCATTTTCCAATATTGATAAGTTCTCATCCGCTTCCATTGTTACCCGTCTTACCACAGATGTAACGAATATCCAGAATGCATGGCAGATGATCATCCGTATGGCAATCCGCGGACCAGTCATGATGATATTTGCTATGACCGTATCGTTCAGCATCAGCCATGATATCTCAATGATATTCCTAGTATTGATTCCTGTCCTTGCTGTACTGCTGTTCTTCATTATGAAATGTGTCAGTCCTTCCTTCAAAAGAGTATTCAAGACCTATGACCAATTGAACAGTGTTGTGGAAGAAGATGTCAAAGGCATCCGGGTCGTGAAATCATGCAATCGGGAAGACTATGAGATTCAAAAGTTTGATGGTATCTCAGAATCCATTTATAAAGACTTCAGTAAAGGCGAACGTCAGCTTGCATTGAACTCTCCATTAATGCAGTTATGCATGTATGGTGTCATGATTCTTATCTCCTGGATCGGTGCGAAAGCGATTGTCGCAAGTGGGAATAATATTGCCTTTGGTCTTACGACTGGGCAGCTGACTGCTCTGTTATCTTATGCGCAGCAGATCTTAATGAGTTTGATGATGCTTTCAATGGTCCTGACCATGATCACAATGAGTGCATCTTCCGGTAATCGTATTGCAGAAATATTAAATGAGCAGCCGGATATCACAGATCCGCAGAATCCTGTCAAGGAGGTAAAAGATGGGTCTATTAAGTTTGAAAATGTTGACTTTGTTTACAGTACCAAAGCAGACAAAAAAGTACTGAATAATATTGATCTGAATATCAATTCCGGAGAGACAATCGGTATCATCGGCGGCACCGGTTCGTCGAAATCTTCGCTTGTTCAGCTGATTCCACGTCTTTATGATGCGACCGCAGGAAAAGTCAGTGTTGGCGGCATTGATGTAAAAAAGTATGACTTGCATGCATTGCGTGAATCCGTGGCTATGGTGCTTCAGAAGAATGAATTGTTCTCTGGTACGATTGCCGAGAACCTGCGGTGGGGCAATGAGAATGCCACCGATGAGCAGCTGGTCCAGGCATGTCAGTTAGCATGTGCAGATGAATTCATTAATACACTGCCAGATGGATATAACACACATATTGAACAGGGTGGCACCAACGTCTCCGGTGGGCAGAAACAGAGATTATGCATTGCTAGAGCTTTGTTGAAATCGCCAAAGGTGCTGATCTTGGATGATTCAACCAGTGCAGTTGACACAAGAACAGATGCTCAAATCCGCAAAGCATTTGCGGAAAAGATTCCGAATACGACAAAGATCATCATTGCTCAACGTGTTGCATCTGTACAAGATGCTGACCGTATCATTGTCATGGATGATGGACAAATATCTGCTCAGGGCACACACGAAGAATTGTTGAGGACATCTCGGATCTATCGGGAAGTCTATGAATCACAGCAGAAAGGAAAAAAGGATCATGAGTGAGAATATGAAGCAGAAGAAAAGTACATCGTTCGATATGCAGACATTAAAAAGGCTACTTTCTTATATGAAGAAGTACAAGACGACAATGATCGTTGTTGTGATCTGCATCATATTGAGTGCAGTCGCAAGTGCAGCTTCTTCCATGTTCCTGCAGTCATTGATCGATATCTATATTGTTCCGCTGCTGGGACAGGATCATCCTGTCTTTACAGGACTATTACATGCCTTGATTATTATCGGCGTCATCTACTTTGTCGGTGCAATGGGCACATGGATCTACAACCGTTTAATGGTAACCATTGCCCAGGGTACATTAAAAAGATCCGTGATGAGATGTTTGAGAAGATGCAAGCACTTCCAATCGGTTACTTTGACAGCCATACACATGGTGAGATCATGAGCTTATATACCAATGATACAGATACACTGCGGCAGATGATTGCCCAATCGCTTGCTCAGCTGATCTCATCGGCATGTACTATGATTGCCGTATTCTGCTGTATGCTGTATATCAGTCTCTGGTTGACATTGATCGTTGTAGCTGCTGTCTGGTTCATCCTGAAGGTTGTCGGCAGGATTGCTGGTGAGACAGGAAAATGGTTCGGTACACAGCAGCAGACACTTGGTGATCTGGATGGCTATGTCGAAGAGATGGTCAATGGTCAAAAGGTCATCAAAGTATTCAATTATGAAGATCGGAACAAAGCAGAATTTCGGAAAAAGAATGATGCTTGGAAGTACGCAGCAACCAAAGCAAACGGCAATGCAAACGCAATGATGCCTCTGCTGAATGCCTTGGGATACGTACAATATGTCTTGATAGCTATTGTAGGAGCGTGGCTGGCAATTTCCGGCAGTGCTAACCTTACGATCTTTGGTATGAATACAATGACGCTAGGCATGATTGCTTCTTTCCTGACACTTTCCCGCAGTTTCACAAATCCACTGTCACAGATCTCCAATCAGTTCAATTCCATTGTCACAGCATTAGCTGGTGCCTCCCGTATCTTTACGTTCCTGGATGAACAGCCGGAAACAGACAATGGCTATGTCACCTTAGTCAACTGTAAAGAAGTGAATGGCGAAATTGTTGAGACTTCTGAAAAGACCGGTATGTGGGCTTGGAAACATCCACATCAGGCGGACGGCACCATAACATATCAGAAACTGGAAGGAAGAATTGTGCTGGATCATGTCGATTTCTCCTATGTGTCTGATAAGCAGATACTGCATGATATCACTCTGTATGCAGAACCTGGTCAAAAGATAGCCTTTGTCGGTGCCACTGGTGCCGGTAAGACAACGATTACGAATCTGATCAATCGTTTCTATGATATTGATGATGGCAAGATCCGTTATGATGGAATCAATGTCAATAAGATCAAGAAAGCAGATCTCAGACGATCATTAGGCATTGTCCTGCAGGACGTCAATCTGTTTACGGGAACGGTCATGGACAATATCCGGTTTGGTAGAGAAGGTGCAACGGATGAAGAATGCATCAATGCAGCTAAGCTGGCAAATGCCGATGAGTTTATCCAGATGCTGCCGAATGGATATCAGACGGTCATTGATGGAGATGGCAGCGGCCTGTCGCAAGGGCAGCGTCAGCTGATCTCCATTGCTAGAGCTGCCGTAGCAGATCCGCCAGTCATGATCATGGATGAGGCAACTTCTTCTATTGATACACGTACCGAAGCTTTAGTCCAGGAAGGTATGGACAGATTGATGAAGGGACGTACAGTATTTGTGATTGCACATAGACTCTCTACCGTTCAGAATTCTGATGTCATCATGGTATTGGATCACGGTAAGATCATTGAACGCGGTGATCATGACAAACTGATTACAGAAAGAGGTACATACTATCAGCTGTATACCGGTGCATTTGAATTGGAATGATATGTAGTTATTGATCTAATAGACTGTATTATGAATATCTCGCTGAAGAAAGTCTTAACTTCAACGAGATTTTTAAAAAAGGGCTTGATTAGATCCGTCTCTAACTGCTATCGAAACAATTGATCAGGTTGTTGAGAGCTATATTGAAAGATTATTAATTGTTATAAACAAGTGAAAGCAAGCAATTTCTCGTATAATAAATATACTTCGCATAATGTATGTTATGCGATTTTTATATTTATCGATTTTAAGGGAGCCAATTATAATATAAAAAAAGATATCTCTTTCTCATTTGACCTATAACACCATAATACAGATCTATGTTTCTAGAATATCTTCTGTAGAATTTAAATCTTTACTGATTCTTTTCCTGCTTCTTTTGTTTCATAAAACGTATCAATGTTACTACAAAACATATTGGGAAAACAATTAATCCAAATCCATAGAGATACATCATTGTCTTATCTCCATCTGCCTGCAGGCTTTGCATGAATGGTGAAATATTCAAAATTTCAAGCAGTACAAACACCCATGGCTCATAGCCTACTAATTTTCTCCTCTTCATAGATATCCCGTCCGTATAGGATCATTGATGAATATGTAACATTATAAACCCATATTTTTTTGTGGTGACATTCATTTATAAATATAGAAGGAAATTTATTTATTTTTATCAAATAATAAATAGTCTCCTGAATTTTGATACCATAAATGATTTGATAAATAATTCAAAATTTAATTATTGATACTTTTTTAATTTGATATATAGTATAAGTATGAGTGAAATAGATACATTAAAAGCACAAATTGCGATGCTGATCAGTCAAAGAGACCTCTGCCGGTTGCAGTATAACGAGCTGAAAGATGTCTACCAGCGTGATATTGCAGCCCTGAAGCGTGAACGAGATGCCTACAAGAAGACTTGTATCCGCTTTGCTGAACAGATTGAATCAAACAAAAAAAAGAATCCTAGAGGAGCCGGCCGTCATAAATTTGATAAAAAATGGTCTGAACGCTACTTCCAGTTCAGTATTATGATGGATCAAAAAAAATCCATGAGTGAGGTAATGTCCGCTCTTGGTATTTCAAGAGCTACCTATTTCCGCCTAAAAAAGATCTATACACAGGATCTGCAATTCGACAAACCAAACGAAAATGACACTCTGCAGTGAGCAAAGTGTCATTTTTTATAATATTGAGGTTAATTACTTAACAATGTCCTTGAGGACCTTAGAAGCCTTGAAACCTGGAACCTTTGTCTCAGGAATGGAGATTGTCTCCTTTGTCTGAGGATTGATGCCTGTACGAGCTGCTCTTGTCTTGACTTCGAACTTGCCGAAACCAGTAATATCAACTCTGCCGCCATCCTTTAATGTATCAGAGATTGTATCGAAAACAAGATCAACGATATCTCCTGCTTCCTTCTTAGTCAGATCATGCTTTTCAGCGATTGCTTCAGAAATGCTCTTCTTGTTTGTTAATTCCATTTTTTAATTTCCTCCAATTGTGTATAAGTACCTCTCGTACTTACCTATTTAATGTTACTACATGTCCTATGCTTGTTCAATACTTGACAAATGATTAAACTCTTAAAAATATGCTCTGTAACAAGGTTTTTATCATTTTTTCATCAAGATTTTTCACACCTGAAGCATTTGGATGACCGCCTCCGCTGTACTCCCTTGCCAAGTCATTGAGAATGACCGTTTTGGAACGAAGCGAACCATCATATAGGTGCTTCCCATCGACTATTTTTTCAGTGAACATGCACCATGCTCCAAACTCTTTTACATGCCCCATTTCCGTAATGAAATTACGAGCAGAAGAAGCACTGATCTGCATTTTTTCCTGATCTTCTAAAGAGATGATGACATAAGCCACCTTCCCTTCAATTGTTTGAATCTTAGAACGGACAAAACTGGCAAATGTAAATGCCTTTTCATCCTGATCGAACAATTCACGATTGACAGCGGGAATATTGACACCTTTAGAGGCAATATACGCTCCCATTTCCAAGGTGTGCGGTGTCGTATTTGATGTTGCATAGCAAAGTGTATCCGTCAAAATACCTTTATAGAGATACTCTGCTGTTTTCTTGGAAAAGACAGCATTGGATACCGTTTGAAAATACTCTGCCAGAATTTCGCAGGTCGCTGCAGCATCTGTTTTCACTAATATCAGACTGCCAAATGGTTCTACATTTGGATGATGGTCGATCTTGACAATCTTTGCGGCCATCGGACTGCGGTCATCATCAATCCGTTCAACATTTCCTGTATCCAAAACAACAGCCAGACTGTTTTTGATAACATCATCGGTGATGACATCACTTTCAGGAAACTCTGCCTGATCCGTCTTTTCTTTTCCAAGCGCATAGATCTGCTTGGACGGATAATTGTCCTTCAGCCAGGTCACCAAGCCCCATTGGGAGCCTAATGCATCACAGTCAGGGTGTTCATGACGAAAGACTGTAATGATTTCAGACTCTTCAATGGCTTGTGTCAAAGCTTCGTAATTCATGCCTTAAAGTCCTAATAAACGGACGGTATCTCTGGCAATGACCAATTCTTCATTTGTCGGAATGATATAAACTGCGACCTTTGAATCCGGTTTGGAGATCAATGCTTCCTCACCATGGATGGCTGCGTTCTTCTCATAATCAATGGATAGTCCCATGCCCTCTTCGAGGTGCTTTAAGATTCTCTCTCTTGTATGGGTATCATTTTCACCCAGACCTGCTGTGAAGACAATTGCATCAACATGTCCCAGCTGCATTGCATAGCCGCCGACGACATTAATGACACGGTTTGTATAAAGCTCAGTTGTCAGGATTGCTCTTTGATCACCCTTTTCAACAGCAGCCTGAATGTCTCTTGCATCCGAAGAAATTCCGGATACGCCGAGCATACCTGAACGCTTATTCAAGAAGGTATCCATTTCCTTTGGTGTGCAGCCCAGCTTTTCCATCATATAGAAGACGACTGTTGGGTCAATATCACCAGAACGTGTGCCCATCATTATGCCGCCGAGCGGTGTCAGACCCATCGAAGTATTGATACACTTGCCGTTCTTAATAGCAGTAATGGAAGCTCCATTGCCTAAGTGGCAGGTAATCATATTCAATGTATCCACTGGCTTGCCCATGATCTCAGCTGTACGTCTGTTGACATACCAGTGAGATGTGCCGTGTGCGCCATATCTTCTGATTTTATACTGTGTATACCAGTCATATGGTACAGGGAACAGGTAGGATTCTGGTCCCATTGTCTGATGGAATGCTGTGTCAAAGACAAAGACATGTCCAATATTTGGAAGAGCTTCCTTGAATGCCTTGTAGCATACCAGGTGTGCTGGATTGTGCAGAGGTGCCAGTTCGCCCAGCTCGTCTACCTTTTCAACGACATCTTCATTGACAACAACAGACTGATCAAAGTATGGTCCGCCTTGGACAATACGATGTCCTGCGCCCTTGATTTCATCCAGATCGGCAACGATTTTTTCTTCGACCAGTTCCTTGAGCAGCAGTTCAACAGCTGCCTTATGGTCAGGCAGAGGAAGCTTCATTACTTTCTTCTCGCCGTTGACCTTGATGGTGAACTGACCCATGTCCTGGCCGATTCTTTCTGCCTGTCCGCTGGTGAGGACTTTCTCACTCGGCATATCAAACAGCTGGAACTTTAAAGAGGATGATCCTGAATTTACTGCAATAACCTTACTCATAACTTTTCTCCTTCTTCAATTTCACTATCGATGCATTCATCAATCAGTTTTCCTGTCTCTTTGTCAGAACGGCTGCGGATATTTTCATACAGCTCTCTGCGCTTTTGGTAGGATTTTAACAGATGAAGTTTTTCTTCATAAGTATCAAGATCGGTGCGGCATCTTTTCACAGTGTCATAGACAGCACTTCTAGATGTCTTTTCAATCTCAGCAATTTCCTGTAGAGAGAGATCTTCCCGATAATAGTAATGACAGATCTTCTGCTGATTCTCCGTCAGCAGTCTCCCATAGAAATCCAGCAGACTGTTGATATAGATCTTATTCTCCATCAATCTTCAGTCCTTCCGAAATACTGTAAAGGTAACTGTCCAGATCAAATGGTCTCAGATCTTCCGGATGTTCTCCCAGACCGATATAGTAGACCGGAAGATGGAGTTTGTTCTTAATCGCAAGAACAATGCCGCCCTTTGCGGTACCATCCATTTTTGTCAAAATAATACCGGATAATACTGTACTTTCGTTGAAGACTTCCGCCTGTGCCAAGCCGTTCTGTCCCGTTGTTGCATCCAATACAAGCCAGGTGTTATGCGGTGCACCTTCAATCTCACGGGTCGTTACGCGGTTCATTTTGGCAAGCTCATTCATTAAGTTTGCCTTATTCTGGAGTCTTCCTGCTGTATCACAGATCAGAATGTCTGCCTGATGTTCCTTAGCATACCTGCATCCATCCACAATCGCTGCAGAAGGATCCCCATTCTCCAGGCCTTTGACAGTAGGAACGTTCAGTCTTTCTCCCCATTCTGCAAGCTGGTCAATTGCACCAGCACGGAAGGTATCTGCGGCTGTAAAGACAACGCTCTTTCCCTGATCCTGATACATCTTGGCCAGTTTGGCAGCAGTAGTTGTCTTACCGGAACCGTTGACTCCTTCCAAGAAGATCACAGTTGGTCCATTTTCATTGAAATGGATCGGTGTATCCGGATATTCTTCATAGATTTCCTTCATGATCTCAATCAAGAGATTCATCGCCCATTTAAACGAAATGGTAGGATAATCCAGCGCTCTTTCCTTTAGCTTCTCGCAGATCAGATCTGCTGTATCAATACCGACATCCCCTTCCAGAAGGATGATGGTCAGCTGTTCCAGAAATTCATCTGAAATGCCGTCAAAGTCTTCTGACAGTGTATTCAAACGTTCTCCGAACTGCTGTCTGCTCTTGGCAAAGCCGGATAAATACTGGGCCTTATCATTCTTTTTGGAAAACTTATCTTTCAATGCACTGAGGAAGCTCATGCGCTCACCTCGACGGCACTAGGATCTGCCATTGCTACAGCTTCCTTCAGTTCTACCTTCAGCATCTGTGATACACCCTGATGCTGCATTGTTACACCATAGAGGACATCTGTCTTTTCCATTGTGCCCTGACGGTGTGTAACAACAATGAACTGTGTATGATCCGTGAAGCGGTGCAGATATTCTGCAAAACGCTCAACGTTGCCTGGGTCAAGTGCTGCTTCAACTTCATCCAGGATGACCAACGGTACTGGCTTGACCTTCAGAATGGCAAACAGGACGCATAAAGCAATCAGTGATTTCTCACCGCCTGAGAACAGCATGTTGTTCTGGACTGCCTTTCCCGGCGGCTGAGCATCAATATCAATGCCTGTATTCAGAAGATCAGATGGATCCTGCAGAACAAGTCTAGCCTTGCCGCCACCGTACAGACTTCTGAAGATCTCATCAAATTCAACATTGATCTTATCGAACATATCCTTGAACTGCTTCTTCATGATATCGTCCATCTCATCAATTGCTGCTAAGATCTTATCTCTGCTGAGCGTCAATTCTTCAATCTGCTTCTTATATGTCTCATAACGGTCGTTGACTTCCGTATATTCTTCCGGTGCATTCATATTGACATTGCCTAAGTGTTCAATGTCTGCACGCAGCTGAGCAACTTCTTCACGGGCGTTTTCAATTGCCGCGGTAGATGCTTTCGTCTTGGCAAATTCATAGGTCAGCTGATACTCTGAAGCAAGTCTCTGCAGATCAGATTCCATCTTAGTTTCAAGTCTGCCCTGATCAATCTTGATGGCATTCTCGCTCGCCTCTGCCGTAGAAAGTTCCTTACGCATCTGACGAAGCTGTGCTTCCTTGCGCTCCATATCACTGTTCATGGAAAGACGGTTATCACGTTTAGCCTTGATCTCATTGGTAATCTCATCACGTCTGCTGTATGCCTTATTCAAACGGATGACCAGATCATCATTATGTGCCTCAGCCGCATCGGCTTCATTGTCCTGATCAGGCTGAACTAATGAAAGATCTGACTTGAGCTTCTCGTATTTTGCCTGCTTGGCATCAACCACCGGTTCCAGAGCTGCTGCTGCATATCTCTTTTCCTGCAGGTTCTTAGCTGCGTTCTCACGTTCTTCAACAGCCGCATCATATTCTTTTCTTGCCAGCAGTACCGTTGCATTCTGGGCATCCAGTGAGCTGACAATCTCATCATATTCACGCTTCATGGTGACAACATTGGTATTATGCTGCGTCTTGCCGCCGGTCATGGAACCGCCGCGGTGAATGACTTCACCATCGAGAGTGACAATCTTATACTGTCTCTTCGTCAAAGCAGAAAGTTCATTTCCTGCTTCCATGTTCTCGACAACTGGCACGTTTGCCAGAAGATTCTCGACCAATGGGGAGAACTTCGCATCATAATGGATGAAGTCCTTGGCAATACCTAAGTATCCCTTTGTGTTCTGACAGATGATCTCACTCTCTTTGCTCATATAGTGAGGTGCACAAACAGTCAAAGGCATAAAAGTAGCTCTGCCGCCGAGGTTCTTATTCAGGAACCGGATGGCATCACGGGCTGCTTCTTCATCCGTTGTCACAATATCATTCATTGCTCCGCCTAAGGCAGTCGCAATGGCATCTTCATATCCTTTGTCTACACTCAAGATCTGTCCGGTAACACCGAGGATGCCGTTCAAAGCATTCTGGTTGTCCATAATTGAACGGATGCCCTGCTGATTGTTGAATGGATTCTTCATCAGCGATTCCAGGACATTCTTGCGGTTCTCCAAGGATCTCTCCCTTGTCTGAGCTGCTTCATATCTTGAGGACTTCTCAACGATGCTCTGGGCAGCCAGATTCAACTTTTCACTGAACAGCTTAATATCAGTGTTCAGATCATCAAGTCTCTTTTTACGATCATCAAATTCAATCTTTGCAGCATCCAGAAGGTCTTTTAATTCCTTTGCCTTCTGTTCATCAGAACCAGTCTCAACAATATACTTGCGGCGTTCATCCAGTTCCGTCTTGCGGGCTTCCAGCGCCTGTACATCGTTATAGTTCTGCATGAGCTCATCCTGCAGAGTCGTAATTTCCTTATCCAGCTGGGCAATCTGTCTTCTTTGATCCTGAATCTTATTCTCAGAGATCTGAATGTTTGTATTGTACATTGTCGTTTTTGTCTCTATATCAAACAATGTCTTCTTCGCTGATTCTATTTCAGAATTGATCTGGTCAATATCCTGTACAAGGACAGTGATTTCTATCTCTTCCAGTCTCTTCTTCTTTTCACGGTAGATCTCTGCTTTATGTGCCTGACGCTTCAATGGAGACACCTGTTTTTTCAAGCTCGTTTAAAATATCTGTCGAACGGTCCAGATTCTCTTTCGTGCGTTCTAGTTTTGAAAGAGATTCTATCTTTCTTTTCTTATATTTAGCAACACCCGCTGCTTCTTCGAAGATGCCGCGGCGGTCGATTGGCTTAGCATCAGCAAAGGAAACGACATTGCCCTGTGAGATAATGCTTAAAGAATCTTTGCCTAGACCTGTATCCAGGAAAAGATCAACAACATCACGCAGTCTGACATTATTTCGGTTGATCAGATATTCGGCATCACCAGAATCACGGAACAGTCTTCTGGTTACTTCAATCTCATCTTTATCCGTATTCAGTACATGCGTTGTATTGTCAAAGATCAACGTTACTTCTGCCATATTGACTTTTTTACGGTCAGCACTTCCGGCAAAGATGATATCGTCCATCTTCTGACCGCGCATGCTTTTAGCACTCTGTTCACCAAGCACCCAGCGGACAGCATCAGCAATATTCGATTTGCCGCACCCATTCGGTCCGACAACACCCGTAATCGGGTTTCAAAAGATATGATTGTCTTATCAGCAAAGGACTTGAATCCCTGCATTTCTATTCTCTAAGAAACATTG
>Ga0268359_10900_pt1 | contig 12028 bp, 10 predicted proteins | sample BioMet11_FD_194416 | JGI IMG/M metagenome (GOLD analysis project Ga0268359, IMG submission 194416) | Sewage microbial communities from Oakland, California, United States - Biofuel 11 (PacBio Assembly) | ecosystem: Engineered > Wastewater > Sewage > Unclassified | place: USA: California | collected...
GCTGCACCAGAATGTAAACTAGCCGATTATTCCATATGTTACTCGGAACTGAGCTTTCATAATCATAAACATTTCTGGTTGACCCGCTACCAACATGAATTTTTGCATCCACATTGCTATATGGGACGAAACATGCATCTGCATTCTGACCACTTAGAACCTATCCGAAAAGTCAGTAATGCATATCGAAAAGTTGCAATAAATCTAAATGTTCGGGCATCCGTTCCGGTTTTGCATATTGCATATTGTAAAAGTTATAGCAGGTAACCACTTTTCGGATAGGCTCTTATTGCGCTGACAGATCCTGCCGCATCAGATGTTGGCTGATACATATCATAACCTACGTAAGTTCCAAGGTGTTGTGCAGTTACGTATCCTTTAGTTCCAGCACTTGTCTGAGCAGCATAACCTATTGTACCCCAGTTTCCTGTTTCACTAGTAACCATTATTCCGCCAATTATTGGACGATAATAGCTATCATAACCACTCACTTCATTCTGGAATAAATCATCTCTAGAAAACACAATAGGGATTTCCTGTATAGACGCTTTATTTGCTGTTTTATTTACTACATTTATATATCCCATCAATTTGAGAATCTGTAATATTCATATTTTTATAGAGCATAATCATAAAGTAGCCATGATTGTTCCAGGCATAACCTATTACTGGCCCTTTTGGATATATGTATCTCTTCATGTTCGTGTCCTTATCCAAGAGAAACTCTAGTCTTATCAAGTTTATCAATCCAGTTTTGTTTTTCTGCTTGAGTGGTATAGTTTGGAATTTGTCCTTTTGCTAACAAAAAATTAGGTTTTTCTTTCAAATCATCGAAGACATAAGGACCAAAATCAGGTATCTGCATGTTGTCTGAATTAGTTATTTCAGAATTATTGGTAGAAGCCGAAGCAGCAAATACTACTCCAATAAGCAGCATTGTCAAAGCAAGCATTCCTATTTCAAATTTTTTCTTTGTTATCATGTCTTTACCTCGTCATTTTTTATTTTCGAGGCCGATCAAGCAAGTCTTAAATACTCTCAATGCTATCATTTTCTTGCCTCTGGACATGTGAAGTTCAAATCTACTCTGGAAGGTTTGTTTGAACTTCACATTAAATAACAGTTTTAAACTTTTCCTATATATTATTATGTAAACGAATTTTCATCACTCTGATTAATATTCATTAAACCGATTCTCTTTTTCATTGAAATAATGAAGTTTCAAGGTTTAAACTGACAGAGTAATTTTTATCTTATTTTAGCAAACAATCTGAATATTCGTATATCCACTAAACTATAAAATTGACAAAAATGAGATCAATATACGTGCCCAACAGAAGACAAAAGAATATATTGTATAAGAAGAATTCAGTAAGAAATAATCTGTAGATGCGGCGACAAAAAATGAATAGCTTCGAAATTTATACGAAGGCGGTAGACTATGTTGTCTTTTCTCAAATTTGCCTATAGTCAGGTTTTAGCATAATTCTCAGGACAACTTTTTTAGGATAACCTCTTAATTCCAATACCTTTTAATTCCAGTTACCTGTTAAGTCCAGTATTTCTTTAATTTGAATAAAATTCTTAAATTCAGAAAATAGTCTAACAGCTTCAGTTCATTATCTTAAGGATCTGATTGTATGGCTGACATAATTGTAAAAAATGCTTACGTTATGACAATGGACCCCGATGCGGGAGATCTCAAAAACGGGACTGTTGTCATTGAAGATGGAAAGATTACGGAGATCGGGGAAAAGACCAGCGAAAGTGCCGATACCGTAATTGATGCAAAACATTCGGTAGTAATGCCAGGGCTTGTAAACACGCATACTCATGCCGCAATGACTCTTTTTCGGGGTTATGCCGACGATTTACAGCTTGCAGACTGGCTTGAAGGTCATATCTGGCCTGCCGAGGCAAAGCTGACTGCAGAAGATGTTTATAAAGGCAGTCTGCTTGCCTGCCTGGAAATGATCAGGTCAGGCACTACTTCTTTTGCGGACATGTACTTTTATATGGACGAGACTGCAAAAGCTGTTGAGGCATCAGGGCTTCGGGCCTCGCTTTGCCATGGACTTATAGAACTCTGGAACGAAGAAAAGGGAGCAACAGACCTTAAGGAAGGGAAGCGCTTTGTCCGGGCCTGGCAGGGAGCGGCCAATGGCAGGATAAAAACAATGTATGGGCCTCATGCCCCGAATACCTGCTCAGAGGAATATCTTGCAAAGGTAAGGGAAGAAGCTAACAGGGACGGCGCAGGAATCCATATCCATCTTCTTGAAACGGAAGCCGAACTCCTGGCTATGAAAGAAAGGTACGGGAAATGTTCGGTGCACCTCCTGGAAGACATAGGGTTTTTAGGGCCGGATGTACTTGCTGCTCACTGTGTCTGGCTTTCGGACGGCGACATAGAAATCCTGGGAAAAAGAGGAGTGAATGTTTCCCATAATGTCATAAGTAATATGAAACTTGCTTCAGGAATTGCACCTGTACACAAGATGCTAGAAAAAGGAGTTAATGTGAGCCTTGGCACTGACGGCTGTGCCTCAAACAATAACCTTGACCTTTTTGAGGAGATGAAAACGGCTGCTCTTCTGCATAAAGTCAATACTTTCAGCCCTACTGCCCTTCCTGCGCGACAGGTGCTTCAAATGGGTACTGTGAACGGTGCAAAAGCCCTTGGCACGGAAACCGGCATGTTGAAAGTTGGAATGAAAGCGGACCTTATCGTGGTAGATATGAAAAAACCGCATCTTACCCCCTGCTTTGATGTTCCCTCCCACCTGGTGTACTCTGCAAAAGGAAGCGATGTCAGGACAACAATTGTAAATGGAAAGGTCCTTATGGATGATTACAGGGTTCTGGCCTTGGACGAGCAGAAAGTTATGGAAGAGGCTCAAAAAGCCGCAGAAGAGCTTGTTGCAAGGGTAAACGCCTGAAAACTCTACTTATGACAAAAATAATTTATATCAATAATGTTCCACTGTGGAACCTGAATTAGTAGCCTGAATTAGTAGCCTGAATTAGTAACTTGAATTAGTAACCTGTATTAGTAACCTGTATTAGTAACCTGTATTAGTAACCTGAATTAGTAACCTGAGTGAGTAAAGGATAAACACTTATGTTTGAAGCTAGAATAAAGATCGAACTCAACCGCATATTTGATATTACGGGATCAACATGACCGAAAAAGAACTCATAGAATCCGGAAACATGAAGATGGACTGGGCAAGAAACCATATGCCTGTACTTGCCATCGTCAGGAAAAAATTCGAGGAGGAAAAACCTCTTAAAGGGATGAAGGTAGGAATGGCTCTGCATGTGGAAGCAAAAACTGCAGTCCTTGTAGAGACCCTTGCTGCAGGCGGTGCAGAGGTAGCAATTACCGGCTGCAATCCTCTCAGCACTCAGGACGACGTGTCCCTTGCCCTCGGTACCCGCAAGGACATAAACTGTTTTGCAAGATACGGAGTCGAGAGCCAGGAATATTACGAAGCAATCGACCGGGTCCTGGACATTAAACCCGATATCACAATCGATGACGGGGCAGACCTTATATTTAAATTACATAAAGAAAGGACCGACCTGCTTCCGAATATCCTTGGTGGCTGCGAAGAAACAACAACCGGTGTGCACAGGCTTCATGCGATGGAAAAGGAAGGAGCCCTGAAAATGCCGGTAATCGCAGTAAACGATGCCATGACCAAATACCTCTTTGACAACCGCTATGGAACAGGCCAGTCAGCCTGGGATGGGATTAACAGGACAACAAACCTCCTGGTAGCAGGCAAAAACGTTGTTGTTGCAGGCTACGGCTGGTGTGGGCGCGGAGTTGCAATGCGTGCTTCAGGCCTTGGGGCAAATGTAATCGTTACCGAAGTCGATCCTGTAAGAGCCCTTGAAGCCAGGATGGACGGGTACAGGGTCATGAAGATGGCAGATGCTGCAAAATTAGGTGAAATCTTTGTTACCACCACAGGAAACCGCGATATCCTCACAGCCGAAAATTTCAAGTCCATGCCTGACGGAGCAATCCTTGCAAATTCCGGCCACTTCAACGTGGAAATTGATATGGAAGCCCTTGCTTCCCTTGCCAAATCCGTCCGGACCGTAAGACACAACATAAAAGAATACGATCTTGGCGACAGGCGCATCAATGTCATAGCTGAAGGCAGGCTGGTCAATCTGGCTGCCGGTGACGGCCACCCGGCCGAAGTCATGGATATGAGTTTTGCAAACCAGGCCCTCTGTGTGCGTTATATTGCCGAAAACAAGCTTCCGAACGGAGTCCATAAGGTGCCTCTGGAACTTGATACTTTTGTGGCAAGAATGAAACTTCAGTCAATGGGTATAACCATCGATGAACTCACGACGACACAGGAATGCTACATGAGCGGCTGGGAGTGCGGGACGTAATTCAGAAAAGAAGCTGAAGAAATATTCAGCAGCCTAGAAATTCTAATTTATAAATGCAGTAAATACCGGCTATTTCCATTTTGGGAATTGATAGTATTTACTGTACCCTATTTTTGAGAATTTTAAGTTCGTTTTAAATGATTTTGATGCCGGAAGTATAGTTTTTTCTTGAAATAAGGCTCAAGTAATCACTTTGGTCTTTCCGAGACTACATTAATACCATCTTCTGTCGCTCTTGTCCGCACGCAGCGCGCCTGTCAGAAGATACTTTGAAATTAGAAAGAAACAAAAAATACCCTTCTTAACCCACTCTTATTGTTTTTTGGTTTTGATGGAAAAATTGGCTGATTTTTAGTTTTTATTGCGAACGACAACTTAAAAATGCGCAAAAATTTAACAAACTTTAAATAATAATTTACAAAATAATTTATATCAAAAAGTTAGCTTGTCATTCAGAATTCAGGAGCCTCAACGTAACGAAGTGATATTTCAATGGAGACATTTACTAAAGTGGAAACTGAAATTATAACTGAATATATCTCTGATCGTCGTCTGCTCGATAGCCTTAGTTATATTCGTGGGGCAATGGAAGAGATCTGGGCAAGTGATGCTCCTAGAATAGTACAGGATTATACTGATCATGGTGTTAAGCATAGTGAAAGACTTGCTCGTTTTGTGGATAAGTTACTTCAGGCGAAGTTAGACAAAGACTTTTCAGAACAAGAAATATACCTGCTATTTGCAGGCATTTATCTACACGATATAGGAATGCAATGTGATATCGTTAAGTTTCCTCAAATAAAGACTAAAGCTGAAGCTTTAGGTGCAGAATTGACGGTGATAATTTAATTCAAAGAAGTCTAGCACGTATTCTGTAGAAGATCAAAAACAGATTCGTAAAAATCATCAATATTTAACTGCTGCATGGATTGACTATGCATACGAGAAATGATACATCTGAATTACATAGTGCCATTAAAAGTGTGCCTGATGACTTAGTTAACGATTTGATGGACGTGTGCAAATACCACTCCAAATTATCTCTAATTAAATGTTCAGAGTGTTTTAAGTTTGATCCAAATGAGCGTAAAAGAATAGTAGCGGCGCTGTTGCGTTTTGCAGATGAACTCGATATCGACAGCAATCGAGTTTCGATTAAAACTGTTCTGAACTTCTCACTCGATGCCCATAATAGTGTTTTCTGGTGGGTACATCATAAGCACAAAGGTTGTTTTCAGTGATTCTGGCGATATTCTTATAACAATTAGGCTTCACCCTGAAGACTTCGAACCGTATAATTCTTTCATCCATGAAGGGTTCATTAACAAATTAGAGTCAAAATCAACCTGTTATGGATGTTCTGGTCAAGTATGGAATTCCAATTATAGTATCAAGTAATTCTGCTGTAGTGGAATATGACCATGCCCCAAAATTTCCTGCGGAGATAATTGCTGTTTTAGATGAACAAACGAAACAAAAGGATAATTCTTCTAAATCCCTAAATCAACAAAATAATGAAAGCTCAGACATTGGAAAACTGGAAAGAACTAATATGTTCTGAGATTGAGAATGAATCAAAAACCGCAATATTAAACGTTCCCTACTCAAGAAACCCTCGTTTTACAGGACGTGAAGATAAGTTAAAACAGATCCATGAGCTCTTCTTTTGGACAACACAGTTGCTGTATCTCAACCTGTTGCGGTGTGCGGACTTGGAGGCATTGGAAAAACACAAACTGCAATTGAATATGCCTATCGTTATCAATCTGAATATGAATTTATATTCTGGGTAAAAGCTGATTCTGAAGATTCAATAATTTCCAGCTACGTCGATATTGCAAAATTATTGAATTTACCGGTTAAAAACGACTCCGACCAGAATAATATTATTTCAGCTGTATTAAACTGGTTAGAATCCACCAGAACTGGTTACTTGTTTTTGACAATGCAGATGACAATTTCTTTTGTAAAGAATTATCTTCCTCCAAATCCAACCGGGCATATCCTCTTAACCTCAAGGTTAAGAGTTTTTGATACACTGGATATTACGAAACTGGTTGGATATGGAGGAGATGTCTCCTGACGAAGCTAAAGGATTTCCTTCTGAAACGCACCAGTGCGTATTTAGTCTAGATCAATCCGAGCTCGAAGCCCTTGAGAAGCTTGTGCATGAGCTTGGGTGTCTTCCATTAGCTTTAGAACAAGCAGGAGCCTATATTTATGCTAACAACTCCAGCTTTAAAGACTATCTGGTTAGCTACAATAAACGTGGCCTGAAATTATTAGAAAAATCTCCAATTGATAAAAACAAGTACCCAGAGTCGATAGCTACCACTTGGTTGATGAACTTAGAGGAAGTGAAGAAAAAATCGAAAGTCTCGGCAGATACTTTATTCATAAGTGCTTTTCTGAGTCCTCACCAAATCCCAGCCGAAATTTTTTACAAAGGCACGGATGAGTTAGGACCATTAATCTCCACTGCATTAGCTGAGATTGATACAGATCCACTTGTTTTCGATGAGGTTCTCAAACCACTCTGGCAGTACTCATTGATCAATCGTGAAACTGGCTTTCATACTTACGATATTCACCGCCTTGTACAAGCCGTTCTTAAAGACGGGATGGAAAAAGATGAACAGAAACTCTGGGCTGAGCGTGTTGTTAACGCTGTAAACTGTGCATTTCCTGAGGTTAAGTATGAAAACTGGGAACTTTGCGAGAAGCTTCTTCCTCATGCTCAGACTTGTGCAGAATATATTGGACTATGGGCTATAGAAACTGAAGAATCTGCGAAGTTGTTAAATGTAACTGGTAGTTACCTGCATAAACGTGCACGTTTTAAGGAAAGCGAATCCCTCTTAAAAAGTTCACTGGAAATTCGAAAGAAGATTCTGGAACCCGAGTATTTTGATATATCTGAGAGCCTTAATAATTTAGGACGACTTTATATAGATTTGGGTAGGTATTTCGAAGCAGAACCACTATATTTGCAAGCACTAGAAATTCGAGAAAAGATATTATATTCAGATGATGCAGCTATAGCAGAGAGTCTCAGTAGTTTAGGAGAGCTTTATAGGATTTTGGGTAGGTATTCTGAAGCTGAACCACTACAAGCGCGTGCATTAGAAATCCGAGAAAATGTATTATATTCAGACGATGAAGCTATAGCAGAGAGTCTCAACAACTTAGCTGGAGTTTATAGAAATTTGGGTAAGTATTCTGAAGCTGAACCGTTATGCGCGCGTGCATTAGAGATTCGAGAAAATACTTTAAATTCAGATGATCCGGCCATAGCAGAGAGTCTCGACAACTTAGCTGGAGTTTATAGAGATCTGGGCAGATATTCTGAAGCTGAATCTTTGTATACTCGTGCCCTAAAAATCACTGAAAAAGCGCTTGGCCCTGAACATCCAGATGTAGGTACTCGCCTTAACAATCTAGCGGCAGTTTATAAAGATTTAAGCAGGTATTCTGAAGCCGAGCCTCTATATACTCGTGCCTTAAAAATCACTGAAAAAGCGCTTGGCTCTGAACATCCGAATGTAGGGATTTGCCTTAACAATCTAGCGACAGTTTATAGTGATTTAGGCAGATATTCTGAAGCTGAATCTTTGTATACTCGTGCCCTAAAAATCACTGAAAAAGCGCTTGGCCCTGAACATCCAGATGTAGGTACTCGCCTTAACAATCTAGCGGCAGTTTATAAAGATTTAGGCAGGTATTCTGAAGCCGAGCCTCTATCCTAGCTTCGGCAGGTAAACATATAAGTTAATATAATTAATTTTCATATCTCTTTTCTTGATCTTCCATGGCAGATAAAAACAACAGTAGAAGAGTTGAATCCTCAATAAAACGTACAAGCTTCTTAGGTCACCTTGGTCTTATTGCTGGAGTTTTCCAAGAGCTTGAAGTTGACAAATTGATCGATGAGAAACTTCCTAAAGAACGAGATCACAAGGTTCCTCACTCCGTCTGTATCCTTGCCATGGTACTCAATGGTCTTGGTTTCATAGGGCAACGTCTGTACCTTTTTCCTGATTATTTCAGGACTATTTCTATAGGAAGACTTTTTGGAGACAGCGTCACACGAGAAGACCTGAATCAATATGCTATTGGAGAAACTCTTGACAGAATCGTAAAGTATGGTCCTACAAAACTGTTTACTGAAATCACTCTTCACATTATGAATCGTCTACCTATTCCTGTCCATTGTTTACACGCTGACACTACAAGTGTCAGCGTTTATGGCGATTATGAAGACGAAGAAACTGAGTATATTGATATTACTTTTGGAATACCCAAAAACGGAAGATGGGACCTCAAACAATTTGTTTTGAGCTTGATTGTTAATCAGCATGGAATACCACTTTTCATGAACACCCATTCAGGGAATGCTTCAGACAAAAGCACAATTCTGGAAGCAATCAAGTCTCTCAAATCAGCTTTAAGACCTGAAAGCAAAGTGTACTATGTAGCTGATAGTTCTTTTTACACTGACAATAATATCAAGAACATAGGAAAGTCATTCTGGATCAGTCGTGTTCCTGCAACAATTAATGAAGCAAAGGAACTGCTAAATGCAAATCTAAACCTGAAAACGTTGAAAAGCGACGAAAGATACTCATTTTATCAAACCTTTGTGGATTATGGTGGAGTTAAACAAAAGTGGGTTTTGTTACTCTCTCATAAAATGAAAGAAAAAAAAGAGGTAACTCTCAGAAGGAAGCTTGAAAAAGAGCTTGAAAAAGCAGAAAAGTCGCTTAAAAAACTGGCAGGAGATGACTTTTTCTGTGAAGAAGATGCATTAAAAGCAGCAGAAAAATGGATTGCAGATTTCCCTTATGTTCTTTTTGAAAAAATAGATTTGAAAACCATTAAAAAACGTGAAGCAGGTAAAAGAGGCAGAATTTCTAAAGATGAGAAATTGAAGACATGTTACAGGATTGATGGAATTATAAAGGTTAATGATGCTTTTGTTTTAAAAGAAATGGAAAAAATGGGACTTTTCATTCTTGCAAGTAATGATATCAGTCTTTCTCCTGAAGAGATGCTGAAGTATTACAAAGGACAGGATAAAGTAGAAAAAGGATTCAGATTTTTGAAAACTGATGCCTTTAGCATATCGAAGGTGTATCTCAAGAATAAATCAAGAATTGAAGCGTTGACAATGATAATGGTTCTCTGCTTAATGATTTATTGGCTCTTCGTCGTTTCAGATGGGTAGTTTGAAATCTAACTTTCCTAATTTTAGATAGATCATCGTAATAAAATAGTGAGTGTTTCGATACCCTCTAGCATTTCTTTTTATCAACTGTACAATACTATTAATACCTTCCAAAGTTCCGTTCGTGACTCTGGAATCAAAGTAGTTTAGAATTCCATCCCAATGACTTTTAATGGTTTTAGCAACCTCAATTATTGCCTCTAATCTACTATGAGTTGCCCGAAAATACCACTTTTTAAGATATTGTTCAGCTTCCTCTCGGCTTTTGCATTCCCATAACTTTCTAAGGCTTTCTTTTAGATTATATGCTCTGAATGTATCTAGTTTTTGATTTTGGAATTCTAGAAGCCTTTCTCTCTGTTTATCAGTTAGATTTTCCTCGTTCGTAACCCATATGAATTTGGTATTTTTGAGTTCCTTTGTTTTTTTTGTTCTTGTATCCTTACTTCATTTAATCCTTCATTCACTGCTTTCATCACATGGAATCTATCGAATGTAATTTTTGCATCTGGAAATTCCTTTGAAATCCCACTGATATACGAAGGAGACATATCGCAACATACTGATCTAATGTTGCTTTTGTTTCCATTATGATCTTGCAAATCTTTGCTAAAACTGGTAATAGTTGAAGAGTCTTTTCCTTCACAAGCAAATATTACTTTCGAATCTTTTAGATCAACAACAAGCGTTATGTATTCATGTCCTTTCTTGCATGAAGTTTCATCTATACCAACAACATATACATCCGATAAATCCTCTTTAGATCTTGCATCGTCAGTGTAATGGTTTATGACTCTCCAAGCTTTTTGTCATATTCTCCAAGCAACTTTCCGATTTGTAACACTGGCATTCTTTTTGATAGTTCCAGGATCAGAGCTTCCATTCGAAAAGTAAAACTGCTTTTTTCGCGAGCCCATGGAACTTTTATTTGAAGAACTCCACAATTTTCACATTCTAGTCTTGGAATTCTACAGTGCAAATATGTAGAATATTGAAAGTAGTTAATATGCCGTAACACTTTTTCCTTAGTATCATAAGCTGAACAGTTTGGTTTGCCACACTTAGGACAGGGAAATTTGGAACCACGTTTAAAATCAATCCAAATATTAAGTTTTTCAGATGTTAAATCAAATTCAGTATTGGTTATTTGCCAAGGTTCTTTGACATTCAAAGGTATTTCAAATGTTTTTTCACAAATGGGATATCAAAACTCCTGCAGTTATTTTTATCAAATAATATAATACTTATTTATATTATATTTTTAATATAATAACTTACCCATATTATCTGACGAAGAGCCTTTTATCATTTGCCTGTGTTCAAGCAATTCCCTTTACGCCTCTTTTCTGTATAATAAACCATGCCGCAAACACCAGAGCTCCGCAGACTACGACCGTGGTTCCGAGCACAGGGATTTTATCCGCCCATTCCAGAGAGATGAACCACATACTCACCAGCCCCAAAGATGAAATAGGTAAAAATCAGCAGGGAAGAAGCTGAGCCTATATCCCGGTCAACCTGTTCCAGCGCAAGGTTATTGCTAGGAGGACGGCTTAAACCCAGGGAAAACGAAACCATAAACATGGGCAGGGCAAAGCTCCAGGGACCATGTTGTCCCAGAAAAAGTAGTAAAATACCGCCCGGAAAACTCCCGCAAATGCGATTGTCATCAAGTGCTTTGAATTCACCCTTCTTGTTAACCGAAGGCAAGAGAAGGCACCAGTCATAATGGCAAGGGGCATTTAATGCAAAAAAGTAGCTGTATTTTTGCTCGCTCAGGCCAAACTCATTAATATAGATGGCAGAAGAACCTGCAATGAAACTAAACAATGGGAAAAAACTGACTGACATGACTAGAACCATGATCATATACGAGGGATTGAGCAGCAATCTGCCGTAGGTATTCATGACCTGAGATAAAGGAGCTTCAGATACTTCTGGCAGTGTTTCCGGAAAACGGAGAACGCCAAACATTGCGATAATTCCCATGAATGCCTCCATTAAGAATATCCAGTGCCAGGACAGATACAGAAGGATCCACCCGCCAATGATCGGAGCAAGCATAGGGGCAAGGCCCATGATTACAGCTATATATGCAAGAATTCGTTCCCTTTCCGGACCTACGAAATGTCTTTAGTCATTGCCATGGATATAGAGGAACCGGCAGCAGCTCCTGCAGCTTGCAGTATGCGAGTACCTATCAGCAGGGGTGCACCGGACACAAAAGCACCTAACAGGCTTTGTCACTATGTACACTGCCAAGCCCGACAAGGAGAGGACGTCGACGTCCATAGCGGTCAGAAATCGGGCCGTAGAAGAGAAGGAAAAGCCCATAGGTCACAAAGAAAAAAACCAGGTTCAGGTTAATTAGCGATAGAGAGACGTTCC